>Ga0134124_10000034_pt1 | contig 183709 bp, 62 predicted proteins | sample KB304_FD_96880 | JGI IMG/M metagenome (GOLD analysis project Ga0134124, IMG submission 96880) | Terrestrial soil microbial communities without Nitrogen fertilizer from Kellogg Biological Station, Michigan, USA - KB3-0-4 | ecosystem: Environmental > Terrestrial > Soil > Unclassified ...
GGCTCTGCCCGGCCGGCAGCTCGCTCCACCGCTGAATGCTCGCCAGGGGGGTGTGCTCGTATTGCCGCAACTCCACCTGCCGGTCCTGCATCGCGCCAAGCCAGGAGAGAAGCGGGCTTGCGGACTGCACCTGGACCCGCGACGGCAGAGTGTTGATGAACAAGCCCACCATGCTCTCCACACCGGGCAGACCGGCTGGGCGGCCGGAGACGACAGATCCGAAGACGATGTCGTCCGCTCCGGTGTAGCGGGAGAGAAGGATCGACCAGGCACCCTGCATCACCGTGTTCAGCGTGAGATGCTGCTGCCGCGCCAGCGCACGCAGTGTGGACGTGGTCTCCGCGGAGACGGCCGCATGAGCTTCTCCGTGACCCTCCTGGGCGTTGTCGGTTGCGGCGAGGGCAAGCAGGGCGGGCTCGGTATAGCCGGCCAACTCCCGCCGCCAGAACGACTCGGTCTCCGCCAGATCCTGTCGCTCCAGCCAGCCGATGTAGTCCCGGTAGGGCCGGGGCCGCGGCAGCGACAGCTCACGTCCGGCGCGGAACGCCTCGTAGAACGAGAGCACCTCTTTGAACAGCAGAGACAGGCACCAGCCGTCGAGCAGACTGTGGTGACTGCTCCACAGCCAGGAGTGGACCATCGCACCGGTCCGCACCAGAGCGAGCCGCATCAACGGCGCCTGCGACATCGCGAAGCCGCGCCGCCGATCTTCCCGCAGGTAGTCGTCCCACTGCTCCTGCTGCTCAGCCGCGGAGAGCCCGCTCCAGTCCTGGACGTCGAGCGGCACCGGGACCGACCGGTGGACGAGTTGGAGCGACCTCTCCAGGCCCTCCCAGACGAACCCTGTCCGCAGGACGGCATGACGGTCCATCACCTCCTGCCAGGCACGCCGGAACGCGGTGAGGTCCAGGACTCCAACCAATTCGCAGGTCATCTGCGTGACGTAGGCCCCTCCCTCCGGCGCGTAGAGCGCGTGGAAGAGCATGCCCTCCTGCAACGGCGCCAACGGGTAGAGATCTTCGATTCCCCGGCCATCACCCAGCAGCCGGTCGAGAGCCTCCTGATCGATTCGCACCAACGGGAAGTCCGACGGAGTGGCGCCTCCGGCCTCTGGGGAGAGACAGTGGGCGATGATCGCTCGCAGGGCTTCCTGATACCCCGCGGCAAGCCGCTCGATCGTCTCCGGCCGGTGCACCACCGAGCTGTAGGACCAACTCGTCCGCAACCGGCCCTCCACGACACTGGAATTGATCTCCAGGAGATGGGAACGTGCGGTCCACCGACTCACCGCCGGACCCGCCGACTCGCGCGCCGGACCGAAGGCAGAGGCCGCGGGCAGGACCAGATCGAGCTGCCCCAGGTAGTTAAAGCCGATCTCCGGCTCCGGCAGGTCCTCGACCGCCTCTCCCGCCGGGAGAGTGCGGAGTTGCTCCTTGACCCGTTTGAGGAGAGCCCCGACCCCTGCCTCCGGAGCGCCGGCGTCGAGCTGCACCGGGGTGATCGCCGTGAGCCAGCCCACCGTCCGGGACAGGTCGACTCCCGCAAACTCCTCTTCCTGGCGACCGTGTCCCTCCAGATCGACGAGCAGCGAGCTCTCCCCGCTCCAGCGCGTGCAGGCCAGCGCCAGCGCCGTCAACAGCACGTCGTTGATCCGGGTGCGATAGGCGGCAGGGACTTCGGACAGCAAGGACCGGGTCTCCCCTTCATCCAGAGCCACGACATGGCTGCGTGCCACGGCCATCGTGTTCACGGGCTGGACGCCAGGCGGCACGTCGACCGGCAGGCGCGAAGACCGCCGGCGCGGCGCCGCGGAAAGGCCTCGACCCTGCAGGCGTTCGGCCCACTCCTTGAACGACGTCGTCTTGGCCGGCAACCGCACCGGCTCGCCCGCGGCGAGTTGCCGGGACGCCATCTCCAGGTCCTCCAGCAGAATGCGCCAGGAGACGCCGTCGACGACCAAGTGATGGACGGCCAGCAGCAGCCGTCCTGGCTCGCCGGACTCCAGAGCGAAGAACACCGCCCGCAGCAGCGGTCCGTGCTCCAGGTCGAGGCTGGACTGAAGGGCCGCCGCGGCGGCTTCGAGCGCCGGAGCCCGGCGCCCGGCCGGCAGGCCCGAGAGATCGAGATGGATCAGGCGCGGCAATCCCTCGACTCCGGCGATCGCCTGCTCCCACCCCGCCGCCGTGCGGCGGAAGCGCAGGCGCAGAGCATCGTGGTGGAGCGCAAGCTGTCGCACGGCGCTGGCGAGGAGCGACGGCCCGAGATCCGCGCTCACCGTCAGCAGCAGGGGAAGATTGAAATGGTGCGGCTCGACCGGGTCCGCATTGAAAAACCACCGTTGAATGGGCGTGAGAGGCACGGCACCGGTGACCAGCCCCTGCTCGGCCTGCGCCACGGGGCCGGCTGCCGCCGCCAGCTCGATGAGCTCGGCCACCGTCGGATGCTCGAACAGGTCGCGCGGCGTCAGGCGGATTCCAGCGTGGTTGGCGCGGGCCACGATCTGAATGCTCAGGATCGAATCGCCGCCCAGCTCGAAGAAATTGTCATGGACCCCCACCTGCGCGACCTTGAGCACCCCGGCCCAGATCGCCGCGAGGAGAGCTTCCTCCGCGCTGCGCGGGGCGATGAAGCCCGCCTCCGGGGCGCCCTTCACCTCGCCGCCGAGGTGGGACAAGGCCCGCCGGTCCACCTTGCCCTGGGGAGTCAGCGGCAGCGCCGGCAGGAAGGTGAAGCTCGCGGGCATCATGTAGGCGGGAAGCATTTCCGCGAGATGGGCGCGCAGCGCCGGCACCGCGAGCTCGGCTGCGTCCGCAGCCACCACGAACGCCACGAGGCGACGGCCCACTTCCGCCTCGTGCGCGAGCACCACCGCCTCGCGCACCGCCGGATGGCCGGTCAGAGCGGCCTCGATCTCCCCCAGCTCCACCCGGAAGCCACGGATCTTCACCTGGTGGTCGATCCGGCCCAGGAACTCGATCCGCCCGTCGGCGAGCCAGCGCGCCAGGTCTCCCGTGCGGTAGAGGCGCGACCCGGCGCTCCCCAGGGGGTTGGGAACGAGCCTCTCCGCGGTCAGCTCGGGACGGCCGAGATAGCAGCGCGCCAGCCCGGCGCCACCGATGCACAGCTCCCCAGGGACCCCGGCTGGAACCGGCGCACAGTCGCGGTCCAACAGACAGACCGTGGTGTTGGCGATCGGACGGCCGAGGGGGACCGAGGAGCCGACCGCGTCACCGCCGGACAGGGACTGGCAACAGGTGAACGTAGTGTTCTCGGTCGGACCGTAGCCGTTGATCAGGCGAATTCCGGGAAGCTCTGCGAGAACCCGGCGGACGTGAGACACGGAGAGAACGTCGCCTCCCGCCAGGAGTTGCCGCACCGGCGCCAGCCCCGCCAGATGCGTCTCCACCATCTGGTGGAAAAGGCCCGCGGTCAGCCACAGGGTGGTGACCGAATGATCAGCCAGCAGCGCCCCCAGCTCCGCGGCCGAGGCTGGACCCGGAGGTACGATGGCCAGCTTGCCGCCGTTGAGCAGAGGCCCCCAGATCTCGAACGTCGCAGCATCGAATGCGTAGGGAGCGAGTTGCAGGAACACCTCGTCGGGGCCGAAGTCGGCGTAGCCGGTCTCCCGGACCAGACGCACGATGCCGCGATGCAGGACGGCCACTCCTTTCGGCGCGCCGGTCGAGCCGGAGGTGTACATCAGGTAAGCGAGGCTGTCGGAAGTGACGTCGCTCTGCAGGTCGAGAGCGCTCTCCACTGCCAGCTCCGAGGACAACCGGTCGAGGCAGACGAGCGCCGGGCCATCTTCCGGAAGCTCAGGCAACTCCGGCAGCACTGCCCGCAGACTCTCGACCGTCAGCACGAGGGACGCGGCGGTGTCCCGCAACAGGAAAACGAGGCGCTCCCGCGGGTAGTCGGGGTCGAGAGGCACGTAGGCGCCCCCGGCCTTGAGCACCGCGAGCTGCGCGACGATCATGTCGAACGACCGTTCCAGGCAGAGCGCCACCGGCATCTCCGCTCCCACACCTTGACGCCGCAGATAGTGGGCCAGGCGGTTCGCCTGCCGGTTGAGATCGCCGTAGCTCAGCCGGCGCTCCCCCATCTCCAGCGCCACGGCTTGCGGATGTTGCGCCGCCTGTTCCTCGAACAGGCGGTGGACAGTCGCCTCGCCCTCGCCGTCCAACGCGCCTACCCACTCGACCGCCACCTGCTGGCGCTCGCTCTCGGTGAGCAGTGGCAGGGCGGCGATCTGCCGTTCGGGATCGGCGGCAATCGCCTCCACGAGGGCCTGGAAGTGGCCCAGCATCCGCCCGATTGTCAGGACGTCGAACCGGCCGCGGTCATGGAACACCTTGAGAAGGACGCGGTCGAGCGGGTTCATCCCGATTGTCAGGGGATAGTTCGTCCTCTCGGTCAAATGAAGGTTGCGCACCTCGAAGCTGACGGCTTCGCGCCTGACCGACGGGTCGACCGGGTAGTTCTCAAAGACCATGAGGGTTTCGAAAAGGCTCTGACCGGCCGGCAATTCGCTCCACCGCTGAATGCTCGCCAGGGGGGTGTGCTCGTACTGCCGCATCTCCACCTGCCGGTCCTGCATCGCGCCCAGCCAGCCGGGAAGCGGGGTCGCGGAAGGCACCTGGACCCGCACCGGCAGCGTATTGATGAACAGACCCACCATGGATTCCACGCCGGGCAGGCCGGCTGGGCGGCCGGAGACGACAGACCCGAAGACGACGTCGTCCTCTCCGGTGTAGCGGGAGAGAAGGATCGACCAGGCACCCTGCATCACCGTGTTCAGCGTCAAATGCCGCTGCCGCGCCAGGGCGCGCAGCGCGGCGGTGGTCTCCGCGGAGACGGCTCCCTGGACCTCGCCGTGCCCTTCCTGAGCGCTGTCGACAGGCGCGAGGGCCAGCAGGGCGGGCTCGGTGTAGGCGGCCAGCTCCCGCCGCCAGTACGACTCCGGCTCGGCCAGGTCCTGGCGCCCCAGCCAGGCGATGTAGTCGCGGTACGGCCGGGGCCGCGGCAGCGACGGCTCACGTCCGGCGCGGAACGCCTCGTAGAACGAGAGCACCTCTTTGAACAGCAGCGACAGGCACCAGCCGTCGATCAGGCTGTGGTGGCTGCTCCACAGACAGGAGTGGGACGCCTCACCGGTCCGCACCAGAGCGAGCCTCATCAACGGTGCCTGCGACATCGCAAAGCCGCGCCGCCGATCTTCCCGCAGGTAGTCGTCCCACTGCTCCTGCCGCTCAGCCGCCGAGAGCCCGCTCCAGTCCTGGACATCGAGCGGCACCGGGACCGACCGGTGGACGAGTTGGAGCGACCTCTCCAGGCCCTCCCAGACGAACCCTGTCCGCAGGACGGCGTGCCGGTCCATCACCTCCTGCCAGGCACGCCGGAACGCTGTGAGGTCCAGAGCCCCAACCAGCTCGCAGGTCATCTGCGTGACGTAGGAGCCCTCCTCCGGCGCATACAGCGCGTGGAAGAGCATGCCCTCCTGCAACGGCGCCAACGGGTAGAGATCTTCGACTCCTCGGCCATCGCCCAGCAGCCGGTCGAGAGCCGCCTGATCGACCCCGGCCAACGGGAAGTCCGACGGCGTGGCGCCTCCGGCCTCCGGCGAGAGACAGTGGGCGATGATCGCCCGCAGGGCTTCCTGATACCCCGCCGCCAGACGTTCGATCGTCGCCGGCCGGTGCACCGCCGAGCTGTAGGCCCAGCTCGTCCGCAATCGGCCCTCCGCGACACTGGCATTGATCTCCAGGAGATGGGGACGCACCGCCCGCCGGCTCACCGCCGGCCCCGCCGACTCGCGCGCCGGACCGAAGGCGGACGCCGCGGGGAGGACCAGATCGAGCTGCCCCAGGTAGTTGAAGCCGATCTCCGGCTCCGGCAGGTCCGTGCCCCCCTCTCCCGCCGAAAAACCGCGGAGCTGCTCCTTGACCCGTTTGAGGAGCGCTCCAACATCGCCAACATCGCCGGCATCGGCCCTCGAAACGCCGACATCGAGCAGCACCGGGTCGATCGCGGTCAGCCAGCCCACCGTCCGGGACAGATCGACTCCCGGAAACGCCTCTTCCTGGCGACCGTGCCCCTCCAGATCGACGAGCAGTGAGCTCTCCCCGCTCCAGCGCGTGCAGGCCAGCGCCAGCGCCGTCAGCAGTACGTCGTTGATCCGGGTGCGATAGACGGCGGGAACTTCGGACAGCAGGGAACGGGTCTCTCCTTCATCCAGAGCCACGACATGGCTGCGTGCCACGGCCATGGTGTTCGCGGGCTGGACGCCGGGCGGCAGGTCGACCGGCAGACGCGGAGACTGCCGGCGCGGCGTCTCGGAGAGGCCGGAGAGGCCCCTCGCCTGGAGGCGTTCAGCCCACTCCTTGAAGGAGGTGGTCTTGGCCGGCAACCGCACCGGCTCGCCCGCCGCAAGCTGCCCGCATGCCGTCTCCAGGTCCTCCAGCAGGATGCGCCAGGAGACCCCGTCGACCACCAGGTGATGAACCGCGAGCAGGAGCCGTCCTGGCTCGCCGGGCTCCAGGGCGAAGAACGCCGTCCGCAGCAGCGGTCCATGCTCCAGGTCGAGGCTGGCCTGGAGGGCCGCCGCGGCGGCTTCGAGCGCCGGAGCCCGGCGCCCGGCAGGCAGGCCCGAGAGATCGAGATGGGCCAGGCGCGGCAATCCCTCGACTCCGGCGAGCGCCTGCTCCCATCCGCCCTCCCCCCGGCGGAACCGCAGCCGCAGGGCGTCGTGATGCAGCGCAAGCTGGCGCACCGCGCGCCCCAGGAGCGCCGGCCCGATCGCGGTCTCCACCGTCAGCAGAAGTGGCAGGTTGAAGTGGTGCGGGTCGGGCGAGCCCAGAGCGAAGAACCGCCGCTGCACCGGGGTCAGGGGGACGGCACCGGTCACCAGGCCCTGCTCCGCCTGCGCCACTGGAGAAGCATCCGCGGCCAGCGCGGCCAGCTCGGACACCGTCGGGTGCTCGAACACGTTGCGCGGCGTCAGGCGGATGCCGGCACGGCTGGCGCGCGCCACGATCTGGATGCTCAGGATCGAATCGCCGCCGAGCTCGAAGAAGTTGTCGTGGATGCCGACCTGTCCGACCTTGAGCACCTCGGCCCAGATCGCCGCGAGGCGCTCCTCGTCCGCGCTTCGCGGCGCCGTGAAGTCCCGTTCCGCGGTGGGCATCACCTCTTCGCCCAGGCTGGCCAGGGCACGCCGGTCCACCTTGCCATGCGGGGTCAGCGGCAACTCCGGCAGGAAGGAGAAAACGGCCGGCACCATGTAGGAAGGGAGCTTGTGGGACAGGTGGGCACGCAGCTCGGCGGCGGGGACGCTCTCGCCAGAGGCGACGACGAATGCCACAAGCCGCCGGCCGGTCCCCTCCGCCGGTGCCAGGACCGCCGCCGCCGCCACTCCCGGGTGCTCGCCGAGCACCGCCTCGATCTCCCCCAGCTCCACCCGGAAGCCGCGGATCTTGACCTGACCGTCGGTCCGCCCCTGGAACTCAAGGGTACCGTCGGCCTGCCACCGCACCAGATCGCCCGTGCGGTAGAGACGGCGCCCTGCCAGAGTGACAAAGCGCTCCCGCGTCAGCTCCTCACGGCCGAGATAACCACGCGCGACCCCAGCTCCGCCGATGCAGAGCTCCCCGACCACCCCCACCGGGACGCTCTCCAGCCGCGCGTCCACGACCCGCAGCTCGACATTGGCAAGCGGCCGGCCGATCAGCAACCGCGCCGGCGCTCCCTCTGCGGGAATCGGCCAGGCCGTGCAGACGATCGTCCCCTCGGTCGGACCATAGAGCACCACGATCCGCGCCGCGGGAAAGACCTCGCGCATGCCCGCGAGAAGATCGGGGGGCACTGTGTCGCCGCCGGTGAACAGAAGCGACGGGCCGCCGCGGCCATCGGATACAGGTCCCCGGTCGCGCAGATGGTCGACGATCTGCCGCATCAGGCTCGGCACACCGTGGACGGCCGCCACCTCGGTGAGGCCGGCGGCCAGGCTCGGCACGTCCAGAATCTCGTCGCGGCCGACCAGAATCGAACGGCCACCGGACAGCAGCGGCAGGAACAGCTCGAACAGCGAGATGTCGAAGGAGAACGACGCCAGGTGGGGCATGGCGCCCCCGGGCGGCAGCGGGAAGCGTTCCCGGCAGGCCAGGAGCACATTGGCCAGATTCCCATGTTCCACGAGAACCGCCTTGGGCCGGCCCGTCGTCCCCGAGGTGTAGATGAGGTAGGCGAGATCTCCGGCCCGAGCATCGTCCTCCAGGCGCTTCGCGCTCTGGGCAGCGATCGCCTCCGCCTCGGCATCCCGGAGCAGCACCCTGGCACCATGCGCGGGCAGCGTCGGGGAGATCCCCGAGTCGGTGAGGAGTAGCTGCACATCGCTGTCGGCGAGCAGGAAGGCGAGCCGCTCGGCCGGCAGCGAGGGGTCGAGCGGCAGGTAGGCCGCTCCGGCCTTCCAGACCGCCAGAATCCCCTCCACCATCTCGATCGACCGCTCCAGGCACAGCCCGACAAGACACGACGGCCCCACTCCCATCCCACGCAGATGCCGCGCCAGACGGTTCGCCCGCTCCTCAAGCTCGCGATAGGTCGCCTGCCGGTCTCCGTCGATCACTGCCACGCACTCCGGCGTGCAGTCGGCCTGGGCCTCGAACAGCCGATGGACCGGTGTGCCCTCGCGCTCCACTCGCGTGTCGCTCCATTCCACCTCGAGCTGATGCCGCGCGGCGTCCGTGAGGGGCGACAGGTCTCCCAGCTCCAAGGCAGGACCGCCCTCGACGATGCGCTCGAACAGGGTGGCCACCTGCGCGATGAGACGCTGGATCGCCGTCCGCGCGTAGCGCGCCCGCTCAAAAAAGACGTTGACCCCCAGGCGCCCTCCCACCGGGATGAAGGAGATGCTCAAAGGGAGGTTGTTCTGCTCATCCGACCAGACATCGCGCACGGCGAGGCCGGGAATGCGCGAGAGGGTCGACTCCGGCCGCGGGTAGTTCTCGAAGGCGAAGACGCTGTCAAAAAGAGACCGCCCGGCCGGAATGTCGCTCCACTTCTGGAGGTCGGCGAGCGGCGCGTACTCGTACTGCCGCATCTCGATCTGCAGATCCTGGATCCTCCTGAGCCAGGGGAGGACGCTCTGGCCAGGGTCGAGAGAGATCCGCAGAGGCAAGGTATTGACCAGCGGGCCGACGATCTCCTCGACTCCCGGCAGCTCTGGCGGACGACCCGAGGCCACGGTGCCGAAGAGCACCTCCGGCTCGCCCGTGGAATGGCCCAGGAACAGCGCCCAGGCGCCCAGCGCCAAGGTGTTGAGGGTCAGGTTATTGGCCCGGGCCCACGGCTCCGCTGCGGCCGTCGCCCTCTCCTCCAGAAAGAATCGCTCCCGCCCGTACCCCTCCCTCTCCTCCGCTTCTTCCGGCGCACCTCCCAGATCCACCGCGGTCGGGGTCGAAAAACCTTGGAGCACCCCGCGCCAGAACGACTCCGCCACGGCGCGGTCCTGCCGCTCCAACCAACTGATGTAGCCTCGATAGGGCTGCGGCGGCCCGAGACCAGACCGCCCGTCCTGCCCTTCGCAGAAAGCCTGGTAGAAGGTGAAGACTTCGCCGAGGACCCGCGACACGCACCAGCCGTCGAGCAGGATGTGGTGATAGGTCCAGAGCAGCCGATACGTCTCCTCTCCCAGCCGCACCAGCAGGAGACGCAGGAGAGGCGCTTTGCCGAAGTCGAAATCGCGGTGGCGGTCGGCCCGGAGATACCCGGCCCACTGCTCGGCCTGCTCGGCCGGGGTCAGCTCACGCCAGTCCTGTTGCTCCAGGGGAACGCCGACCTGCCGTCCCACCACCTGGAGGAGCCGGGGAGTGTTCTTCCAGACGAAGCCGGTGCGCAAGATGGCGTGGCGGTCCACCACCGCCTGCCAGGCACGCTTGAACGGCTCGACGCACAGTCCTTCCAAGGTACAGGCGAGTTGCGTGATGTAGACGCCGGAGCCAGGAGCATAAAGGCTGTGGAACAGCATCCCCTCCTGCATGGGAGACAGGGGATAGACGTCCTCGACGTTTTTGGGGGTGGGCGATTCTTTCTTCAATGCTGATCTCCAGAGGAGCGTTCTGCAAGCTCGAACGAAGCCCGAAGGAGCCGCTCGTTGGAGGGCGAGAGGGAGGAGCCCGGTCTCTGAAGCCTGCCACCCGCGTTGGTCCCCTGCCCTCTATCGGCTGTGGAAACAGACTCGAAAGTATATTGGCCTCGGGCTGAAAGTTCAAGGAGCCGTAGCCACTAGCCACGATGTATTGTTCAAAATTCTCGACCCTTTTTCTCTGTTCTCGACCAGAATCTTCGCGGCCAAGGTACTCGATTGGAAGCCGCTCGACTTGGAATAGACTTATGGGGGGGGAGCAGTGTATCCTCACTCATTACCTCATACATTACGTCCCGACCTCACATGAATCCGACAAGCTCCGTCCCTTCAACACGGCCCATCATCGTCCTCGGAGTGGACCGCAGCGGTACCTCCCTGGTCTCCGAGATCATCTGGAAATGGGGCGCCCATTCAGGCGACCTCGGCAAGCTACAGCAAGGCAATTTGAACAACCCGCAGGGCTATTGGGAGTACACTCCCATGCAGGATTTGCTCGGCGACTTGATGAGCGGTGCCGATCTGTCCTACTGCCACCCTGACGCGGAGAGGCGATTTACCGAGATGGCGGACGATCCGGAGCTCCGCGCCCGCACTCTCCGGCTGGTGGAAGAGATGGAAACAGCGGGCAAGCCCTGGTTCTGGAAAGAACCGTACCTCAGCATCTCTCTGGGATTCTGGGAAAAATTCTGGAAAAGGCCGATCTACGTCGTCCCGGTGCGTCACCCCTACGACTCGGCGCTCTCCTTCGAGAAGATGTTCCTGCCCCCACCCCTGCGCGGCGGCGGCATCCGCGTCATCGCCATGTTCCTGCTACGTTGGCAGCATTTCATCCTGTCAATCCTCGCTCACTCCGAGCTCAACCCGAGCACCTTTTTCGTCCCATACGAGAAATTGTTGCAAAATCCCGAAGAGCAGTGCCGCCGTCTCGCCCGGTTTCTCGATGCGGAGTGCGGCATCGTCGGGGAGGAGGACCAGCGGGTTGAGGAGATGAAGAAGTCTGTCAACCCCGAGTTGTGGCGCAACAAGAGCCAAATCGCCTTCGCCGATGTCCCCGAGGCGACGGATGATCAGAAGGCTCTCTTCGAGCTCTTGCATCGCAAGGTGGACAACCCTGCCGAGCCGTTCAATGTCAGCCGCTACCAGCTGACCGCAGGATCTCGAGAGTACCTGCAGAACTTCGATCTGATCTTCGAAATGTTCGGTCAGGACTGAACGTCCAGGCTCCTGTTCGAGCGCCCGCTTCACCTGATCAAGCGTCCCTCCCATCTGAACGGGCGTCCGCCTGACTTGATCGGGCGTCCCTCTCACTTGATCGGACGTCCCTCTCACTTGATCAGGCGTCCCTCTCGCTTGAACGAGCGTCCGCCTGACTTGATCGGGCGTCCCTCTCACTTGAACGGGCGTCCGCCTGACTCGATCAGGCGTCCCTCTCGCTTGAACGGGCGTCCTCCTGACTTGATCGGGCGTCCCTCTCGCTTGAACGGGCGTCCGCCTGACTTGATCGGGCGTCCCTCTCACTTGAACGGGCGTCCGCCTGACTTGATCGGGCGTCCCTCTCGCTTGAACGAGCGTCCGCCTGACTTGATCGGGCGTCCCTCTCGCTTGAACGAGCGTCCGCCTGACTTGATCGGGCGTCCCTCTCACTTGAACGGGCGTCCGCCTGACTTGATCGGGCGTCCCTCTCGCTTGAACGGGCGTCCGCCTGACTTGATCGGGCGTCCCCCTCACTTGAACGGGCGTCCGCCTGACTTGATCGGGCAAACACCCTCTAGCTAGGACCTGAGATCTGCGCAGATCGTTGCCGCCACCGTAGATACGTTGGGGAGCCGGAGCATGGTGAAGTGATCGCCCGGCACTCGGCTGACTTCGACTTTCGCGGTCAGCCGGCGCCACCCCATGGACGCGCCCGCGAACAGGCGGTTCCGGCCCTCCGCCTCCGTGGGCCGCAGGAGCAGGGCGCGGATAGCCAAGGGCTGCGGAGCGTAGCGCGCCATCGCACGGCTGTTGGCTTTGAACACGTCGAACAGCCGCTGCACCTGTTGCAGATCGAGCTCGGGCGGCACCATACCCGCCTGCCGGGCCTGCTCCAACACATATGCGAGCCGCTCGTTCGAGCTCAGATCGAGCACGTGCTCCCAGGGCATGGGCAACCGGTTCAGCCGGAGGCCGAGCTCACGCGCGAAGTGCTGCAACAGGATCCTCTCGTCTGCGGCGGGAAGCCGATCGGAGGGCCGCGGACACCGGGAGTCGAGCAGGATGAGGCGGTCGATCGTTGCACCCCGTGCCGCGAGATGCCGGGCCACCTCGAACGCCACCACCCCTCCCATCGACCAGCCACCCAGCCGATAGGGACCAGCCGGCTGGACGGCGCGGATCTCCTCGGCGTAGTGGGCCGCCATCTCTTCGATGGTGGTAAAGGGCGCCGTCTCGCCGTCGAGGCCCGGGGACTGGAGCCCATAGGTGGGCTGGTCGTCCCCCAGATGCCGGGCCAGGGCCTGGTAGCTGAACACGGTGCCGCCGGCCGCATGCACCCAGAAGATCGGCGGCTCCGAGCCGTTCGGCTGGATGGGCACCAGCGAAGAGCGGGTCGGCAGGTGGGCTTCTCCCCGCAACAACCGCGCGAGGTGCTCGACGGTCGGCCCCTGGAACAGGGCCGAGACCGGCAGCCGCCGGCCGGTGAGCTGTTCCAGGCGGGACATCAGGCGCACCGCCAACAGGGAGTGCCCTCCGAGATCGAAGAAGCTGTCCTGGACGCCGATCGGCCGTACGTCGAGAAGCTCCTCCCAGATCTTCGCCACCTGGGTCTCGAGGGCCGTGCCCGGTGCGATGAACGCGTGCGCTCCACCTCGGCCGTCCCCGGCGGGCGCGGGCAACGCCCGGCGGTCCACCTTGCCGCCGGGGGAGATCGGCAACGCTGCGAGGAGGACGACGGCAGCCGGCACCATGTGCTCCGGAAGCCACCGGCGCAGCCACGAGCGCAGCTCGTCCCCCTCTGGAGGCACCGCTCCCGGCGGCGCCACGGCATAGGCGACCAGCCGCCGGCCACCGCCGGCCGGCTCGTCGCGGGCCACGGCGACCGCGTCCGCCACCTCCGGATGGCGCCGGAGAGCCGCCTCGATCTCCCCAAGCTCGATCCGGAAGCCACGCACCTTGACCTGATGGTCGATCCGTCCGAGGAGCTCGATCTCCCCATCGGCGAGTAAGCGCGCAAGGTCGCCGGTGGCGTACAGCCGGGCCCCGGCTTCTCCGGCGAACGGATCGGGCAGGAACCGCTCGGCCGTGAGATCCGGGCGGCACAGGTAGCCGCGGCTCACGCCGGCGCCGCCAATGTGCAGCTCGCCAGGGACTCCGATCGGAGAGGCCCCGCCTTCCCCGTCGAGCACGTGCAGGCGCAGGTTCTGGACCGGGCGGCCGATCGGCGGTGTATCGCCTCCAGCCTCCAGTCGGGCGACGCTGGCCCAGATCGTCGTCTCGGTCGGACCGTAGAGGTTGAAGAAGCGCCGGCCCGGCGCCCAGCGGTCGACGACCGCCGACGGGCAGGGTTCCCCGGCCGCCATCACCGTGCGCAGCGCGGGCAATCCTTGCGCCGGCAGCACGGCCAGCGCCGAGGGCGGCAGGGTCACCGCGGTGATCTCCCGCTCGCCGAGTGTGCGGATCAGGTCGGGACCGGGCAGCAACGACTCCCGGCTCTCCAGCACCAGCGTGCCACCCGCGACGAGCGCCATGACCACCTCCCAAATGGCCGCGTCGAAGCTCAGAGAGGCGAATTGCAGCACCCGTTCGCCGCGACGGAATCCGAGGAGCCGGAGCTGCGCCGCGGCGAGGTTGCCCAGACCCCGGTGCGGCACCATCACCCCCTTAGGCCGCCCGGTCGAGCCGGAGGTGAAGATCACATAGGCCAGGTTGTCCACATCGACCGCCCGCGGCGGTTCAGGGTCGCGCCGCGCGATCCTCTCCCACTCCGTATCGAGGCAGAGCGTCCGCAGGCCCGCTATGGGGAGACTCGCGAGCAGGCGCTGCTGCGTCAGCAGGAGAGAACACGCTGAGTCCTCCACCATCCAGGACAGCCGCTGCGGCGGATAGGACGGATCGAGGGGCAGGAAGGCCGCTCCCGCCTTGAGGACGCCGAGCAGGGCGATCACCATCTCGAACGAGCGCTCCAGCGCGATGCCGACGATCACCTCCGGCCCCACCCCCAACTCGCCCAAGGCCCCGGCGAGCTGGCCGGCCCGGCGGTCCAGCTCGGAGTAGCTCAACGACTCGCCGCCGCAGCGTAGCGCCTCGGCCGTGGGAGCGCTCTCGGCCCAGGCGGCGGTCAAGCAATGCAGCAAGGCCTCGCCGCCGGAGGGTGCCCGGCAGTCGTTCCACTCCACGACGATCTGCTGCTGTTCGCTCTCCGGCAGCAGCGGCACGCCGAGGGCCGGTCGCAACGGATCGGCGGCAACCCCTGCCAGCAAGCGAGTGAAGTGACCGGCCAGGCGGGCGACCGTCGTCCCGTCGTAGAGGTCGGCGTTGTATTCCACAGACCCGAAGAGCCCGCCTGCCGCCTCATCCATCGACAGAGTCAGCTCGAACTTGGCCGCCCGCCCCGTGCTCCCGCCGCCGCCCAACGGCGAGAACGACAAGCCGGAGACACCGAGGGTCTCTTGCGGAGCGTTCTGGAGCACGAACATCACCTGGAACAACGGCGTATGGCTCAGGTCGCGCTCCGGCTGCAGCTCTTCGACCAGTTTCTCGAACGGCAGATCCTGGTGAGCATAGGCCTCCAACGTCGTCTCGCGCACCCGCTCAAGGAGCGTGCGGAAGTCAGGCTGCCCGGTGAGCTGGGTGCGCACGACCAGCGTGTTGACGAAGAACCCGATCAGCGGCTCGATCTCGACGTGATTGCGGCCGGCGATCGGCGTTCCCACACTGACGTCGAGCCTCCCGCTGGTACGCGCCAGCAGGGTCTGGAAGGCCGCCAGGAGCGTCATGAACGGGGTTGCCCCCTCGCGGCGGCTGAGCCCCTTGAGTACAGCCGAAAGTGCCGCGGGCACCGCGAACGACAGGGCGGCGCCACGGGGAGTCTGGACCGCCGGGCGGAGGCGGTCGGTCGGCAGATCGAGCCGCGGCGGCGCGCCGGCGAGCGCATGGCGCCAGTAGCCGAGCCTCCCGCCGAGAGTCTCCCCTTGCAGCCATCCGCGCTGCCAATGAGCGAAGTCCGCGTATTGGATCTCCAATTCGGGCAGAGGCGAGGGACTGTTCTCCGCAAATGCCCGGTAGAGAACCGAGACCTCACGGACCAGGACGCCCATCGACCAGCCATCGCTCACAATGTGGTGCATGGCGAAGAGCACGGCGTGCTCCTCTGCCGACAGGCGGAGCAGCGATACCCGCAGGAGCGGCCCGCGGGCGAGATCGAACGGCCGGAGAGCGTCCGCGGCGGCGAGCCGGCCGACCTCGGCCCGAAGCACCGTCTCCGGCAGGCCGTTCAGGTCGACGACCGGCAGGGGCCGGGGCGCTGGCGGCGCGATCATCTGGGCGGGCTCGCCGCCGGACTCCACGAAGACCGTCCGCAAGATCTCGTGGCGGCGCGCAAGCTCCGTCAAGGCATGGCTCAGGACCGGGACGCTCAGGGGGCCCGCGACCTTGAGTGGCATCGGCATGTTATAGGCGGCGTTGCCCGGCTGGAGCTGATCGAGGAACCAGAGACGCTGCTGGGCGAAGGATAGCGGCAGAGCCCCGGCGCGGGGCCCGCGCTCGATCCGCGGCGCTGCCTCCCCGCCCGCCGCCAGCCGCTGTAGCGCCTCGATCCGGCCGGTGAGTCCCGCCACCGTCGGGCTCTCGAACAGCGCGCGCACCGGCAGATCGATCCCGAAGGCCTTGGCCGTGCGCGAGACGACCTGGGTCGCCAGCAGAGAATGTCCACCCAGCTCGAAGAAGTTGTCCTCACGGCCGACCTGCCCTGCTCCGAGCACCTGGGACCAGATCTCCGCCAAGACCTCTTCGGCCGGGGTGCGCGGCGCCCCAGCCGCCAGGTCTCGCTCTGGAGCATAGGAAGCGGGCAATGCCCGGCGATCGACCTTGCCGGCCGGCGTCAGCGGCAGTGCCGCGAGCGGAACAAAGACCGCAGGCAGCATGTGCTCCGGCAACCGCCGGCCCAGATGCTCCCGCAAGGATGCCGTGCCCGGAACCTCCAGGCCCGGCGATGCGACGACGTAGGCCACCAGGCGGCGGCCCTCGCCCTCCGGCTGATCCTGCGCTGTGACCACCGCCTCACACACGGCCGGATGCTCGATCAGGGCGGCTTCGATCTCTCCCGGCTCCACCCGGAAGCCCCGCACCTTGACCTGGTGATCGATACGTCCAAGGAACTCCAGGCGGCCGTCCGCCAGGTGCCGCGCCAGATCGCCGGTCCGGTAGAAACGCCCGCCGTCCTCTCCTGGCACGAACCGCTCCGCGGTCAACTCCGGACGGTACCAGTACCCCCGCGCCACACCCGGGCCGCCCAGGTACAGCTCGCCCGGCGCCCCCAGCGGAACCGGACGACCCTCGCCGTCCAGCAAACGCACCACCGCCCCCGGCAGCGGCCGGCCAAGCAGGCTTCGCACCGCATCTCCACTCACCTGGTCGCTCGTGCAGAGGATCGTCCCCTCGGTCGGGCCATAGAGCTCCACCACCTCCGCCGCCGGGAACACCCCCCGCAGGTCGCGCAGCAGAGCCAGCGGCACCGCGTCACCGCCGGTGAACACCGTCCGCAACGCCGGGAACGGCTCTCCGCTCTCCCGCGCCTGCTCCACGAGCTGGCGCATCAGGCCCGGCACCGCGTGCACCCGCGCAGCGCCGCGCAACGCCGAGACCAGCCGCCGCGCGTCGAGGATCTCCTCCCGCTGCAGGATCGCCACGCTTCCTCCCGAGGTCAGCGGCACCAGCAGCTCGAACAGCGAGATGTCGAAGGAGAACGGCGCCAGGTGCAGCATCGACTCGCGAGGACCGAAACCGAAGCGCTCCCGGCTGACTCCGATCGTGTGCGCCAGCGATGCATGATCGACCATGACCGCCTTCGGACGGCCGGTCGTCCCCGACGTGAAGATCAGGTAGGCCAGGCTCGCAGCCGCAAGCTCCACCTCCGGTGCCTCCGCCGCCTCACCGTTCACCTCGTCGAGCAGCAGCGTAGGCAGCGCTTCCGGCAACGCTTCCCGCAATGCCTCGCGGGTGAGCACCACACGCACCCCGGCGTCCGCGAGCAGAAGGCGGAGGCGCTCCACGGGGGCAGCCGGATCGAGCGGCACGTAAACCCCCCCGGCCTTCCACACCGCCAGGGCCGCCATCCCCAACTCGACGGAGCGCTCCAGGAACACCCCGACCGGCGCCTCTCGATCGATCCCCAGCGCGCGCAGACAGTGAGCCAGGAAGTTGGAACGGATCTCCAGCTCGCCGTAGCTCCAGCGTTCGCCGTCGCAGACCAGCGCCAGAGCTTCAGGACACCGCCGGGCCTGCTCCGCCACCCGCGCGTGCACCCAGGGTCCTGCCTGCGGTCCGCCCGCAGGAGCCGTCGCGCTCCACTCCCAGAGGAGCTGCTGTCGCTCGCTCTCCGGCAGCAGCGGCACAGAGAGGACCGGCCGCGCCGGCTCGGCGGTGGCGCCTTCCAACAGGCGCAGGAAGCGGCCAGCCAGACGGGCGATGGTCGTCGCGTCGAAAAGATCGGTGTTGTATTCCAGCGATCCGTCGAGGCGGCCCACCGCTTCGACGATCGAGAGCGACAGCTCGAACTTGACCGTCTGCTCCTTCCCCGCCCCACCCAGCGGAGCGAACGAAAGGCCGGAGACCTGCAGCGCCTCCCGCGGTGCATTCTGCAGCGCGAACATCACCTGGAACAGTGGCGAGTGGCTGAGAGCGCGCACCGGATGCAGCTCCTCGACCAGCTTCTCGAACGGCAGGTCCTGATGGGCGTAGGCCGCGAGCGTCACTTCCCGGATCCGTCCCAGGAGCTCGCGGAAGCTGGGCCGCCCGTCGAGCCGGGTCCGCAACACCAGGGTGTTGACGAAGAACCCGATCAGCGGCTCGACCTCGACCCGGTTGCGGCCGGCGATCGGCGTTCCCACGCTGACGTCGAGGCTCCCGCCGGCACGCGCCAGCAAGGACTGGAACGCCGCCACCAGCGTCATGAACAGAGTCGTCCCCTCGCGGCGGCCCAGTACGCCGAGCGCCGTGGTGAGCGCCGCGGGCATTGAAAATGACAACACGGCACCGCGCATGGTCTGGACCGCCGGTCGCGGGCGGTCGACCGGCAGCTCAAGCCGCGGCGGCGCACCCGCGAGAGCCCGCCTCCAGGCGTCAAGCATCCCGCCGAGGGCCTCCCCCTGGAGCCAACCGCGCTGCCAGGCGGCGAAGTCCGCGTACTGGATTTCCAGATCGGGCAAGGGCGAAGGGCTGTTCTCCGCGAACGCCCGGTAGAGAACCGAGACCTCGCGGACCAGGACCCCCATGGACCAGCCGTCGCTCACGATGTGATGCATGGCGAATAGAACGGCGTGCTCTTCCGCTGACAGACGGAGCAGCGACGCCCGCAGAAGCGGGCCGCGGGCGAGATCGAACGGCCGGAGAGCGTCGGCAGCAACGAGCCGGCCGGCCTCGGCCCGGCAGACCGTCTCCGGCAGGCCGGCCAGGTCGACGACTGGCAGGAGAAGCGGCGTGGGCGGCGAGATCGCCTGAACCGGTGCGCCGCCAGCCTCCGGGAACACCGTCCGCAGAACTTCGTGCCGGCGCGTGAGCTCGGAGAGCGCCCGCGCCAGGGATGGGACGTTCAAGCGGCCTGCCACCCGCAGGGGCATCGGCATGTTGTAGGCCGTACTGCCCGGCTGAAGCTGATCGAGGAACCAGAGCCGCTGCTGGGCGAAGGAGAGCGGCAGTCTCCCCTCCCGCGGCACGCGCTCCAGCGGAGGAGCCATGGCCGCTCCGTCCTTTGCCCAGAGCGCTTCGAGCTGTCCGGCGAGGCCCGCCACCGTGGGGCTCTCGAACACCGCACGCAGCGGCAACTCCACCCCGAAGGCCCTGCGGATGCGGGAGATCGCCTGAGTGGCCAGGAGCGAATGGCCGCCCAGATCGAAGAAACTCTCGTGGAGCCCGATCCGCTCGCGGCCCAGGACCTCGGCCCAGAGGGCGGCCAGAAGCTCCTCGGCCTGTGTCCTCGGGGTCTCCACCGCCGCGAGGCTCTCCTGTTCCTGCGGCGGCAGAGCGGCGAGCGCACGGCGGTCGACCTTGCCGTTCGCGCTCAATGGCAGAGACTCAAGCAACAGGATCTCCGCGGGCAGCATGTGCTCCGGCAGCCGATCAGCCATATAGGCGTGCAGCTCGCCGGTCGCAGGGAACGATCCGGGCCGTGCCACCGCGCACGCAACCAGCCGCCGGTCTCCGGACCGCTCCTCTCTCACCACCACCGCAGCGGACCCGACCTCCGGGTGCCCCGCGAGGATCCCTTCGACCTCTCCCGGCTCGATACGGAAGCCGCGGATCTTCACCTGCGCATCGATTCGGCCGATAAATTCGATGCGCCCGTCAGCCAGAAAGCGGGAGAGATCGCCCGTCCGGTAGAGGCGCCCCCCGGGCTCGCCGCCGGCCGCGTCGAAAGGATCGGGCACGAAGCTCGCGGCGGTGAGCGCGGGCTGGCCGAAGTAGCCGCGGGCAAGACCATCGCCACCGATGCACAGCTCCCCCACCACTCCAATCGGCACCGGCCGCAGGTGGCGGTCGGCGAGCAACACCCGCGCGTTGGCGATGGGGCGCCCGAGAGGCACCGGGACGCCGGCCTCGCCAGGAAAGCCCATCGGATGGCAACAGGTGAAAGTGGTGCCTTCAGTCGGGCCGTAGCCGTTGATCAGCCGCAGACCACCGCCAGCCGCATTCAACGCCCTCTCCACGTGCGCCGGAGACAGGACGTCGCCGCCGGCGAGGAGCTGGCGCACCGGCCGGAGATCTTCCGGGCGCTCGTCGACCAGGAGGTGGAAGAGCCCCGCGGTCAGCCAGAGAGTGGTGACCTGGTGACGCCGAATCACCCTGCCGATCTCCTCCAGGGAGGACGGGCCGGGGGGCATCAGGACCAGCCGCCCACCGTTCGCGAGAGCCCCCCAGATTTCGAACGTCGACGCGTCGAACGCCAAGGGGGCGAGTTGCAGGAAGACCTGTCCAGGCGCGAAGTCGGCGTAGCCCGCCTCGCGCACCAGGCGTACCACCGCACGGTGCACCACGGCCACCCCCTTGGGCCGCCCGTTTGAGCCGGAGGTGTACATCACGTACGCCAGATTGAGGGCCGCGGATCCCGACGGCGGCCTCCGGGAGCTCCGCCGGGCGACGGCTTCCCAATCCGCATCGAGGCGGATCACTGGCACCCCGGACGCACGGAAACGGCCGGCCAGACGGTCCTGGGTCAGCAGCGCGGCGAGCGGGACCTCCGCGAGCAGAATCTCCAGGCGGGCCGCGGGAGACGAGTGATCGAGGGGCAGGTAGGCGCCTCCGGCCTTGAGGATTCCCAGGAGCGCGACCACCATCTCCACCGAGCGCTCCATCGCCACACCCACCACCGACTCGGGGCCGATTCCCAGCGTGCGCAGGTGATGGGCCAGCCGGTTGGCGCGGGCGTCGAGATCCGCGTAGGTCCAGCTCTCGTCCTCGCAGACCAGGGCGATCGACTCCGGGGAGCGCTCCACCTGCTCTTCGAAGACCTGGTGAAGACATGCCGCCCTGGAGTAGTTGACCCGAGTATCGTTCCAGGCCACCAGCACCTGATGGCTCTCGGCTGTGCTGAGCAGGGGGAGGGCGGAGAGACGGTCTCCGGGATCCGCCACGATCGCCACGAGCAGGGTCCGCAGATGCGCGACCAGCCGAAGCGCGGTCGTCCGGTCGAACAGATCGCTGTCGAATTCGAGCACGCCGGAGAGCCCGCGCTCGTCCTCGACGAGCTCCAGCGTCAAGTCGAGCTTGGCCGTGCGGCTCGCACCAGGAAGCCGGGAGACAGCGAGGCCAGGCAGGTCGAGCTCTTCGTCTCCTCCGGCCGCGTTCTGCAGCACGAGCATGACTTGAAAAAGAGGCGTCCGGCTCGGGCTGCGCTGCGGCTGCAGCTCCTCGACCAGCCGCTCGAAGGGAAGATCCTGATGCGCCTGGGCCCCCAGAGCCGTCTCCCGCGCCCGTCCAAGAAACTCGCGGAAGCGCGGATCGCCTGCCAGGTTGCCACGCAGCACCAGGGTGTTGGCGAAGAACCCGATCAGCGTCTCGGTCTCCTGGCGATTCCGGCCGGCGACCGGAGAGCCGACGGCGACGTCATCCTGCCCGGTGGCACGGGAGAGCAATGCCTGGAAGGCGGCAAGATACAGCATGAACGGCGTGGCCCCCTCGCGGAGGGCGAAGGACTTCAGCGCGGCCGGCAGCTCCGGCGGGAGCTCCAGGGCGAGCGTTTCACCACGATGAGTCGGCCGGACGGGCCGGGGGCGGTCGAACGGCAGCTCCAGGATCGGGGGCAGGCCGGCGAGTTGCTGCTTCCAATAGGCGAGCTCCGCCTCCAAGACCTCCCCCGCGAGCCATCGTCGCTGCCACGCAGCGAAGTCGGCGTACTGCATGGGCAGCGCGGGAAGCGGCGAGGGAAGGCCGGAGGCGAATGCCCGGTAGATTCGGGAGATCTCGCGCGCCATCACCCCGGTCGACCAGCCGTCGCTCGCGATGTGATGCATGCAGAGGGCGAGCACGTGGTCGAGGGGGGTCGAACGGAGCAGGCAGGCCCGAGCCACGGGGCCCCGCGCCAGATCGAACGGCTGCCCCATCTGGAGCGCCACGAGCCGGCGCACCTCGCGTGCCCGCGTCGCACCGTACAACCCGGCGAGATCGACCACCGGCAGAGGGAAGGGACCGGGAGGCGCGGCGACCTGCACCGGCGCGTCTCCCACGAAGGCGAAAAAGGTACGGAGGACCTCGTGGCGGCAGGAGATCTCTCGTAAGCTCCGCGCCAGGGCCCAGAGGTCCAGCTCTCCTTCGATCCGCAACGCCAGCGGTATGTTGTAGAGCGTGCCGCCGGGCTCGAGCTGGTCGATGAACCAGAGCCGCTGCTGGGCGAAAGAAAGAGGCAGGCCCCCGACGCGCGATTCCCGCGCGATAGGCCGCTCGATGGATGAAGTCGCGGCGTCACGGCCACCTCGCAACCTCACCTCGATCCGGCCGGCCAGTCCAGCGACCGTGGGCTCATCGAAGAGGGCACGCAGCGGGATCTCCACCTGGAAAACCTTGCGCACCCGGGAGACGACCTGGGTGGCCAGGAGCGAATGGCCGCCCAGGTCGAAGAAGTTGTCATACATCCCGACGTGGCCGACGCCGAGAACTTCGGCCCAGATCCCCGCCAGCAGCTCCTCGGTGGGCGTGCGAGGAGCGATCCGCTCCGCGGCCTCCAATCCAGGCCGCGGGCCGGGCGCCGGCAGCGCCGCGAAGTCGATCTTGCCGTTGGGCGAGAGCGGCAGCGACGCCAGCATCACGAAGGTGGATGGGATCATGGGCTCGGGGAGCCGCTCGGCCAGGAAGGCCCGCAGCGCGCTCACCTCGGGAGCTGCTCCGATCGCAAGATAGGCGACCAGGCGCCTCGCGGAGGACGGTCCATCGGCTCGCACCACCACGGCAGCCTGACGTGCTCCCGGATAGCCGAGGAGAGCCGCCTCGATCTCCCCCGGCTCGATGCGGAAGCCCCGCACCTTCACTTGGCGGTCGATACGACCCAGGAGCTCCAGGCGACCGTCGCGCAGGTAGCGTGCGAGATCGCCTGTCTTGTACAGCACCCCTCCTGGCTCAGCGCCAAAGGGATCGGGGATGAATTTCTCGGCCGTCAGACCCGGCCTCCGCAGATAGCCACGGGCGACGCCCAAGCCGCCGACATGCAGCTCGCCAGCCGCCTCGAGGGGAACCGGACGCAGGTGGCGGTCCAGCAGAACGATGCGTGCCTCCGGCAGGACGCGGCCGGCGTGGACGCGGCCTCCCTCCTCCAGGAGACCGAGCGTGGCGCAGACCGTGGTCTCGGTCGGACCATAGGCGTTGAACAGCCGGCGGCCGCGGCTCCAGACCGCCGCCAGCTCCGCCGGCACGGCCTCCCCCGCGACCACCAGGGTTTCGAGAGCCGGCAGGTCCGCAGCCGGAAGCAGCGCGAGCACTGAAGGTGGCAGCGTGACATGAGACACGGCGCGCACCCGCAGCAGATCCACGAAATCCGGACCCGGCAGCAACGCTTCAGCCGGTTCCAGGCAGAGCGCGGCTCCGGCGCACAGGGCCATGGCGATTTCCGAGATCGAGGCGTCGAAGTTGAGCGAAGCGTACTGCAGGACGCGGCTTCCAGGCTGTACGCCGAACGCGGCGATCTGCGCCGCCGCCAGGTTGCCCAGACCGCGGTGCGTCACCAGCACCCCCTTGGGCTGTCCGGTGGAGCCAGAGGTGTAGATCACGTAGGCGAGGTCCGCCGGGCCGATCTTCGGGGTTACCCTGGGGACCGGGAGGACGCCGGCCAAGCGCTCCTGGGTCAACACCAGCCGCGGCTCGGCGTCGGCGAGGATGAACGCCAGCCGCTCCGCCGGATACGCCGGATCGAGCGGCAGATAGGCCGCCCCGGCCTTGAGGATCCCCAGCAGCCCGACGACCATTTCGAGCGAGCGCTCGCTGGACAATCCCACCAGGGCGTCCGGCCCCGCTCCCCGGGCACGCAGCACGCGCGCCACCTGGCTCGCCCGCCGGTCGAGCTCCGCGTAGGACAAGACCGCCTCCCCCGCCGCCAACGCCGTGGCATCCGGTGCCTGCGCGACCTGCGCCGCGAACAGCTCCAACACCAGCGCCTCCGTGCCGTCCACGCCGGCACGCCACTCCACCGCGAGCTGATGGCGCTCGCTCGCGGTGAGCATTTCGAGATCTCCGAGGCGTTGCTGCGGATCGCCGGAGAGATGGCCGGCCATCTCGTCCAGCAGGACTTCCATATGGCGCAGCATGCGCGCCACCGTCGGGTCGTCGAAGCGGTCGCGGTAGTAGGCCAGCGACAGCGCCAACCCTTCCCGCGGCGCCGCCGCGAGGTTCAGGGGATAGTTCGACTTCTCCGCGCTGTGCATGTCGAGGAGCCGGAGAGCCTCGGGCCTCCCGCCACTGCTCTCGGGCCCTCGCGCGACCGGAAAGCTCTCGAATGCCATCATGGTCGAGAACAGCGGTTGCCCGCCGCCGACCTCGCTCCAGCGCTGGATCTCGGTGAGCGGCGTGTGCTCGTACTGGCGCAGCTCCGTCAGTTGGATCTGGCACCGCTTCAACCAGGGCAGCAGCGGCTCGGACGGAGAGAGCGACATGCGGACCGGGAGGGTGTTGATGAACAGCCCGATCATCGTTTCGATACCTGCGAGCTCGGGAGGACGGCCCGACACCACCGTACCGAAGACAACGTCGTCTTCACCGCAGTAGCGCTGGAGGAGGAGCGCCCAGGCGCCCTGCACCAGGATGTTGAGCGTGATCTGGTGTGTGCGCACCAACGCTTGCAGCGCCATCGTCCGCTCGGGAGACAGCACCGAACGCACCTCGCGGTAGTCGGGCCCGGCATCGGTCCGCGCCTCGCCACGCTCGGCCGGCAGCGGGGTCGGCGCCTCAAACCCGGCGAGGTAGCGCCGCCAGAAGGACTCGGCCTCGGTCAGGTCCTGCTTCTGGAGCCAGTCGATGTAGTCCCGGTACGGACGCCGCTCCGGGAGCGCGACCTCCCGCCCCTGGCGGAAGGCACCGTAGAGTGCGAAGACCTCGCCGAAGATGAGAGAGAGGCTCCAGCCGTCCGACAGCGCGTGGTGCGAGCTCCAGATACAGCGCCAGCGCTCGTCGGACAGGCGCAGGAGGGCGAGCCGCATCAGCGGCGGCCGTTCAATGTCGAAACCGCGGCGACGGTCGGCGGCCAGGAAGTCCGCCCAGCGGCACTCCCTCTCCACCGCCATCGACTGCCGCCAGTCTTGTTGCTCTGTGCCGAGGCGCACGCCACGGCGGACGATCTGCACCGGCCGGTCCAGGTCGCCCCAGACGAAGCTGGTACGGAAGATCGGGTGGCGGTCGACCATCGCTTGCCAGGCGCGCGTGAACAGCTCCGGGTCGAGCTCGCCCACCAACTCGCAGCTCATCTGGGTCACGTAGAGCCCATCGTCCGGAGCGTACAAGGTATGGAAGAGCATCCCCTGCTGCAGCGGGGAGAGGGGATAGCGATCCTCGACCTCCGGATCCTCGACGACATCCGCTTCCGGCACAGGCCGGCAGGCGAGCAGCTCGCGCAGAACGGCCAGGTACCCCGCAGCCAGACCCTCGATCGTCTCGCGGGCGTGAACGTTCACGCTGTAGGTGAAGGCCAGACGAAGCCGGCCGCCCGTGATGCGGCAACTGATCTCGACGAGGTATTCGCGCTTCTCCCGCCGGCTGTGGCTGAAGCCGCTCGATTCCCGGGCGATCCGGAAGACGGAAGCCTCAGCAGGCCGCTCTCCTCCCCGTGCCAAGCTCTGGCCCGAGTAATTGAAGCTCACCGGGGCCGCGGGCAACGACTCCAGTTGGATGGCGACATCTGGGTTTCCGCTCAGGTAACGCAGCAACCCGTAGCCGAGGCCGCGGTGGGGCACCGCCCGGAGCTGCTCCTTGACTCGCTGCAGCGCCGCCGCGGGGCCAGAGACGCCCCGGAGGTCCAGCAGCACCGGATAGAGCGCCGTAAACCATCCGACGGTGCGGGTGAGGTCCACCCCATCGAACAGCTCCTCTTCTCGGCCATGCCCTTCGAGATCCACCAGGACCGGCCCCGGGGCGCCCCGCCACCGATCCAGGGATTGCGCCAGCGCGGCCAGCAGAGCGTCCAGGATCTGCGCCTGGGCCGCAGGGACCTCCCGTAACAGCACCTCCGTCTCGTCTGACTTCAGCTCGACCCGCACAGTCTGCGACGAACGTTCATCGCCGTCTCCCCCGAAGTCCACCGGTAGGGGCGGCATCTGCCGTCGCGCCTCCGCGGCCCAAAAGGCAAGCTCGGCCAGCAGCCTGTCGGAACGGCCGTACCCTTCCAAGCGCTCCGCCCAATTCAGGAAGGAGGTGGTCTTGGCGGGCAAGCGGATCGAGTCTCCACGGGACGCTTGGCCGTATGACGTCTCCAGGTCTTCCAGCAGGATCGGCCATGACACGTCGTCCATCGCCAGATGGTGGACTGCAATCCACAGGCGCCCCGGTCTCCCCGCTCCCAGGTCGAAGCTCGCCACCCGCAGCAGCGGCCCCACCGTGATGTCCAGACTGCGCTGAAGCTCCTCTGCCGCCGCCTCGATCACGCCATGCACCTGCGTCTCCCCGAGCTCCGACAGGTCGATGCAGATCCACGGCACCTTTCCATCAGGGCCGGCATTGCGCTGCTCCCAACCGTCAGGACCCGGAACGAACCGCAGGCGTAGCGCGTCGTGATGCTCCATCAGTGCCCGCACCGCGCGCTGCAACGCGGCTCCCACAAGAGGCCTGTGCACCTCGAACAGCCGCGACTGGTTGAAATGGCTCATCTGTGGCGGCGGGTTGGCGAAGAACCGGCGCTGGATCGGCGTCAATGCGACCCGGCCGGTCACCGGGCCCTGCTCGACCTGCATCCTCCAAACCTGTCCCACCACCTTGGCCAGCTCGGAGATCGTCGGACGTTCAAAGACCTGCCGGGGCGTGATCTCAATGCCCGCCTGGCGGGCTTTCGCCACGACTTGAATGGTGAGGATTGAATCCCCGCCCAGACTGAAGAAGTGGTCGTGCAGGCCCACCTGGCTGACACCAAGGATCTCGCACCAGATCCGGGCCAGCTTCTCTTCAAGGGGTGTGCGCGGCCTCTGGGAGGCGTCGGCCTCCGGCCCCCGGTCGACTGGCGCAGGGAGGGCTCCGCGGTCGACCTTGCCGCTGGAGAGGAGTGGCAAGCGATGGACAGGAAGGAAGAGGTTCGGCACCATATGCTCCGGCAACCTCTCCTGCAGAAAGCTGCGCAAGGCGCTGGAAATCGCCTTCCGGCTCATCGGCTTGACCGCCGCGGCCGGCCAAGGACGCGCCAGAACCCTCCGCCGGTATGCGACCGGATGGGTATGCTGAACGACCTGCAGGAAAATGCCCGGCCTCGGCTCGCAGTACGCCACCAGGTGCGGCTGGCCGGGCACGTCCTCGCGCAGAAGAACGACGGCCTGGGTGACGATCTCGTGCTGCTCCAGAATTGTCTCGATCTCCCCGAGCTCGACTCGGAAGCCCCGCACCTTGACCTGATGGTCGCCACGGCCGAGGAACTCCAGGGTGCCGTCCATCCGGCGGCGGGCCAGGTCTCCGGTACGGTAGACCCGGGCACCATCCAGAGGAACGAAACGCTCCGCTGTCAGGTCCGGCCGCTGAAGGTACCCTCGGGCGACGCCGGGGCCGATGACGCAAATCTCCCCGGGCACCCCGATGGGAACCTCGAGGCCATCGGGGTCGAACAGACGGATGGCAGCATTGGCGAGCGGCCGGCCAATCAGATTCCACTCGAAGCCATCCGCCACGGAGACCTCGTGGGCAATGCAGACGATGGTGCATTCGGTGGGGCCGTAAAGCCCGATGATCCGCGCCGACGGGAAGGCCCTCCGCATGCGCTGCAACAGCTCCGGCGGCACGGCTTCACCACCCACGAAGAGCGCGCGGAGGCCAGGGTACCCAGGGGCTGAGTCGCCCTGTGCCTCGACCAATCCGACGATCTGCCGCATCAGGCTGGGAACGGCGTGGACCGCGGTGGCCCGGCCGAGCATCCCGGTGAGCGCAGCCGGATCGAGGGCTTCCTGACGGGTCAGCAGCATCGACGTGCCGCCGGCGAGGAGCGGGCAGAAGCACTCGAACAGAGAGATGTCGAAGGAGAAGGCGGCGATCGCGGGCATTACGTCCGCCGGTCCGAAACCGAACCGGTCGAGGTTGCTGAGCAGCGTATTGGCCAGGCTCCCGTGCTCCACCTGGACCGCCTTCGGCTGGCCAGTCGAGCCGGAGGTGTAGATCATGTAGGCAAGGTCGGAGGGTGAGGGCCGCCCGGATCCGTCAGGTGAACCGGTGAGCACCGCCGGGCTGGCGTCGAGGAAAACCCGCAGCGGCCCCTCCGGCAGCCGCCCTGCCGCGTCCGCCCGCGTCACCACGATGGGCGCACCGGTCTCCGCCAACACGAAGGCAAGCCGTTCAGCAGGATAGGACGGGTCGAGAGGGAGATAGACACCGCCAGCTTTCCACACTGCGAGAATGGCAACGAGAACCTCCGGAGAGCGTTCCAGACAGACGCCGACCGCGACCTCTGGTCCGGCACCGAGGCGGCGGAGATCGTGCGCGAGCCGATTGGCACGGCGGTCGAGCTCTCCGTATGTGAGCGTCTCGCTCGCCGCGAGGACGGCGAGGGACTGCGGGCGCAACGACACTTGCGCGTCCCATCGATCGAGAAGAAGAGAACCCGGAGGTACAGCAGTGTCGCTCCACTCCCGGATGATCTGGTGCCGCTCCCCCTCCGCCAGCAGGGAAAGCTCGGAGAGCCGCGCCGACGGGGTGGCCGCCAGGCCGGCCAGCAGCGATTCGAGCTGCCGCATCAGGCGGACCATGGTGGCGTCGTCGTAGACCTGACGGTAGGAGGAGACGATGAAGTCCAGCGTGTCGCCGGGAGAGGCTGCAAGGCTCAGCGGGAAGGCCGCCTTCTCCGACATCTGCAACGCCTCTACTGCGAGGCCGCCCTGCGGCTCGCGCAGCGACGTGGCCACCGGGTAATTCTCGAAGACCAGGGCGATCTCGAAGAGAGGTCGGCCGGCCGGCACCCCGCTCCATCGCTGGATGTCGGCCAGCGGGGTGTGCTCGTAGTCGCGCATCTCCACGGCCTGCTCCTGGAGCCGCCGAAGCCAGGCCACTGCCGGCTCGGCGGGAGGCACCGCGACCCGCGCAGGCAGGTTGTTGATGAACAGACCGACCATCTCCTCGGCGCCGGCCAGCTCCGCCGGACGGCCGGCGACGACAACGCCGAAGGTCACCTCGTGCTCGCCGCACGACCGGGCGAGGAGGAGCGCCCAGGCCCCCTGGACCAGGGTGTTCTGAGTGAGTTGGTGCAGGCGCCCGAGCGAGCGCAGCTCCGCCGTCGGGCCGGCGGCGAGGCGGAACGGACGTTGCGCATACTCGCCGTCGCCGCCGGAGGAACCGCTCCACGGCCGGTCGGCGGCCGGCAGCGGCGTCGGCGCGATGAAGCCTGCGAGAGTGCGCCGCCAGAAATCCTCCGCTCGCGCCAGGTCCTGGCGGCCGAGCCAGGCGATGTAGTCGCGGACGCTCCGAACCGTCCCACTGGCCGGCTCCTCCCCCCGAAGCCGCACGGCATAGCCGCCGAGAGCCTCCTGGAGGATCAGGGGGAGACTCCATCCGTCGAAGAGGATCTGCAGGTAGCTCCAGACGAGCTGATGGACACCGTCGGCCTTGCGCGCCAGGAAAAGACGGATCGGGGGAAGCTCGGAGAAGTCGAAACCGCGGTCGCGGTCGGCGGTGAGGAGGAGGGCGAGCCTTTCGCGTTGCGCCGGCTCCGGCAAGCCGCTCCAGTCCTCGATCGTCAGAGGGAGCGGCACCCCCTGCTCCACCACCTGGAGGGGCTCGGCGAAATCTCCCCAGTGGAAGGTGGTGCGCAGCGCAGGGTGGTGATCGATCACCTGCTGCCAGGAGGCGCGGAACGCCTCCACGTCGAGATCGCCGTGCAGCTCGCAGGCGAGCTGACCGACGTAGAGCCCGGCCTGCGGCTGATAGAGGAGGTCGAACAGCATGCCGCGCTGCAGCGGCGACAGAGGGTAGACGTCGGCGATCCGGGGATGCTCGGCCACCAGCCGGCCGAGTTGTGCCCGGGTGAGGCCGGCGCGCGCCGCGAGCGGGAAGTCGGACGGAGTGAAACCCGCGGCTTCTCCCCTCCGGCAGGCGGCGATGATCTGCCTCAGAGCCGTGACCATCCCATGGCTCACCCGCTCGATCGTCGCGCGCCGGTGAAGTCCCTCGCTCCAGGTGCAACGAATCCGCAGGCGCCCCGCAAGGACTTCGGCGTTGAGCTCCAGCAGATGGGTGCGCCGCTCCCGCGGGCTCTGCGCCGGACCGACCCCATCACGGCCGAGGGTAAACGGCAGGTCCGGCTCCATCCCCTGACCGAGCTGCCCCACGTAGTTGAACAGCACCGGGGACGGTGGCAGAGCGGCAAGACGCCGCCGGGCTTCCTCCGGTCCAAGGTAGCGCAGCAAGCCGTAGCCAAGCCCGGAGCCGGGAACCGCACGGAGCTGGTCCTTGACCACCAGGAGAGCCGCCGCGGGACCTGACGCGCCACGCAGGTCGATCAGCACCGGATAGAGGGCGGCAAACCAGCCCACGGTACGCGAGAGGTCCAGGTCCGGGAACAGCTCCTCCCGCCCATGCCCCTCGAGATCGATAAGCTGCAACGGCTCGCCGGTCCAGTCCGCCAGCGTCAGGGAGAGAGCGGCGACCAGGATCTCCTGGATCCGGGTCCGGGAGAGCGCCGGGACCTCCTGGAGAAGTGACCGGGTCTCTTCGGCGTCGAGAACCGCCGCGTGCTCCCGTTCGGCGTGCTGCGTGTTCTCCGCCTCCACGCCGTCGACCGGCAGGCGCGCCGCCTGCGACCGCGGCTCGGCCGCCCACCACTCCACCTCGGCGGCGACGGCCGGCGACAACGCGTGCTCGGCCAGCCGCTGCGCCCAGCGCCGGAACGAGGCGGTCTTCGGCGGCAGGTCCACCTCCTCGCCGGCGTCCGCCTGACGCAGAGCCAGGGCGAGGTCTTCGGCGAGGACCTGCCACGACACCGTGTCCAGGATGAGATGGTGGCCCGCCAGCAACAGGCGCTGCCGGCGCTCCGCTCCAAGCTCGAAGAGGGCGGACCGCAGCAAAGGGCCACGGCTCAGGTCGAGGCTCGTTTGCAGCGCCGCGCCCGCCTCTTCCAACGCAGCGGGTTGCCTCGACGCCGAAAGCGCCGAGAGGTCGAGGGTTGTGAACGGTGTGGCGTTCTCCGAAGGGCTCGCCTCCTGTCGCCATCCCTCCTCCGTAGAGATGAATCGCAGGCGCAGCGCATCGTGGCGCCCCAGCAGACGCACCAGGAGGCGATCGAGCATCGCGGGCGCGACCGGACGGCGCAGCTCCAGCAGAAGCGGCAGGTTGAAGTGGTGCGGCGCGACGAAACCCTGCGCGAAGAACCATTCCTGGATCGGGGTCAACGGCACCGGGCCGACGACCGTCTCGGGCTCCGCCAGGACCTCGCCCACCCGGCGCGCCACCGCCGCCAGGCCGGCGATGGTCGGATGCTCGAACAGGTCCCGCGGTGTGAGCTGGAGGCCCGCCCGGCGCGCCCGCGACGTCACCTGAATGCTCAGGATCGAGTCACCGCCAAGAGTGAAGAAGTTGTCCTCCACCCCCACTCGGCCGGCGCCGAGCACATCGGACCAGATCCCGGCCAGGATCTCCTCGGTCTCGGTGCGCGGAGCGAGCCAGCTCTCCTCCGCCCCACGCCGGTCGGCCTCAGGCTCCGGCAGCGCCCGGCGGTCGACCTTGCCGTTCGGGGTCAGCGGCAGGGCCTCCAGAAAGACAAAAGCCGACGGAACCATGTGATCGGGCAGACGCTCTCCGAGGAAGGCACGCAGGTCTTCCTCCGGGGCCGCCGGAGCCGCAGGGACCACATAGGCCACCAGCCGTCGCCCGCCCGTGGCTCCCACCCGCGCATCGACCACGGCGTCCCGGATCCCGGGGTGCTGGCGCAGCACCGACTCCACCTCTCCGAGCTCGACACGGAAACCGCGGATCTTGACCTGATGGTCGATCCGCCCGAGGAAGTCGAGCTGGCCGTCCCAACGCCAGCGCGCCAGGTCACCGGTCCGGTAGAGCCGACCTCCCGACTCCCCACCGAACGCGTCGGGCACGAAGCGCTCGGCGGTCAGATCCGGACGGTGCAGATAGCCGCGACCCACTCCGGCACCGCCGATGTAGAGCTCACCGGACGCGCCAGGAGGCACAGGACGCAGATCCCGATCGGCCAGGTACACCGCCGCGTTGGCCACCGGGTGGCCGATCGGCAGGTCCAGATCCTCACCAACCGCACCGGCAGGCAGCTTGTGGAGCGTCGTGGTGATCGCCGTCTCGGTCAGCCCGAAGACGTAGACGAGTGGCACACCGAAAGACTGCCAGTCGGCCAGACGAGCCGCGTTCGGCTTCTCCGCGCCGACGATCACGAAACGAACCGAAGGAGGCACTCCTCCTTCCTCGACCAGAGTCCGCACCCACTCCTGCCAGTAAGCCGAAGGCAGCTCGAGCCCGGTCACGCCGCGATCCCGGATCACCCGCTGCAAACCGTCGACCGACAACAGCAGATCCTCTCCGGGGAGGACCACAGAGCCACCCGCCAACCACACAGGGAACAGCTCCTCCAGCAGCACGTCGAACGCCGGAGAGGCGAACTGCAACATCCGGTCGCCGGGGCCGAGACCGAGCTGGCGCACAATCTCCAACGCATAGTTGACCAGTGCCCGGTGCTCGACCAGGGCCGCCTTGGGGCGACCCGTCGAGCCCGAAGTGTAGATGGCATAGGCAATGTTGCGCGGCCCGGCCAGCGCCACAGGCTCCAACGCGCTCTCCTGCTCGATGACCGGCCAGGATGTGTCGAGGCAGAGCGCGCGGACTCCCGGGCCAAGACGAGGCAGCAGGCGCTCCTGGGTCAGAACAAGAGGCTCCCCGGCGTCCGCCAGAAGGCTCCTCAGCCGCTCAGGAGGGTACGACGGATCGAGCGGCAGGTAAGCGCCGCCGGCTTTGAGCACGCCGAGCACGCCCACCACCAGGTCCGCCGACCGCTCGACACACAGCCCCACCACGATCTCCGGTTCCACGCCGAGCGTCCGCAGGTGGCGCGCCAGACGGTTGGCCCGTTCGTCGAGCTCGCCGAAGCTCAGATCGCCCTCCGACGACAGCAGAGCCGGCGACTCCGCCGCCGCCTTGACCCGTGCCGACCAGAGCTCGTGCAGGCAGAGGTCCTCCGGAAAGGGGGTCTCCGTCTGGTTCCACTCCACCAGGAGTTGCTGCCGCTCGCTCGCCACCAGCAGAGGCAGATCTCCCAGAAGCCCGCCGGCCTCCGCGCTCCAGGCTTCCAGAACACCGGACAAATGGCGCAACAGACGCTCCGCGGTTGTCGCGTCCAGGCAGTGCGGGTAATAGCTCAAGGCCAGCATCAGCGACCGGCCGGGAGAAGCTGTCACCGAGAGCGGATAGCCGGATGGCTCGACGCTTTCCTCCCGGCGTACCCGCAGACCCGGCGTTTCGCCGGAGGCGCCACCGCCATCGGCCGTCGGATAGCTCTCGAAAGCCAGGATGCTCTCAAACAGCGGCAGGCCCGCCGGCACATCGCTCCATTTCTGGAGGTCCGAGAGTGGCGTGTGCTCGTATTGCCGCATCTCGACCTGGCTCGCCTGGAGGTCGCGCAGCCACTCCAAACTCACCCGATGCGGGGAGACGTCCGTCCGGAACGGCAGGGTGTTGATGAACAGGCCGAGGATCGACTCAACGCCCGGAAGCTCGGGAGGGCGGCCTGAGACGATCGAGCCGAAGACGATGTCCTGCCCTCCGCCATAACGCGACAACACCACCGCCCAGGCTCCCTGGAAAAGCGTGTTGAGCGTCAGCCGGTGCCGCCGGGCCAACGCCGTCAGCCGCTCGGAGGAATCGACGCCAACCGGCTGGGGAAGCTCACGCCATCCTCCTGCCCGCGCGTGGCTGGAGAAGGGCCGGTCCAGGGGTAACAGCGTCGGCGCCCGAAAACCAGCGAGGGTTTTGCGCCAGTAAATCTCCGCCTGGGAGAGCTCCTGCTGAGCGAGCCAGGCGATGTAGTCCCGGAAGGGCCGGGGTGGACGGAGACGGATCTCTCTCCCCTGGCGCGACGCTTCATAGAACGACATCGTCTCCCCCAGAACCACGGCCAGACACCAGCCGTCCAGCAGGAGGTGATGCGAGCTCCAGACGCATAGGTGCGACTGCTCCGCGATCTGCGCCAGCCAAAGACGGATCAGCGGCGGCTGCTCCAGGTCGAAGCCGTGCTCCCGCTCCGCGCGCAGGTGGTCCTCCAGGCGCGCCCGGCGCTCCTCGGACGGCAGCTCCCGCCAATCCTCCCAGACCACGGGCACCTCGACCGCCCGATGCACCTTCTGGAGAGGCTCGTCCAGCCCATCCCACACAAATCCCGTGCGCAGGATCGCGTGCCGCGCCACGACGGCCTGGCAGGCCTGGCGGAACGCCGCGAGGTCCAGCTCTCCTTCGAGCTCGTACTGGGTCTGGGTGATGTAGGGCGCCTCGCCCGCCTCATAGAGAGCGTGGAAGAGGATTCCCTTCTGCAGCGGAGCGAGCGGATAGAGATCCTCGATGTCCCTCCGGTCGAACCTGGCGAGGAGTGCGTCCAGCGCCGGCTGATCCAGCCGAGCCAGCGGGAAGTCCGCGACCGTGGCTCCAACCGATTCCGGGGCCTGGAGGTGCCGGATCAGCTCACGAAGGACGGTCAGGTGCTGTGCAGCGAGACGCTCGACTGTCTTTCGGAGAAGGAGATCGGCGCTGTAGGTGAAGCTCAGCCGCAGGCGCCCTCCGCCCACCAGAGCATCGATGTCCAGAAGATGTGAGCGCCGCCCCTGCCGGGATCGGTTCTCGCCTGCCGGCTCCGGTGCGAAGGTAAACGGCAAATCCTCCTCCACCCCCTGATCGACCTTTCCCAGATAGGTGAAGAGCACCTGCGCGCCCGGTAACCGGCGGAGCCGCTCGGCGATCTCGTCGTCCTGCCGCCCGTAACGCAGGAGCCCGTAACCCAGACCGCGGCGGGGCACGGCGCGGAGTTGCTCCTTCGCAGCCTCCAGCACAGGACCGGCTTCTCGCACGCCGCGCAGGTCGAGGAGCACCGGATGGATCGTCGTGAACCAGCCGACCGTACGGTACAGATCCACCTCCCCCACCGCCTCCTCTTCGCGGCCATGCCCCTCGAAGTCGACGAGCAGGAGCCGCTCACCGGTCCAGGTGGCGAATGCCTCAGCGAGAGCCGCCAGCACAACCTCGTCGACCTGCATTCGGTAGGCGCGTGGCGCTTCTCGCAGCATAGTCCGCGTCTCCTCCATCTCCAATTGGATGTTGACGATCGCTGCCACGGATCCGGCACCGTCGCTCTCCGGCCCTGGCGCAAGATCGAGAGGCAGCGGCCTGACCTCACCGCGCGCCGCTGACAGCCAGAACGGTACTTCGGCGACCAGGGCCTCGGAGCGGGCATACTCCACCAGGCGCTCCGCCCAGCGCTTGAAGGTGGTCGTCCGGGGCGCCAGGCGGACCATCTCCCCTTTCGCGAGTTGCTCGTCGCCGAGCATCAGGTCCTCGACCAGGATGCGGAGGGACACAGCGTCCACGGCCAGGTGGTGGCAGGCGAGCAGCAGGCGTCCGCTCTCCCCCGCGCCCCGCCGGAACAGGCCGATCCGCAGGAGCGGACCGTGCGCGAGATCGAGAGAGCCCAGGAGGTCACCGCAGGCCCCCACCAACTCATCCCGCCGCCGCGCGGCCGGCAAGGCCGAAAGGTCTACCAACGACAAGGGGGAGGTCGCGTCGGGAGGCGCGCAGACCTGGCTCCAGCCCTCCGCGGTGCGGACGAAGCGGAGCCGCAGGGCGTCGTGGTGCTCCAGGAGACGGCCGAGGACCACGGCGAGCCGCCCGGGGTCGAGATCGCGCTTCGTCTCCAGGAAAAGTGGCAGCGTGAAGCCCTCCGGCTGCCGCGGCTCGGAGGCGAAGAACTGGCGCTGGATCGGCGTCAGGGGAACCGGGCCGACGACCGGCCCCGCATCCTCCAGGAGCGCGGGAGAACGGTCGGCCACCCGGGCCAGCGCGGCGATCGTGGGGTTCTCGAAGAACTGGCGTGGAGTCACCCGCAGGCCGGCCCGGTAGGCCAAAGAGGTGGCCTGGATGCTCAGGATCGAGTCGCCACCGAGCGCGAAGAAGTTGTCTTCGACGCTCACCTGCTCGACATTCAGCACCTTCGCCCAGATGGTGGCGAGCAGCTCCTCCTCTTTCGTCCGCGGTGCCACGAAGGAGCCGTCGAGCTCCGGCCGGAGGACCTCGGGCTCCGGCAGGGCGGCGCGATCGATCTTGGCGTTGGTGGTCAGTGGCAGCTCCGCCAGGGCGACAAAAATGGAGGGCACCATGGGATCGGGCAGCCGCTCCTTGAGCCAGCTCCTCAGCTCTTCCTGCGGCAGCGGGCCGGCCTGCGCAGGCACGATCCAGGCGACGAGCCGGTTGCCTCCTGCGGGCGCCGGCCGCGCGCCGGCCGCGGCCTCGCGGACCGCGGGATGCTGCCGCAGATGCGATTCGATCTCCCCCAGCTCGACGCGGACCCCGCGTACCTTGACCTGCTGATCGATCCGCCCGAGGAACTCGATCTCGCCTCCAGGCATCCGCCGAGCCAGGTCGCCGCTGCGGAAAAAACGCCCACTCTCACCGGGGACATATTTCTCGCCGGTCAGCGCCGGCTGCCCCAGGTAGCCACGGGACACCCCGGCGCCACCGATCCAGAGCTCGCCGGCGGCCCCCACCGGCACCGGTTTCCCGCCACGGTCTCGCAGATGCAGGAGCGCTCCCGCGAAAGGGCGGCCCAACAACGGCCGGGGCGGCTCTCCTCCACCCGGCAGCGTGTGGTGCGCACAGACGATGGTCCCCTCGGTCGGCCCGTAGAGGACGCAGACCGCCGCCGCAGGGAACGCCTGCCGCACTTCGGCCAGGAGATCGGCAGGGACCGCGTCGCCGCCCACGAAGACGGTGCGCAGCCCGCGGTAGATATCCGGGCTCCGGCTCTCCCGGATGCAGCGGACGATCTGATGCAGAAGGACGGGGACGGCATGCAGCCGCGTCATTCCGATGAGCAGCGTGGCCAGCTCGTCGAGCCCGATGGACGGGACCGGCGGCATGAGGACCGCCGTCCCTCCGGTGAGGAGCGGATTGAGCAGCTCGAAGAGGAAAATGTCGAACCAGGCCGCAGCGAGGACCGGCATGCGTTCGCCTGACCGCCAGCCGAAGGCGTCGCGGGTGGCGCGGAGGGTCGCCGCCAGATTGCCGTGCGAGACCATGACCGCTTTGGGCGTCCCAGTGGTGCCCGAGGTGTAGATCAGGTAGGCGAGGTCGCGCGGATTGCTGCTCCGCGCCGCGTGCCGGACCGGCACGCCGGCCTCCATCCTCTCGTCCACCAGGACGATCCGGATGCCGAGACCTGTCAGGCGTCCCTCCACCTCCGCTTCGGTCAGGACGACCGCCGCTCCCGAGTCCGCGACCAGGAAGGCGAGGCGGCGGGCCGGCTGCTCAGGGTCCAGTGGCACGAAAGCGCCCCCGGAGCCGAGCACCGCGAAGATCGCCACGGCGAGGCGCGGCGAGCGCTCCAGGCAAATTCCGACGCGTTGCTCGGGGCCAACGCCGAGGGAGCGCAGCCGGCAGGAGAGCTGTTCGGCCGCGGCGGCGAGGTCGCGGTAGCTCATCGATTCCCCGTCCCAGGTCAGCGCCGCAGCGTCGGGAGTCCGTCCCACCTGGAGGGCGAAAAGCTCGTGGACCAGGGCCTCCTCCGCGTCTCCCGGGAGCTGGTCATTCCATTCGCAGGTGATCTGATGCCATTGCGCCGGGCTCATGTACGGAAGGTCGGACAGCCGCGCTCCCGGATGAGCCAGGGCGGTCTCGAGGAGCGCGACGAAGCTCTCTCCCATCCGCGCCATGGTGGTCGCATCGAACAGGGAGACGCTGTATTCGAACCAGCCTCGGAAGCCTGCGGCGTTGTCCCAGAAGAACAGGGTCGTGTCCCAGCGTGAGGTCCCGTCGTCGGGATCCATGGAGCGGATCCCATCATCCGGCGGAGGCCCCTTGAGCTCCAGGATGAAGAACACCACCTGGACGACCGGCGGACGGCTGGGGTCGCGCAGAGGCTTCAGGTCGGCCAGCAGCACCGAAAAGGGGATCTGGTAGGCGTAGGCATCGAGCGCCACCCGGCGTACCCGGCGCAGCAGCTCGACGAAAGAAGGATCGCCGCCGAGATCCGTGCAGAGCACGAGCTGAGTCAGGAAGAATCCGAGGATCGGCTGCAACTCGGGCCGGTCGCGGTAGGCGCTCGGCGAGCCGATGATCATTCGCTCCTGTCCGCTCAGGCGCAAGACCAGCGCCTGGAACACCGCCAGGAGCGTCATGAAAGACGACGCGTTCTCCGCCCGGCTGAGCCGCCGCACGGCGTCGGAGAGATCCGGTGAGAGATTGAGGATCGACCGGCGGCCGCGGGTGCTCTGCACCGGAGGGCGCGGCCGGTCGGCCGGAAGCTCGAGCACCTGCGGGGCCTCGGCGAGGTGCTTGCGCCAGTAGCCCAGGCTCTCCTCCAGCCCGCCACTCTCCACCCACTGCTTCTGCCAGACCGCGAAATCGGCGTACTGGATGGGGAGCTCGGCCAGCCGGGGGGGGCGTCCCTGCACCAGGGCTGCGTGAATCTCCTGGATCTCGTCCCAGAAGTTTCCCATCGAGATGAAATCGGTGATCAGGTGATGCATCGTGAACAGGCACACCTGCTCCCGATCAGCCAGCCAGAGCACACAGGCACGGACCAGAGGTCCCTGCTCGAGATCGAATGGACGCCGCACTTCCTCTTCGGCCAGGCGGTGCACCAGCGCAGTCCCCGGCACAGCGGGCAGACCCCGCAGGTCGACGATCGGCAGCCGCAGGGTCAGAGAAGGGGCGATCTTCTGGACGGGGAGACCGTCCTCGGTCGGGAACGTCGTGCGACACCCCTCGTGGCGCCGCACGACTTCGTTGAGGCTGCGCTCGAGCAGGGAAAAATCGAGCTTGCCGGAGAACCAGTGCGGATGGTCGACATTGTAGGCCGGGCTCTCCGGGTTCATCTGCTGCAGGAACCAGATCCGTTCCTGGTCGAGGGTGACCGGGCAGATATCCTGGCTCGCCGGCCGCGGCGGGATCGGCGCGCGCTCCGGCGCGGCCACGACAGTCTCCCGTCTCTTGCGCTTCTGTCTCAGGAGCTCGAAGAGCGCCTGCTGCTCAGGGGTGAGGAGCGCGAGATCGCGATTCACGGCACCTCCTCCGCCTCACCCAGCTCCTGGGCGATTCGGAGTCGCACCTCCTCGGCAGAGAGCGCCTGCACCTCGCGAAGGAGAGCGGCCATCTCCAACTCGTCGCCCTCTCCGGTCTCGCCTCGGACCTCCGCCAGCCGGAGCGCCAGCTCCTCGATCGTCGGAGCCTCGAACAGCACCGTCATCGGCAGGTCCGCTCCGAAACGCCGGCGCACCAGGGCCATGACCTGGATCGCCAGGAGGGAGTGGCCACCGAGCTCGAGGAAGCTGTCGTGGATGCCGAGGCCCGTGATGCCGAAGAGCTCTTCCCAGATGCCGACCAGGGTGCTCTCGATCTCGTTGCGCGGTCCGGCGTAGGGGACGGCCAGGGAAGGCCGCGTCCCCGCCGGACCGCCGCGCCGCTCGCGCTCCAACTCCTGGAGAACGCTGGTAGCCGTCACCCGCTGCACCCTCCCGATCTCGCCGGTGAGGTCGAAAGGCGAGACGGCGATCCGAGGCAGGCCGCTCGCCAGGGCCATCCCGAAAGCCTCCCGGCACTCCGCGGCGGTGATTCCCGACTCCTGAAGCGCCCGCTGCCGGCGCGCCGCAAGCTCACCGGTCGCCGCCACCTCCTCCCAGGCGAACGAACCCCACTCCAGACCGGCGACGAAGGCCCTGCCACACCCTGCCTCGCGCTGCGCCAGGGCGGCGAGGAAAGCGCTGGAAGCGCAGGCATCCACTTGGCCCACGCCCCCGGTCTGCGCGGTCAGCGAGGTGCAGAAGACCAGGAAGTCGAGGGGCTCTCCGGCAAGCAGACCGGTGAGGACCAACCCGCCCTTGGCGTGCTCTCCGTGCAGGCCGGCGAGAGTTTCCGGCCGCCGGAGCTGGATCAGACCTTCGGGCGGTGCCAGGGGGGCGTGGATGACGCCGTCCAGGCGCCCCCAACGGTCACGCACGAGGTCGAGGGCCGCCCTCATGCGGGTCACGTCCGCGGTCTCGGCGTCAACGACGAGGAGGTCGGTCCCCGCATCGCGGAGGGCCTGGAGCCGGCGCAGGCTCTCCTCCCCGGAGGTAGCCCAGCTTTCTGGCGGCGGCAGCGGCCGGCGGACGGTGAGGGCCAGGCAGGTCCCGGTGATTCCAGCGATCGCCTCCGCAAGAGCGAGGCCGAGCCCCTGTGCGCCTTCGGTGATCAGATAGACCCCACCCTCCCGCAGTCGGGAGGCGAGCGCCGCCGAAGCGCCGAGCGCCACGCGCCGGCCTCGCCGAACCCAGCGGCCGCGGCCGCGCAAGGCCACCTCGTCCTCGCTTCCCGCGCGCCGCGCCTCCGCCAGAAGGCGATCGATCAGGGCCTCCTCCTGCGGCGAGGCGGCGGGAGGGAGGGAGATGTCGACGCTCCGGCAGGACACCCTCTCCACCTCGCGCGGGATCACCCGGCAGGCAGCCAGGACAGTGGCTTTCTCCGGAGCCGTCGGCTCGCCATCGACCAACGCCTGGAGCGAGGTCGACACGACGAGCAGGCCGAGGGGGCCGCGGTCCGGATGGTTGTCCAGCGCCTGAGCGAGAAGGAGCAGACTGTGCAGTCCGAGCTCCTGCCAGTGCTCGAACGACGCGGGAGTGGGGTCGGCCGGCGTCTTCATCGCGACCGTCCACAAGTGGATGACGCGGTCCGGCAGGCCCGCGTCCGCGTTCAGCCGGCGCAGCAGCTCGACATACGCCGCGCCACGCCGCGGATCGATGGAAAAGTGGCCGTCGCCAAGATCCTGGAACGCCTCGCCGGCTGAGACGATCACGACCCTCGCACCTGCCTCCCGCAAACGCGTGGCCATCCGCTCGGCCAGACCATGCCGGTCGGCGAACAGGAGCCAGCTCTCTCCCCGCCTTTCCGGTGGAGCGCCGGAAGCTGCCGGCGAAGGGTCTTCGCTCCAGGCCGGAACCCAGAACCAGTCGGCGATCTCCGCCCGCGAGCCGGCTGGAACCGGGGCCGGCGCGGCAGGCGGATGGCGCCCGGCAGGCTCGATCCAGTGGCGCCGGCGCTCGAAAGGATAGGTCGGCAACGGCACGCGGCGCCGCGGTCCTTCTGCGGACACGGCCTCCCAATCGACGGCGGCCCCCGCCACCCACAGGCGGCCGAGGGCTGTGAGCAGGCTCTCCCGGCCGGGCCGGGCTGCGGGCCGCGGCATCATCGGCACCACGGCGTGCTCCCCGGTCGTCAACGGATGTTGCCGGGCCAGGGTCGACAACGACACGCCGGGGCCGACTTCGACCAGGAGTGAGGCCCCGCTCTTGAGAAGCGCCTCGAGACCAGGCCAGAAGCGGACGGTCCGGCGCATCTGCTCCGCCCAGTAGGAGGGGTCCGTCGCCTCGGCGGCCGTGATCCAGGTACCCGTTACATTGGAGACAAAGGGGATCTCCGGCGGCCGGAGCTCAACGCCGGCCACGATCTCCCGGAAGCGCTCTGCCACAGGGCTCATCAGGGACGAATGGTAGGCATGGGCCGTGGCGAGCCGCAGGCAGGTCAGACCGCGGGCCGAGAGCTCGCGCTCCAACCGTTCGATGGCAGAGGGCGTCCCCGCCGCCACCGACAGGTGCGGACCGTCAGCGGCGGCGAGAGACGCCTCCCCGAGCAGCGGGGCGAGAGCTTCGGCGTCGAGTGGCACTGCCAGCATGGCCCCGGCCGGAAGTGCGTCGATCAGTGCCGCCCGGGCGGCGACCAGGCGGAGCGCATCTTCGGTCTTCATCACCCCGGCGAGCACGGCGGCGACGTATTCACCGATGCTGTAGCCGATCAGCGCCTGCGGCTTGAGACCCCACCGCAGAAGCAGACGCGCCAGGGCAAGCTCCAGGACGAAGACCGCCGGCTGTGCCGTCAGCGTCCGCTGATCCGGCCAGGGGGTCCCCTCTGCGTCCCCCTGCCGGCGCAGCAAAGTGCGCAGGCTCTCACGGAGATCTGGCGCCGCAACGGCGCCGCCGGTCTCTCTTCCCGCGAGGAGAACAGGGCGCAGGTCGAGACCCAGGTGCGGGACGAGCAGCTCGCAGCACCGGTCGATCTCCTGGCGCAGCAGCGGCTCGCCGGCGTAGAGCCGGCCGGCCATACCCGCGGAGTGCTCGCCCAGGCCGGGGAACAGAAATGCGACCTGCGGAGCCGAGGCCGCGGCCTCTCCCGCGGCGACCCGGGCAGGGTCGGCGCCGCGGAGGAGGGCCGCCGCCTCCGCGGGCGTCGCGGCGATCAGGGCACGCCGGTGCCGGAAGCCGCGGCGCCCCACCTGCAGCGTGTATGCGGCGTCGGCCAGATCGACCTTTGGATGGTCGTCGAGATGCTGGGCGAGTCGCTCCGCCGCCGCCGCCAGGGCGGAGGGGGTCTTCGCCGCGAGCACGATCAGGCTGGGGGACTCGGCCGGCCGCGCTGGAGGAGCGGGCGGCGCCTCCTCCAGCACCAGGTGGACGTTCGTGCCGCCGAGGCCGAACGAGCTGACGCCCGCGCGGCGCGGTGCCGGCCCGGCCGGCCAGGGGCGCAACTCGGCATTGACGAAGAAGGGACTGTCGGCGAAACCGATCTGCGGGTTCGGCTGCCGGAAGTGCAGACTGGGCGGCAGCTCGGCATGCTGGAGGGCGAGCACCGTCTTGAGCAGACCCGCCACCCCCGCCGCCTCGTCGAGATGCCCTAGATTCGTTTTCACCGAGCCGACGGCGCAGAAGCTTCGCCGCGCCGTGCCGGCGCGGAAAGCTGCCGTGAGCGCCGAAATCTCGATCGGATCGCCGAGCGGCGTGCCGCTGCCATGGGTCTCGACATAGCCGATCGTGTCCGGCGACACTCCCGCGACCGCCAGGCTCTCGGCGATCACCGCCATCTGCCCCTGGACGCCGGGCGCCGTGAAACCCATCCGCGCCGCGCCGTCATTGCCCGCCGCCGAGCCGCGGATCACGGCATGGATCCAGTCGCCGTCGGCGAGCGCCGCGGACAGCCGCTTGAGCGCCACGACCCCGGCTCCCGCCCCGGACAGGGAACCGTCTGCGGCGGCATCGAAGGTGCGGCAGTGACCGTCCGACGAAAAGACACCGCCCGGCTGGTGGAGATAGCCTGCCGTCTGGGGCACGCCAATCGAGACGCCGCCGGCAAGGGCCAGGTCGCACTCTCCAGCGAGCAGCCCCTGGCAGGCCAGGTGGATGGCGAGGAGCGAGGTCGAGCAGGCGCTCTGCACCAGCGCGCTGATCCCCGTCAGGTTCAGGCGGTAGGAGGTCTGCATCGGCAGGAAATCGCGGTCGTTGAGGAGAGTCACCTGGAGCGCCCCCATGGAGCGCAGCAACTCCCGTTGCGACAGCAGATTCTGGATGAGATACGAGCTCTCCCCACTGCCGGCGTAGACCGCGATCCGCGCCGGAGATCTCTCCGGATCGTAGCTCGCGCTCTCCAGCGCTTCCCAGGCGCATTCGAGGAAGGCACGCTGCTGGGGGTCGAGCAGAGCCGCCTCATTGGGGGTGAACCCGAAGAAGGCGGCGTCGAAGTCCTCGATCCCGGTGAGCACCCCCCGGGCCCTGACGTAGGAGGGATCGGCGAGGACCGCCGGGGGAACCCCGGCGGCTAGCAACTCCTCGTCGCTGAAAAACGAGACCGACTCGACCCCGTCGCGCAGGTTGCACCAGAAATCCTCCAGGGTCGGCGCTCCGGGGAAACGGCCCGACAGACCGATGATCGCGACTCCCTCCATCTCCATTGCAGCCTCCTTCGGGCTCATGGTCCGCGGGCTCCGCCGGCCGCCGGCCGCCCAGCGGGCGGCGGCGCGCGCCACCGCCCTCTCCAGCACCGGAGCGTCGGAGCCGGCCGCGCCTCCACCGAGGAGACGGGCCTGGCTGGCGACGGTGGGATGGCGGAACATCTCGATGATCGACACCTCCCGACCAAGGACCGCCTCCAGCTTCCCGCACAGCCTCAGGAGGAGCAGGGAGTCTCCGCCAGCGGCGAAAAAATTGTCTTCGACACCCACCTCGGCGATGCCCAGGACCTCCCGCCAGGACTGCGCGATAGCACTCTCCAGGCGCGACCGCGGAACCGCTGGAGACGCCTCGCTCCGCGGCGCTTCGGGAGCCGGCAACGCCCGGCGGTCGAGCTTGCCGTTGGGCAGCAGCGGCAGGCTCTCCAAGAACACGAACGAGGTGGGAACCAGAGGCTCCGGCAAACGCCGCCGCAAGGCTTGACCGAGGTCCTCCGCTGACGGCGCCCTTCCTTTCGGAACGATCCAGGCTGTCAGCCGCAGTCCCGCCTGGCCATCCCGTGCCGCGACCACGGCCTCCTGGATGCCGGGGAGGCACAAGAGCTCCGCCTCGACCTCGCCGGGCTCGACCCGAGTGCCGCGGATCTTCAACTGCTGATCGACCCGCCCGAGAAAATCGAGATTGCCGTCCGGGCGGAAACGGGCCAGGTCGCCTGTGCGGTAGAGCCGCTCTCCGGCGAACCATGGATCGGGTACGAAGCGTTCCGCCGTCAGATCCGGCCGTCCCAGATAACCGCGCGCCAAGCCTCCACCGCCGATGCAGAGCTCTCCCGACGCCCCGGCGGGCAGCAACTCGCTGCCGCGGTCCAGGATCCGGAGGCTCGCCCCCACGACCGGTCGTCCGACCGGCAGCACGGCGGGCACCGGCTCGTCCGCCACGGCGGGGAGCCGGTAGAGCGTCGAGGTGACGGTCGTCTCGGTGAGACCGAACACCTGCAGAAGCGGCGGCCCGAGCCGCCGCCAGGCCGCGACCGCTTCCGGGTTCGGCCGCTCCGAGCCGACGATCACCCAGCGCAGGGAGGACGGAGCGCGCCTCCCTCCCTCCTCCAGAACGCGTACCCACTCGTGCCAATAAGGCGCCGGCAGCTCCACGCCGGTCACGCCCTGCGCGCAGATCGTCTCCTCCAGCTCGCGGACCGAGGGAAGGAGGTCGCGCTCGGGGAAGACCACCGCCGCTCCTGCCGCCCAGGCCGGGAACAGCTCCTCGACAACGACGTCGAACCCGAGGGCCGCGAACTGCAGCACCCGGTCGCCGGGTTGGAGGTTGAGTTGCCGCGCCATGCCCAGGGCAAAATGAATCAACTGGCGGTGCGCCACCACGACCCCCTTCGGCCGCCCGGTCGAGCCGGAGGTGTAGAGCACATAGGCGGCGCTCTCGACAGGAATCGGCGCCGCCGGCCCAGCCGGCCCGTCCTCCTCCACGTCGAGCCGGAGGAGCATCACTCCGGCTGCCGGCCGCAGCACGCTTTCTGACCGCCCATCGGACAGCAGCACCGCGGCTCCCGCATCCGCGAGAAGGAAGTCGAGCCGATCCGCCGGATGAGCGGGATCGAGGGGGACGTAGGCGCCCCCCGCCGCGGCGATCCCGAGGACGCCCAAGGCCAGCATCTCGGAGCGCTCCACCTGGAGCCCGACCCTGACCTCCGGCCCTACGCCCGCCGAGCGCAGCCGGCGGGCCAGCCTGCCCGCCCGGCGCGCCAACTCTCCGTAGGTCAGCATCCGGCCGCCGCAGATCACGGCGATGACGTCAGGGTGGCAGGCCGCGCGTTCTGCGAAGAGGCCCGGGAAACTCTCCTCGACCGCTGGCAGCGGCAGCGCCGAACCCCACTCCCAGAGGAGTTGATGGCGCTCCGGGGCACTGAGAAAAGGCACTTCCCCGAGCGTCCGGTCGGGCTCGCCGGCCCGCTTCCCGAGCCCCTGGAGCAGCGTCACCAGGTGCCCCAGGACCCTGCGGGCCTCCACCGCGCCGAGGCGCCCTGGATCGTGCTCGATGCGCAGCGCGAGGCTTGCCTCGGGCTCAGCGACCAGGGTGATCGGATAGTCGGTCTTTTCCGCCACCTGGGCACCGCCGATCGTCAGGCTCGCCTCCATGGGGCGCAACGCCGCTTCCGGCGTGTTCTGGAAGACCACGATGCTCTCGAACAGCGGCACGCCCGGCGCCACGCCACTCCACCTCTGGACCCGGGCGAGCGGGCTGTGCTCGTACTGGCGCAACTCGACAAATCGCGCCTGCAGATCGGCAAGCCAGGAGAGGATCGGCGTCGCCGGCGAAACCACAGCGAGGACCGGCAGAGTGTTGATCAGCAGACCGACAATGGATTCCACCCCGGGCAGCTCGGCGGGACGACCGGCGACGACCGTGCCGAAGACCACCGTCTCCTCGCCGCTCGAACGCGAGAGCAGCAGGGCCCACGCCGCCTGGACCAGCGTACCGAGAGTGAGCTGGTGACGGCGGCAGAAGGCCGCCAGCTCCGCGGTCAGGTCCAGGCCCAGGCGAATCTCCAGAAGCCCGGTCTCCGCGGAAACCTCCCCGGAGACCGGGCTCCGGGCTCCGGAAAGCCCCGGGAGAGGAGAGGGCGCCGAGAAGTCCCCGAGCGTCCGGCGCCAGTAGGCCTCCGTCGTCGCGAGATCCTGCCGCTCGATCCACGCGATGTAGTCCCGGTACGGACGGGGAGGAGGGAGCTCCACATCACTCCCGGCGCGGAAGCCCTCGTAGAGGGAGAAAACCTCCGCCAGAACGAGGGACCGGCACCACGCGTCGAGCAGGAGGTGATGGTGGCTCCAGACCACCTGCCACGAGCGATCGGAGAGGCGAAGGAGGGCCACCCGGAGCAGCGGCGCCCGAGAGAGCTCGAAGCCGCTTTCGCGATCGGCTTGCAGGAATGCAGTAAGCCGCTCGCTCTGCTCCGCCAGGGTGAGGCCGCGCCAGTCTTCCTCCCGCCAGGGGAGCTCCACCCGCGCCAGAACGGCTTGGAGCGCCGCCGCGCCGGGCCGGTGGACGATGGCTGTGCGCAGCACGGCATGGCGGCCGACGACCTGCTGCCAGGCCCGCCGCAGCGCCACGGGTTCGAGGTCGCCATGGAGCGGCGCGCTGACCTGCTCGAAGTAGACGGCGCCACGGGGCGCGAGCAGGGTGTGGAACAGCATGCCTTCCTGGGTGGGCGAGAGAGGGTAGAGATCCTCGACGACCCGGTTCCGCGGAATTGCCGGCAGATCGGTGGCCAGCCCGGCGAGGAGGCCATCGAGCTCCTCTTGGCCGAGGCGCGCGAGCGGGAAGTCGGACGGGGTGTGGGCCCCGGTCCCTGGCGTCATGCAGTGGGCGATCAGCTCCCGCAGCGCGGCGAGGAACGACTCCGCCAACCCTTCGATCGTCTCGCGGCGGTGGCGGTTCCGGCTGTAGCTCCATTCGATCCGCAGCCGACCGCCCAGCACCTGCGCGTCGACCGCGAGAAGGTGCTCGCGCCGGGCGCGCGGACTCTGCGCCGGCCCCACCGGCTCGCGCGCCGGAGCGAACGCCGCGGCGACGCCGGCCACCGTCTGGTCGAGCTGCCCCAGGTAGTTGAAGCTCAGCGAGGCCGCCGGGAAGCTGCGCAGCGCCGCGGCGACCGCCACCTCCCCCAGGTAGCGCAGCATCCCATAGCCGATGCCACGGCCGGGAATGCCGCGGAGCTGCTCTTTGACCGCCCGCAACGCCTCCCCCGGCCCTCCCTCCCCCGGATCGAGCAGCACGGGAAAGACCGAGGTGAACCAGCCGACCGTGCGGGACAGGTCGACCTCGGGAAACATCTCTTCACGTCCGTGCCCTTCGAGCTCCACCAAAGCGGCTCGCCGGCCGGTCCAGCCCGCCAGGGCGCGCGCCAGCGCGGTGAGCAGCAGGTCGTTGATCTCCGTCCGGTAGGCCTGGGGTACCTGGTGCAGCAGGGCCGCCGTCCGCTCTCTCTCCAGGAAGACGACCACCGAGCGGCCGGAGGATGCGTCATCCTCACCCGTCGCTGAGTCCACCGGCAGAGGCACGACGAGACGCCGCTCCTCGGCCTGCCAGACAGGCAGCTCGCGCGCGAGGGCGCCGGAGCGGACGTACGCGACAAGGCGCTCCGCCCAGCTCTTGAACGAGGTCGTCTTCGCCGGCAGGCGGACCTCCTCGCCACGCGCGAGTTGCCCGGCCAGCGTCTGGAGATCGTCGAGCAGGACGCGCCAGGAGACGCCGTCCACCAGCAGGTGATGGACGGCCAGGAGAAGCCGCCCGGAGTCGTCTCCCGCGCGCACGAAGAACACCGCCCGCGCGAGCGGCCCGGCCGTGAGGTCGAGGCTGCCTTGCGCTGCCGCCAGAGCGCTGGCGAGCGCGGCTTCATATCGCTCCGGATCCAAGGCAGAGAGGTCGACACAGGCCAGGGGCATGGCCGCGTCCGGACCGGCACCGGTCTGAAACCAATCGTCACCTTCGCGGTGGAAGCGCAGGCGCAGTGCGTCGTGGTGGAGAGAGAGGTGGCGCACCGCTCGGTCGAGGAGGGCCGGCAACGCCGCCGCAGCGACCGGCAGACGCGGTTCCAGCAGGAGCGAGAAGTTGGCGTGGTGAGGCTCTGGCTGGCCCTGCTCGAAAAAACGCCGCTGGATGGGAGTGAGCGGCACCGGCCCGGTGAGCAGACCCTGCTCGGCCACAACTTCCGGGGCTGAGCCTGCAGCGGCGGCCAGCTCGGCGACCGTCTGCAGCTCGAAGACCTGCCGAGGAGTCAGGCGGATCCCCGCCTGCTTGGCCCGCGCCACAATCTGGATGCTGAGGATCGAGTCACCGCCCAGCTCGAAGAAATTATCGTGAAGGCCCACCCGCGCGACATTGAGCACCTCTGCCCAAACCGCTGCCAGAGCTGCTTCGGTGGCGTTGCGCGGCGCCACATAACTTCCCGCTTCGGCCGTCAGAATCTCAGGCGCCGGCAGTGCCCGCCGGTCCACCTTGCCCACCTGGGTGAACGGCAGCGCGGCGAGCGGCACCAGGAGAGACGGCAGCATGTGCTCGGGCAGCACCTCGCGGAGACGCGTCCGCAACTCCGGCACCGGGGGCGCATCCTCCTCCAGCACCACGTACCCCACCAGCCGGCGGTCCCCGGGGATGTCCTCGCGCACCACGACCACCGCCTCGCGCACGCCGGCGAGATGCCGCAGTGCCCCTTCGATCTCTCCCGGCTCGATACGGAACCCGCGCACCTTGACCTGGAAGTCGAACCGGCCCAGGAACTCAATTGCGCCATCCCGCAGGAACCGCACCCGGTCACCCGTCCGGTACATCCGCTCGCCCGGCTTCACGCTGAACGGATCGGGCACGAACATCTCCGCCGTCAGCTCCGGCCGCGCGAAGTACCCGCGAGCCAGTCCCTCACCGCCCACGCAGAGCTCTCCGGCCACCCCTGGCGGCACCGGCAGCTGGTCGCGATCGAGCACATAGGCCCGCGTGTTTGACAAAGGGCTCCCGATCGGCACGGTCGCAGCCCCCGCCGCCACCTCGCGCACCTGAAACCAGGTCGCGTAGGTCGTGCTCTCGGTCGGTCCGTAGACGTGCAGCAGGCGACCGGAGAAACCCTGCGCCAAAACCTGTCGCACCCGCTTCGGGTCGACCGCCTCGCCGCCGAACAGCAGGTGGCGGAGCGGCGCGAACGCACCCGGCGCCTCCTGTGCCACCTGGTTGAGCAGAGCCGTGGTCAGGAACAGCACCGTAATCCGGTGCTCCGCGAGATGAGCACCCAGCCGCTCCGGAGACAGCGCCACCTCGCGCGGCATGCCCACCAGGGTCGCCCCATGCAGCAGCGCCCCCCAGATCTCGAACGTCGCCGCATCGAAGGAAAAACTCGACATCTGCGCCAGCCGCTCCGCCGGGCCGAAGGGCAGATAGCTGGTGTTCTGCACCAGCCGGCAGACCGCCCGGTGCGGAATACCGATCCCCTTCGGCCGCCCTGTCGAGCCCGAGGTGTAGGTGATATAGGCCAGGCACTCGCCGGGGACCCGCACGCCCAGGCGCCGCGCGTCGGCCGCGGAGCCCTGCCGTACCACCAGATCCAGGGGCACGACCTCCAGGTCGCCGCACCGAGTTAGCCGCGCTGCCGTCTGCTCCTGGGCGAGCACCACCGACAGACCCGTGTCCGCGATCAGGAAGGCCAGCCGCTCTGCCGGATACGAAGGATCGAGCGGCACGTAGGCGCCGCCCGCCTTGAGGATGCCCAGGAGACCGACCACCATCTCAGCCGAGCGCTCAACACAGAGGCCGACAGGCCGGTCCGGCCCTACGCCGAGCCGGCGCAGGAACCATCCCACCCGGCTGGCCTGCTCGTCCAGCTCCCGATAGCTCAGCCGCCCGTCGTCGAAGACGACCGCCAGGTTCTCCGGCGTGCGATCCGCCTGGGCTTCGAACAGGGCGGCCAGGCTGTCCGGCTCGAAGCGTCGGGCGGTGTCGTTCCACTCGGCGATCACCTGGTGGCGCTCCCCCGTCCCGAGCAACGGCAGGTCGCCCAGTCGCGTTTCCGGGATGGCCGCCATCCCCGCCAGCAGGATCGCGAGCTGCCGCGTCAGGCGGACGGCCGTGGCGTCGTCGTAAGCCTGACGGTAGAAGGCGGCGCTGAGATTGAGATCGTCCCCGGGAAGAGCCACGAGACTCAGCGGGAAAGCCGCCTTTTCGGAGACCTGAAGACCGCGCACCGCGAGGCCCTCACTCCCCTTGCGCAGCGACGCGTCCACCGGGTAGTTCTCGAACACCAGGATGGTCTCGAAAAGAGGTCTACCCGCCGGCACATCACTCCACCGCTGGATGTCTGAAAGCGGTGTGTGCTCGTAGCCGCGCAGCTCGACTGCCTGTGCCTGAAGGCGCGACAGCCAGGCTGCGACCGGCTCGTGTAGGGGCACCGCGACCCGCGCCGGCAAGGTGTTGATGAACAGGCCGACCATCTCGTCGGCGCCGGCCAGCTCAGCCGGACGGCCGGCGACGACCACGCCAATCGTCACCTCCGGCACGTCACCCGACCGGGCCAGCAGAAGAGCCCACGCCCCCTGAACCAGGGTGTTCTGGGTAAGCTGACGGCTACGCCCAAGAGCGCGGAGCCGAGCGGTCAGCTCCGTGCCGAGGTGCAGAGCACGGCGCGCGTAGCCTCGCCCATCGACGGGCGGACCTCCCCACGGCCTGTCGGCGGCCGGCAGCGGCGTCGGTGCGGTGAAGCCTGAGAGGGTGCGCCGCCAGAAATCCTCCGCCCGCCGCTGGTCCTGCCGGCCGAGCCAGGCGATGTAGTCGCGAACGTGGCGAACCGCAGCCGGCCGAAGCACTTCTCCCTGCCGCAACGCGGCGTAGCCGCCGAGCCCTTCCTGGAAGATCAGCGGGAGGCTCCACCCGTCGAACAGGACCTGCAGGAAGCTCCAGACGAGCTGGTGGACGCCGTCCGCCGTGCGCGCCAGGAAAAGGCGGATCGGGGGACGCTCGGAGACGTCGAAACCGCGGTCGCGGTCGGCGGTGAGGAGGCGGGCGAGCCTTTCGCGTTGCGCCGGCTCCGGCAAGTCGCTCCAGTCCTCGATCGTCAGAGGGAGAGGCACCCCCTGCTCCACCACCTGGAGAGGCTCGGCGAGATCTTCCCAGTGGAAGGTGGTGCGCAGCGCCGGGTGGCGATCGATCACCCCTTGCCAGGAGGCACGGAACGCCTCCACGTCGAGATCGCCGTGCAGCTCGCAGGCGAGCTGACCGACGTAGAGCCCGGCCTGCGGCTGATAGAGGAGGTCGAACAGCATGCCGCGCTGGAGCGGCGACAGAGGGTAGACGTCGGCGATCCGGGGATGCTCGGCGACCAGCCGGCCGAGTTGCGCCCGGGTGAGGCCGGCGCGCGCCGCGAGCGGGAAGTCGGACGGGGTGAAGCCCGCAGCTTCTCCTCTCCGGCAGGCGGCGATGATCTCCCTGAGAGCCGTGACCATCCCATGGCTCACCCGCTCGATCGTCGTGCGCCGGTGAAGTCTCTCGCTCCAGGTCCAACGAATCCGCAGACGCCCCGCGAGGACTTCGGCGTTGAGCTCCAGCAGATGGGTGCGCCGCTCCCGCGGGCTCTGCGCCGGACCGATCCCATCACGGCCGAGGGTAAACGGCAGGTCCGGCTCCATCCCCTGACCGAGCTGCCCCACGTAGTTGAACAGCACCGGGGACGGTGGCAGAGCGGCAAGACGCCGCCGGGCTTCTTCCGGTCCAAGGTAGCGCAGCAAGCCGTAGCCAAGCCCGGAGCCGGGAACCGCACGGAGCTGGTCCTTGACCGCCAGGAGAGCCGCCGCGGGACCTGACGCGCCACGCAGGTCGATCAGCACCGGATAGAGGGCGGCAAACCAGCCCACGGTGCGCGAGAGGTCCAGGTCCGGGAACAGGTCCTCCCGCCCATGCCCCTCGAGATCGATAAGCTGCAACGGCTCGCCGGTCCAGTCCGCCAGCGTCATGGCGAGAGCGGCGACCAGGACCTCCTGGATCCGGGTTCGGGAGAGCGCCGGGACCTCCTGGAGAAGAGACCGGGTCTCTTCGGCGTCGAGAACAGCCGCGTGCTCGCGTTCAGCACCCTGCGTATTCTCCGCCTCCACGCCGTCGACCGGCAGGCGCGCCGCCTGCGACCGCGGCTCGGCCGCCCACCACTCAAGCTCGGCGGCGACGGCCGGCGACAACGCGTGCTCGGCCAGCCGCTGCGCCCAGCGCCGGAACGAGGCGGTCCTCGGCGGCAGGTCCACCTCCTCGCTGGCGCCCGCTTGGCCCAGAGCCAGGGCGAGGTCTTCGGCGAGGATCTGCCACGATACCGTGTCCAGGATGAGATGGTGGCCCGCCAGCAGCAGGCGCTGCCGGCGCTCCGCTCCGAGCTCGAAGAGGGCGGACCGCAGCAAAGGGCCACGGCTCAGGTCGAGGCTCGCTTGCAGCGCAGCGCCTGCCTCTTCCAACGCAGCGGGTTGCCGCGACGCCGAAAGCGCCGAGAGGTCGAGCGCGGTGAACGGTGTGGCGTTCTCCGAAGGGCTCGCCTCCTGTCGCCGTCCTTCCTGCGTGGAGACGAATCGCAGGCGCAACGCATCGTGGCGCCCGAGCAGACCCACCAGGAGACGGTCGAGCATCGCGGGCGCGACCGGACGGCGCAGCTCCAGCAGAAGCGGCAGGTTGAAGTGGTGCGGCGCGACGAAACCCTGCGCGAAGAACCACTCCTGGATCGGGGTCAACGGCACCGGGCCGACAACCGTCTCGGGCTCGGCCAGGGACTCGCCCACCCGGCGCATCACTCCCGCCAGCGCCGCCAGGCCGGCGATGGTCGGATGCTCGAACAGGTCCCGCGGCGTGAGCTGGAGCCCCGCCCGGCGCGCCCGCGACGTCACCTGAATGCTCAGGATCGAGTCACCGCCAAGAGTGAAGAAGTTGTCCTCTACCCCCACCCGGCCGGCGCCGAGCACATCGGACCAGATCCCGGCCAGGATCTCCTCGGTCTCGGTGCGCGGAGCGAGCCAGCTCTCCTCCGTCCCACGCCGGTCGGCCTCAGGCTCCGGCAGCGCCCGACGATCGACCTTGCCGTTCGGGGTCAGCGGCAAGGTCTCCAGAAAGACAAAGGCGGACGGGATCATGTGATCGGGCAGACGCTCGGAAAGGAAGTCCCGCAGGTCTTCCCCCGGAACCGCAGGTGCTGTGGAGACCGCCGGCACCACATAGGCCACCAGCCGTCGCCCGCCCGTGGCTCCCTCCCGCGCATCGACCACGGCATCCCGGATCCCGGAGTGCCGGCGCAGCACCGACTCCACCTCTCCGAGCTCGACGCGGAAACCGCGGATCTTGACCTGATGGTCGATCCGCCCGAGGAAGTCGAGCTGGCCGTCCCAACGCCAGCGTGCCAGGTCACCGGTCCGGTAGAGCCGCTCTCCCCACTCCCCACCGAAGGGGTCGGGCACGAAGCGCTCGGCGGTCAGATCCGGACGGTGCAGATAGCCCCGACCCACTCCGGCACCGCCGATGTAGAGCTCCCCGGACGCCCCAGGAGGCACAGGACCCAGATCCCGATCGGCCAGGTACACCGCCGCGTTGGCCACCGGGCGGCCGATCGGCAGGTCCAGATCCTCACCAACCGCACCGGCAGGCAGCTTGTGGAGCGTCGTGGTGATCGCCGTCTCGGTCAGCCCGAAGACGTAGACGAGAGGCACACCGAAAGACTGCCAGTCGGCCACACGAGCCGCGTTCGGCTTCTCCGCGCCGACGATCACGAAACGAACCGAAGGAGGCACCCCTCCTTCCTCGACCAGAGTCCGCACCCACTCCTGCCAGTAGGCCGAAGGCAGCTCGAGCCCGGTCACGCCGCGATCCCGGATCACCCGCTGCAAGCCTTCGAGCGACAGCAGAAGGTCCTCTCCGGGGAGGACCACAGAGCCGCCCGCCAACCACACCGGGAACAGCTCCTCCAACAGCACGTCGAACGCCGGAGAGGCAAACTGCAACATCCGGTCACCAGGACCGAGACCGAGCTGGCGCACTATCTCCAACGCATAGTTGACCAGCGCCCGGTGCTCGACCAGAGCCGCCTTGGGGCGACCCGTCGAGCCCGAGGTGTAGATCGCATAGGCGATATTGCGCGGCCCGGCCAGCGCCACAGGCTCCACCGCGCTCTCCTGCTCCAGGACCGGCCAGGATGTGTCGAGACAGAGCACACGGGCTCCCTGGCCAAGACGAGGCAGCAGGCGCTCCTGGGTCAGAACAAGAGGCTCCCCGGCGTCCGCCAGAAGGCTCCTCAGGTGCTCCGGAGGGTACGACGCATCGAGCGGCAGATAGGCGCCGCCGGCCTTCAGCACCCCGAGCACGCCCACCACCAGGTCCGCCGACCGCTCGACACACAGGCCCACCACGATCTCCGGCCCCACCCCGAGCGCCCGCAGGTGGTGCGCCAGACGGTTGGCCCGTTCGTCGAGCTCGCCGAAGCTCAGATCGCCCTCCGAAGAAAGCAGAGCCGGCGATTCCGCCGCCGCCTTGACCCGTGCCGACCAGAGGTCGTGCAGGCAGAGGTTCTCCGGAAACCGGGCCTCCGTCTGATTCCACTCCACCAGGAGTTGCTGCCGCTCGCTCGCCACCAGCAGAGGCAGGTCTCCCAAGCGCCCGCCGGCCTCCACGCTCCAAGCCTCAAGCACGCCGGACAGATGGCTCAACAGACGCTCCGCGGTCGTCGCGTCCAGGCAGTGAGGGTAGTAGCTCAAGGCCAGCATCAGCATCCGCCCAGGCATGGCCGAAAGCGAGAGCGGATAGCTCGATTGCTCGGCGCTCTCCAGATCGCGAACCCGCAGGCTCGACGCCTCGCCGGGAGCGTCGCTGCCGGCGGTGAGGGGATAGTTCTCGAAGGCCAGGATGCTCTCGAACAGCGGCAGGCCCGCCGGCACCTCGCTCCACTTCTGGACGCTCGCGAGCGGCGTGTGCTCGTACTGCCGCATCTCGACCTGATGCTCCTGGAGCTCGCGCAGGCACTCCAGGCACTCCCGCTCAGGAGAGACGTTCACTCGGACCGGCAGCGTATTGATGAACAGGCCGAGGATCGTCTCGGCCCCGGGCAGGTCCGCCGGGCGGCCCGAAACGACCGCGCCGACGACGACCCCAGAGACTCCGCCATAGCGCGAGAGGACGAGCGACCAGGCGGCCTGGAGCAGGGTGTTGAGGGTCAGCCGGCTACGCCGCGCCAGCGCTTGCAGACGTTCCGTTTCTCCCGCTCCGAGCAGGCGGCGGCGCTCGGTGCAGCCTTCCTGCCGCGCGCCCGCGCTGAACAATCGGTCGAGCGGGAGCGGCGTCGGTGCGGTGAAGCCGGCGAGACTCCGGCGCCACCAGACCTCCGCCTGCCCGAGGTCCTGGCGCGAGAGCCAGGCGATGTAGTCCCGGTAAGGCCGCGGGCGACCGAGCCGCGCCTCCCTCCCCTGCCGCAGACCTTCGTAGAGAGCCACCAGCTCCCGCAGGATCACCCCCTGGCACCAGCCGTCCAGAAGAATGTGGTGCACACTCCAGACGCACAGGTGCGACTCCGCCGAGGTCTGCGCGAGCCAGACGCGCATCAGGGGGGGCTTCGACAGCGGAAAGCCGGCACGCCGGTCAGCGCGCAGGAGATCCCCGAGACGCTTTTGCCGCTCCGCCGGGGCCAGGCTCTGCCAGTCTTCCCAGCTCACCGAAACCTCGGCCGTCCGCCGCACGACCTGCAGCGGGTCGTCCAAGCCTTCCCAGACAAACCCCGTTCGCAGGATCGCATGCCGCGCCACGATGTCCTGCCACGCTCGGCGGAACGCCTTCAGGTCGAGATCTCCCGCCAGCTCGCAGCGCATCTGGAGGACATACGACCCGTCGCTCGGCTCGTACAGGGCATGGAACAGCATTCCCTTCTGGAGAGGAGCCAGTGGATAGAGATCCTCCACGTCCCGGAGGCGCGCTTCACGGATGGCCATCGAGTACCTCCTCGCGGCGCCTCATCCCTGCTCCTCGGTGAGGAGCTGGCGGACCTGGTCGGGGGCGAGACTCTTGATCTCGGCCAGCAGAAGCGCCGCGTCGAGCTCCTCCGGGTCGAGGAGCTCGAGCCGCGCATGCAGGATCCGCGCAGCCAGGCCCTCGATCGTCGGTGCTTCGAAAACGACGGTGACCGGCAAATCGACCGAGAAGCGCTCGCGCATGCGGGTGACCATCTGGATCGCCAGCAGAGAGTGTCCGGACAGCTCGAAGAAGTTGTCGGTGACACCGGCCCGGTCGATTCCGAAGAGTTGCTGCCAGATCTCCGCGAGAGACCCTTCCACCTCGTCACGCGGCGCCACGTAGGGCGTCGACAGCTCGGGCCGCGCGTGAGTGTGCCCTTTGGTCTGCACCCGGTCCATGTCCTCCAGGACCCGGGCCGCGGTGAACCGCAGCGCCTGCTCGATCTCGACCGTGAGGTGCCGCACCGACACCGCGAGATGCGGCACTGGCGGCGAACCCAGGATGCGGCGTAGCGCCTCGCCAAGATTCTCGGCCGAGATCCCAAAGGTCTCGAGGTTCTTCTCGAGCTGAGCGTCGAGCGCCTGGATGCCGAAGCTGCCGGTAGCCACTCCCTGGAGCGGCCCCCAATCGATCGCCGTCACCACAGCCCTCCCTCTCTGCGATGCGGCCTCGGCAAGAGCTCCCAGGAACGCGCCGGAAGCACAGAGGTCGACCTGCCCGACGCCGCCGAGGACCGCCGTCAGCGACGAGCAGAGGACGACAAGATCGGCCGGCAGCTCCGTAGCGAGAGCCGCAAGGAGGAGAGCGCCACGTGCCTGCGCTCCCTGGACTCCATGGAGCGACTCCGGCGTCCGGAGCTGGATCAGCCCATTGGCCGCGGATACCGCGGCGTGGAAAATCCCATCGAGCCGCCCATGCCTCGCGCCTGCGGCGGCCAGCACAGACTGAAGCTGGAGCTCGTCGGTGATGTCCGCCGCAAGGAGGGTGACCTCGGTGCCGGAGCGTTCGAGCTCCAGCACCCGGCGGATCGCGGCGCTCACCGGATCGGTCGTCTCATGCGCGGCGAGCCAGCTCTCCCAGGCCGGGCGCACCGGGAACCCAGGGTCGGCGACAAGCACGAGCCGGGCGGCCCAGGAGCACGCCAGGGTCTCGGCAAAAGCGAGACCCAGGGGTTGAAGACCGCCCGTGATCAGGTAGGACCCGCCGTGCTTCAGCCGCGAGGGGGCTGCGGCCGGCGGCTCGCACGCGAGGGGCTCGAAGGCGCGCACCCAGCGCTGCCGGCCGCGCAGGGCGATCTCGTCCGCCGGCGTCTCGCGCAGCATCTCGACGATGAGATACTCGGCCTTCCACTCCTCGCGCGCCGAGCCCGGTTGAGCCGGCACGATGTCGAGACTGGTGCAGCGAATTCCCTGGACCTCCAGGGGAATGACCCGGCAGGCTCCCAGCAGGGTCGCCTTCTCGGGAACCAGCGGCTCTCCGTCGAGCACGGCCTGGAGGTGGGTCGAAACCACTCCGACTCGCAGGTCCAGGATCTCCTCCGCCGCCACGCTCAGGGCCTGCACGAAGAAGAGCAGACTGTGCAGGCCGAGGTCCTGCCAACGCTCGAACGAGGCGGCGGTCAGACCCCTCTCCTCCAGGGGAGCGACCGTCCAGAGGTGAAGCACCCGGTCAGGGACCGCGCCCGCAGCCCGCAGCCCGGTCAGCAGCAGGTCATAGCCGTCCCGGCGCCGTGGATCGAGGGTGTAGGCGCCCCCGCCGACGTCGCGAAAGGTGTCACCCGTGGCGACCGTGAACACCGTCTGCCCCGCCCGCGTGAGCCGGTCCGCGATGCGGAGTCCCAGGCCCTGGCCGTCGAGGAAGAGGAGCCAACGGCCCTCCGCGGGGAGCTGTGCTCCGCTCTCGGCGAGCGTTGCGGCCCGGGTCTCTCGCCAGGTTGGGAGCCAAAACCAATCGCGGAGGCTCTGCCGTCCCCCGGGATCGGCGGGACGGCTCTCGCCCGGGGACCGCGCGCCCGCCGTACGATCGGGCCGGTCCGCCCAAAAACGCTGCCGCTCGAACGGATAGACCGGCAGCCTCAGGCGACGCCGCGCCGCGCCCTCGTGAAAGCTCCGCCAGTCCACCTGCACCCCGGCCGTCCAAAGGCGTCCGAGCGCGCTGAGCAGGGCCTCCGGTGCCGTCTCCTCCTCCGGGCGTCCCAGGGTCGCCACCGCCAGGTGCGAGGAATCAGACAGGGGGTGCTGCCGCACCAGGACGGAAAGCGAGCTCCCGGGGCCGACCTCGGCCAGGATGCGGCCGGGCTCGCGCAGGAGCTCTCCCAAGCCCTCGCCGAAACGGACGGTCTGGCACAGGTGGCGAGACCAGTATTCCGGATCGGTCGCCTGCTCCGCAGTGATCCAGGTGCCGGTGACGTTGGATAGGTAAGGGATCTCTGGAGGACGGAGCGCCAGCCGGGAGGCGAGGTCGCGCAAGGCCGCCGCGGCCGGCTCCATCAGATGCGAGTGGAAGGCGTGCGCCGCGTCGAGCCAGAGGCACACCACACCCTCGGCCGCGAGACGGCCATCGAGCGCCGCGACCTCGTCGCGTGTCCCGGCAACGACAGACAGATGCGGACCGTCGAGCGCCGCCAGCGAGAGGCCCGGAACGAGCCGGGGAAGCAGCTCCGATTCCGCCAGAGGCACCGCCAGCATGGCACCGGCAGGGAGATTCTCGATGAGCCGCGCCCGCCGGGCGACCAGCCGAAGCGCGTCCTCCAGGCTCATCACCCCGGCGAGACAGGCGGCGACATACTCGCCGATGCTGTAGCCGATCATCGCCTGCGGTCGCAGGCCCCAGTGCATCAGGAGGCGGGCGAGGGCATATTCGACGACGAAGACCGCCGGCTGCGCGATCGCTGTCCGTCCAAGCTCACCGAGCCCGCCGGCATGCGCGGCGGAGCGGCGGCCGAGCAGGGACCGGCGCGGCGCGGTTCCCTCGCAGAGGACGCGCCGCAGGTCGAGCCCGAGCCAGGGCCGGAGGATTTCAGCGCAACGATCGATCTCTCCGCGCACCACCGCCTCGGACCGGTAGAGCTCGCCGGCCATGCCGGGATGGTGGTTGCCAAGGCCGGGGAACAGGAAGGCGAGCGGCCTCTCGCTTCCGGCGATCCCTTCGGAGACTGCCCGCGCATTGCCCGGCGCGAGCTTCGCCAAGGCGTCCTCGCGGTCCGCGCAGAGCACGGCCCGGCGGTGCCGGAAGGCCTTGCGTCCGGCCTGCAGGGTGAAGGCGGCATCGGCCAGATTCATGTCCGGTGAGCTCTCCAGCGCCTCGCGCAGGCGGGCCGCCATCCGGTCGAGGGCGGCTTTGCTCCGCGCGGAGAGAGTGAGGAGCTGCAACGGACGCGAGGGCGCGGAGGGCTCCGGGTCGGGCGCCTGCTCCAGGACGGCGTGCACGTTGGTCCCGCCGAGCCCGAACGAGCTCACACCGGCGCGGCGCGGCGCGGACCGCGCCGGCCAGGGAGCCAGCCGGGCGTTCACGTAGAACGGGCTGCCGGCAAAGTCGATCTGCGGGTTGGGCCGCTCGAAGTGCAGGCTGGGCGGCACGGCCGCGTGCTCCAGGGCGAGCACCGTCTTGATCAACCCGGCGACTCCCGCCGCGGTGTCGAGATGGCCGATGTTCGTCTTCACCGAGCCGATCGGACAGAAGCCCGTCTCGCCGGTCCGTGTCCGGTACGCCCGGGTGAGCGCCGAGATCTCGATCGGGTCGCCGAGCGGCGTGCCGCTGCCGTGCGCCTCGACGTAGCCGATCGTCTCGGGCTCGACGCCCGCGACCCCCAGGCTCTCCGCGATGACGGCCATCTGCCCCTCGACACCCGGCGCGGTGAATCCCATCCTCGCCGCACCGTCGTTGGCCGCCGCCGTCCCCCGGATCACGGCATGGATGGGATCGCCGTCCGCCAGCGCCGCGGACAACCTCTTGAGGGCCACGACGCCGCAGCCGGAGCCGGGCAGGGCGCCCTTCGCCGCGGCGTCGAACGCCCGGCAATGGCCGTCCGGCGAGAGGACGCCACCCTCTTGGTACAGATAGCCGCCGGTCTGCGGAAGGCTGATCGAAACACCCCCGGCAAGCGCCGCGTCGCTCTCTCCGGCGAGCAGGCTCTGACAGGCCAGGTGTACAGCCACCAGCGAGGTCGAGCAGGCGGTCTGCACCGTGGCAGCGAGCCCGCTCAGGCCCAGCCGGTAGGCCGTCTGGGTAGCCAGGAAGTCGCGGTCGTTGAGCAGGCTCACCTGCAACCGGCCCAGCGCCTGCACCAGATCATCGTTCCCCAGGAGCTGTTGGAAGAGATAGGAGCTCTGCCCGCAGCCGGCGAACACCGAAATCCGCCCCGGAAAGCGCTCCGGATCCAGGGCTGCGTCCTCCAGCGCCTCCCATGCACACTCGAGAAACAGCCGGTGCTGGGGATCCATCACGGTGGCCTCGTTGGCGGTGAGCCCGAAGAAAGAGGCGTCGAACCCCGCGACTTCCTGCAGAATCCCCTTGGCCCGGACGTATCCCGGATGGTCCAGGAACGCCGGGTCGACGCCTGCCGCCCGCAGCTCTTCCGCGCTGAAGAAAGAGATCGACTCCACCCCCTCCCGCAGGTTGCGCCAGAACGTCTCCAGCGTGCCGGCCCCGGGGAAACGGCCGGCCATGCCGATGATGGCGACGGCCTCCCCGGGTCGTTGCCGCATCGCGGACCGGGCGGCGACGCGGGCCTCGACCGCCGAGCGGGATACCTCCTCGCGCGCCCCGGACTGGAGGTACGACGCCTGGCTGGCAATCGTCGGAGCCCGGAAGAGGTCGGCGATCGGAATCTCCCGTCCGAAGGCCTGCTCGAGCCGGTCGCAAAGCCGCATGAGGAGCAGGGAGTCGCCCCCGGCCGTGAAGAAGCTCTCGTCGCGCCCCAGCCCGTCGCGTCCGAGCACGTCCCGCCAGATACGTGCGACGGCCCGCTCGACCTCCGTGCCGGGCGGCGCAGCCCCTGGCGGCACCACCGGCCGCGCTTCCCCGGGTGCCGGCAGCGCCCGCAGATCCACCTTGCCGTTTGCGGTCAGCGGCAGCGCCGGCAGGACGACGAACGCCGAGGGCACCATGTGCTCCGGCAGGCGGCGGCCCAGGTGTTCCCGCAGCTCCTCCACCCCGGGCGCCGGCTCCGCCGCCGGCACCACCCAGGCCACCAGGCGCCGATCCTCTCCGGAGACCTGCGGACGCGCCGCGACCACGGCCTCGCGCACGCCGGAGTGAGCGGCGAGCGCCGCCTCGATCTCGCCGGGCTCGATGCGGAAGCCGCGCACCTTCACCTGGCCATCCGCGCGGCCCAGATGCTCCAGGTTCCCGTCCGCCCGCCAGCGCACCAGGTCCCCCGTCCGGTAGAGCCTCTCCCCGGCGAGCAGGATGTACTTCTCGCGCGTCAGCTCCTCCCGTGCCAGATAGCCCTGCGTCACTCCCACGCCGCCGAGACAGAGCTCCCCGGTTACGCCGCGGGGAACCGGCCGCAGACCGCGATCCACCACCAGCAGGCGCACGTTCGGCAAGGGACGGCCGATCAGCGTCCGCTCCGGTCCCTCCGGCGCCGCCCAGCTCGTCGCCAGGATCGTCCCCTCGGTCGGGCCGTAGAGCGCCGTGATCCGCGCCGCGGGGAAGGCCGGCCGCAGCGCCACCAGGAGATCGGCGGGAACCGTGTCACCTCCGATGAAGACCCGTTTCACGCCCGGCCAGGGCGCGGTACCAGCCTCCAGGAGCTGCCGCATCAGGCTCGGCACCGCGTGCAGCGCCGTCGCCCGCCCCACCGCGGCGGCCAGGGACCGGCGGTCGAGGATCTCCTCCCGCCGCAGCAGCACCACGCAACCGCCACTGAGGAGCGGCATGAATAGCTCGAACAAGGCAATATCGAAGGAGAAAGAGGCCAGATGGAGAGTCGATTCCCAATCCTCGCGGCCGAAGCGCTCCAGACAGCCCAGGAGCATCCCCGACAGGTTGCCGTGCGAAACCTGCACCGCCTTGGGGCGGCCGGTCGTGCCCGAGGTGTAGATCAGGTAGGCCGGCTGCCCGGCGATGGACGCCACCGCCGCGGCTGTCTCCGGGACTGGCCGGGACTGATGAGCGATGGTCTCCATCACGCTCTCGCTGCGGACCAGGACCGAGATGCCACTGTCCTCCGCGAGCAAGGCCAGGCGCTCTGAGGGCCAGGCAGGGTCGAACGGCACCCAGGCACCGCCCGCTTTCCACACCCCGAGCAGCGCCACCACCATCTCCGCCGAACGCTCCAGACAGAGACCCACCCGGCTCCCGGGCAAGACCCCGAGATCCCGCAGGGTCTGCGCCAGACCGTCGGCCCGCCGCTCCAGCTCTCCGTAGCTCAACGACACGCCCCCGCAGAGCACCGCCGGCGCCTCGGGTGCGCGCGCCACCTGCGCGGCGAACAGCTCGGGCACCGTCCCTCCCGGCAGCACCAGCCCGGTGTCGCTCCACTCCACCGTCAACCCCTGGAGCTCGGCCTCGGTCAGCAGCGGTACCTCACCCAGGCACCGATCGGGGTCCGCCACCATACCCTCCAGCAGTGTCTCCAGGTGCCGCAGCATGAGCCGCGCGGACGGCGCGTCGAAACGGGACGTGTCATAGGTCATCCGCAGCCGCAGGCTCTCCCCCGGAATCGCTGCCAGGATGACTGGAAAGCTCGCCCGCTCGAAAAGCCGGAGGCTCCGGATCTCCAGGCTCACCGCTTCCTGCCGCAAGGTGGGGTCGACCGGAAAATTCTCGAACACCAGAAGGGTCTCGAACAGCGTCTGTCCGGCAGGGAGGCCGCTCCACCGGCGCACGTCTGCGAGCGGCGTATGCTCGTGCTGCCGGAGTGCCAACTGTCCTTCCTGCAGGGCACCGAGCCAGGGCAGCAGAGGCTCCCCGGCCGGTGTGCGCACCCGCACCGGCAGGGTGTTGATGAACAGCCCCACCATGGTTTCCACGCCGGGCAGACCGGCGGGGCGGCCCGCCACCGTGGCACCGAAGACGACGTCGTCCTCGCCGCTGTACCGGCTCAGCCAGAGAGCCCAGGCACCCTGCACCAGGGTGTTGAGCGTCAGCCGGTGACGCCGCGCCAACGACTGCAACCGGGCGGTCGAGGACGCCGGCAGCAAGCTTCCCAGCTCACCGTCCCCCATCCCCCGGCCGGCTCCTTCGCCGGCCAGGATCCGGGAGGGCTCGGCAAAGCCCGCGAGCTGGGATCGCCAGAACGCCTCGTCCCCGGACCGGTCCTGCGCTTCGAGCCAGGCGATGTAGGCGCGATAGGGCCCCGGACGCGGCTGGTCGGGCCTGCGCCCGGCGCGGAACGACTCATAGCCGACCAGAACGTCCCGGAAGAGCAGGGAGAGGCACCAGCCATCGAACAGAATGTGATGGCTGCTCCAGACGCACAGATGGGATCCTTCGGCCACCCGGATCAAAGTCACCCGCATCAGCGGCGGCCGTTCCATGTCGAAGCCGCGGCGCAGGTCGTCCGCGAGCAGGGCGTCGAGCCGCTCGCGGATCTCCGCCGGCGCAGACTCGCTCCAGTCCAGCCGCTCCAGCGGGACCGCGGCCGACCGGCGCACGATCTGCAACGGGTGATCGAGCCCACGCCAGACAAAACCGGTGCGCAGCACCGGGTGCCGGTCGACGATCTCCTGCCACGCCTGACGAAACGCCTCGAGGTCCAGCGCGCCGGCCAGGTCGCAAACCATTTGAGTGACGTACATCCCTGACGCCGGTGCCGCCAGAGCGTGAAACAGCATGCCTTGTTGCAGCGGAGTCAACGGATAGACGTCCTCGATCCCGTGCTCACCACTCAGCAAGCGGTCGAGGGCCTCCTCGTCCAGGCGCGCGAGCGGCACGTCGGATGGCGTCAAGCCACCCGCCTCCGGAGATCGGCAGAACGCGATCAACGCGCGCAGCTCGCCGAGAGTGCCGGCGGCCAGGGACTCGATCGTCGCCGGCGCGTCGATCTCGGAGCTGTAGGACCAGATCATCCGCAGCCGACCACCGGACACACTGGCATTGATCTCCAGCCGGTGGCTGCGTTCGCCCAGCGGGCTGACCGACGCCCCCGCGGACTCCCGCGCCGCGCGCAGATTCGAGCCTTCCGGCAGCGCCTGGTCGAGCTGGCCGAGGTAATTGAAGGAGACCTCAGGAGCCGGCCCTGCGTCCAGCCTCTCCGCCGCCTCTCTCCCCGCCAGGTAGCGCAGCAGGCCGTAACCGATCCCGCGCCGCGGCACCCGCCGCAACTGCTCCTTGATCCGCTTCAGCTCCACTCCCGGGTCCGCCGTGCCGCCGAGATCCAGCAGCACTGGAAACATCGTGGTCAGCCAGCCCACGGTGCGCGACAGGTCCACGTCTGTGAACAGCTCCTCGCGGCCGTGACCCTCCAGATCCACCAGCAGCGACCGCGCTCCCGTCCACCCGGCGAAACCACGCGCCAGCGCGGTCAACAACACGTCGTTGATCTCCGTGCGATAGACCGGCGGCACCTCCTGCAACAGCACCCGCGTCGCCTCTTCCTCCAGAGACACCGTCACCGAACGCAGCGCCGCCACCCGGTTGCCACCGCCGGGCCGGCCGACCGGCAGCGGCGCGACCGGCCGCTCCACGACGGCGAGCCAGTGCTCCAGCTCGCCGGCGCAAGCCGCGGAGAGCGCATGCTCTTCCAGCCGCTCGGCCCACCGCCGGAACGAGGTCGTCTTCGGCGGCAGCGCAATGATCTCGCCTCGCCGGCTCTGCCGCCAGGCGCTCTCCAGGTCCTCCACGAGCACCCGCCACGAGACGCCGTCCACCACCAGGTGATGCGCCACCACCAGCAGGCGGGCGGGCTCATCGCCGCCGGCCGCGAAGCAGGCCACACGCACCAGCGGCCCGCGCTCCAGATCCAGGCTCCGCTGCAGCGACCGCGACACGCTCTCCACCACCCCGGCCCGCGTCGCAGCCGGCAGGGCGGCGAGGTCCACCCAACTCGCCGTCGCCGGGTCCGGCAGGCCCGCGTTGAACGCCCGCTCCCTTCCCACGAAGCGCAGGCGGAGCGCGTCGTGGTGCGCCACCACCGCCGCCAGAGCGACCACCAGAGACCCGGGAGACAGAGGCTCGCCCACCTCCAGAAGCAGTGCCTGGTTGAAGTGATGGGGCTCCGGCAGGTCCCGCGCGAAGAACCAGCGTTGGATCGGCGTCAACGGCACCTCGCCGGTGACGACCTCCTGCTCACCCCGCACCACCGCCTCACGCCCGGCCACCGCGGCCAGCTCCGCGACCGTCGGGTGCTCGAACACCTGCCGCGGCGTCAGGGAGAGACCCAGGCGGCTCGCCCGCGCAACGATCTGCAAGCTCAGGATCGAATCCCCGCCCAGCTCGAAGAAGTTGTCGTGCACGCCGACCCGCTCAAGACGCAGCACTTCCGCCCACACCGCGGCCAGACGCTCTTCGACCTCGCCGCGCGGCTCCACCAGCGCGGCGGCCAGATCGGGACGCGAAGGACCCGGTGCCGGCAGCGCCCGCCGGTCCACCTTGCCGTTCGTGGTCAGCGGCAGCACGTCCAGGAACATGAAGAGCGCGGGGATCATGAAAGCGGGCAGGCGGCGCCCCAGATGCTCCCGCAGCTCCTCCACCGACGGCGCATGCCCCCGCGCAGGCACCACATAGGCCACCAGGCGCCGTTCCGCTCTCTCCTGGTGGGCCACGACCGCGCAGCCCTCCACCCCCGATGCCACGGCGAGCGCCGCCTCGATCTCCCCCGGCTCGATACGGAAGCCGCGCACCTTCACCTGACCATCCGCACGGCCCAGGATCTCCAGGTTCCCGTCCGCCCGCAGGCGCACCAGATCCCCTGTCCGGTACAGGCGCCCTCCCGGCACGCTCCCGAACGGATCCGGCACGAAGCTCGCCGCCGTCAGATCCGGCTGCCCAACGTAGCACCGTGCCAACCCCTCGCCGCCGAGCAGCAGCTCGCCAAGGACACCGAGCGGTGCCGTCCGCCCCGCGCGGTCGACCACATGGGCGCTGCTGTTCGACAGCGGGCGGCCGATCGGCACCGTGACCGCCTCGGCGGCCACCTCTGCGATGTGGAACCAGGTCGCGAAGGTCGTGCTCTCCGTCGGACCGTAGCCGTTCAGCAGCCGGCCCGGCGCGTGGCGACCCAACGCTTCCCGCGCCAGTGCGGGGTCCACCGCCTCGCCCCCGAGGAGCAGATGGCGCAGCGGCGCAAAGGCCTCGGGAGACGCGCGCACCACCTGGTTGAACAGCGCGGGGGTGAGGAACAGAGCCGTAATGCCGCCCTCGCGTATCCGCGTGGCGAGGCCCGCTGGCGAGAGAGCAGCTTCGCGGGGAACGCCCACCAGCGTGCCGCCGTTGAGCAGTGCCCCCCAGATCTCGAACGTCGCCGCGTCGAACGACAGGTTCGACGCCTGGCCCACACGCTCCTCCGGACCAAAGGGAAGGTAATTCGTCGCCAGGACCAGCCGGCAGATGGCACGGTGCGGAATTCCGATCCCCTTCGGGACGCCGGTCGAGCCGGAGGTGTACATCACATACGCCAAGCTCTCCGGCGATACATCCAGGGCGAGCGGCCCCTCCGGGAATCGCGCGATCTCCTCCTCGTATCCCCGGAGCGATTCCTGGGTCAGCACCAGCGAAACATCCGCGTCGGCCACCATGAACGCCAGACGCTCAGCGGGGTACGCGGCGTCCAGAGGCACGTACGCGCCGCCGGCCTTGAGGATACCCAGGAGAGCCACTCCTACCTCCAGAGACGGGTGCAGGCAGAGGCCCACCCGTACCTCCGCGCCGACACCCCGCCACCGCAGAAACCAGGCGAGCTGATTCGAGCGCCTTTCGAGCTCGCCATAGCTCATCTCCCGGCCGTCGAAAACCAGCGCCGGCGCGCCGGGAGACCTTGCGGACCAGGCCGAGAACGCCGCGTGGACCACGCGGTGCGGGAGGGCGGAGCCGGTGTCGTTCCACTCACGCTCGATCTGATGGCGCTCGGCCAATCCCAACAGCGGGATTCCGCCGAGTGGGCGCTCGGGATCGGCGGCGACGCCCTCGAACAAGACGGCAAAATGGTGAAGCAGGCGCCCGGCGGCCGCCGGGTCGAATCGCGGCGTCTCGCGACAGATCTCCAGGGCGAGCCCCGTTCCGGACCTCGTCAGGAGAACATGAATCGGGACACTCCCCGCCTCGCTCGACCAAAGGTCATCGACCCGCAGCTCCATGCTTTCCGGCGGTGGTCCGCCGGTGTCGCAGGAGAGAGCACTCTCGTAGAGCGGCTGATCGTCCGGCCACCCGCTCCAGCGCCTGATCTCGGTCAGTGGCGTTTGGCCGGAGGGAAGCGACTCACCGCGAAGCCGCTGAATCTCCCGGAGCCAGGGGAGGACCGGCTGATCGGCCGTCAGGCGGACCCGCAGCGGCAGAGGCCCTGAGGATGGACCGAGCGTCTCCCCACCGGCGGCCTCGATCCCGAACACCACGTCGGCGTCTCCGCCATAGCGTGAGAGCAGAAGGGCCCAGGCGCCCGCCGCCAGCGCGTCCAGGGTGAGCCCGTGGCTGAAGGCGAAAGCTTCCGCCGCGCCGGCAGGGCCTGCCGAGAGACGCAGGCAATCCCGGCGAGAGCGCCCTCTTTCCACCCCGCCGCTCCCGGGGAGCCGGGTCGGGCCGGAGGCGCCTCCCAGCATCCGCCGCCAGAACGCAGCGGCGGCTTCTGGATCCGGAAGCCCTTTCCCTTCGTCCCGATCGCCCGGAGACGGCGGCTGCCGGTCCGAGCAGAGGGCGGCGTGCACGGCGAGAACCTCGTTGAAGATCCGGAGGCTCGACCGGCGGTCGAGGACGATGGAGTGAACGCTCCATAGGAAGAGGTAACCCTCCTCGGAGCACCGGACCAGGGTGAGGCGCATCACGGGAGCCTTCGCCAGGTCGAGATCACTCCGGCGATCGCGGTCCAAGAGCTCGGCCCAGCGATCGTCCCGGACTGCGGGAGAGAGCTCACGCCAGTCTTCCCGGAGAATGGGGACGCCGACCCACCGGCCCACCACCCGGCGGAGCTTCTGCGGGTTCTTCCAGGCAAAGGCCGTGCGCAGGATCGCATGCCGGTCGACCACCGCCTGCCAGGCGCGCTCGAACAGCTCCCGGCGGACTCCCTCCAACCGGCAGGAGAGGCGCGTGATCCAGGCGCCCGGCCCCGCCGCGGAAAGGCTGCGGGACAGGATGTCCTGCTGGACCGGCGAGAGCGGCTGGACCGACTCGACGTTGCTCGACACGGCGTCCCGGCTCATCGCTCCATCTCCCGCAGCAGGCGCTCAAGATCTCCCTCGCCGAGCCGGGCCAGCGGGAAGTCGGACAGACTGGAGCCGCCGGCCTCCGGGGACCGGCAATGGTCGACGACAGCGCGAAGAGCGTCCAGATAATCCTCCGCCAGGCGCTCCATGGTGGAGCGGGCATGGAGGTTGGCGCTGTAGGACAGGCCGATCCGGAGCTGCCCTCCCGCGATCCGGCAGTCCACTTCGAGGAGATGGAACCTGGGCGTACGCGGGCTCATCACCGGGCCTCGCTCGCCCTCAGGAGCGGATTGGCCGAGTTGGCCCAGGTAGTTGAAGCCGACCTCCGCCCGCGGCAGGGAGCGGAGCCGTGCCGCCACCTCAGCGCCGCCCAGATAGCGCAGCAATCCAAACCCGATCCCACGGCCCGGAACCGCACGCAGGCTCTCCTTGATCTGCAGAATCTCCCCTCCCGTGTCGCCTCCCGCCTCGCCGAGATCGAGCACGACCGGAAAGATGGTGGTGAACCAGCCGACCGTGCGCGACAGATCGAAGCCGGCGAAGAGGTCCTCCCGGCCGTGCCCCTCGAGATCCACCCGCAGACGGCGCTGTCCCGTCCATCGCGCGAAGCTCTGGGTCAGCGCGGTCAAAAGGACGTCGTTGATCTCGGTGCGGTAGACCGGCGGCACCTCCTGCATCAGGGCGCGGGTCGTCTCTTCATCGAGGACCGCGGTCGCGGTGCGCTGCGAGCCCAAGTCGTTGGCTCCGCCCTGCGGCAGGTCGAGCGGCAGGGGAGGAAGGACCTCCGCGCCCATCCCGGTCCACAGCTCGACCTCCGCATCGAGGGCTCCGGAGCGCACGTGCTCCTGCAGCCGCCGCGCCCAGCGCTGAAACGAGGTGGTCTTGGGCGGCAGCCCGACGGGCTCTCCCGCCGCCAACTGCCGGTATACGGTTTCCAGATCGTCGAGCAGAACGCGCCAGGAGACCGCGTCCACAGCGAGGTGATGGATGGCCAGGAGGAGCCTCCGTGCGACCCCGGCCACCGGCACGAAGCAGGCGGCGCGCAGCAAGGGTCCCCGCTCGAAGTCGAGAGCCGATTCCACCGCCGCCCCCTCCCGTTCCAAGGCCTCCGCCCGCCGCGCCTCGGGAAGAGCCGCTAGGTCGATCCAGGTACAGGTCGACGGATCGGGGAGACCCGCGTTGCGCTGAGCCCGCCCGGAACCATCGCCGGAGCCATCGCCGGAGACGCGGAGGCGTAGCGCGTCGTGGTGTGCCACCAGGTGCTCGATCGCCCGAGGGAGCAAGCGAAGATCGAGGTCCTCCGGCACCGCGAGGCGGACCGCCTGAGCGAACCGGTGGGGCTCGGGAAGATCCTGCTCGAACAGCCAGCGCTGGACGGGGGTCAGAGGCACCGGCCCGGTGACGAGGCCCTGCTCGTGCGCGGCCGGCTGCTGGAGTCCCGCGACAACCGCCAGCTCGGCGACCGTCTGGTGCTGGAAGATCTGGCGCGGGGTGAGCCCCAGGCCCTCACGGTTCGCCCGCGAGACGATCTGCAGGCTGAGAATGGAGTCGCCGCCCAAGTCGAAGAAGTTGTCGTGAATCCCGACCCCCTGGACCCGCAGCACCTGGCCCCAGATCGCCGCGAGCTGCTCCTCGACCGCGGTGCGTGGGGCGCTGTACGCCCGGTCGGGCTCAGGACCGGCAGGCCCCGGCAGGGCGCGGCGGTCGACCTTCCCCGCCGGAGTCAGAGGGAGCGACGGCAAGGTCACGAAGAGCGACGGCACCATGAACTCCGGCAGCCGCTCGCGGAGGAACGCCCGGAGCTCGCCCGCCGCCGGCGCCAGGCCGTCGAGCAGGACCACATACCCCAGCAGGCGCCGGCCTGTCTCATCGCCCTCGTCGCCCTCGCGATGGACCGCCACCACCGCTTCCCGCACGCCGGGTGCCTGGAGCAGGGCCGCCTCCACCTCCCCCACCTCGATGCGGAAACCGCGCACCTTCACCTGATGGTCGATGCGGCCGAGGAATTCGAGTTGCCCGTCCGCACCCCAGCGGGCGAGATCCCCCGTCCGGTAGAGGCGGGCCCCCGGCTCCCCGGAGAACGGGTTCGGGACGAGCTTCTCCGCGGTCTGTCGCGGCCGTCCGGCATATCCGCGCGCCAGGCCGGCGCCCGCGATGCACAGCTCGCCGGCCGCCCCGAGCGGGACGGGCTCCAGGTTCCAGTCCAGCAGGTAGATGGCGAAGCCGGCCAGAGGGCGCCCGATGGGCACCCGCCGGTCTTCGCCAACGTCTCCGACGACGGCCAGGGTGGCGCAGACAGTGGACTCGGTCGGCCCATAAGCATTGATCAGGCGGCGGCCGTCGCGCCATCGGGCGGCCACCGCGGGAGGACAGGCCTCCCCGGCGACGATCATGGTCTCCAGCGCCGGCAGGTCCCCAGCGGGCAGCGACGCCAGAGCGACGGGTGGCAGGGTCACATGGGTGATGGCCAGGTCCCGCAGCAACCAGGCGAGCGGCGGGCCGGGGAGCAGATCGTCCTTCTCCACGCAACAGAGGGTCGCGCCGCTGCACAGCGCGGTGGCGATCTCCGAAACGGACGCGTCAAAGCTCGGGGACGCGAACTGCAGGACCCGGCTGCCCGGCCGCAGCGCGAACGCAGAGATCTGCGCCGCGACCAGATTGGCGAGCCCGCGGTGCTCCACGACCACCCCCTTGGGCTCTCCCGTCGAGCCCGAGGTGTAGATGAGGTAGGCCGCGTTTCCGGCACCGGCGCCGTGCTCGACGGCGCCGTGCCCGCCGCTGCCGTCATCCATGGCATCGAGCCGCAGGTCGGGGAGATCGTGGGGCGGCAAAACGTCCGCAAGATCGGCGCGCGCCAGCACCAGGGCCGGCCGCGAGTCGCGCAGGAGCAGAGCGAGCCGCGGGGCGGGATAGTCCGGGTCGAGAGGAACATAGGCGCCACCCGCCTTCCAAACCCCCAGGATGGCGACGACGAGCTCGATGGACCGGCCCAGGCAGAGAGCGACCCGCACCTCGGGGCCTACGCCCTGCTCCCGCAGCGTGCGGGCCAGACGGTCCGAGCGGAGGTCCAGCTCGCCATAGGTCAGGCGCTCGCTGCCGCAGAGCACCGCCGTGGCCCCGGGAGCACGGGCCGCCTGCGCCGCGAACCGTTCGTGGGCGAGCGGCCCGGGGACGGCAGGATCCGAGTCGTTCCACTCCACCATCATCTGGTGCCGCTCGGCCGCCCCTAGGCAAGGGAGATCGGCGATCCGTCCCGCGAGGGCGGCGCTACTTTCCGCCAGGGCCGCGAGCACGGTCTGGAGCTGCTCGAGCGCGCGCAGCGCCGCCACCGTCTCCCATCGCGCCTCGTCGAAGACCAGGGTGAGGATCAGTTGGTCGCCGGGCACTACGGTCAGTGCGACGGGGTAACTGCTCTTCTCCACGACGCGCATGCTGCGCACCCTGAGGCCGGCCCGCGGCTCCCGCACCGCGGGGTCGACGGGGTGGTTTTCGAAGACCAGAAGGGTCTCGAACAGGGGCTGGCCGGCGGGAACCCCGCTCAGCCGCTGGATGTCGGCGAGCGGCGTGGCCTCGAGCTGGCGGATCTCGGCCGCTTGCTCCTGGATCTCGCCGAGCCAGGCGAGGAGCGGGGCGTCCGGGGCGATCCGTACCCGCACCGGGAGCGTGTTGACGAACAGCCCCACCATGGACTCGACCCCGGGCAGCTCGGCGGGGCGGCCGGAGACCGTGATCCCGAAAACCACGTCGCCGTCGCCGCTGGCGCGGGCGAGCCAGAGCGCCCAGGCCGCCTGGAAAAGGGTGCTCAGAGTGAGGCGGCTCCTGCGTGCCGCCGCCGCGAGGGCCGCGGTCATGGCGGGCTTCAGGGAAACCTGGACCTCGCTGCGCCTCCCCGCGCCGCCGGCGAGAGCCGGCAACAGACCGCCCACCTGATTGGGCGCCGAGAAGCTGGCCAGCCGCTCGCGCCACCAGGCTTCGCCCCGGGCCTGGTCCTGCTCAGCCAGCCAGGCGATGTACTCGCGATACGGGCGGGGCCTAGGCGCCCGGTGGGCTCTCCCCTCGCGCAAGGCCTGATAGCAGGACTGGACGTCGCGGAAGATCAGCGGCACGCACCAGCCGTCGTACAGCAGGTGATGACTGCTCCAGACGAAGATCCATTCCGCTTCGCCTGTCCGCATCGAGGCCAGCCGCATCAGTGGAGGCCGGGAGAGCTCGAAGCCACGCCGCCGGTCCTCGGTGAGGAAGCCTTCCAGCCTGGCGGCGACCTCTTCCGGGGAGAGACCGCGCCAGTCGTGCGCCTCGTGCGGCACCTCGACCTTCCGGTGCACCCTCTGCAAAGGCCGGTCCGCGCCCTCCCAGACGAAACCGGTTCGCAGCGCCGGCAGGCGGTCGACGACCGCCTGCCACGCCTGCGCGAACGCCGGCAGGTCGAGATCGCCGCCCAGCTCCCAGACCATCTGGTTGACGTAGAGCCCCTCGCCGGGTGCATAGAGGCAGTGAAAGAGCATCCCCTGCTGAAGCGGGGTCAGCGGATAGAGGTCCTCGATCTCCCGGTCGACCAGGGCGTCGAGCATCGCCTGATCGACCCGGGCCAGAGGGAAGTCGGCCGGCGTGCAGGCCAGCAGGCGTGTCGCGAGGCAGTGCTCGACAAGCCTCCGCACCTCGGCGAGGAAATCGTCCCCCAGACTCTCGATCGTCTCACGCCGGAAGAGGCTCTCGCTGAAGGTCAACGCCGCCCGCAGGCACTCGTCCGCGGCGACCGTAATCTCCAGCAGGTGCGGGCGGACACCCCCCGCGGCCACCGAGCCCCCCGAGCTCTCCGGCGCCGGGCGCAGCCCATCGGACCGGACTGCCAGACGGTCGAGCTGCCCGACGTAGTTGAAGCTGATCTCCGCCACCTCCGGTAACCCGCGAAACTGTTCTTCGATGCCGGCGTCGCCACTCGAATAGCGCAGCAGCCCGTATCCCAGCCCCCGGTTCGGCAAGCTGCGCAGGTGCTCTTTGACGGCCTTGAGCTCGGCCCCCGGATCGGCAGCGCCCGTGAGGTCGAGGAGGAGCGGAACCATCCAGACGAACCAGCCGACGGTCCTCTCGAAGTCGAGCCCGGGAAGCACGTCACGGCCATACCCCTCGCTATCGATCGCCAGGACGCGCCGGCCCAACCGCGGCGCGAGCGCGCGGACGAGCGCCGTCAGCAGGACGTCCTGGACCTCGAGGCGGCTGGCGGCGGGGATCTCCACCAGAAGGGCACGGGTGGTCTCCGCGTCGAGCAGAGCGAAGACTGTACGCACCCGGGTCCTCGCCGCGCGGCCGGCCGGAAAGTCGACCGGAAGGCGGCTCACCGGCCTCCCCCGCGCGTCGAGCCAGTAGGGCAGCTCCGCCCGCACCGCCGGGGTGCCGGCGAGGGCTGCCAGCCCCTCGGCCCAGCTCTTGAACGAGCTCGTCCGGGTGGGCAGGGAAATTGGCCCTCCCCCCTCCGCCTGGCGCCAGGCGGTCAGCAGGTCCTGGAGCAGCGGCCGCCAGGAGAAGAAGTCCACGATCAGATGGTGCGCGATGAGGAGCAGGCGTCCCGGCTCTCCCACCGCCAGCCTGAACGAGACGGCGCGGAACAGCGGACCCCACTCCAGGTCGAGGCTCTCCTGCAGCCGCGCCGACGCGGTCTCGATCTGTTCGCGGCGGTGCTCCGGCGGCAGCGCCGCCAGATCGACGAATCCACAGGGGACCGGTCCGCCGGGCGCATCCGCCACCTGCCGCCACCCCTGGTCCGAGGGCAGGAAACGGTGCCGTAGCGCGTCATGGTGGTCGACGAGAGCGCCGATCACTCTCTCCAGCAGAGGCGGCGTGAGCGCTCGCGGCGTCTCGAAGAGCGACGCCTGGTTGAAATGGTGCCGGGCGCTGAGGTCCAGAGTGAAAAAGAATCGCTGGATCGGCGTCAGCGGCACCGGTCCGGTCGCCGGCCCCTGCTCGGCTGCGGGCATGGGAGTCGCCACGGCGAAGGCGGCGAGCTCCGCGATCGTCGGGTGCTGGAAGATCAATCGCGGGGTGAGCGCCAGGCGGGCTTGACGGGACCGCGAGACAACCTGGACGCTGAGGATCGAGTCCCCGCCCAACTCGAAAAAGTTGTCGTGGATGCCGACCTGCGCGACATGCAGGACCTCGGCCCAGATCGCCGCCAACTGTTCCTCGGCCTCGTCCCGGGGAGCCACGTAGGAGCCGGCGGGCGCGAGCCGCTCCGGACCGGGGTCCGGCAGAGCCCGGCGATCCACCTTTCCGGTGGCGCTCCGCGGGATGGTTTCGAGCCACACGAGCAGGGAAGGAACCATGTGCTCGGGCACCCGATCCTTCAGAGCACGCCGCAGCTCGCCGGACGGCGGTTGCGCAACGGCCTCCGGGACAAGATAGGCGATCAGCCGGCTTCCCCCGGGACCCGCGTGGACCGCCGCCGCCGCGTCGCGCACCCCCGGCAGGCTCAGCAGGGCCGCCTCGACCTCTCCAAGCTCGATGCGGAACCCCCGCACCTTCACCTGGTTGTCGATGCGCCCGAGGAACTCGAGAGCCCCGTCCGCACGGTGGCGCGCCAGGTCGCCGGTGCGATACAGGCGCTCTCCCGGCCGCTCGGCGTACGGATCGGGGACGAAGCGCTCGGCGGTCAGGTCCGGACGACCGAAATACCCCCGTGCCAGCCCCTCCCCCCCGAGACAGAGCTCGCCCGTCACCCCCGGCAGGACCGGCTGCAGGCGCCCGTCGAGAAGACACGTGCTCCGGCCGGGAAGCGGGCGGCCGATCGACGGCGCGCGCACGCCGCCGCGGTCCACCAGACCCCACGTCGAATAGGTGGTGTCCTCCGTGGGGCCATAGAGATTGAACACCTGATCGACCGTGCTGAGCGCATGGAGCCGGTCCACCAGGGCGAGCGGCAGGGGCTCACCGGCCAGGTTCAAGGTTCGCGCTGTGCGAGGCACCGCCCCCAGACGTACCAGCTCGGCCAGGACCGACGGCACGGTGTTGATCAAGGTGACCTCCCCCGCCGCGGTGAGCCCGGGAAGCTCCAGAACATTCTCCGCCAGAATGGCCGTGCCGCCGCTGGCGAGCGGGGCGAACAGCTCGAAGACCGAGAGGTCGAAGGTGATCGAGGTCGCGGCGAGGACGGCGGAGAGCTGCTCGCGGGAGTACGCCGCGAGAGCCCAACCGATCAACGCGGCAGCGCTCGCATGGGTGATCGCAACGGCCTTCGGCCGGCCCGTCGAGCCGGAGGTGTAGATCAGATAGGCGAGGTTTCCTGGCAGGAGAAAAGAGGCCGGAGCGTCCGCACACGCCTGCGCGATCGCCTCTCGGTCGGCCTGCAAACGGACGAGGGACGGTCTTCCGGCCGTCGGTTCGGGGAGACGGTCGATCAAGTGGTCGTCAATGATCACCACGCCGGCGCCGGCATGGTCCAGCAGGAACCGCAGCCGTTCCGCCGGGCTGGCGGGATCGAGCGGCACGTAGGCGCCGCCGGCTTTCAGGACGGCGAGGAGCGCGACCACCAGATCGGCCGAGCGCTCGGCGAGGATGCCCACGCGCTCCTCCGGTCCCACGCCGAGGCTCCGCAGATGATGTGCCAGCCGGTTGGAACGCCGGTCGAGATCGCCATAGGTCAGACGCAGATCGCCGGCGACCAGGGCCGTCGCTTCCGGTGTCCGCAACGCCTGTTCGTGGAAGCGCTCGGGGAGCAGGCTCACGGTTCCCCCAATCGGAGGAGTGGCCCGCCATTCGGCGAGGAGCTGATGCTGCCGGGTCTCGTTCAGGTACGGCAGCTCGGACAGGCGCGCCCCCTCGTGCGCCAGGGCCCCTTCGAGGAGCGCTTCAAAGCTCTCTCCCAACCGCCCCACCGTGGTGCGATCGAACAGGTCGACGTCATACTCGAACCAACCGTCGAAGCCTTTTCCCTGGTGGTCCCAGAAGAAGAGCACCAGCTCCCAGCGCGCGGCTCCGTCCTCCAGGATCCACACGTCGACCTGATGGTCCGGCAGGCGGCGCTCCGCCTGCTCCAGGGTGAAGAAGGTCGCCTGGACGACCGGCGGCCGGCTGAGGTCCCGCTCGGCCTGCAGCTCCTTGAGCAACAGCGAGAAAGGAATCTCCTGGTGGGCGTAGGCTCCCAGTGCCACCTGCCGGACGCGGCGCACCAGCTCGGTGAAGGTCGGATCTCCCGACAGGTCGGTCGAGAAGACGAGCTGGGTGAGGAAGAATCCGATCACCGTCTCAAGCTCGGGACGGTTCCGGTTGGCGCTCGGTGAGCCGAGGAGGATCCGGTCCTGCCCGGTAAAACGCCACAGCAGCGCCTTGTAGGCGGCCATCAGTGTCATGAAGGAGGTCGCGCTCTCACGCTGGCTGAGGCGCCGCACGGCCTCCGAGGTGGCGAGGGCGAGGGCGATCTTGAAGCTGCTTCCGCGGCCCGGGCGGACCGGCTGGCGCGGCCGGTCGGTCGGCAGCTCGAGGACCAGCGGTGCTCCGGCGAGGTGGTCGCGCCAGTACTGCATGTGCTTCTCGACCCCGCCCTCCGCCAGCCACCGGCGCTGCCAGACCGCGAAGTCGGCGAAGTGGATCTGGGGCTCGGGAAGAGGCGACGGGCGTCCCGCGGCAAAGGCTTCATACAGCGTGAGCAGCTCGATCCAATAGCGCTTCATCGAGATCCAGTCGGTCACGATGTGATGGACGACCAGCACGATCAGGCAGTCCTCCGGAGCGAGTTGGTGCACGGTGAAACGCACCAGCGGCCCCTTCTCCAGGTTGAAGGGCCGGCGGATTTCCGAGAGCACCAGCTCCATCAGCAGGGATTCCCGCCGGCCGCCGTCGAGGCCCTTCAGATCGATCACCGGGGTCGGCAGGACGAGCTCAGGGGCGACGAGCTGGACCGCCTCGCCGTCGACCACGGCGAAGGTCGTCCGCCAGGCTTCGTGGCGCCGCACGATCTCGTTCATGGCACGCCGCAGCACCGGAACCTCGACCTTCCCCCTGATCCGCATTGGAATGTCGACGTTGTAGGCCGGGCTCTCCGGGTCCAGCAGATGGAGGAACCAGAGGCGCTCCTGATCCAGCGAGGCCGGACACCTCTCCTCCGGGTTCCGCCGCGGGATCGGAGGCGAAGCCGGCGCGGCCGGCGGCCGGCTCCCTTTCTGGCCGAGCCGCCGCAGCAACAAGGCTCGTTGCTCCGGCGTCAGCTCCGCGATGTCTTCAGCTCTTATCTTCATGCCGTCTCTTCATGCCGTCCCTCGATCGTACGCTCTTCGAAGGCCACTTCGCGAAGCAGCTCCGCGAGATCATCCGCCGTGGACGCGGGCGCGGAGAGGTCTCCGACGCTCGCCTGCGCCGCCACGCCCGATACCAGCGCCGTGATCAAGCCGGCCAGGTCCCCGAGAAGACGCAGGATCGCCGCCCGCCCATAGCGCGCCCGCTCGTAGAAGACATTGATCTTCAGGCGCCCGGCCTGCGGGGCGAAGGTGACGGTCAGCGGAAAGCTGGTCTGCTCGTCGGACCAGACGTCGCGCACGGCGAGGGCGTCCTGACCCGCCAGGGTAGACTCCGGCCGCGGGTAGCTCTCGAAAGCGAGGACGCTGTCGAAAAGCGGGCGGCCGGCCGCGACGCCGCTCCACTTCTGGAGGTCGGCCAGAGGCGTGTGCTCGTAGCGCCGCATCTCCACCTGCAGGTCCTGGATCGACCGCAGCCACGCGAGCACCGACTGCCCGGGGTCGAGGAAGACCCGCAAGGGGAGGGTGTTGAGGAGCGGTCCGATGATCTCTTCGACTCCCGGCAGCTCCGGGGGACGGCCGGAGGCCACGGTGCCGAAGAGCACCTCCGGCTCGCCGCTCACCCGGCCGAGCAGGAGCGACCACGCGCCGACCGCCAGTGTGTTCAAGGTGAGGCCATGACGCCGCACCAGGAGCTCGGCGGCCGCCGTGGCCTCCTCGTCCAGCACGAGCTGCTCGCGGCCATATCCGGTGGTCTCCTCCAGCGTTCCGCCCAGAGCCACCGGCGTCGGGGTCGAAAAGCCCTCCAGAACACCGCGCCAGAAGCGCTCGGCGGCAGCCATGTCCTGCCTCTGCAACCAGTCGATGTAGTCGCGATAGGGCCGAGGCGGGCCGAGACCGGCCGCCGTCTCCTCACGGCCCTGGCACAGCGCACGGTAGATCGCGAAGACGTCGCGCAGGACGAGGGAGAGACACCAGCCATCCATCAGGATGTGATGGAAAGTCCAGAGCAACCGGTACGATGCCCTTTCCACGCGCGCCAGGAAGAGGCGCAGGAGAGGCGCCCTGCCGAAGTCGAAATCGCAGCACCGGTCGGCCTTCACGTGCGCGGCCCACCGCTCAGCCTGCTCAGCCGGCGTCAACGTGCTCCAATCCCGCTTCTCCAGAGGAACCCCGACCTCCCGGCCCACCACCTGGAGCAGCCGGGGCGTGTTCTTCCAGACGAAGCCGGTACGCAAGATCGGATGGCGGTCGACCACCGCCTGCCAGGCGCGCAGGAACGGATCGACGCGCAGCTCATCCAATGTGCAGGCGAGCTGCGTGATGTAGACCCCGGAGGCCGGGGCATAGAGGCTGTGGAACAGCATCCCCTCCTGCATGGCAGAGAGGGGATACACGTCCTCGACGTTCTTCGAGCTAGACGCTTCTCTCTTCAAAATCGATTTCCAGGAAGACGTTTTCCAGCTCGTCGACGGCGAGGTGGGCAAGCGGGAAGTCCGACGCCGTGACACCGCCGGCCGTGGGCGACTGGCAGTGGGCGATCAGGCCGCGGAGCGCCGCGAGGTAGCCCTCGGCCAGCCGCTCGATGGTCGCCGGGCGATGCAGCTCTCCGCTGTAGGTCCAGTGGATCCGCAGCCGTCCGGCGGCGACGCTGGCGTTGACTTCCAGCAGATGAGCCCGCAACCCGCGCGGGCTGGTCACCGGACCGGCCGCCTCGGCGGCCGGCCGGAAGGGAGAGGACTCGGGCAGCGCCTGGTCGAGCTGGCCCAGGTAGTTGAAACCCACCCCGGGCTCGGCCAGGTCTCCCAGCTCCGCGGCTCCCTCTGTAGTCAGGTGGCGCAGCAGGCCGTAGCCGATCCCCCGGTTCGGCACGCCGCGCAGCCGCTCCTTGATCCGCTTGATCTCGGTGCCCGGATCGGCCGGCTCCCCGAGATCCAGGAGCACCGGGAAGAGCGCGGTGAACCAGCCCACCGTCCGCGACAGGTCGATCCCCTCCAGGACCTCCTCCCGGCCGTGCCCTTCGAGATCGACGACCACGGCGCGCTGGCCGGTCCAGCCGGCGAGCACCTGCGCCAGCGCGGTGAGCAGCACGTCGTTGATTTCGGTGCGGTAGACCGCCGGGACCTCCTGGAGAAGGGCCCGGGTCTCCTCGCCGTCGAGAGAGACCGAAACGGTCCGCGCCGAGGCCATCGTGTTGGCACCGCCGCGGACGTCGACCGGCAACGGGCTCACAGCGCGGAGCGCATCACTCCAGAGCGCGCTCTCCGCGGCGACCACCCCGGAGAGAGCGTAGTCGGCCAGGCGCTCGGCCCACTCCTTGAACGAGCTGGTCTTGGCCGGCAGAGCCACCGCTTCGCCGCTCGCCAGTTGCTGGGCGACGGTCTGCAAATCCTCGAGCAGCACCCGCCACGACACTCCGTCGACCACCAGGTGGTGAAGAGCGAGGAGCAACCGCCGTGGCTCTTCCCCACCGATCTCGAAGGAAGCCGCCCTCAGGAGCGGCCCGTGCTCCAAGTCGAGGCTGGTCTGCAGCTCCCCCGCGGCCGCTTCGAGCGCAGAGCGCCGCGCCGCGGGCGCCAGATCCGTCAGGTCGATCAGGAGATGGGACGCCGCCTCCGTGGCCTCCGGGACGGCCTGCCGCCACTCCCCGTCGCGATGACGGAAGCGCGAGCGCAGCGCGTCGTGATGGGAGAGCAGACGTTCGAGCGCCCGTGCGATCACGGGTGGAGTGAGATCGCGGCGCACTTCAAGAAGGAGCGACTGGTTGAAGTGGTGGCGGTCCGGCCGCTCCTCGGCGAAGAAGCGGCGCTGGATCGGGGTCAGCGGTACGGGTCCGGTGACCGGTCCCTGCTCGGCCACGGCGCGCCTGGCCGTGCCGGCCAGCGCGGCCAGCTCGGCCAGGGTCGGGTGCTGGAAGATCTGCTTCGGCGTGATCCCGATCCCCGCCTGTTGCGCCCGGGCGACGATCTGGATGCTGAGAATCGAGTCGCCTCCGAGCTGGAAGAAGTTGTCGAGCCGCCCCACGTGGTCGATCCTCAGCACGGTCCGCCAGATGGCCGCGAGGCGCTCCTCGACCTCGCCGGCCGGCGCGAGCGACGGCGCATCGAGGCCCGATGCCGCCGCCGCGGGGGCGGGCAGCGCGCGCCGGTCGACCTTGCCGTGGGGGGTGAGCGGCAGGGCGTCGAGAAAGACGAACACCGCCGGCACCATGTAGACGGGGAGCCTCTGCGCCAGCGCCGCGCCCAGCTCGTCCACGGCGGGGGGCTCGGCCAGAGCCGCCACGAGATACGCGACGAGCCGCGGGTCGGCACCGCCGTCGTGGCGGGCCAGGACCACCGCTTCGCGCACCCCGGGGTGCGCGGTCAGCGCCGCTTCGATCTCCCCCAGCTCCACCCGGAAGCCGCGGATCTTGACCTGGTGGTCCATCCGGCCCAGGAACTCAATCCGGCCGTCGGGGAGCCAGCGGGCGAGGTCGCCGGTCCGATAGAGGCGCGCTCCCGGCCGCTCCTCGGCGAACGGATCGGGAGAGAACCGTTCCGCCGTCAGATCCGGGCGGCCGAGATAACCGCGGGCCAGCCCGGTGCCGCCGATACAGAGCTCGCCGGGAGACCCCGCCGCGACGGGCGCGAGCCCGCGGTCGAGCAGACGGATCACGGCGGCGGAGAGAGGCCGGCCGATCAGCGGACGCTCCGTCCGATCAGCCGCCGGGAGGTCGAAGGCGGAGCAGACGATGGCCGCCTCGGTCGGCCCGTAGAGCACGGTGCGGCGCGCCGCCGGCAGGACACGCCGCATGCTTTCCAGGAGATCCGCGGGCACGGCGTCGCCCCCCACGAACAAGGAACGTACGGTCGTCACCGGCTCCGGGCCGCCGGATCCCTGGTCCTCCAGGAGGCTCACGATCTGGCGCATCAGGCTGGGGACCGCGTGGATCTTCGTGGCCCGGCGCGGCAGACCGGCGAGGACCTGCGGATCGAGGATCTCGTCGCGGGACAGCAGCACCGACGTTCCCCCGGCGAGGAGCGGCCCCAGGCATTCGAAGAGGGAGATGTCGAACGAGAACGCCGCCAGGGAGGGCATCACGTCCGTGGAGTCGAAGCCGAAACGGTCCAGGTTGGCGAGCAGGGTGCCGCTCAAGCTTCCGTGCTCCACCTGCACGGCCTTCGGCTGGCCGGTCGATCCCGAGGTGTAGATCATGTAGGCGCGATCGGTGAGCGCGGGCCCGGCGGCAAGATCGGCATCGCTCTCCGCCGCAAGCTCGGCTTGGAGAGCATCGAGGCAGAGGGGGACGGCGCCCTCGGCGGCGGCCAGCTCGGCCAATGGACCTTGCGTAGTCAGCACAAACGGTGCGGCCGTATCGCGCAGCAGGAAGACAAGGCGCTCCCGCGGGTAGCCAGGATCGAGCGGAACCCAGGTGCCGCCGGCCTTGAGCACGGCGAGCAGCGCGACGACCAGATCGGCCGAACGTTCGAGGCACGCCGCCACCGGTGTCTCGCCGCTCAGCCCGCGGCGCCGCAGATGGTGGGCCAGCCGGTTGGCCCGCCGGTTGAGCCCGGCATAGGTCACCCGTTCATCGCCCGCGATCAGGGCCACCGCACCAGGCCGGCGGGCGGCCTGCTCCTCGAACCGGCGGTGGACGCAATCCCTGCCGGTGGCATCGGTGGCATCGCCGGCACCAGGCCACTCGAACGCGGCCTGGTGCCGCTCGGCCGCGGACAGCCAAGCGAAATCAGCCAGCCGCGGCCCGCCGTCCTCCCCTGCCGACGCCACACCATGGAGCAGCACATCCAGGTGCCGCACCAGACGCATCACCGTGGTGGCGTCGAACAGATCGGTGTCGTACTCCACGATGCCGCTCAGCCCCGTCTCCGTCTCCCCCAGGACCAGCGAGAGATCGAACTTCGCGGTCCGGCTCTCCCCGGGCAGCGCCTTGAGGCGCAGGCCGGGAGCCTCCAGGACTTCCACCGGCGCGTTCTGCAGGGCGAACATGACCTGGAAGAGCGGCGTGCGGGCGAGGTTCCGTTCCGGCTGCACCATGTCGACCAGCTTCTCGAACGGCAGCTCCTGGTGCGCGAAAGCGTCGAGGACCACGCGGCGGACGCGCGCCAACAGCTCGCTGAAGGTCGGGCCGCCCGCCAGGCTCACCCGCAGGAACAGGGTGTTGACGAAGAAACCGATCATCCCCTCGGTCTCTGCGCGCGTGCGGCCGGCGATCGGAGTACCCAGATGCACATGCTCGCGCCCGGGCTCCGCCATGCCGGCCGAGCGATAGAGCAGGGCCTGGATGGCGGCGGCGAGCGCCATGAACAGGGTGGCTCCGTGCCGGTGGGCGAGCTCGTTCAGGGCATGTCCCAGATTGGCCGGCAGCGCAAAGGGATGGACCGCGCCACGGAACCGCTTGACCGGCGGATGTGGCCGGTCGGTGGGCAGCTCCAGGTCCGTGCCGGACTCGCCGCAGCGCTCCCGCCAGTGCGCCAGCTCCGCCTCCAGGGCTTCGCCGGCCAGGAGCTCACGCTGCCAGGCGGCGAAGTCGGCGTATTGGACCGGAAGCTCCGGCAAGGGCGATGGCCGGCCGGCGAGGAAGGCCTCATACAGGAGCTTCATCTCGCGAACGATGACTCCCAGCGACCAGCCGTCCGCGGCGATGTGGTGGAGGGTGAGAAGGAGCGTGTGCTCGCCGCCTCCGCGGGCGAGCAGCGCCGCGCGCAGAAGGGGACCGCGCGCCAGATCGAAGGAACGCGACGCATGCTCCCCCGCCAGACGGCCGGCCTCGGCATTGCGGTGGCTCTCCGGGAGGGCCGTGAGGTCGATGCGCGGCAGCGGCACCTCCCCCGGCGGCAGCACGATCTGGGAGGGGCGGCCGAGGACCGCCGGGAAGACGGTGCGCAGAACCGAGTGCCGGCGTGCCACCTCGGCAAGGCTGCGGGCGAGGGCCGCGGCGTCCAGGCGGCCGGTCAGCTCCAGGGCGAGCGCGATGTTGTAGACCGCGAGCCCCGGCTCGAGCTGATCCAGGAACCAGAGCCGCTCCTGGGAGAAGGAAAGGGGGACGGGCTCGTCCGCGGCAAAGACATGCGGCACCAGGGGGATCCAGCGCGCTCGGGCTCGCGTCTCCAGGGAAGTCTCCAAAGCGATCCCCAGCGCGGCGGCGTGCTCGACCGTGGCGTCGCCCAAGTCCTCTTCCGCCAGCTCCTCCCGCCACCGCGCGGCCGCTCCCGCCTCGACGCGGGAGTGGCCGAGGAACTTGACGTCACCGAGCATGCGCGACGCGGCGTGCAGGCCGTCGGTCATCCGGCCGCCCTTCGCCTCTTTCTTGTAGGGCTCCTCCATGCCGGGGTGATACGGCAGGCCGAGGAAGTCGCAGATCCCGGACAGGACCTGCCGTGGATCGCGGACCAGGTCCTCGAAGTGGACGCGATGCCAGCGCGCGGCCGGCACTCCCGCCACGAGGTCGAGGATGTTCTCGTGGCTCACCCGCCAGATGAGCTCCGCCAGCTCGCGCCGGGAGAAGGGATGCTCATGGCGGAAGAAGAGCTGGTCGAGCTTGGCCTCCTCGAACGAGCGGATCATCCCGTTGGGGTGGCGGATGAGGTGGATGTACCGCGGCTCCTCGAACATCTCCTCGGCCCGCCGCAGCGTCTCGAGACGCAGGGCATAGGACGGCGTCTTGTCGACCAGGATGCGCTCGCCGATCCAGCCCTGGATGCGGCGATAGAAGAGCTGGACCGGGAGAGATTCCTCCTCCATCGCCTCGACGATCCGCCGCGCCTCTTCAGGTCCGCAGGCGCGCACCTCCATGACCGCCCGCAACGCTCCTTCCAGCCAGAAGCTGTCGCGGCCCGGGAATGCGGCGCGGCGCTCGGCCAGGGTGCTGAAACCGAGGAGCTCCAGCTCGGGCGGCGCGAACAGGCGCGGGTGGCCGGCGAGCATGACCCGCAGCAGCGTCGAGCCCGAGCGCGGTGGCGAGAGCAGGAAGACGGCGGGCGGGTTCCTGCCGTCGCGCGGCGCGGAGCTGAGGGGCGGCAGCCGGCGGCGCAGCTCCTCGCCGTCGTGGCGCTCCATCCTTCGCCGCGTCACGCCGCCCGCCGCCGAGCCGTCGAGCCCCCAGAGCCGGGCCACCGCCCGCGGGTTCTCGCGTTGCAGGTAGGCGGCCAGCTCGGCCACGGTCGGCGCGTCGAAGATGGCGACCACGTGGACGATCTCCTCGAGGTCCCGTTGCAGGCGGTTCACCAGGATCGCGCCGCTGATCGAGTTGCCGCCGAGGGCGAAGAAGGAGTCGTGCAGGCCGACCCGCTCGACGCCAAGCGTCTCGGACCACAGGCCCGCGAGATAGACCTCCAGCGCCGTGCGCGGCGCCGCTCTCTCGCCACTACCCACACTCACCGCCGGCTCGGGCGCAGGCAGCGCCGCGCGGTCGACCTTGCCGCTGGGGTTGAGCGGCAGGGCGTCGAGCAGCACGAGCGCCGTGGGCAGCATGTACTCCGGCAGCGCCACCGCCAGAGCGGCCCGCAGCTCCTCCAATCCCGGCCTCTCGTCCCCCCGCGGCACGACATAGGCCACCAGCCGCAGATCGCGGACCGCCACCCCCTCCCGGTCCTCGCCGCGGGCGACGACCACCGCCTCGCGCACCGCGGGCTGCGCCACCAGCGCCGCCTCGATCTCCCCCAGCTCGATGCGGAACCCCCGCACCTTCACCTGGTGGTCCAGCCGGCCCAGGAATTCGATCGCCCCGTCCGGCCGGTAGCGCGCCAGATCCCCCGTCCGGTACAGGCGCGCTCCCGGCTCATCGCTCTCATCACCCAGCGGATCCGGGACGAACCGTTCGGCCGTCAGCTCGGGACGCCGCAGGTAGCCGCGCGCGAGGTTCACGCCACCGATCCACAGCTCTCCCTCCACACCGGACGGCACCGGACGCTGTTCCCCGTCCAGCAGATGGATCGCGGTGTTGGCGATCGGCCGGCCGATTGGCACCGACGGCCGCCGCTCCACGGCCGAGCAGCGCCACCAGGTCACGTCCACCGCCGCCTCCGTCGGGCCGTAGAGGTTGTACAGCGGCACCGGCAGACGCGCGAAGAAGCGCTGTTGCAGCTCATGGGGCAGCGCCTCGCCGCTGCAGATCACCCGCCGCAGGCCGGCGCACGCCTCCACTCCCGGCGCCGCGACGAAGACCTGGAGCATCGAGGGGACGAAGTGCGCCGTGGTGATCCCCTCCTCGGCGATCACCCGCGCCAGATAGCCGGGATCCTGGTGACCGCCCGGCCGTGCCAGCACCAGGCGCGCGCCGGTCAGCAGCGGCCAGAACAGCTCCCACACCGAGACGTCGAAGCTCACCGGCGTCTTCTGGAGCACGGCGTCCTCGCCCCCCAGACCGAAAGCCTCCTGCATCCACACCAGGCGGTTCACGATCGCCCGGTGCGTGTTCATCGCTCCCTTCGGCCGCCCGGTCGAGCCCGAGGTGTAGATCACATAGGCCAGGCTCTCCGGCTGAGAACGGTTCTCCACCGGCGCCACCGCCGCGCCTTCGCGCCACCAGCCGCCGTCGAGCGTCAGCCGTCGCGCCCCGAATTCCGTTCCGAGCCCCTCCGCGGTCACCAGCACCGGCACGCGCGAGTCCTCAAGCATGTAGCTCAGGCGCTCCGCCGGATAGGACGGGTCGAGCGGCACATAGGCGCCCCCGGCCTTGAGGATCGCCAACAGGCCTACCATCAACTCCAGCGAGCGCTCCAGGCAGATCCCGACCGGCACGTCCGGCCCGACCCCGACGTCACGCAGGCGGTGGGCGACACGGTTTGCCGCCGCGTCGATCTCACGGTAGGAGAGCACCTCTCCTTCGAAAACCACCGCAGGCGCTTCCGGTGTCCGCTCCACCTGCGCTTCGATCAACTGGTGGAGACAGGTGGCGAGCGGATAGACGGCGGCCGTGGCGTTCCATTCGCGGAGCTGTTGCGCCTCCGCGGCGGAGAGGAGCGGCAGGGCGGAGAGGCGCAGCCCGGGCTCCTCTGCGGCGGCGGCGAGCAGGCTCTGCCAGTGGCCGAGCAGGCGCGCCATCGTCGGAGCGTCGAACAGGTCGCGGTTGTAACGCAGCTTGCCGAGCAGACCCGCGGCGCCTTTTTCTTCCAGAACCAGGCTCAGGTCGAGCTTCGCGGTACGCTCCTCGACGTCCAGCGGAATCAGCTTCAGCTCCGGCAGTTGCAGCACCTCCATCGGCGCGTTCTGGAGGACCAGGATGACCTGGAACAGCGGCGAACGCGACAGGTCCCGGTCCGGCGCGAGGGCCTCCACGACTTTTTCGAACGGCAGGTCCTGATGGGCGAAGGCTCCGAGGGTCATACGGCGCACCCGCGCCAGCAGGGCGTCGAAACCGGGATCGCCGGCGAGATCTCCGCGCAGCGTCAGCATGTTGAGGAAGAAGCCGATCAGCCCCTCGATCTCGCCGCGCGTCCGATTGGCGACCGGCGCCCCCACGGATACGTCCGTCTGGCCGCTGGACCGCGCCAGGAGCGCCTGGTACGCAGCCGTCAACACCATGAACAGCGTCGCTCGCGACCGCCGGCCCAACTGCGCGAGGCGGTCGAGCAGCGCGCGCGGCACGGTGAGGGACAGGCTCGCTCCGCGGAAGGTCTGCACCGCCGGCCGCGGCCGGTCGGTCGGCAGCGCCAGGACCGGGCTGCCGGCGAGCGTCTCCCGCCAGTAGCGCAGGCGCTCCTCCAGCACCTCGCCCTGAAGCCAGTCGCGCTGCCACGCCGCGTAGTCGGCGTACTGGACGGGCAACTCGGGCAGGGGCGACGGCCGGCCGGCGGCGAAGGCCCCATAGAGCGTCGCGAGCTCGCGGATCAGCACCCCCATGGACCAGCCGTCGGAGACGATGTGGTGCATGGTCAACAGCGCGTCGTGCTCCTCCGGACCGAGCCGCAGCAGACCGGTGCGCAGCAGCGGTCCGCGCGCCAGGTCGAACGGGCGGTCCGCCTCCTCCTGCGCCAGCCGCCGGGCCTCCGCCGCCCGCGGTCCGGACGGCAGGCCCGCGAGGTCCACGACCGGGAGCGAGATCGGCGCCGCGGCGGCGATCACCTGCATCGGACGGTCGCCGGCGATCTGGAACGTGGTGCGCACCGCGGCATGCCGGCGCACGATCTCCACCTGGCACCGTGCCAGCACGGCGACGTCCAGGCGGCCGGCCAGGCGCACGGCGGTGGCGATGTTGTAGGCCGACCGGCCGGGGTCGAGCTGGTCGAGGAACCACAGACGCTCCTGGGCAAACGAGAGCGGCACCGGCTCGCCGCCCGTCCACACGCGCGGCTCGATCGGTATCCACTGCTCCTCCGGTGCCAGCTCCACGCCCAGCTCGCCGGCGACCGCGAGCGTCACCTCACCCAGATCGCGCTCCGACAGCTCCTCCCGCCACCGCTCCGCAACCCCCGCTTCCACTCCGGAGTAGCGGTGGAACTTCACGTCGCCCAGCATCCGCGACGCGGCGTGCAGGCCGTCGGTCATCCGCGCCGTCTTGTCCTTGTAGGGCGCCGCCATGTCCGGATGGAAGCCCAGGCCCAGGAGGTCGCAGAGGCTGCGGAGCACTCGCTCGGGATCGCGCACCAGCTCCTCGAAATGCACCCGGTGCTGCCGCCCGGCCGGTACCTCGCCGAGGAACCGCACGATGTTCTGGTGGCTCACCGTCCAGATCAGCTCCGCCAGCTCGCGCCGCGCGTAGGGATGGGGATAGCGGAAGAAGAGCTGGTCGAGCTTGGCCTCCTCGAACGAATGGATCATGCCGTTGGGATGGCGGATCAGGTGGACGTAGAGCGGCTCGGCAAAGGCCGCCTCCGCACGCCGCAGGATCTCCAGGTCGAGCGCGTAGGACGGCGTCTTGTCCACCAGCGTGCGCCCGGCGATCGACTCCTGGAGCAGGCGATAGAAACGCTGCGTCGTCAGGTCCTCTGCCTCCAGCTCCTCCACCCATTGGCGCGCCTCCTCGGCGCTGCCGCCGCGCACCTCCTTGACCGCCCGGATCGCTCCTTCGAGCCAGAAGCTGTCGCGCCCCGAGAAGGCTTCGCTCCTTTCACGCAGGGTGTTGAACGACAGCAGCTCGAGCTCCGGCGGCGCGAAAAGCCGCGGATGGCCGCCCAGCATCACCCGCAGCAGCGTCGTTCCCGAGCGCGGCGGAGCCAGCACGAACACCGCCGGAGGGTTTTTCCCCTCCAGGCCGATCGGCGGCAAGGACGGGATCCGGCGGCGGATCTCTGCGACGTCCTCGGCGCTGACGGGGGATCGCCGGGCCGCTTTGTCCACCCCGTCCGGCATCGTCGTCTCGCCCAGCGAGGCGGCTCCCCACACCCGCGCCACCGCCTCGCGGTGCTCGCGGATCAGGTAGGCCGCCAGGGCCGCCACCGTCGGCGCGTCGAAGATCACCACCACATGGACGATCTGTCCCAGATCCCGCTGCAGCCGGTTGATCAGGATCGCGCCGCTGATCGAGCTTCCGCCGAGCTCGAAGAACGAGTCGTGGAGGCCTGCCCGCTCGACGCCCAGCGTCTCGGCCCACAGGCCCGCCAGATAGACCTCCAGCACCGTGCGCGGCGCCGCGTAGCCAGTCTCCGCGACCGCCCGCTCGGGAGCCGGCAGCGCGGCCCGGTCGACTTTGCCGCTCGGGTTGAGCGGCATGGCGTCGAGCACCACCAACGCCGTGGGCAGCATGTAGTCGGGAAGTGTGGTCGCCAGGGCGGTGCGAAGCGCCTCCAGCTCGGGCCGTTGGCCGGTCGCCGGCACCAAGTAGGCGACCAGCCGTGCCTCGCCCCCTTCTCGCCGTGCCAACACAGCCGCCTCGCGGACCGGCTCCAGCGCGACGAGCGCCGCCTCGATCTCCCCCAGCTCGATGCGGAACCCGCGGACCTTGACCTGATGATCAACCCGCCCAAGGAACTCGATCGCCCCGTCCGGCCAATGGCGCGCCAGGTCGCCGGTGCGGTAGAGGCGCACTCCCGGCATCCCTGCGAACGGATCCGGCACGAACTTTTCGGCGGTGAGCTCCGGCCGCCGCAGGTAGCCGCGCGCGAGGTTGACGCCGCCGATGTAGAGCTCCTCCGCCACGCCCACCGGCACCGGCACCAGCTCGCGGTCGAGCAGGTGGATCGCGGTGTTGGCGATCGGCCGCCCGATCGGCACCGCGGCTCTGCGCGGTGTCGGATCGCCTGGTTCGCACGGCCACCAGGTGACGTCCACCGCCGCCTCGGTCGGACCGTAGAGGTTGTGCAGGGGCACCGGCAGGCGGGCGAAGAAGCGCTGCTGAAGCTCGGCCGGAAGCGCCTCGCCGCTACAGATCACCCGCCGCAGGCCGGCGCACTCCTCCACCCCGGGCGCTTCGACGAAGACCTGCAACATGGAGGGGACGAAGTGCACGGTCGTGATCCCCTCGCCGGCGATCAGCCGCGCCAGATAGCCGGGATCCTGGTGCCCTCCGGGGCGTGCCAGCACCAGACGCGCGCCGGTCAGCAGCGGCCAGAACAGCTCCCACACCGAGACGTCGAAGCTCACCGGCGTCTTCTGGAGCACCGCGTCCTCGCTGCCCAGGCCGAAAGCCTCCTGCATCCACAACAGGCGGTTCACAATGGCCCGATGGGTGTTCATCGCACCCTTCGGCCGCCCGGTCGAGCCCGAGGTGTAGATCACATAGGCCAGGTTCTCCGGCTGGGTGCCGCTGACCACCGGCGCCACCGGCCCTACCGCCGCGCCCTCGCGCCACCAACCGCCGTCGAGCGTCAGCCGTTTCGTACCAGGCACCGCATCAGGCGCCGCCCAGAGCCCCTCCACGGTCACCAGCACCGGCACCTGCGAGTCCGCGAGCATGTAGCTCAGGCGCTCCGCCGGATAGGACGGATCGAGCGGCACGTAGGCGCCTCCGGCCTTGAGAATGGCCAGAAGCCCCACCATCAGCTCCAGCGAACGCTCCAGGCAGATCCCCACCGGCACGTCGGGCCCCACTCCCAACTCGCGCAACCGGTGGGCCACCCGGTCCGCCGCGGCGTCGAGCTCACGGTAGGAGAGCACCTCTCCTGCGAAAACCACGGCGGGCGCGTCCGGCGTCCTCTCCACCTGCGCCCCGATCCGCTCGTGAAGGCAGCTCGCGAGAGGGTAGGCGGCGGCCGTGGCGTTCCATTCGAAGAGCTGCTGCGCCTCCGCCGCGGAGAGGAGCGGCAGATCCGCAAGGCGCCGCCCAGGGTCTTCCATGGCCGCCGTGAGGAGCGCCCGCCAGTGGCCGAGCAGCCGCTCCATCGTCGGCGCGTCGAACAGGTCACGGTTGTAACGCAGCCTGCCGGCGAGACCGCCGCCGTCCTCCATCCCCTTTTCCATCACGACCAGGGTGACCTCGAACTTGGCCGTTTCCGCCTCGACGTCCAGCGGCTCCAGGATGAGCCCCGGGAGCTCCAGCGCCGCGGCCGGGGCGTTCTGCAACACCAGGAGGACCTGGAACAGGGGGGACCGCGAGAGGTCACGCTCCGGTTGCAGCTCCTCCACCACCTTCTCGAAGGGGAGGTCCTGATGCGCGTAGGCGTCGAGCGTCCTCTCGCGCACCCGCGCCAGGAGCTCGCCGAAGGAGCGCTCGCCGGCGACGTCGGAGCGCAGCACCAGGGTGTTCAGGAAGAAACCGATCAGCCTTTCGATCTCAGGCCGCGTCCGGTTGGCGATCGGCGCGCCGACCGCGAAGTCGTCCTGGCCGGCATGGCGGGCGAGGAGAGCTTGATACGACGCCAGGAGGACCATGAAAAGGGTCGCCGTGTCTCTCCTGCCCCGCGCGGCGACTGCCTGCGACAGCTCCGGCCCCAGGGCGAAGCGGAGGATGCCGCCACGGAAGGTCTGTACAGCCGGTCGCGGCCGATCGGTCGGGAGCTGCAAGGCAGGCACGCCGGCCAGGGTCCGCTTCCAGTATCCGACCTCGGCCGCCAGGACCTCGCCGGCGAGCTGGCGACGCTGCCAGACGGCGAAGTCGGGATACTGGATCGGCAGGGGAGGCAGCGGCGAGGGCCGGCCATCGGAGAACGCTGCGTAGAGAGCCGCCACCTCGTCGATCAGCACGCCCATGGACCATCCATCGGAGACGATGTGATGGAGGGTGAGCAGGAGCATGTGCTCCCCGCCTGACCGCACGAGGAGGGCGCGCAGCAGGGGGCCGGCGGCCAGATCGAAGGGCCGGCTCGCCTCCTCGTCGGCGACCCGCCGCGCGGTCTCGGCGGCGAGGGCCGGCGGCAGGCCCGTGAGATCCGCCAGCGGCAGAGCCGGGCTCGCCTCCGGGTCGCCCCCCTGGACGTCGACCACCTGGACGGGGTGCCGGTCCATCACCACGAACCGGGTGCGCAGGGCCTCGTGGCGCCGCACCACCTCGCGGAGGCTCGCGGCCAGGACGTCGAGGCGCAGGCGGCCGGTGATCCGCAGCGCCTGGGGGAGGTTGTAGGCGGCGCTCTCCGGCTCCATCTGATGGAGGAACCAGAGGCGTTGCTGTGAGAAAGAGAGGCCTGGCGGCGATGCCCGCAAGGTCCGGGGCAGGGGGCGGAGCGGCAGGCTTCCCGCAGCGGCCCCCGCCTCCCCACCCAGCAGAGCCTCGACCTCCCGAGCCAGGCGGGCCGGCGTCGGCGCCTCGAAGATGCGGCGCAACGGCAACTCGATGCCGAGCGCCTCGCGCAGCCGCGAGACGACCTGGGTGGCCAGCAGCGAATGGCCGCCCAGGGCGAAGAAATCGTCGTCGGCGCCGGCGCGCGAAAGCCCCAGGACCTCGGCCCACAGACCGGCCAGGAGATCCTCCACAGGTGTCCGCGGCTCGGCGAACGGCGCCGCCCCGGTCTCCGCCGGGTCTCTCTCCGGCACCGGCAGGGCCCGGCGGTCCAGCTTTCCGCCCGCGGTCCGCGGCAGACTCCCCAGGGAGACGAAAGCCGAGGGGATCATGGACTCCGGCAGGGTGAGGGAGAGCTCGCTCCGGAGGAAGGCGGCAGACAGCGCCTCCCGGTCCACCGGAACCACGTACGCCACCAGGCGGCGGTCGCCGGGGATGTCCTCCCGCACCACCACCGCCGCCTCCTCCACACCCGGCAGAGCGCACAGCGCGGCCTCGATTTCCCCCGGCTCGATGCGGAAGCCCCGCACCTTCACCTGCTGGTCGAGGCGCCCCAGGATCTCGAGGTCACCGCCCGGCAGCCGGCGGGCGAGGTCGCCGGTGCGGTAGAGGCGCGCTCCCGGCGTTCCCAGGGCGGACGGCACGAAACGCTCGGCCGTGAGGTCCGGGCGGCCGCGGTAGCCCCGCGCAAGACCCGCACCCCCCAGGCACAGCTCGCCCGCCATCCCTTCCGGCACGGGATTGCCGTAGCCATCCGCGAGGAGCACGCGGACACCGGCGATCGGGCGCCCCACGGGAACCGATCCGGGCCTTCTCGCGATAACCTCCGTGGCCTCCGTGGCGCCGGCCGCGAGGTCGTAGAGGGTGCTGGTGACGGTTGCCTCCGTGACCCCATAGGCGTTGGCCCACGCGATGTTGGCGCCGGCCAGGCCACGCCAGGCCTCCAGCGCCGCTGGGGCCACGGGCTCGCTGCCCATGATCATCCGGCGCATCGAGACCGGCCGCGGCTCGCCGTGGCGGGCCATGTCGGCCACCCAGGCCTGGCCATAGGAGGCCGGCAGGTTGAGGACGGTCAGCTCCTGCTCCGCCACCAACCGGCTGAGGTCCGCCAACGATGAGGAATCGCGATCCGGCCAGAGCACCAGCGCCGCGCCGCTCGCCAGGGTCGGGAAGATCTCCTCCGCCGCCACGTCGAAGCTGAACGCGGCGAACTGGAGCACCCGGTCGTCCGGACCGAGGCCGTAGCGCGCCACCAGGGCCTGCGTGAGGTTGGCCAGCGCGCGGTGGGAGACCGCCACGCCTTTCGGCCGCCCGGTGCTGCCCGAGGTGAAGAGCACATAGGCCAGACTTTCCGGTTCGGCCCGGCGCGCTGCCGGCGCGGTCTCCCCCGCCTTCGCGGCGGCGAGCGGCAGCACCCTCGCGGCGGTCACGGGCAGGCGGGGCTCGACGCCCTTCCCCACCAGCAGCAGCTCCACCTCTGACTGCTCCACCATGAACGCGAGGCGATCCCGCGGCAGGGACGGGTCCAGGGGGAGATAGGCGGCGCCGGCCCGCAGGATGCCCAGCAGACCGACGCACAGATCGAACGACGGCCAGAAGCTGAGGCCGACAAGGCTCTCCGGGCCGATCCCTTGCGCGGCCAGGTAGCCGGCCACCCGGCCGGATCGCTCGTCGAGGTCCCGGTAGGACATCGTCGCGTCGCGGCAGACCACGGCCACCGCATCCGGGGTCCGCGCCGCCTGGGCGGCCACGAGCTCGTGAATGCTGGCATAGGGCGCCTGACCCTCCGCTCCCCATTCCGCAAGGATCTGCCGCATCTCGGCGCCGGTGAGCAGCGGCAGGTCCCGCACCCGCAGCTCCGGCCGCTCCAGAGCGGCGGCCAGGAGGACCCCGAAATGATCGGCGATCCGCCGCGCCGTGGCCGCATCGAACAGATCGGAGTTGTACTCGACCGAGCCCGCCAACCCGCCTCCGGTCTCCGCCAGGGAGAGGCTGAGATCCAGCTTGGCGGTGCCGGTCGAGAGGTCCTGAGGGGTCAGCGTGAGGTCCCGCAGGGCCAGGGCGCCGAGAGGTGTGTTCTGCAGCGAGAGCATCACCTGGACCAGGGGCGGCCGGCCGGGATTCCGATCGAGACGCAACGCCTCCACCAGCTTCTCGAAGGGGAGGTCCTGATGCGAGTAGGCCGTCAGGGTGGTCTCGCGCACCTGGGCGAGCAGCGTCTGGACCATGGCGTCGCCGTGCACCTCGCCGTGGAGCACGAGGGTGTTGACGAAGAAGCCGATCAGCCGTTCGGTCTCGGACTGGGTGCGGCCGGCGATCGGCGAGCCCACCAGCAGGCTCTCCTGCCCGGTGAGCCGGTGCAGGAGCGCCTGGAAGGCCGCGAGGAGGACCATGAACGGCGTCACCCTTTCGCGCCGTGACCGATCGTGCAGCAGCGGCGCGATCCCGCCGAGGTCCAGGGGGACCGTGCCGCCCCGCTGGCTCAGGAAGGCCGGACGCGGCCGGTCCGTGGGCAGATCCAGCACCGTGGGAACGCCCGCCAGGGTCAAGGCCCAGTGGCGGACCAGCCGCTGCAGGACGTCACCTTGCAGCCAGGCCCTCTGCCAGCACGCGTAGTCCGCATACTGGACCGGCAGCGCGGGGAGAGGAGACGGCCGGCCTTCGACGAACCCGTCGTAGAGCACCGCGGCCTCTGCCAGCAGCACGCCGAGAGACCAACCGTCCGCGGCGATGTGGTGCAGGGTGAGGACCAGCAGGTGGGAGCGCTGGCCGAGGCGCACCAGGCTCGAACGCAGCAAGGGCCCTCGGCTCAGGTCGAACGGCCGCCCGGCCTCCACGGCGGCCAGACGCACGGCCTCGGCGTCTCGCCCGGGCTCGGGCAGGGCGGTGAGGTCCACCCGGGGCAACGGGAGGACGGACGGCGGCATCACCCGCTGGACCGGCCCCTCGGACGTCTCCCGGAAACCGGCGCGCAGGACCTGATGCCGGCGTGCGATCTCCTCCAGGGTCCAAGCCAGGGCCTCTTCGCGGAGCTCGCCGTCCAGGCGGAGCGCCAGGGCGAGGTTGTAGGCCGCGCTCCCGGGGTGCAGCCGCTCCAGCACCCACAGGCGCTCCTGGGCGAAGGAGAGCGGGGCCTCGGCGCCGGTGTCGGCGACGGTGTCGGCGACGGGGCGGAGCGGCGGCGCCTGCGCGACCGCTCCCGCGGTTCTGCGGGCCGCCTCCACGGCCTCCGCCAGCGCGCCGAGGTGGGGGGCCGTGAAGAACGCCCGCAGCGGAATCTCCACCCCGAGCGCATCGCGCACCCGGGACACCACCTGGGTGGCGAGGAGCGAGTGTCCTCCGAGGGCGAAGAAGTCGTCGTCAAGGCCGACCCGCTCGACACCCAGCGCTTCACTCCAGATGCCGGCGAGGATCACCTCAACCGGAGTGCGCGGCGCGTTATTCTCGCCATTCCCGCGCGCCGCGCGCGGCTCCTGATCCAGCTCCTGATCGACGAGGCGGGCCAACGCCTTGCGGTCCACCTTGCCGTTGGCGGTCAGCGGCAGCGCGGAGAGGCGCACGAACCGCGACGGGATCATCGGCTCCATCAACCGCGCGGCGAGATGGGCGCGCAGCAGGACGGGCGACGGGTCTTCTCCTTCCGCCCCCGTCGCAGCCACCACGCAGGCGACCAGCGCGGGCGTGCCCGCCACGTCGCGGACGACCGCCACCGCATCGCGGACGGCCGGATGGTCCCGCAGCGCCGCCTCGATCTCGCCGAGCTCGATGCGGAACCCGCGGACCTTCACCTGATGGTCGATGCGCCCGAGGAAGTCGAACGCTCCGTCCGGCCGGAGCCGCGCCAGGTCGCCGGTGCGGTAGAGGCGCTCCCCCCGTCCCGCGGCGAACGCGGTGAACGGATCGGGGACGAAGCGCTCGGCCGTCAGCTCGGGACGTCCGAGGTAGCCGCGCGCCAATCCCTCGCCACCGAGGTAGAGCTCGCCCGGAATCCCCGGCGGCACCGGTTGGAGGCGTCCGTCGAGCACAGAGGCGCGCTTGCCGGGGAGCGACCGGCCGATCGACGGCTCGCCGGCGGCATTCCGCGGGACGAGGCATTCCGTCGAGTAGGTGGTGTCCTCCGAGGGTCCGTAGAGGTTGAATACCTGCTCGACGGTACCGAGGTCATAGATCCGGTCGACCAGCGCGCGGGGAAGGGGCTCCCCCGCCAAGGTCACGGTCCGGGCCGCGGCCGGGACCGCTCCCAGCCGCAACAGCCCGGCGATCGCCGAAGGCACCGTGTTGATCAGGGTGACCTCCGCCGCCGCCGCGAGCGCGGGAAGCTCCAGGGCGTTCTCCGCCAGCACGACCTTGCCGCCGCAGGAGAGCGGTGCGAACAGCTCGAAGACCGAGAGGTCGAAGGCGATCGACGTCGCGGCGAGCACCGCCGCGAGCTGCTCGCGCGTGAAGGCGGCGAGGGCCCAGTCGATGAGCGCGGCGGCGCTCGCGTGGATGATCGCCACGGCCTTCGGCCGGCCGGTCGAGCCCGAGGTGTAGATCAGATAGGCGAGGTTGCCGGCCAGGGCCGCGGCGACCGGCTCCTCGCCGCTCGCCTGCGCGATGGTCTGCCGGTCGGCCTCCAGCCGGACGAGGGGAAGACCGTCGAGCGCGGGTACCTGAAGCCATGGCAGCCGGTCGAGCAGCCCGTCTTCGACGACGATCACGCCGACCCCGGCGTCCTCCAGCATGAAGCCCAGGCGCTCCGTGGGATAGGCGGCGTCGAGCGGCACGTAGGCTCCCCCCGCCTTGAGCACCGCCAGCAGGGTCACCACCAGATCGGCCGAGCGGCCGGCGCACACCCCCACCCGCACCTCCGGCCCCACGCCGAGACTGCGCAGGTGGTGCGCCAGCCGGTTGGCCCGCCGATCGAGGTCCGCATAGGAGAGCCGCTCCGTCCGGTCGACCAGCGCCTCGGCGCCGGGGGTCCGCGCCGCCTGCGCCGCAAACAGCTCGTGCAGGCAGGGGCGGACCGGCGGACGGTCCGCGGCGCTCCAGGCCGCCAGCACCTGCGCCATCTCGGGCGCGCTGAGCAGCGGCAGCTCGTCGAGCCGCCGCTCGGGCTCCGCCACGGCGCCGGTCAGGAGGCTCAGCAGATGACCCGCCATACGCTCCACGCGCGGCGCCTCGAACAGCTCGGCGTCGTATTCGAGCACGCCGGAGAGATCGCCGCCGGCCCCCCTCTCCAGGGCCAGCGTGAGGTCGAGCTTCGCTCCCCGCGGCGCCAGCGGCAGGGGGTGCGCGGTGAGGCCGGCCAGCGCCAGCGGCTCCGGCCGGTCCTGGAACGTGAACAGCACCTGGAACAGCGGCGCGTGCGCCAGGCTGCGCTCCGGCTGCAGCTCTTCAACCAAACGTTCGAAAGGGAGGTCCTGGTGCGCGTAGGCACCGAGCGCCACCCCGCGCGTGCGCTCCACCAGCGCCGCGAGGCCCGGCCCGCCGGAGAGGTCGCCGCGCAGCACCAGGGTGTTGACGAAGAAACCGATCAATCCCGACACCTCGGCGCAAGGGCGGCCCGCGATCGGCGTGCCGACGCTCGGCCGGCTCTCCCCGGTATACCGGCTGAGCAGCGCCTGGAAGCCGGCGAGCAGGGTCATGAAGAGCGTCGCTCCGTGCCGCCGGCCCAGCGTCGCCAGCGCCGCGCCAAGCTCCGCCGGCAGGGCGATCTGCCGCTGGCCGCCGCGCCGGCCGGGCACCGCCGGCCGCGCCGACCGCAGATGGTCCGCCGGCAGATCGAGAACCGCCGACGCTCCCGCGAGCTGGTCTTTCCAGTACGTGAGCTGCCCCGCCAGCACGCCCGTGGCCAGCCACTCGCGCTGCCACAGCACGAAGTCCACATACTGCACAGGCAGCTCGGGCAGGGGGGACGGCAGGCCCTGCGCGCCGGCCGCATACAGGGCGCTCAGCTCGCCCAGGAAGAGGGGGACCGATCCTCCATCGGCAGCGATGTGGTGCACCGCCAGGCACAGCGCGTTCGCCTCCTCCGAGAGCCGCACGGCCAGGGCGCGGACCAACGGCCCGCGCGCCAGATCGAAGGGGCGCACCGCGGTCTCGTCGGCCAGGCGCCGCAGCTCCTCCTCGCGCGCCGGCCCGGGGAGCGCGGAGAGGTCGGCGAGCGGCAGCGGCAGATCGGCCCGCGGCGCGATCACCTGCACCGGCGTGCCGTCGACCGCCGGGAAGGTCGTGCGCAGCGCTTCGTGGCGGCGTGCGATCGCGCGGAGCGCGGCGCCGAGCGCGCGGACGTCGAGCGGCCCTTCCAGGAGCACCGCGAACGAGATGTGGTAAGCCGCTCCGCCGGCGGCGATCTTCTCCAGGAACCAGAGCCGCTGCTGGGCGAACGAGAGGGGGAGATCCCCCTCGCCCGGAGACTGCGGACGCGGAACGAGCGGCGGCAGCTCCTCCGCGCGCCCGGTTTCCAGCAGCCGCGCCAGAGCGGCCGGGGTCGGATGCTCGAAGAGCGCGCGCAGCGGCAATTCCACCGCGAACGCCTGCCGCACCAGGGAGACCACCTGCATCGCCAGCAGCGAGTGGCCGCCCAGGGCGAAGAAGTCGCCCTCCGCCCCCACCGGTCCGCCCGCGAGGACCTCCTCCCAGATCCCCGCCAGCACTTCCTCGGCCGGGGTTCGCGGCGCACGATAGGTTTCCGGCTGCCGGTCGCTGTCCGGCACCGCAGACAGCACGGACAGGGCCTGCCGGTCGACCTTGCCGTTGGCGGTCAGCGGCAGGGAATCCAGCAGAGCCAGGTCCGCGGGCACCAGATGCTCGGGGAGGCGCTCGCGCAGCCAGCGCCGCAGCTCCCGCGGGTCCAGGCCGGGCGCCGCCACCAGGAAGGCGGCGAGCCGCTTGTCGCCGGCCGCGCCTCCCAGCACCACCACCGCCGCCTGCCGCACCTCCGGATGGCCGGCCAGGACCGTCTCGATCTCTCCCGGCTCGACGCGGAAGCCCCGCACCTTGACCTGCGCGTCGAGCCGCCCCAGGAACTCGAGCGTCCCGTCGCCGCGCCGGCGGGCGAGGTCGCCGGTCCGGTAGAGCCGCGCTCCCGGCGGCTCGCCGCTGCCGGAGGGCGCCGGCACGAAGCGCTCGGCCGTCAGGTCCGGCCGCCCCAGGTACCCGCGGGCCAGCCCGTCGCCGCCGGCACACAGCTCGCCGGCCACGCCCACCGCCACCGGCTGGTCCGCGCGGTCCAGAACGTAGACCCGGGTGTTGGAGATCGCCCGTCCGATCGGCACCGAGTCCCCCACCTCTCCGGGCTCGGTCAGGGTATGGCAGCAGGTGAACGTCGTGTTCTCGGTGGGGCCATAGCCGTTGATCAGCCGGATGCCGGGGTGGGCGGCGAGCGCTTTGCGCACGTGCGGCGGGGAGAGCACGTCGCCGCCGGCCAGAAGCCGGCGCAGTGGGCGCAGGCGCGGGAGCTGCTGCTCCACCATCTGCTGGAAAAGACCGGCGGTGAGCCACAGGGTAGTGACGCCATAGCGCTCGATCGCGGCGCCGATCTCCTCCAGGGCGAGGGCTCCCTGCGGCGGGATCACCAGGCACCCACCGTTGAGCAGGCTCCCCCAGATCTCGAACGTCGCGGCGTCGAAGGACGAAGGCGCCAGTTGCAGGAAAACCTCGTCCGCGGTGAAGGGCGCGAGCGCGCCGCCGGCCGCCGGACGGACCAGCCGCACGATCGCGCGGTGCGGCACGCCGACCCCCTTGGGCCGCCCGGTCGAGCCGGAGGTGTACATGACGTAGGCGAGGTGGTTGGCACCCCCGAGCGGCTCCAGGACCTCGCCATTGCCGCCATCACCGCCATCGCCGGCAACTCCGGAGAATCCGACGTGATCGAGACAGAGCGCCCGCGCGCGGGCCTCCTCCGGCAGTCTCGCGAGCAGCGCCTCCATGGTCAGCAGCACCGGAGCCCGGACGTCGTCGAGCATCAGGGCGAGACGGGGCTGCGGGTAGCGCGGGTCGAGCGGCACATACGTGCCGCCGGCTTTCAGGATGGCGAGCGTCGCGACCACCATCTCCACGCTGCGCTCCAGGCAGAACGCCACCGGGACCTCGGGGCCGACGCCCAGCGCGCGGAGCCGGTGCGCCAGGCTGCTCGCCAAGCGGTCCAGCGCGCCGTAGCTCAGGCTCTCGTCCCCCTGCACCAGGGCGATCGCGTCCGGCGTCGCCGCGGCCAGGTCGGCGAACAGCGCGTGGACGGTGTGCTCGCGCGGGTAGTCGCAGGCCGTCCGGTTCCACTCCGTGAGCTGGCGCAGCTCGCCTTCGCCGAGCAGCGGCAGCCATGCCACCGGCAAGCCCGGATCGCCGGCTGCGGCCTCCAGCGCCTCCAGGAGATTGTGGAAGTGACCCAGGAGGCGCGCGGCGGTGGAGCCGTCGAAGAGATCGGCGTCGTACTCCAGCACCCCCTCCAGCCCCCCCTCCCCTCCACTGCCGCTTTCCCACAGGCTCAGGGTGAGATCGAGCTTGGCCGTGCCGTTGTGAACGGCGAGCGGCTCCCAGGCGAGCCCGGCGAACGCCAGGCGCGGCAAAGGATCGCTCTGGAGCTGGAACAGCGCCTGAACGAGCGGCGCCCGGCTCTCTCCGGCCAGCTTTTCGAAGGGGAGGTCCTGGTGGTCATAGGCGTCGAGAGAGTCATTGCGTACGCGGGCGAGCAGCTCGGCGAAGCCGGGCTCTCCCGTGAGGTCGGCGCCGAGGGCGAGGGTATTGACGAAGAACCCGATCAGGCGCTCGACCTCCAGGCGGTGGCGGTTGGCGACCGGCGAGCCGACGACGAAGGTCTCCTGGCCGGTGATGCGCCCGAGCAGCGCCTCGAATGCGGCCAGGAGCAGCATGAAGAGGGTGACGCCCTGGTTTTGGGCGTGCGTGCGCAGGGAATCGGTGAGCTGCGCCGGCAGGACGACCGGCAGCGCCCCGCCGCGATGCCCGAGATCGCCGGGACCGGGCGGACGCGGCCGGTCGGCGGGGAGCGCGAGCGGCGGCGGACCGGCGCCCAGGCGCCGCCGCCAGAAGGCGAGCTCGGCCGCCAGCACGTCTCCCTGCAACCAGTCGCGCTGCCAGCGCGCGAAATCGGCGTACTGGACCGGCAGCTCGGGGAGGAGAGGCGGCGCGCCGTCGGCATACGCGGTATAGAGGGCCGCCAGCTCGCCGGCGAGCACGCCACGCGACCAGGCGTCGGAGACGATGTGGTGCATGGCGAGGAGCACGGTGTGCTCGCTGTCCTCGTTCCCGGCACCCAGCCGCAGGACGCTGGCGCGCAGGAGGCGGTCGCGGGTCAGGTCGAACGGGCGGCCGGCCTCCGCCGCCACCAGCCGGCGCTCTTCGGCCACCGCGCTCGCCGCCGGGAGCGCCGAGAGATCGATGCAGGCGATCTCCGGACCGAAAGCCGCTTCGACCCGCGCCACCGGACGCCCGGCGCTCTGCGGAAAGCGGGTGCGGAGCGTCTCGTGGCGGGACACGATCTCGCGCAGCGCGCGCTCCAGGAGGTCGAGGCGCAGCACTCCGCGGACGCGGGCGAAGTAGGGCAGGTTGTAGGCCGCGGAGCCGGGGTCGAGCTGGGCGAGGAACCACAGCCGCTCCTGGGCGAAGGAGAGCGGCTCGTCCGCCTGCCGCGGACCGGCCAGGAGGGGCGGCGCGGCCGTGCCTCCCGTTCGGGCCGCCGCGATCCGTGCCGCCAGGCCGGCCAGGGTCGGCGCTTCGAACAGGGCACGCAGTGGCAGCTCGATCTGGAAGTCGCGGCGCAGCCGGGAGGCCAGCCGGGTGGCCAGCAGGGAGTGCCCGCCGAGGGCGAAGAAGTCGTCGTGGACGCTGATGCGGTCGCGCCCCAGCAGATCGCGCCAGATCGCCGCCAGCATCTCTTCGGCGGGTGTGCGGGGCGCGACAGCCTGCTCGTCCGCCTCCCGCCCGAGGGCGGGGTTCCGCGCCAACAGCTCCAGCAGGGCGCGCTGGTCGATCTTGCCGTTGCCGGTGAGGGGGAGAGCCGGCAGCGGCACGAAGGCAGTCGGAATCATGTAGTCGGGCAGCGTCTCGCGCAGGAAGGCACGAAGCTCGGCGGGCGCCGGTGGCTCCTCCCCCGCCTCCCCCACCAGAAAGGCCACCACCCGGCGTTCGCCTCCGGCGTCGCGCGGCGCCAGCACCACCGCCTCCCACACCGCGGGATGGCGGGCGAGCGCGGCCACGATCTCGCCCGGCTCGATGCGGAAGCCGCGGACCTTGATCTGCTCGTCACTGCGGCCGAGGAACTCGATGGCGCCGTCGACCCGGAAGCGCGCCAGGTCGCCGCTGTTGTACAGCCGCTCTCCCGGCCGTCCGGAGAAGGGATTCGGGACGAAGCGCTCGGCGGTCAGATCGGGCCGGCTCAGGTAGCCGCGGGCGAGGCCGGCGCCGCCGATCAGGAGCTCACCGGGCACTCCCGCCGGCGCCGGCTGGCCGCCGGCGTCCACGATGTAGATCCCGCTGTTGGGCAACGGCCGGCCCAGGGGCAGCGTGGCGATGTGGCGCTCCAGGGCGCTCACCGCCGGGTGGACCGCGTGGGTGATCACGCCCACCGTCGTCTCGGTCGGCCCGTAGTGGTTGAAGATGCGGCAGCCGGGAGCGAGCGCCTGCAGCCGCTCGACCTCGTCGAGCGTCGAGGCCTCGCCGCCCAGCACCAGGTGCCGGCGCGGCAGCACCCGCTCCGGCCGTGCCGTCGCCAGCAGGGCCGCCAGGTGGGAGGGGACGATCTTCAGGCAATCGATCCGATGGTCGGCGAAGTACTCGGCGAACGCGTCGGCGTCGGTCGTGCGCTCCTCGGCGATCACGTGCAGACAGCCGCCGGTCGCCAGGGCGGGAAAGATGACGGTATGCCCAAGGTCGGCGGCGAAGGTCGACACGGTGGCGAAGCTCGCGCTCTCGTCGAGCCCCAGCCGGCGGACGACGCCGCGCACGTAGTTGGCGAGTTGGCGGTGCTCGATCGCGACCCCCTTCGGCCGGCCGGTCGAGCCCGAGGTGTAGATCACATAGGCGAGATTTTCCGGCGCCACCGGCACGGCGGAGCCGGCCTCCGGCTCGGCGAGATCGTCCAGATCCTCGAGCAGGATGACCGGCGGCGCCCCAACCGGCAGCCTTCCGGCGAGCCGCGTATCGGTGAGGACGACCGGGGCGCCGGTGTCAGCCAGCGCGAAGGCCAGCCGCTCGCGCGGCGACGCCGGGTCGAGCGGGACATAGGCGCCGCCCGCCTTGAGCACGGCGAGGAGGGCGATCACCGTCGCCCAGCGCTCGGTATAGATGGCGACCGGCACTTCCGGCCCAACCCCGGCGGCGCGCAGCCTGGCGGCAAGATTCCCGGCACGGCGGTCGAGCTCGCCGTAGGTGAAGGACCGCTCCTCGCAGACCAGCGCCAGGGCGTCCGGGCGGCGCGCCGCCCAATCCGCAAACAGCCGGTGGATGGGGGTGGCGGTGTCGTTCCACTCGGTGTCGTTCCATTCAACTGTGAGCTGCGCGCGCTCGCCCGCGGTCAGCAGCGGCAGCTCGCCCACCCGCCGGTCCGGCGGGCTCTCCACGGCGGCCGTCAGCAGGATCGCGAAGTGGCCGGCGAGTCGGGCCGCGGTCGTCGCGTCGAAGAGATCGGCGTCATAGCTCAGCCGGCCGGTGAGGCCCGCCTCCGTGTCGGTCATCGTCAGCGACAGGTCTCCCTTGACCGCCTCGTTGTCGAGGTCGCGCACCGCGAGCGTCAGCTCCGGCAGGGTGAAGGCGGGGAGCGGCGCGTTCTGCAAGGCGAAGAGGACCTGATAGAGCGGCGTATGCGCGAGGCTCCGCTCGGGCCGCAGCTCCTCGACCAGGCGCTCGAACGGCAGGTCCTGATGCGCGTAGGCGCCGAGGGCGGTGTCGCGCACCCGGCGCAGCAGGTCGGAGAGAGACGGCGCGCCCGCGAGGTCGGTGCGCAACACCAGGGTGTTGACGAAGAAACCGATCAGTCCCTCGGTCTCCACCTGGTGCCGGCCGGCAACCGGCACGCCGACGCTCACGTCATACCGCTCCGCATAACGGCTGAGGAGGGACTGGAAGAGCGCCACCAGGGTCATGAACAGCGTCACCCCTTCGCGGCGGCTGACGGCGTGGGTCGCGGCGGCCAGCGCGGCCGGCAGGGAGAAGCGCAGGGTGGCGCCGCGGAAGGTCTGCACCGCCGGCCGCGGGTGGTCGGTGGGCAGCTCGAGCAGGGCCGGCGCGTCGGCCAGCCGCTCGCGCCAGTAGGCAAGCTGCTGCTCGAGCGTCCCGGCGGCCAGCCAGCGCCGCTGCCAGAGCGCGTAGTCGGCGTACTGCACCGGCAGCGCGGGGAGCAGCGACTCCTGCTCCCGGCAGAACGCGGTGTAGAGCGCCGCCACCTCGCGCACCAGAACCCCCATCGACCAGCCGTCGCTTACGATGTGGTGGAGGGTGAGGAGAATGGTGTGCTCCCCCTCTTCGCCTCCGCTGAGCCGCAGCACCGCGGCGCGCCAGAGCGGCCCGCGCGCCAGATCGAAAGGCCGCCCCGCCTCCTCGGCCGCCAGGAGTCGCGCCGCCGCCCGGCAGGGCTCCGCCGGCAGGCCGGCGAGATCGATCAACGGCAGCGGCCGCGGCCCCATGTCGGCGTCACCGATCATCTGTACCGGCTCGCCGGCTGCTTCGACGAAGGTGGTGCGCAGCGCCTCGTGGCGCCGCGCCACCTCGCCGAAGCTCCAGGCGAGGGCCGCCATGCGCAACCGGCCGGAGACCTGGACCGCCTGCGCGATGTTGTAGGCCGGGCTGTGCGGGTCGAGCTGGGCGAGGAACCAGAGCCGCTGCTGGGCGAAGGAGAGCGGCAACAGCCCCTCGCGGGGCAACGGTTCGAGCGCCGGAGCGGCCAGCCCCTGCGCCTCGCGCTGCGCCGCCTCGAGGGTCGCGGCGAGCCCCGCCAGGGTGGGTGTTTCGAAGAGCGCGCGCACGGGAAGCTCGACGCCGAAGGTGCGGCGCACCCGCGAGACCACCCGCGCCGCGAGCAGGGAGTGGCCCCCGAGCGCGAAAAAGTCGTCGTGCACACCGACCCGCGGGGCGTCGAGCACGTCTTCCCAGATCTCCGCCAGCACCTCCTCGGCCGGAGTGCGCGGCGGCGCGAAGCCGTCCGCCTCGCCGCTCCACTGCGGCGCCGGGAGCGCCTTGCGGTCGAGCTTGCCGTTGGCGGTGAGCGGCAGGGCGTCGAGGGGGACGAAGGCCGCCGGCACCATATGGGCCGGCAGGCGGTGACCCAGGAACGCGCGCAGCTCCTCAGCCGCCGGGATCGTCCCCTCCTCCCCCACCACCCAGGCGACCAGCCGCCGATCTCCAGTCGTCTCCTCGCGCGCCAGCACGGCGGCCTCACGCACCGCCGGATGCGCGGCGAGCGCGGCCTCGATCTCCCCCAGCTCGATCCGGAAGCCGCGGATCTTGACCTGGTGATCGAGACGCCCGAGGAAGTCGAGCTGGCCGTCCGGCCGGTGGCGGGCCAGGTCGCCCGTCCGGTACAGGCGGCCGCCCGGCTCGCCGCCGAATGGATCGGGAACGAAGCGCTCGGCGGTCAGATCGGGCCGCCCGAGATAGCCGCGGGCCAGACCGGCGCCGCCCAGGCAGAGCTCGGCCGGCACCCCTTCGGGCGCCGGCGCTCCCCGGGGATCGAGCAGATAGGCGCGGGTGCCGGCGATCGGCCGGCCGATCGCCGGCGCGGTCTCCGCTCCCGCCGCGATCAGGGCGTACGTCGAGTAGGTGGTGTCCTCGGACGGACCGTAGAGGTTGAAGACCTTCTCCACACCGCGCGCGTGGATCTGCTCGACCAGGGCGCGCGGCAGCGGCTCGCCCGCCAGGTTGACGGTGCGCACGCCGGCCGGCCAGCTCTCGCCGCGCACCAGCTCGGCCATCGCCGACGGCACGGTGTTGACCAGGGTGACCCGGCCGGCCGCGGCGAGCCGCGGCAGCTCGAGCGCGCTCCCGGCGAGCACCACCGCGCCGCCCCGGGTCAAGGGGACGAACAGCTCGAACACCGAGAGGTCGAACGAGATCGACGTCGCGGCGAGCACCGCCGCCGTCTCGGCTTCGCTCCACACCTGCGACGCCCAGCCCAGCAGGGCCACCGCGCTGCGGTGCTCGATGCCTACGGCCTTGGGGAGGCCGGTCGATCCCGAGGTGTAGATGAGATAGGCCAGATTGTCCGGCCCCGCGGGCCTGCCTCCCACGGCGGCCGGAAGCTGAGCGGTCGCCGCGAAATCCGCGAAGACAGCGGACGGGTCGACCACGGGGAGCCCCCGGCCCAGGAGAGCCTCCAGCGAACCGCTCGCGCTGTTCGCAACGTTCGCGCCGCTCGCCCCGTTCGCGACAATCGCCACGAGGCCGGCGTCCCGGGCCATGAAGGCGAGGCGCTCGGGCGGATAGGCAGGATCGAGCGGGACGTAGGCGCCGCCGGCCGCGAGGACGCCGAGGAGCGCCGGGACGAGATCGAGCGAGCGGTCGAGGAGGACTCCGACGGTCGTCTCGGGTCCCACTCCCAGGGCGCGGAGGTGGCGCGCCAGGTGGTCCGCCCTGCGCGCGAGCTCGCGGTAGGTCAGGCTCTCCTCCGCCACGATCAGGGCGACGTGCTCCGGCGTCCGTTCGACCTGCGCGGCGAAGAGCTGGTGCAGGGTGAGGCGCTGTTCGAGGCATGGCGGCGGATCGCACCCGGTGTCGTTCGCCTCCACGAGCAACCGGTGGCGCTCGGCCGCGGAGAGGAGCGGCAGGTCGGCCAGCCGACAGGCGGGGTCCGCGGCGGCTCCCGCGAGGAGGGCGCGGAGCTGGCCGGCCAGCCGCTCGATGCGCACGCCGTCGAAAAGGTCGGTGTTGTATTCGATCCGGCCGGCCAGCCCGCCGCCTTCCTCGGTCAGCGTCAGCGTGAGGTCGAGCTGCGAGGCCCGGCGATCCGCGGCGAGGAGGTGGCAGGCGAGCCCGGGCAACTGAAGCTCGGCGGGCGGAGCGTTCTGGAGGGCGAAGAGAACCTGGAAGAGCGGCGCGTGGGCGAGGCTCCGCTCGGGCTGCAGCTCTTCAACTAAACGCTCGAAGGGCAGGTCCTGGTGGGCGTCCGCCTCCAGGGCGGTCTCCCGGGTGCGGGCGAGAAGCTCGCCGAAGCCGGGCTCGCCGGAGAGATCGCCGCGCAGCACCAGGGAGTTGACGAAGAAACCGATCAGTCCTTCGGTCTCGACATGGGTGCGGCCGGCGACCGGCACCCCCACGCTGAGATCGGTCACCCCCGCATGGCGCGACAGCAGGGCCTGGAAGCCGGCGAGGAGCGCCATGAAGAGAGTGGCGTCGCTCGCCCGGCCGAGGCGTCGGAGCGCCGCGGTCAGATCCGCCGGCAACGCGAGCGGCAGGGACGCGCCGCGGAAGGTCTGCACCGCCGGTCGCGGCCGGTCGGCCGGCAGATCGAGAGCCGCCGGGGCACCGGCGAGCCGGCGACGCCACACCGCAAGCCCGGCAGCGAGAACCTCGCCGCGGAGCCAGCGGCGCTGCCAGGCGCTCCAGTCGGCATACTGGAACGGCAGCTCGGGAAGCAGCGAGGGGTGGCCGGCGACCGCCGCGCCGTAGAGCGCCGACAGCTCGCGGGCCAGCACACCGATCGACCAGCCGTCGCTCACGATGTGATGGAGCGTCAGCAGGACGACGTGCTCGCTCTCGCCGAGACGCAGCAGGGCCGCCCGCAGGAGAGGTCCGCGGTTCAGATCGAACGGCCGCGCCGCCTCTTCCCGGATCAGCCGCCGCGCCGTCTCCTCGCGTGCCGCCTCCCCCAAATCGATCAAATCGACGACCGGCAGCGGCACCGCGGCGGCGGCGCTCACCCGCTGGACCGGACCGGCTTCCGAGGCGGCGAAGGTGGTGCGCAGCGTCTCATGCCGGCGGACGATCCCGGCGAGGGCGCCGGCGAGCACCGCCACCTCCAGGCGGCCCTGGAGCCGCACCGCCTGCGGCACGTTGTAGGCCGCGTTGCCGGACCCGAGCTGCTCCAGGAACCAGAGTCGCTCCTGGCCGAAGGAGAGCGGTAGGTCGCCGTCCCGCGGCTCCCGCCGGAGCGCCGGCCGCCCCGCCGCCGGCACCTCGCTCAGGGAGACGGCGAGCCGGGAGACCGTGGGCTGCTCGAAGAGCCGCCGCAGCGGAATCTCGACGCCGAACGCCCGGCGGACCCGCGACGCGACGCGCGACGCCAGGAGCGAATGCCCGCCGAGCGTGAAGAAGTCGTCGTCGATCCCGACCGCGTCCAGCCCCAGGACCTCGGCGAAGATGCCGGCCAGGACCTCCTCCGCGGCATTGCGTGGCGCCGCCGCCGAGTGGGTGACCACATCGGGCGGCAGCCGGCGGGCCAGGGCGTTGCGGTCCACCTTGCCGTTGGCGGTCATCGGCAGGGCCGCCAGAACCTCGAAGGCCGCGGGGATCATGGGCTCCGGCAGCCGGCCCGCCAGGGCCGAGCGCAGACCGCCGGCCTCCAGCGCCGGCGGCGTCGCCGGCGCCTCGGGCACCACATATCCCACGAGGCGTCTCTCGCCGCCGTCGGCGCGTACCAGCACCGCCGCCTCCCGCACGCCGGGCAGGGCGCGCAGGGCCGCCTCGATCTCTCCCAATTCGATGCGGTAGCCGCGGATCTTGACCTGGTGGTCGATGCGGCCCAGATAGTCCAACTCCCTTGTCGCCACAAGGCGCGCCAGGTCGCCCGTCCGGTAGAGCCGGGCGCCCGGCCGATCTGGGCGACCGGAGACGGCGGAGACGCCGTCGGGCACGAACCGCTCCGCCGTCAGGTCCGGTCGGCCCAGGTAGCCGCGCGCGAGCCCGTCGCCTCCGAGGTGAAGCTCGCCCGGCACGCCGCGCGGCACCAGCTCTCCCCGCCGGTCCAGAAGGACGGCGCGGGTGCCGGCGACCGGTCGCCCGATGGTCGGCTCGCGGCTCTCCCCCGGTTTGACGTCCGCGATCGTCGAGTAGGTGGTGTCCTCGGTGGGCCCGTAGAGGTTGAGCAGCCGCCGCACGGTTCCCAGCCCATGGACCGCCGCGGCGAGCGAGCCGGAGAGCGGCTCGCCGGCCAGGTTGACCGTGCGCACGCCAGCCGGGAGACCGCCGCGTACCAGCTCGGCCATCGCCGAAGGCACGGTGTTGACCAGGGTCACCGCGGCGGCGGCCGGGAGCGCCGGCAGCTCCAGGGCGTTGGCGGCCAGGATGACCGCGCCGCCCCAGGAGAGCGGCACGAAGATCTCGAAGACCGACAGGTCGAAGGCGATCGAGGTCGCCGCCAGCACTCCGGCCAGGTCCTCCGGAGGAAAAACCCCGCGCGCCCAATGGATCAGCGCGGTCGCGCTCCGGTGCTCGATCCCCACCCCTTTCGGCCTGCCGGTGGAGCCCGAGGTGTAGATGACGTAAGCGAGGTTGCCGGGGAGCACGGCCGCCGGCAACGGGCTGGCCGCCTCGTCCAACTCTCCGTCTTCGAGGGGAAGCAGAACCGTCGCCCGGGGGCTCGTCTCGGAGGCCCGCCCGGCCGTGGCCGCGTCGGCGAGGATCACGCCGATCCCGGCATCGGCGACCGTCCACGCCAGCCGCTCCGCCGGGTGGGCCGGATCGAGCGGCACGTAGGCGCCTCCCGCCTTGAGGACGGCGAGGAGGGCGACGACCATCTCGGCCGAACGCTCGCGGAAGACGCCGACCAACGTCTCCGGCCCCACCCCGAGAGCGAGCAGGCGGCGGGCCAGTCGGCTTGCCCGGAGGTCGAGCTCGCCGTAGGTCAGCCGCTCGTGCCCGGCGATCAGCGCCGTGGCCCCGGGGGAGGCCGCCGCCTGGGCCTCGAACAACTGGTGGACCAGGAGGCCCGAGGGGACGGTCCCGGGCTCCGCCAGCACCAACTGCCCGCTCTCGGCGCCGGAGAGGAGTGGCAGCTCTCCGATGCGCGCCTCCGGCCGCGCGACCATCGCGGTCAGGAGAGTCTCGAAATGCGCCAGCATCCGGTCCAGGGTGACGGCGTCGAAGAGATCGGTGCGGTACTGGAGGGAAGCGCCGAGGCTGCCCTCAGCAGTCTCGGTGGTCTCAGCGAGGGTCAGCGTGAGATCGAACTCAGCCGCCGGACGCTCCAGCCGCAGGGAGGTGAGCTGCAACCCGGCCAGCTCGATGCGCGCGCCGGACTCCCCCAGCGCGAAGGCGCCGAGGCCCTCCAGGCCGGCGAGATGCGCCCGCTGCACCACCAGCATCGCCTGGAACAGGGGCGAGCGCCCGGGATCGCGGACCGGTTGCAGGCGCTCGACGAGCAGAGGGAAGGGGAAGTCCTGATGCTCGAAGGCGGACAGCGCCCGCTGCCGCGCCCGCGCCAGCAGCCCGGCGGCGGTCGGCTCGCCCGCGAGATCGGCCCGCAGCACCAGCGGGTTGACCAGGTATCCCAGGAGGCCGGCCAGCTCCGGCCGCCCGCGCCCTGCCGAGGGTGTCCCGATCAGGATGTCCTCCTGGGCGGTATACCGATGGAGGAGCGCCTGGAAGGCGGCGAGGAGGGTCATGAAGAGGGTCGCGCCCTGGCTTTGGGCGAACGACCGCACTCCTCCAATCGTCGCGTTCATCATTGCGCGCGCGACCGCGCCGCCGGAGTAGCCGCGGACCGCGGGCCGTGGCCTGTCTCCCACCAGATCGAGCGTCGGAAGCTCCCCCGCCAGCTCCTGGCGCCAGAAGGCCCACGCCCGCTCGCCGGCCGGTCCCGCCAGGGTCTCCGCCTGCCAGCGGACATAGTCGCCATAGCCGATGGCGAGCGCCGGCAGGGTCGACAGGGAGACGGGAGCCCCCTCCGCTTCCGCCCGGTACACCACCGCAAGCTCCTCGGCCAGCACGGCCAGCGACCAGAAGTCGGCGACCAGGTGATGCAACGAGAGGACGAGGACCTCTTCCCCGTCAGGTCGCGCGAAGAGGGCGATCCGCAGCAGCGGACCGTGCTCGAGATCGAACGGCCGCCACGCCTCTTCGCCCAGGCGCTCGGCGAGCTGCCCGGCGCTCCAGACACGGGCGTCCTCGCGCCGGAAGCCGGCCGGCAGATGCTCGCGGATCCGCTGCACCGGCTGCCCCTCGCGCTCGAAGAACGTGGTCCGCAAGGCGGGATGGCGGTCGGTCAGCCGCTCGAAGACGCGCTCCGGGATCGCCGCGTCCAGCGGCGAGGTGGCACCTGCGATGCGGGCGATGCTCGCGGCAATCGCGATGTGATGGATCGGGCTGTCCCCCGCCAGTCGGCCGGCGAGCCAGAGGCCACGCTGACCCGCCGAGAGAGGAATCTCGCCGCTGTCTTCCGCCGCGGCGAGCGACGGAGACACCTTGCTCTCTCGCCCTGGCTCCGCGAGGCCGCTCGCGACGGCCGCCGCGACCTCCGCCAGGCTGGGCCCTTCGAGCAGGAAGGAGAGGCCGAGGGAGACTCCGAGCCCAGCCTCGATCCCGTTCCTGAGCTCGACCGCCGCCAGGGAGTCGAGGCCCAGGGCGGAGAGCGACCGCTGGGGATCGATCGCCGCGGCGCCGCCGGCCAGCCGGAGGGCTCGCGCCGCCAGCCCGGCGAGACGGCCCTCCAGGGACTCCTCGTCGATGGCGGCGATCGCGGCGGCATCCGCGGCGTCCGCCAGCCCGTCCAGAACGCTGCGGCCGACCACCGTCAGATTGCCGGCCAGGTAGTCCGCGCGGCAGGCGTGGCGCTGAATCTTGCCGCTGGAGGTCTTGGGGATCGTCCCCGCTCTCACCAGCACCACCTCGCCGACCGCAATCTCCTGGTCCTCGGAGACCGCCTGGCGCACCGCCACCGCCGCCGCGGCCTCCTCCTTTTCGCGCCGGCGGTCGATCTCGCACACCACCACCAGGCGCTCCTCGCCGGAGCCCTCCGGCTCGACCGCGAAGGCGGCGGAACAGCCCGCCCGCAGCGCCGCGTGCGCACCCTCGGCGGCGAGCTCGATGTCCTGCGGGTAGTAGTTGCGGCCCCGCAGGATGATCAGATCCTTGATGCGGCCGGCGATGAACAGCTCGCCCCCGGCGAGGAAGCCGAGGTCGCCGGTGCGCAGGAAACGCCGCCCTTCCAGGGTGGCGCCGAAGGTGCGCTCCGACTCCTCGTCCCGGTTCCAGTAGCCGGCGGCGACGCTCGGACCGGACACCCAGACCTCACCGATCCCGTCCGGCGGGCAGGGCCGGCCTGTCTCGGGATCGACGATCGCCAGCTCGCAGGCTCCCTCTCCGGCAGCCTGGCCGCACCCGACGAGACTACGACCGGCCGCGGGCACGGCGCGCCCCTCGGCGAGGGCAGCCGCGTCGAAAGAGCGCACCACCGGCGGATCGTCCTTGCGGCCGCCGGTGACGAACAGGGTGGCCTCGGCGAGTCCGTAGCAAGGGTAGAAGGCCTGCGGACGGAAACCGCAGGGGGCAAACGCCGCGCTGAAGCGCTCCATGACCTCGGCGCGCACCGGCTCGGCGCCGTTGAACGCCACCGACCAGCTCGCCAGGTCGAGCCCGGACCGCTCCGCCGGGCCGATCTTGCGTACACAAAGGTCGTAGGCGAAGCTCGGGCCGCCGCTCGTCGTACCGCGGTAGCGGCTGATCGCCTGCAACCAGCGCAGCGGCTTCTGCAGGAACGCCAGGGGCGACATGAGGACACAGCGCGCCCCCAGATAGATCGGCTGGAGGACGTTCCCGATCAGCCCCATGTCGTGGTAGAGCGGCAACCAGCCCACCACCACGGAGTCCGCGGACTGCTCGAAGGAGCGCGCGATCAGGCGTTCGTTGTGAAGGAGGTTGGCGTGGGTCACCACGACGCCCTTGGGAGCGGCGGTCGATCCGGAGGTGTATTGCAGGAAGGCCGGAGACCCGGCGTCCACCGCCACCTCGCTCCAGGTGGCGGCGAGCGTGGTGTCCAGGTCATCCGTCGCAATCCATTGCAGGCCGGCGGCCTCCTCGCCGCCGCCGAGCGACTCCAGGGTTCCCCGGCCACGCCCCAGGGAGTCGGCCGTGGTGAGCACCACGCGAGGGCGGGCGTCGAGCAGGATCGAGCGCAGCCGGGAAGCACCGCGGTTCACCCGCGGCGGGTAGGAGGGCACAGCCGTCACTCCGGCATAGAGGCAGCCCAGGAAGGCACAGATGAGCTCGAGCCCGGGGGGATAGAGCAGAAGGGCGCGGTCACCCCGTTCGGCTACGCTCTGCAGCCGGGCCGCAATGGTGAGCGCGCGAGCATTGAGCTCGCCATAGGTCAGGCTCTCCTCCTCCCCCTCCCCATCGAGGAGGAAGGTGAAAGCCACTCTCAGTGGTTGCTCGCGAGCCCACGCCCGCAAAATCTCGGGGAGAGAGGAGGCCGCTACGTCCATGGCCCGGTGACCTTCCGGCCCGGGACGGAAGGAAGAAGACGGCAACAGAAAAGACAGCCCACGACCCGCGCTGTGCCCCTGACCGGCGAACCCCAGTGCTTCCAATTCATGATGGTTTCCGCCTGCATGTTAAACCGCCGGGGGCTGCGAACTCAAGAGAAGTGAACGTCGTTGGTAGGGCACCCCACACTTTAACCCACAAGAGGCACGGCGAGCGGCAGAGATCTTCGAGGAAGCCGCGGCATCTGGATTCGATGCCGCGGGTCATGTCTACATCGCGGGTTCACCAGTCAGGCTACGGCTCGGTGATCGGAGCCGTCCAGATCTCTTCCTTGCCGGCGCTGCGGCGGTCGGTCCAGGAGGGGAGGAACTTGCTGGCCCAGCCGGAAACGCTGTTGTAGTCGCCGTACTGGTTGCCGGAGTCGGAGCCGGCGATCGTTTCGTTGGTCGCCGTGGTGGTGACCTTGGTCGCCGCGCTCCAGGTGGCACCGTTGTCGGCCGAGGTCTGGTAGTAGACGTTGGTCGTCTTGCGGGTCGAGTCCCCCACCGAGTCGTAATAGATGACCGCGATGCGGCCGGTGCTTTCGTCGACCGCCAGGGCCTGGTTGAACTGGTCGTTCAATCCGGCCTGATTGTTGACCATCACCGCGGTCGACCAGGTGGTGCCGCCGTCGGTGGAACGCGAGAACCAGATGCGGGTCTTGCAGGTCGAGGCGGCGTTGGTGCCCGGCTCGTTGGAGGCGGTGGTGCAGCCGGTGGCGCCGGTCAGGTCGGTCCAGGCGACGTAGACGTTGTTCAAGGTGGCGCTCTTGTAGGCGCCGCCGCTGGTGTAGATCAGGGCACGGCGGCTGGCCATGGCCGGAATGCCGATGTCATAGCTGTCGAACATGGTGCGCACGACCACCGCGGTGGCGAAGCTGGTGCCACCGTTGGTCGACTTGCGGACGATGACCCGGCGGTTGGTGGTGGTCGGCCAGAAGACGAAGAGGTCGCCGGCGCTGTTGGTCTTGATGTCGCAGCCGATGGCGGTGCCGGTCGATTCCGAGCCGCTCACCTGGAGCGGGGTCGTCAGCCAGGCGCCGGTGGCCGAGCGGTGATTGATGTACGCCGGGTTGCCGTTGTGCCAGCAGGCGTAGATGGAGTCCTTGAAGGCCGACGTGGCGCTGTGGTCGATCCACATCATCTGCTTGTCGGAGCTGGTCTGGGTGCCGGAGAAGGTGCTGTCGAACGTCCAGGAGGATCCGGCCGTGCTCGACGAGTAGGAGCGCATCTTGAGGGAGGTCCCGGACGAATTGATGCCGATGGTGGTGGACCAGGCGACACCGGTGGTGCGCCAGTCGACCGTCGGGTCGGAATGGAACGCATCGCCGGTGGTGAAGGGCAACGTGGTCTGGCCCCAGGTCGCGCCGCCGTTGGACGAGTAGAACTGGGCCTGGTGGCCGCCCGAGACGATGGCGTTGGAGGCACCGATCACCTGCGACGGGTTCCCGAAGTTGATCCGGATGTCCGACTCCGAGCGCGGGCTGGTCTGGGCACCGGACACGCGGACGTTGGTGCCGACCGTGGTGCGCTCGTAGGGCGGCGGGGTGTCCATGTCGTCGAGGCCGGGGAGCAGGTCCTGGTGAGCCAGCATCCATTCATGGACCTCGTGGAGGACGCGGGGATAGCCACCGGTCGGATCGCTGGCCGAATAGGTCAGCTCGGGATGGGCCTTCCGCCACCAGACGCGCAGCCAGGGCGGGAGTCCGATCTTGTCGTTCTTCTCCCCGGGACGCAGCATGGAGAGGTCCTGGTTCGCATGGACCAGACCTTCAAGGTTGCTGCCCGGGACAATGCGGTCCTTGGCGAGCTGGCGCTCGACCGCCGGCCACTCCTGGACCGGCGGGGCGGCGTGCGCCGCGGCCAACGGGACGAACAGCGCCAGCGACAACGTGAGATCTGCAACGAATCGTTTCATCGAACCCCCTGACAAGAAAAGCCCCCTCTTGGAAAAAGGAAGGAGGGGAGCTGTGGATGGACCACGCTTTGAGCTGCGGCGACTCCTCTGCGCATGTTCATGCTGGCTCCTACCAGCAATAGTGCAGGCAGCAACCGAAAGCGAGCCATCTTTTTCCGGAGTCTGACGGCAGTTTTTCCCAACCTGCCGTCCTGGACACCTTGACAGTCTACAATTGCCCCTCTATTGTAGACCGTCAAGGTATCCACTCATGGGCAAACCAAACGACCTCGTTCAAGGAACCCTCGACCTCCTGATCCTCAAGACGATCTCCCTGGGGCCCATGCACGGCTGGGCGATCGCCAAGCGGATCGAACAGATCTCCGCCGACGTGCTGCGCGTGCAGCAGGGCTCTCTCTACCCCGCTCTCCACCGCCTCGAGCAGCAGGCCTGGATCGCTGCCACGTGGGGCGAGACGGAGACCGGCCGCAAGGCCAAGGTGTATTCGTTGACCCCGGACGGCCGCGCGCAGCTCGAGAAGGAGCTGGCCTCCTGGGACCGGCTGTCTCACGCGATCAACCTCGTCGCCCGCATGGCTTGACAGGGAGATCTCCATGCGTTCCGCGGACAAGTTGCGCCTGCGCTTGCGGACCCTGTTCCTCCGCCCCCGGGTGGAGGCGGAGCTCGCCGCCGAGCTGAGCTTCCATCTCGACCAGATGACCGACGAGAACATCGCCGCCGGGATGAGCGCGCGGGAGGCCCGCCAGGCCGCTCTGCGCTCTTTCGGGGGATTGACCCAGATCCAGGAGAGGTGCCGGGAGATGCGGCGAACGAGAATCATCGACGAGCTGACCCAGGACCTGCGCTATGCGGTGCGCACGCTGCGCATGAGCCCGGCGTTCACCATCATCGCGGCGCTCTCGCTCGCCCTCGGGATCGGCGCCAACACGGCGATCTTCAGCCTGATCCAGGCTCTCCTCCTTCGCCCTCTGCCCGGGGTTCACGCGCCGGAGCAGTTGGTCGCGCTCGGCAATCCGGCGCGCACAGGCTCGCTCTCGGAAGGGAACGTGCGGACCGACGTCTTCTCGTACCCGCTCTATGAGCAGGTGCGCGACCACAACCAGTCGTTCTCGGGGCTGGCCGCCTCGGGCCGCTCGAACCGGTTGGTCGTCGGCACTGGATCAACCACCGGATCAACCACCGGATCGTCCGGCGGCGGCCAGCCGCCGGGAGGCGCCGAGACGGCGCGCGGGCGCATCGTGAGCGGCAACTACTTTGCGGTGCTCGGCGTGCATGCGTTCCGCGGCCGCACGTTCACCGCCGCGGAGGACCGCGTTCCGGGAGCCGATCCCGTGGTCGTCATGAGCCACTCCTACTGGACGCGGCGGTTCGCCCAGGACCCCGCCGTGATCGGGCGGCCGATCACCCTCAACGGCTCGCCGTTCACGGTGATCGGCATCATGCCGCCGGAGTTCACCGGCGACGTCGTGGGCTTCCCGACCGACATCTGGGTGCCGCTGATGATGCAGCTCCAGGTGACCACCGGCCGGCCGTATCTCGCCCGCTGGGACACGAGCTGGCTGCTCCTGCTGGGCCGCCTCAAGCCGGGCGTCTCCCTGGAGCGGGCCAGCGCCGAGATGGACTCCCTGGTCACCCGGACGGTGACGGCTTTCGCCGGCTCCAAGATCCCGCGGGAGATCCTGCCCAGCGAGATGCAGGACGATGCCACGCAGGGTGGCCGGAACAGCCCGAAGACGATGCACGTCCAGGCCGGCTCCGGCGCCTCGGGCTTCTCCAGCCTGCGCCCCCAGTTCGCGCAGCCGCTCTACATCCTGATGATCATCGTCGGTCTCGTCCTGATCGTGGCCTGCGCCAACGTCGCCAACCTCCTGCTTGAACGGGCCATGGGCCGGCAGAAGGAGATCGCCGTCCGCCTCTCCGTCGGCGCCGGGCGTCCGCGGCTGATCCGCCAGCTTCTGACCGAGAGTCTCCTGCTCTCCGGCCTGGGCGGCATCCTCGGTATCGTCTTCGCTCTCTGGGCGGGCCCCGCTCTCCTCAAGCTGGCCGGCGGCTCGTCGCCGTTCGCCCTCGATCTGCGGCCGGATCTGCCGATCCTCGCCTTCACCGCCGCCCTCGCGCTCCTGACCGGCGTCGCGTTCGGCCTCGCTCCGGCGCGCCGGGCGACCCGGGTCGATCTCGCGTCGACGCTCAAGGAGAACGCCCGCAGCGTGGTCGGCTCGGGAAAGGGCGCCGGGCGCTGGCCGGTCGCGAAGCTCCTGGTGGTCGGCCAGTTCGCCCTGTCGCTGCTCCTCCTCACCTGCGCCGGGCTCTTCGTGCGCACGTTGCAGAACCTCGAACGGCTGGACCTCGGAGTGGACCGCGACCACATCCTCATGCTGAGGGTCGATCCCGTCGCCGCCGGCTACACCGGGGACCGGCTGATGGCCTTCCCGGCCCGCTTTCTCGAACGGATGCAGGCGATCCCTGGAGCGAGCGCGGTGACCTACTCGGAGAACGGGATCTTCAGCGGCACGGAATCCGATTCGAGCGTGAGCCTCGAGGGGGTGAATTCCGGCAAGAGCGGAGAGGAGGGATTGAACATCGCCTATGACCGGATCGGCCCCGACTACTTCCGGTCGCTGCGGGTTACGGTCCTCGCGGGACGCGACATCGGTCCGTTGGACCGCGTGGGAGCACCGCTCGTGACGGTGGTCAACGAGGCGTTGGCGAAGCGCTATTTTCCCGGCGTCAACCCGGTCGGCAAACATCTGACGATCACCGGGCCGCCGGACGTGGTCTACGAGATCGTCGGCGTGGCACACGACGTGCGGGACCATGAGCTGCGTGGCGTCGTACCGCCGCGCTTCTACATGGCACAGGCGCAGTCGAAGGAGTTCATCTCCGCCTTCAACGTCGAGATCCGCACCGAGGAGCCCGGCGCGATCACCAAGACGGTCCGCGCGGCGGTGCAGGCCTACGATCCCGATCTTCCTCTCAACGAGCTGCGGCCGCTCAACACGATCGTCGACGATTCGATCAGCCATGAACGGCTGATCGCCAAGCTCTCGGCGGTCTTCGGCCTGATCGCCCTGGTGCTCGCCTCGATCGGCCTCTATGGTGTCGTCTCCTACACCATCTCCCGCCGCGTCAACGAGATCGGCATCCGCATGGCGCTCGGCGCGCAGCGCAACGACGTGCTCTCGATGGTGCTCCGCGAGACGATGCTGCTCGCCATGGCTGGCGTGGCGGTCGGCCTGCTGTTCGCCCTCGCCGCGGCGAAGCTGGTGAACAACCTGCTGTTCGGGCTGTCCGGCCACGATCCGGTGACGCTGGCGGCGTCCACGGCGATCCTGGTGGTGGTCGCCCTCCTGGCCGGCGCGATCCCGGGAGCGCGGGCGACGCGGGTGAGCCCGACGCAAGCGTTGCGGTATGGGTAGGTTGCAAAGGACCAAAAGGACTGCAAGGACATAAAGGACCGGGGGCGGTATATGCTTCGCCGACCATGAAGAGAATCGCCAAGCTGGCGGCGGCGGCCCTGCTCCTCCTCCTCGCGGTTCTGGTCACCAAAGCCCTTCTCCTCTCCTCGCGCCAGGTACGCGCCACGGCCGTGCCTGGCGATCCTGTGGACGCCAACGCCGCCGCACGCCTCGCCGGTGCCTTGCGCTTCGCGACCATCTCGCAAGAGGGCACCGGTCCGGTGGACCCGGCGCCGTTCCTCCAGTTGCATCGATATTTACAGGACAGCTTCCCGCGCGCCCATGCGGTTCTCACCCGCGAGGTCGTGGCCGGCTACAGCCTTTTGTATACATGGCCGGGGACGAACCCCAGCCTGCCTCCGGTCCTCCTGATGTCTCACCTGGACGTCGTGCCGGTCGAGACCGGCACCGAGGGATCGTGGACCCAGCCGCCGTTCGGCGGCGTGATCGCCGGCGGCTTCGTGTGGGGCCGCGGCGCGCTGGACGACAAGGTGGGGGTCACCGCGATCCTGGAGGCCGTCGAGGCCCTGGCGGCGCAGGGCTTCCGGCCCGAGCGCACGATCTATCTCGCGTTCGGCCACGACGAAGAGGTCGGCGGTCTCCAGGGCGCGCACAATCTGGCGGCGCTCCTCGCGCAGCGCGGCGTCCATCCGCTCTTCCTGCTCGACGAAGGGGGCGCCATCGTCGAGGGGATGGTGCCGGGGATCGATCATCCGGTCGCCCTCATCGGCACCGAGGAGAAAGGATTCGTCAACGTCGAGCTGACGGCCGAGGCGGCCGGCGGACACTCCTCGATGCCACCGCCGCACACCGCCATCGGCGCCGTGGCCGCCGCCGTGCAGGCGCTGGAAGAGAACCAGATGCCCACCCGCATCACCGGCGCGACCCGGGCTTCGTTCGCCTATCTGGCTCCCGAGATGACCTTCGGACAGAAGCTGATCCTCGCCAACCTCTGGCTGTTCGGCCCGCTCGCCGAGCGCGACTTCGCCTCCAAGCCGGCCGGCAACGCGCGCATCCGCACCACCACCGCGGCGACGCTCATCTCCGGCGGCGTCAAGGAGAACGTCCTGCCGCTCCGCGCGCGAGCCGTGGTGAACTTCCGCATCCTGCCCGGCGACACGGTGGCGGGCGTTCTCGATCATGTCCGTCAGATCGCCGGACCCGGCGTGAAAGTCGCCCAGCAGGGCACCCACGCCGTCGATCCCTCGCCCGAGTCAGACCCCGCGGCGGCGGAATTCCGCCTCCTCCAACGCACCGTATCCGAAGTCCTGCCGGACGCTGTGACCGCGCCGAACCTGCTCTCCGGCGGCACCGACACCCGCCACTACGAGAGCCTCACCCGCAACGTCTACCGCTTCCTGCCGATCCGGATGACCGCGGAGGACCTGAGCCGGCTGCATGGCACGAACGAGCGGGTGAAAATTGAAGACTACGCCGCGGCGATCCATTTCTATGTATGCCTGGTGCGCAACGCCGCGGGCGGGCCACGGCACTCCTTATCATAGACCTCCATTATTTCAGCGCGTAAGGCAACTATTTCTCCCTAGGATCGCGGCTCGGCCTGCGGTCCGAGCTGCTACACTCCAAGAACAATATGGTCAGCCGTTTTGCAGTGGAGTTCACAGGGTACCTTGCACAGGCCGCCTGTGCCCTGCTGGTGGCCATCGTCCTCCGCGCCTTCTACCGGCATTACCGCCGCGGCTACCTGTGGCACTGGTCGTGGAGCTGGTGGGCGTTCACCCTCTTCCTCGGCGGCGCCGCGGCGGCGATCCAGACGCGCGGTGTGGCGCCGGTGCCGGTCCGCGCCACCGTGGCGACGCTCGGTCTGGCGGGCGGGTTCATCCAGACGGCGCTGCTCCTTTTCGGCACCTACGAGGTGTCGACCGGGCGGGTGATGTCCAGGCGGTGGTCGCAGCAGATCCTGGCGGTGACCGGCTTCCTCACCCTGGCTCTCGTCCTCCTCACCCAGCCTCTCTCGCCGACCGAGCGCCTGGCCTATCGCGTCGGGGGTCACTCGCTGTTGGCAGGGATCGGCTTTTTCGTGGCCGCCTGGGGCATCCTGCGCGGCGGCATCGGCAAGGCGAGCCTCGGGCGCAAGCTCCTCGGCGGCTCGTTCCTCGGTTACGGCGTGCAGCAGATCCACTACATCGCGATCATCACGGCCGAGCTCTTCGGTCATCGGTTGACCTATAACATCTCCCTGATCGCGCTCGACCTGCTGCTGCAGATGGCGATGGGCCTCGGCATGGTGATCTGGCTGCTGGAAGACGAGCGCAAACAGGTGATCGCCGCCTCGGAGCAGATCGAGCACCTGGCGTACCACGACGCCTTGACCGGACTGCCCAACCGCAATCTCTTCATCGACCATCTGCGCCTCGCCGTCGCCCTCGCCGGCCGCGACCAGCGCCAGGTCGCCGTCCTCTTCCTCGATCTTGACCGCTTCAAGATGATCAACGACTCGCTCGGGCACGGCGCCGGCGACGAGCTGCTGCGCACCATCGCCGACCGGCTGCGCACCGGCCTGCGCCAGGGGGACACGGTGGCCCGCCTCGGCGGCGACGAGTTCACCGTGCTGCTGCCCGAGATGGGCGACGAACGGGACATGGTGCACGTGGCCGAGAAGCTGCTCGATCTGATCCGTCTCCCTCTCGTCCTCCAGGGGCGCGAAATCGTGGTCACCGGCAGCATCGGCATCAGCCGCTTTCCGCACGACGGCGACGTCCCCGAGGAGCTGCTCAAGCGGGCGGACGTCGCGATGTACCAGGCCAAGCAGGGGGGGCGCGACGGCTATCAGATCTACCTTCCGAGCATGGACGCCGACGCGCTCGAACGGCTGTCGCTCGAAAACGACCTGCGCCGCGCCCTCACCCACGACGAGCTCCTCCTTTATTACCAGCCGATCCTCGACAGCCAGACCGGCCGCATCGAAGGGGTGGAGGCGCTGCTGCGCTGGCAGCATCCGGAGCGCGGTCTCCTCGGTCCCGGCGAGTTCCTGTCGATCGCCGAGCAGTCGGGGCTCTCCAATCCGCTCGACCTCTGGGTGCTGCGCACCGCCCTCGGCGAGATCCGCACCTGGCACGAGGACGGCGCCCACGTGCGGCTGACGGTGAACCTCTCCGCCCGCGCCTTCCAGCAGCCGGACCTGGTGGAGCGGGTGCATGGTCTGCTCGTCGAGAGCGGTCTGCCGGCGCAGCTCCTGGAGCTCGAGATCACCGAGACGCTCGCCATGCAGAACGCCGAGGTGAGCCTGGGCGTGCTCCGCGCGCTCAAGGACCTGGGCGTGCGCATCGCGATCGACGACTTCGGCACCGGCTACTCGTCGCTCTCCTATCTGCGCACCTTCCCGATCGACACGCTGAAGATCGACGAGTCGTTCGTCCGCTCGCTCAACATCGGCGACGTGCAGGCGGAGATCCCGGCGGCGATGATCGCCCTCGCCCACAGCCTCGACATCCGCGTCGTCGGCGAAGGGGTCGAGGAGGAAGTGCAGTGGCTGATCCTCCGCGAGCAGGGGTGCGACGAGGTGCAGGGCTTCCTGTTCAGCCGGCCGCTGCCCTCCGCGGAGTGCCGCGACCTGGTGATGCGCCAGGAGGCGGGCGAGAGGGTGGCGGTGCTGCTCGGAGAGGGTGTCTGAAAAGGCCGGCTCAGTCCGGGGGCGCGGGGGTGGCCTTGGGATCCGCTGACCGCGGGAGCTTCAGGGTCTGCAGGCTCTCCACGGTGTAGCTGGCTTCCGCCAGAAAATCCGGGTCGGTGGCGATCGTCATGACCCTCAGGTGCTTCCCCCTAGACTCTTTGAATGGGGTGATCCGCTGCACCTTGAATCCGGCTTCCAGGAGGGTCAGGGCCAACTGCTTCACATCGTCCTGGCCGATCCCCGCCCCGTACCAGATGCAGTTCGGCGCGTCGTGCTTGCCGTGGATCGGCTTGACCTTGAAACCTCTCGAATTCAGGAGTTTGATCAGGGAGGAGTCCGGTTTCAGGGACGCGTACTGGACGAGGATCGGCGCCTCCTCGCTCCCCGCGGGATCTCCCGCTACCCCACCAGGGAAGCTGTACGTGATCTGCGGTCTGACTCTCTCCGCTGCACTCCTCGCCTCCTCCCGCACTCTGGTCGGCAGCAGATCCTTTTTATAGATTTTGACGAGCTGTTCGTCCTTGTGATCCAACTGCTGGTCTTTGCTGACCAACTGCTGGTCTTTGCTGACCAACTGCTGGTCCTTGCTGGCCAACTCCTGGCGCGTCTTCTCCTCGGCGCGCCACGAGAGCAGGGTGGCGGTGAGACCACCGAGCGCCAGCACGGCCAGGGCCGAGCTGACGGCGAGCATCCGGCGGAAGCGCCGGTTCTCCCGCTGCTGGCGCTCCAGCTCGGCGGCGTTCCGCCGGCTCTCGAGCTCCTTTCCCCATTGGTCGCGGGCCGCGCGCGAGGCCGCCAGGAACTCACTCTCCACCGGCAGCAGCTCCGCTCCGTGCGCACCGGCCCACGTCTCGGCATCGCGCAGCCCCGGCCCCACCATCAGGAGCCCCGCCGGTCGCCCCTGCCGCGCCCACAGCCCGGCCTGGCGCTGGAGATCGTGCAGATTCGCCGCCGTCCACGCGGCATTGTCGGTCAGCACCGGAATGATCAGACGGTCGTGCGCCAGCTCGTACCAGGTGAAGCCGCGGCGCCGGTCCTCGCGCACCAGGTGGGCGTCGACCAGTCCCTGGATGGCGGCGTTCTCCAGCCCCTGGCTCTTCTCCGGCGCGAACAGCACCTGCCCGCGCGTGCGCTGCTCGGTGATGAGCTGCGACTCCGTCCACTCGCGGATTACGCGCTCGGCGACGCCGTCTTTCGCGGCGATGGCGGTGACGCTGTCGGCGTAGTAGCCGGCCAGGGCGACGTCGACGTCGCCGGACGCCGCGGTGCTCTTCTCCGGCCGGATCACCTTGGCACCCGGCGGCAGGCGGGACCACAGGCGATGGCACACCACCTGGAGCTGCACCGGCTCGATGTGCGGACCGAGCTGCTGCTCGCGCGTGCCGTCGGGCCGCTGCACCCAGACCGTGCGCAGATCGTCGACCAGCGCCGTGGCCGCCGCGGGGTCGAACTCGACACCGCGCCGGCGCGCCGGCTCGACGATGGCCAGCCGCGCCGCGGTCTCCCCCAGCAGGTCGAGACGGAACGCGGTACGCAAACGGGTCGGCAGGCGGCGGACGTACGGCTCCAGGGCGCCCACATAGTCCTCTCTCATCGAGAACAGCGCCCAGCGGTCGCGGTTGCGCAGCGCGGCCCCGACCTGATCGAAGAGCTCCTCCTTGGCGGCCACGTCGGTGGGATCGAGATGGAGGATCTCCTCGAACTGGTCGAACACCAGCGCCATGGGCTTCCCCTTGAAGCGCTCCTCCCCGGCGCGCCGCGTCAGGTAGGCGTCCAGGCTCAGCGCGGCCAGCTCGGCGATCGGGATCTGCCGCTCCGCGGGGCGCGCGCCGTCCATCGAGAGCAGAGCGCCGAGCACGTAGCGGTTGGCGCTCCGCACCTCCGGGCAGTCCCTGGGCGGCGCCTCCGCCGAGACGCGGATGACCGGCAGGGACTCGATCTCCTCGCCCTTGAGCGCGGCGAGGAGGAGCGCCTGGATCAACGACGTCTTGCCGGCGCCGGAGGGTGAATGCAGCAGCACGACGCGCTCGGCGAGCCAGAGGGCGAGCAGCTCGCGCGCCTCGCGGTCGCGGCCGAAGAGCGGCTCTCCCGGCAGGAAGGCGCGCGGCCCCACGTACGGATTGGACTCCGGCTCGGGAGCGGTCGGCTCGTTCATCGGCCCGGTCATCGATCTGCCTCGCGGCGCTGCCACTGCTCCTGGAGCTCGCGCATGAAGTCGTGCACGCTGCCCCAATAGATGCTGACCTTGCTGCCGACGTACTGTTGCAGATATTTGCGCGCCCGGTCCGGATCGAGCAGGCGGTTCTCCGCCGGATCGATCTGCACGGCGACGTGGCTCAGGCGCTGGCTGAGCGCGCTCCCCTCGCGCCCGCGCAGGCTGCGGAAGAACACCCGGAAGTCCCAATCCTCCATGCGGAAGCCCAGGAACAGCAACGCCGTCGTGATCTGCGCCTGGAGGACCGCCGGCGGATGCGGGCTGTCCTGCCCCGGCCGGCTGGCGCGGATCAGATAGTCGAAGTAGTTGTCCTCGGTGAGCACGATCGAATCGGGCTCCTGGAAGCGGCCGAAGAGGTGGTAGACGAGCGGCTTCTCCGGCGTCGCCTGATAGTCCGTCGTGCGGTCGGCGAAGACCGACGGCGGCCAGGCGACGTCGTCGCGCCAGCGGCAGAGCTCGACCTGCGGGGTCCGCCCCGCCGCGGTCAGGGCGTCGGCGAGGAAGCTGTCCGGATTGGTGCTGATGTAGAGCGGGAACGGCAGCGCGGCGAGCACTTGGTGCGGATCGGCCGGATTGGTCCGCCGCTCGGCCTCGCCCACGGTCTTCAGGTCTTTCACGAGCTGGTCGACGCTGCCGCTCGGCTTGTCAGGAAGATCGGCGGCGAAGCGGCGCCGCAGCTCGCGTTGCAGCTCGAGGACGAGGGTGTCGCGCAGGTACGACTCCTCCTGCACGATGGCGAGGAATTGCGAGACCTGCGGCAGATCGTCGCGCTCGTGCGGCGCCATCGGAAAATGGTGCCCCTCCGCCCAGCGGCGGGCGATCTCGCGGGACGAGCCGATGATCGGTTCGAGGAGCCCGGAGCCGAGGATGGGGGTACACCGCCCGCGGGCAATGTTGTTGAGCAGCGCCGGCCACTTCTCCAGGCCGCCTTCGTGCCCGAAGCCGGGGTCGTACCAGATCTTGCCGCCGCTCAGGCGCAAGAAGAGGACCGGCATGAAACGGTCCGGCCGGTCGCGCACCGCACCGCGGGCGACGGCGGCGGCACGGTCGATCTGCCCGTCCTGCTGCAGCTCGTGGAAGAACACCGGCAGGAACGCCTCCAGGGTCGCCATGCTGACGCTCCCCTGCATGGCGATCACCGCGGGGACGCCGGCCTCGGCGAGCCGCGGCCCGAGCGACAGCAGCGCTCCGCCGTCGTCGACGCTGCTGCCGTTCCCCATGCTCTCGCAGGAGGCGAGGACGATTAGGAGCGGCCGGTGCTCCATGTCGCCGAGCTGCGCGACCAGCGCGTCGCCGTCGACCCGGGCCACCTTGCCGGCTTCGTCTTCCAGGAAGAGCCAGGCCTCGCCGTTGCGCAGGGCGCCGTGGCAGACGAGATAGAGGATGTCGTGCTTCTCCGCCCGCAGCGCCGCCGCGAGGGCCGGCAGGGTCACCCGGGTGCCGGCCTCCAAGGTGACGACCGGGATGTCGCCGAGACCCGCCCGCGCCCGCTTCAGCTCGCCCGCGGCGTCGATGGGAGCCAGCGCCCAGCTCCCCGGCTGCGTGCCGCCCAGCCCCTCCGGGCTCGCCACCGCCACCAGGGCGCGCAGCGCGCTGCGCGGCCGGCGTTGCACCGGCCGCCAGTCGTAGCTGCTCATGTGGCGGGAGAAGAACAGCGTCTCCTGGGTCAGCAGCCAGCGGCCGGTGCGCGGATCGGTCAGCGTCTCCCAAAGCAGCGACTGGAGCTCCGGAGCGCTCGGGCCGATGAACAGGCGGAGGCGCAACGGCCAACCCTTCGCCTCCACCACCGCGCGCGCCTGCTCGAGCTGCTCGCGCACCTCGTCCACCGCGAAGAGCTGGCGGCTCAGCTCCTGGCCATAGGCATCCGGATCGATCGCCAGCGCCAGGAGCGCCGCCGTGTCGAACCGCACGAGCCCCCGCGCCGGCGAGATGTCGGCGTCGCTGTCCGGCCGCCGGAATCGCAGCTCCACCGTGTGCCGGCCGGCGTCCCAGCGGTGAAGCTCGATCTCCAGCTCGGCGGTCGGAGTGTCCATTCCGCTAGGCTCCCTGCTCCGCGCCCTTCTCCGTAAGTGGCAGCCGCACCGCCGGATCGCCCAGCAGAGCGTAGGCCCGCGCATCGTTGTGCGCCGTCCACAGGTCGCCGAGGAGCAGCGGGTCCGGCACCTTGCCGAAACGGACGTCTTCCAGCTCGCCGGTCAGCATGGTGGCCAGCTCCGCATAGCGCTGATTGAAGAATTCGAGCGCCGAGCCGATCGGATGTCCCTCGGCGAGCCGCTTGAAACAGCTCTCGAACGCGCCGAGCTGCGGACCGGTCCGGTCCCACAGGAACGAGCTGCCCCAGGCGCGCTCGATGTGTCCGACGACCGCCAGGGCACCGCCTTTCGGATGCCCCAGCAGCCGGCGCGGCAAGGCGGCGACGAAGGAGCGCGGCGCGATCGCCGGCCGCTCGCCTCCGGCGCCTTGGGAGTAATCGTCGAGCCGCGGCGTGCCGGCGCCGTAGCAGGCGAAGTGGAACGCGATCATGCCGTGCACCTTGGCGTCGCCGGGCACGTCGTCGCCGGCCAGATAGAAGTCCTGCGGGATCGCCTGCCGCCACTGCCGCGGCCCCGGCCAGTCCTGGCAGAGAAGAGCGCCCTGGTGCGCGATCTGGAGCGGCGAGCCGTTGTCGAACCCCATGCCGTGGCTGGAGGTGAACAGGAACGCCGCCGGGCGCTCCGCGGTCAGGAGGTCGAGAAGCTGCCGCTTCGTCGCCCGCTCCGCGCGGTATTCGTCCACCGTCCACCCCGGTTGTCCATTGGACATCTGCGCAGCGAGCGGAGCGGCCAGCAGGCGGGACCCCAGATCGGTGGCGGGATCGCCCGGGTTCTGCGTCGCGAAGAAGACCGCCCGGCGGTCCAGCTTCACCGCGCCGGTCTCCGCCGCCACTACGCTCCCCGCATAGGCGGCGTACTCCTCCGGCGTGTCGAAACAGAGCCGGCCGACCGCGTGCTGCACATCCAGCTCATACTGAAAACGGAAAGGGATCGTCTCCGGATCGCCGACGATCATCAGATAGTAGGGGACGAGACGGGGATTGACCGCCCCGGGGCCGGAGCCGTGGCGCGCCAGGAACGCGTTCTTGGATTCACCGGTGCGGTAGCCGTCCGGTCCGGAGTACTCATGAAAAAAATCTCCGGCCTGCCCGCGCCGCAGCTTGAGGAGAGGCGCCAGCGCCTCGCGCACCGCGGGCGGGGCGTCGAAGGAGAAGATCACCCCCCAGCCGGCCTCCACCAGAGCCTTGGCATCCCACCCTTCCTGGAGAGCGAAGACAGGGGACAGGTCATTCTTACGGCGCAGCTCCTGGAGATGCTCCGGGCTGATCCGCTCCCCCTGCGCCATCCGGGAGAGCTCCTCGAGGCTCATCGGCGGCAACAGGTACTCACCGCTCTCCGCGCGCACGCCGTTGAAGGTCAGAAGGTCGTGGGGCTCGGGCATCGGCGTCCTCGCGACGAGAAAAGCTCTTCAGTGATGAAACGATAGCACAGCCGCGCGCTTGTCCTCCGGGGGTGGGATGGGTTATAAGCAAGATGTATGCTAACGACGGTCGCTATCCCACAACACCCTGTAGAAACCACGAATCAGAAATTTACCTCCTTAGGGCTCAGCGCACCGATCCTTCATAGCATCACCGAAGTCGGCTTCGAGCATCCCACCCCGATCCAGGCCAAAGTCATTCCGGTCGCCCTGAGCGGCCGCGATCTGGTCGGCCTCGCCGAGACGGGCTCCGGCAAGACGGCGGCGTTCTGCCTCCCGCTGACCGAGAGGCTGCGCCACGGCAGCGGCATCCAGGCCCTCATCCTCTCCCCCACCCGCGAGATCGCCTTGCAGACGGAAGCCTTCCTCGAGCTCTTCGGCGGCGGCCAGCATCTCACCACGGTCTGCCTGATCGGCGGCGTCAAGATGGGTCCGCAGATCCGCGGCCTCTCCAAGCCCCACGACGTCGTCGTGGCGACCCCGGGCCGGCTGATCGACCACATGGAGCGCGGCACCCTGCGCCTCGACCGCGTCCACTACCTGGTGCTCGACGAAGCGGACCACATGCTGGACATGGGCTTCCTGCCGCAGGTGCAGACCATCCTCCGCGAGCTGCCGCGGGAGCGCCAGACGATGATGTTCTCGGCCACCATGCCGCCGCCCATCGAGCGCCTCGCGCAGCAGTTCATGGTCGACCCGGTGCGCATCGACATCCTCCCCGACGGCGGCGCGGCTTCCGGCATCAGCCATCGCCTCTACCTGGTGGAGGAGACGGACAAGAAGCCCTGTCTTCTCGCCCTGCTCAACCAGGAGCTGGGGAGCACGCTGGTCTTCATCCGCCGCAAGACCGACGCCGAGTGGCTGTCCCAGATGCTGGAACGCGAAGGGCATCCGGTCGAGCGCATCCACTCCGACCTCTCCCAGGGGCAGCGCACCCAGGCCCTCCAGGGCTTCCGCGAAGGCGAGCACCGCATCCTGGTGGCGACCGACATCGCCGCCCGCGGCATCGACGTCCCGCGCGTGCGCCACATCATCAACTTCGACATGCCCGAGAACGTCGAAGACTACATCCACCGCGCCGGCCGCACCGCCCGCGGCAACGCCCAAGGGATCGTCTCCTCGATCGCCACCTGGCTCGACAAGCCAAGGATCAAGGAGATCGAGCAGACCCTCGGCGAAGACCTGCCCCGCTGCACCGTCCCCGGCGTCGCGCCCTACGTCGAGATGAGCCCGAAGTCGAGCATGGGCGGCGGCCGGCGGACTCTCAAAGTCAAGCGGCGGTGATCGTCACTGAATCGTCGGCTTACCCCGGGGTCACGTCGACTTACCCCAAAGGATCCTCAACCTTGCCTGGGGAATCGTCAATCCTGAACGGGGTGGATTGAATCCTGTACGGGCCGGATTGAATCCCGAACGGGCCGGATTGAATCCCGAACGGGCCGGATTGAATCCCGAACGGGCCGGATCGAATCCCGAACGGGCCGGATCGAATCCCGAACGGGCGATCTAGCGCGGCTGCGAGCCCGACTTCTTCTCGTCGTCGTCGAGGCGCGCCCAGCCCAGCCGCCGCAGCAGGGCTCTGAGCAACCCCCGCGCGGTCTCCACCGCTGCCGTCCTGTTCCCTTCAGCCTTGCGTTTCACGCCCGGAAACATAGCACACCCCTGAGGGACGGGTACGTATTTGTCATCAACCTACGCGTGGTCTTGACAAACCTTCTCCCTAACTCTACTCTGGCTCCATGACAGCATCATACAAACACATGAAGGCCTGATTGCTGCCGCGCTCGGGTGAGCGCGGAGCGGAACGATCAAAAAAGGAGAAGGAGACAGACCATGGCGAACAAAAACTTGAGCTTGGAAGACACGGTCGCCGACCTGCGCGGGCTTTCCGGCCGAGTGGCGGAGAACGCAGACGTCCTGCCGGTCGTCACGGCGGAAAAGGACGAGCTCGACAGGTCGTTGGGACTCTTCGACGACGCCCGGAAGCGGCAGAAGATTTACGACGCCGAGAAGCGGAAAGCCACGCAGCACATGGTGGCGGCCCTGGACCGTGGCAAGGAAGCGGCACGGCAGGTCCGGCTCGGGGTGAAGTTCCGGCTCGGGGCGCGCAACGAGAAGCTGTCCCTCTTCAACGTGGCACCCCTGCGCCCCAGGGCCGGCCGCAAGGCCGATCCGGCGAAAGGCTGACATGCAACCCCGAGGGGCGCACCGTGGTGCGCCCCTCTTCTCTGAACAAGGAGAGGGCGGCCCGACACACCCGGCGTCGCCCCCTACCTCGAGATGAGCCCGAAGTCGAACATGGGCGGCGGCCGGTCAAAGCGCCGGCAAGGTTTGTAAGCTTCCCTCGCGCACGCGCGGCCCCGATGACGGTGGGCCTGAGCCCGACGACGGTGAACGGGTCCTGGGCGGTCGCAGGAGCGTCGGGCAAGCCAGGAGCGGGAATGAGACGGATAGACACCTCCAAGCCACCGCTGAAATAATCTCGACACGGGAGGAAATCCAAGTGCGAGAAATACTCGTGGCGTTCGCCTTGCTCTTCGCGACCCAGGCAAGGCCCGGCTGGCAAACCGGTGTGCACGTGGTTGCCGTCTTCCCCATTGAGGCATGCCCGGAAAACGCCGACTGCAGAACGGCGGAAAACGAGATTGTTCTGGCACTAAGGCAGGCCCACATGAACGTCATTGGCTCGCAGCGAGTCCAAGCCGCAGCTTTCAAGCTTGGAGGCGAGCCGTCGACGGTTGATCGCCAACAACTCCTCAAAAATTTGGCCGAGGAGGTCAGGGTTCAATCTATCGAAGCCGTAGCGGTGGCGAAGGTGGTTTTCTCCAAGGTTGAGCCGCCGGCGCCCGGCCGAATTGGCTCATCTGAGGCACGGGTTCATCTAGAGATAAGGAGCGTCGGTGGCGACTTGCTGGTCCTTGGCGAAGAGGGAGCCGGAGGCTTCGACCTCGGCGGCGCCGTCGGGCACTCGGTAAAGGCCATCATGGCCAAAGCGGCGAAGTAAGACTAGGGGGAGGCATGACGGATCTCCAACCTCAAGACGGGTCGCAGCCGTGGTCAGATATCAAAATCACCGCCCTACTGTTCGGCGGCCTCGCGCTTCTCCTCCTCCTGGTCTTCGCAGGAAACTACCTCTTCGAGCACCGCAGCCACGGCCCCCTTGGCCCCGAGAAAGCCCCTGACGGGCACCTCTACACAATGGAGGAGCGAGAGGCGATGGGAGCCCAAGAGGTTGAGGTCCAAAAGCAGAAGGCGGCGGCTGAGGCTCAAGCTGCCTCGGCCGCCTCCGAAAAGGCGGCCAGGAATCAGCGCTTGATCGCCGAAAGGGATGGCAACTTTAAGGCTGGAGTGCGGTTCCTGAAGGACGGCGACTATGGCCAGGCCCTCGACAAGTTCGGCGAAGTGCAGGAGGTAGACCCGTCGTTCCCAGGGCTTCGACAGCAGATGGCGGCAGCACAGCACCAAAAGCAGGCCGCCGAGGCAGTGGCACTTCGCGCCAAACTCAAGGCAGAAGGTGAGGGCCTCCGGGAAGCGAGAAGAGAATATGGACGGCGCCTCCGCAATGAGTTCCTCGACAACGGCGCAGACATTAAGGTCGCGGTGACTGGAGCCTCTGCCGACCGTCTCAGCCTAACCTATGTTCTTTTCAACGATGTATGGTCTCACAAGTTTGGTCCAAAGATTAACGATGTTTGCTCGCTCGGCTTCAAGCGGATAGAGATGTCTGACGGCTACGACTGGGGATGCCGGTGGACTTGTCGGTGAGTGGAGAAATTCAAATGGCTACATCCGGCTCGCAACCCGCTGCCGCCGAGGACTACTACATCCACCGCGCCGGCCGCACCGCCCGCGGCAACGCCCAGGGGATCGTCTCCTCGATCGCCATCTGGCTCGACAAACTAAGGATCAAGGAGGATCGAGCAGACCCTCGGCGAAGATCTCCCCCTCTGCACCGTCCCCGGCGTCGCACTGTATGTCGAGATGACCCCAAGGCGAGCCTGAGCGGCGGCCGGCGGACGCTCAAGGTCAAGCGCCGGCTTCGCCGGTAATCGTCAGCTTACTCCACCGCATCGTCGACCTACCCCAGAGCGACGTCAGCTTACCGGTGAAGCCGGTCCAGGCGCCGCTGCGGACGCGGTGGGAAAAATCCGCCATTTTCTCCAGAACGGCATGGACCTGAGGCACCACGTCCTCGCCGTCGACGATCACCGACGACACGACCGGCGAGCGCAGGGCGGTGTGGAGGACGGCGCGCTTCTCGGTGACGTTGATCTCCGGCCCCCCCCTCCCTCCGAACTGGACGTGCGGATCTCCCGCATCCGGCTCTCGGTTTTCAGGCCAGAAAGCGTATGCCGGGAGAGGACTCGCACCTCTCTGAACGAGTGCGCTCGCGGGCGCACGGAGCGCCGGCTTCCAGCCGGCCGGGTCGACGCAGTCGACTTGGCCGCCAGGATGGCGGCGCTCCCAGCGGACGCCAAGGCAGCTTCAGAGCTCATGCGCGGTTACCCTTGAGATGGCACATCTTCTGTTGGTGGACACCAACCGAAACGAGCCACGCCGGCCCGTTTCGACCGCCCCCAAGAAAGGGAACTGCGCCATGTCTCGATTCCGTCCCGTGATCGCTCTGGCGATCCTCCTCGCCCTCCTTGCTCTTCCTGCCGCAGCCGTTACCTCTTCTCGCACCAACCAAAACCGGGCAGAAGGCTTCTTCTCGGCTCTCTGGAGCGCCATCACGTCACTGATCTCGACAGACGGCCGCTGTGGAGCTGATCCCTGGGGCTGCCCGTCGGTAACCGCGGCCGGCACGCCGCTCGTCTCGACGGACGGCCATTGCAGCCTCGATCCCGACGGCCGTTGCATTCCCGGCTGATTGCAGATGGTCTTCTTGGGGCGTAAGCCGGCTGGGAGCGCCGGCTTCCAGCCGGCCGGGTCGACGCAGTCGACTTGGCCGCCAGGATGGCGGCGCTCCCAGCGGCCCGCCAAGGCAGCTTCAGAGCTCAACCGCGGTTACCCTTGAGACGGCACATCTTCTGTTGGGGGATACCAACCGAAACGGGCCACTCCGGCCCGTTTCGACCCGCCCCCAAGAAAGGGAACCGCGCCATGTCTCGATTCCGTCCCGCGATCGCTCTGGCGATCCTCCTCGCCCTCCTTGCTCTTCCTGCCGCAGCCGTTACCTCTTCTCGCACCAACCAAAACCGGGCAGGAGGCTTCTTCTCGGCTCTCTGGAGCGCCATCACGTCACTGATCTCGACGGACGGCCGCTGCGGGCTCGATCCCTGGGGATGCCCGGCGGGAGCCTCAGCCGATGGCCGGGCGCAGATCGATCCCTGGGGCTAAAGCCTCCACTTTCCTGCTACGTGCCACGAGGTGCCCTTTACGGGCACCTCTTTTCCGTAGAGAATGGGTCAAATGACGTCTCAATGACTGCCGGAGGGCTCTATGGAACACCTCTCTGATGACGACCTGCGAACCTTCTTCTCGCTCCGCTCCAGACCGGCCTTGAGCACCCGGGTGGTACGGCACCTTCTCTCCGCCTGCGAGAGCTGCCGGATGCAGGCGGCCACGGTCACGCACGAGCTTGGCCTCGATACGTTCTTTGCCGAGGAGATCGACGAGGGGACGCTCTTCTTCGAGGCTCTTCCGGACCTCCTCAAGGTCACCGACCTCATCCGGGACGAGCTGAAGCAGGGCAAAGTCAGCTTCGCCCGCTTGGCCGGCCTTCCGGAGAAAGAGCGCCTCGCCGCGGTGAGGAAGTACGGGCGCTACAAGAAGTATGGGCTCGCTCTCTACTTTCTTGAGAGGGCCGATGCCTACCTCGCCAAGCGCAATAGCAGCAAGGCCAAGGAGCTGGTCCTCTTCTCGATCTCCATGCACGAGCACCTGCGCGAGCGAGTCTACGGCGCACGGCTCCTTGCCGATCTCCGCCTCCGCCAGCTCTCCACCCTCGCCACGATTCTTCGAGGGGACGCAGACTACAGCGGAGCCCTTGCCAATCTGGAAGAGGCGAACGACCTGCGACACGCGAGCACCGATCCCGTGGAAGAGGCTCGGTTCCTTCGGGTTGAGGCCGCTCTTCTCTATGATCTCGGAGAGTTTGAGGTGGCAGGGAAGGCCGCCCGCGAATCTGGCGAAGTCTACCGGCTCATGGGGGATGACCACAGCCAAGCCAAAGCGCTCCTCCAGGAAGCGATGATCCTTGCCGAGTACGATCCGGCGGAAGGCTTCCGTCGTGTCGAGAAAGGGCTCTCCCTCCTCAACCCGGCCGACTCTTACGCCTACGTCTGCGGCGTTTTCAACCGGGCGCACTGTCTCATCGAGCTCCACCGGGCGGAAGAAGCGGCGGAGTACCTTCTGCGCTATGAGGAGATCATCCGCAAGGTCGCCGACCGCAGACACGAGCTCATGTTCCTATGGCTCGACGGCAAGATCATGCGGGAGCGTAAGCGCTACCGGGACGCCGAGGAGGTTCTTTCCTATCTTGCCCTGCGGTTCTCCGAGGAGCGCATGAACCAGGAGATGCTCCTCGTCCACATCGACCGGATCGAGCTGCGGCTTGAAACGAACCACTGGAAGTCGGCCGCAAACATCGCCCGCCACCTCACACCCGAGTTGACCAAGCTCGGCCTCCGGAACGACCTTCTCTCCGTCTGGGCCATGTTTCAGGATGCCCTCTCTTCCCGCCAAGCGGTCATCGCCGACGTGCGCGACTTCTTCCGCCGGCACTGGAAGACTCCAGCGGGACTCCGGCCTCGGCCGGTCGCTGGAAGAAGCACACTCGATTCCGGGACCCTGCTCTAAGGTCTCCCCGCCAGCCATAATCTCCGATCGAGCCGCAATGAATCCCGGAGAGTCGCTACCGACGGTGGCGTCCTTCCGGGATTTACCGTTCCTCGAACGGCCCGTATCGTCTCTCAGCATGAAGAGTGGAGAGACGACAGACGCCCCCGGCATGTTCGTCAATCTCGGGTTGGCGCTCGCGCGGATCCGGGAGTTGCGCGGAGCGTCCCAAGTGAAAGTTGCCCGCTTGGCCGGCATCGGCAAGAGCCAGCTCTCCAAGTACGAGAGCGGCAAGGAGCTGCCCAAGCTCGACTCCCTGGAGAAGGTCCTCCTGGTCCTCAACGTCGACCACTTTGAGTTCTTCAGGACGCTTGCCCTCCTTGACCGGGAGGAGGAGCTCAGCGTTCCCTCGGCCGAGGAGATGGACGACCTCTTCGCACGCATCAACCGCAGCCTGTTCACCCTCCACCGCGAGGTGGTCAAGGAGCGCACCCATGCATGAGTCAGCCGTCGAGATGCCGATCACCGGCAAGGAAGCACGGAAGCGGGCGGGACGACATCTAGACGACTTGGAACGAGTGTCCGATGAGCTCACCGCCATTCTTGATCAGTTGCCCATTCCCACGCCGACGGAGTTTGAAGGGATGCGCCGGGGAACAAAAGCGTGTGGCGATGAAGCGTATCTCGCGGCGGTCCTCCGGAATGCCGACTTCTATGTCGACGAAGCCCGGGTGATGATCCAAGACCACACCGGGAAAAATCCTCAGCGGCTCAAACCGCCAGGCAAAAAAGGAGGAGCCGTTCTCACTCCTGCCCTGGAGCGCTCCTTGCGGTATCTCGTTCAAGCGCGGTCGGGCAAGCAGATCCCGCCTTCGGAGGCGGAGGTGTGCTTCTACGAGCCGGCCGCCCGGGGACGGGCCGCGCTCAGGCTGTCCCTGGATGTCCTCATGAAATTCTGCGTGCAGTTACTGGGACTCCTCGGCACGGAGGAATGGCAGGAGACCGGCGCCGAGCAGGTGAACAAAGACGCCTGATGCCGTCCTGACCCGGGGAAGCCTATCAAGTCGCGAGCGACTTGATAGGCCGTCCCCTCCATTTGATCGACCGTCCGCCTTGACCTAGGCGTATCAGAGAAGAACCGCAGCACTCTCGCCGGTAAGACCCCAGAGCTCCATAGCCAACTTTCCCCACTCAAAGGCACGGGGTACATCCAAACCTCGCCCGAGTGCCTTGTAGAAGCCACTGGAAAAGTCTATCGCGGCAGCATCCAGGATGTCGGAGCCTATCCCGATGACATAAGGAATATGTTCTCTGATGGCCTTCGCCTGAGGCTCGGAGAAGCACGAATTCAGAACCACGCACGTAACGCTCTCCCTGCACAGCCTGAACAATTTCCCCAAGGCCTCGCACGAGACAAGCACCGGATTTCCGCTGGCGTCCTTCAAGAAAATCCCGCCCTCTTCTCCGTGGCCCGAAAAATGGACTACATTCGGCGATTCGTCCAGAATGGACTGCATGAGGGTATCTATCGTGACTTCCCACTCCTGCCGAAGGACAAATCTGTCACGCTCCTTCGCGAGCTTCAAGTTCATCTGAATCTTGCTCACTTCCTCTTCCAGTTGAAGAGGAGCACCCGTTCCATTCGCTCCAAGAAAAAGAATGATCACCTTCGACGGCTGCGCACGACCGTCACTGAGCCCTCCCTCTCCCCGCGGCAAGCTCCTGCCGACAGTCTCCATCTGCGGGAGTCCCTCATTCTGAGCGCCACTGATAGCAACGAGAGTGCGCCCCGTGTAGCGCCCGAGGATGACCCTATGCAGAGTCGACGCTCGCACGTCGACACTCTCTGCGTTGAAGCGAATGGCCTCGAGAAGCGATCTCGTGTCGGCCTCACGCCAACGTCCCGCCGCTATCCTGATTCCAACTCTGAAAAATGTCCCGATGAGGGCCGACACACCATCGACGGCATTGATGATCGCGTTCTGCGGAGTTGTCAGAGCCTCCACGCTGCCATCCAGAAGTTGAAGAACGCCAGGGCTGATGGCGAGCAGGTTCCACAACTCATGCTCGGCCTGCCTCAGTCTCGCAAAAAATTCCACTTCTTGAATGTCTTCATCCATGAAGTAAAACAGGGAAATGTGGGTACGGTTTCTTCCCACAACCTCGAGGCCCAGGTTGATGCCGTTCTGGACGGTAAAATAATTCGCAAACGTACCGGCAATCTCCAGGATCAAAGAGCCATTCCCATCGTCGATAGGTATGGTCTTGATCTCCGTCTGAAAGCGGTACTTGATACAGGCTGAGCCTATTTCGACTTTCCCAGCCCTCGCCAAGTCAGCCAGCAATCTTCGCGATCCTGCCGTAATCTCATTGAAGTTGACGTTCTCGAAATGTAGAATCCCTTGCGGCTCGCCCTTGAAGCTGAAGGTGACATCATGATCAAAAAGCTTCCTGGAAGTGCTCGTGCTTTTGAACGTTACGTCCGCGCCTTCCAAGACCTCTATCTGGCTAAACTCAACGGCAGCTCCTCGATAGCGAGCGTCCGATGTGACCAGCTTGAACGTCGTATCAATAAATTCGGCGACGGAACCGAAGGATACGCCCTCAAAGACGACATGGCTACCGAATACGGCGCGCTTGAAATCGAGAAAATCTCGGAACTGGACGCTCCTGAAACGGACAAGGGCATCAGCGCCTCCCATTTCAAAAATGGCATCGCTGCATCACCCCCGCGCTCACCCCAATCGGTAGGCGACCCTCCACCACCCACCGCCGAGATCCTTTTCGAGATTCCATTCCAGGCCGGGTCCTTCAGTTGTGTCGTCGCGATCCTGGATCGCAATCGCACCGGGATCGGCAAAGAGGAGGCCGAACTCGCCGGCGTGGCCATGGTCGAGGGTCTCGATGGCCACGAGGAGGCGTCCCGCCTCGTCCCTCTCCACCCAGACGACTCCCGCCCCTTTGCCAATCCCCAGCTCCGGGCTCTCTTGATCGAGACGCAGTGTCGTGCCATCGGCCGGATCGCTGAGCCGGTAGCACCTCCTCTCGCCAGGCTTCAGATTCAGCTTCCGAACCGCCGTGATCACCGGCACGTACGGCTTGCTGTCCGGGCCGCGGGTCGACCTTGAGGCGCCGGACGAGCTTCTCCCGGAAGAATCTCCCGACGGAGTCGACCTCGGCCTGATCCTGTGGACCCTCAGCCTGACACCCCTCGAACGGCTGGAGCTTCTCCAGGATTGGGTGGACGGGCTCGCCGAGCTCCGGAATGGCAGAATCACCGAGCGTTAAGTTCCTCGGGCTCGATCGCAAGCTTTCCGAAGTCCACTGGTGGTCTCCTTTCCTTGGCCGCGGGCGCACGTGCCCCGCGACGAACCGCGATCTCGAAGAGGTCAGGGCGAGTTTAGCAATTCTCGAAGCTGAGAGAGTGACGCTGACCAAGGTTCACGTCACGCAAACCGAGGTTCATGCCACGCAAACCGAGATTTACGCCACGCAAACCGTGGTTTACGCCGCGTAAACCACGGTTCATGCCACCCAATCCGAGGTTTACGCCACACAAACCAAGGTTCATGCCACGCAAACCGAGGTTTACGCCACGCAAACCGAGGTTCATGCCACGCAGACCGAGGTTTACGCCACGCAAACGAAGGTTTACGCCACGCAAACGAAGGTTTACGCCACGCAAACCAAGGTTTACGCCACGCAAACCGAGGTTCATGCAACACAAATCCTTGATCCTTCACGTGGGCGCGCTCCAGCGGTGGCGGCGCCGTAGGTTGCGGCGAGGAGCTGATAGAGACGGTGCTCGGGGAGCTCGTCGGACGGTGGGACGATGGGGACTTCGATCGCCAACCGCCGGAGCCTCGGACCGCCGGTGAGCACCAGGAGAGCCGGAACCGACTCGATGCCGCGGCGCAGGTCGGCGAGCCCCTTACGCACGAGATCACCTCCCGGAAGGGCGTCGTAATCAAACGGCTCAGCCACGAAGGGATGGTACCACCTCGTCCAGCGCCAGCTCTGGCCCGATTCCGGATGAACCGACGATAGGGAGGGAGGCGCAGGCGATCGGGAGCGAGGAAGTCCTTAGGCCCTTTTGGTCCTCTTTCTCCGCGCAATCAGAGCGCCGCGGGCACCCGCATGTGCACCTCGAAGGACTCGCCGCGCCGGGAGGTCTCGAAGGCGCCGGCGTTGACTCCGTCGGGCAGCGGCACGTGCAGGCAGTGATCCTCGACACCCGCCAGGGTGGCGCTGTGGATCAGCATCTCGCAGCCGTCGACTTCCGCGTTGAAAGCGTGGGCGTCGGGCAGACGGTCGACCCTGATGACGAGATCGTCGCCGTGGACTGCCACTTCGAGGTCCGGATTCCAGGAATTTGCGTGGGCCATGATGTTTTCCCCCTCTTCTGTTGCAAGGAGGATAGAACCGCCGGCCCCGCCGGCCCACAGCCTCCGGGGTGGGGCCAGGCAGCCGCGGGAGAGCCCCGGGAGCCATCCTTTGGGGTGGTGGCAGCCCCTGCTCTCAGCAGGCGCTCTCAAAAATCCGATTCGGAGAGGTCGGTTTGCTTGAGCAGCGCTGACAGCAATCCACGCCCCAGATCCTTTCCAGCATGCACCGGGACAGTGACACTGATGCTGCCGCGGCTCCACGTCTGATGGCTACCCCGGGTGCGAACGTGCTGCCAGCCGTTTCTGCGCAGAGCCCGGCAAAACTGCGCGCCCGTAACGGATTTCAAGCGGCGATTTCCAGCAGGCCAACACGGACATCGTCGGAGGCGAGGTCCAGATGGCACGCGATTGCCTCGCCGAGGTTGCGGTACACCTCATCAAGGGTGTCGCCCTGGGTGAAGCAGCCTGGAAGGTCGGGGACCTCGGCCCAGTAGCCCCCCTTCTCCTCTGCGTGGACCACGGCCTTGAAGACTGTCTGCTGTGTCACTGGCTCACCTCGTGTACGGCTGTGGCCATTCCGGCCGGTCCTGCTGAAGTATAACAGGCCGCCCACCGAAGTCCCTCTTACCGCTTCCGCTCCTCGCGATCCACACCCCGCACGAACAGATAGAGCCCGAAGCACGCCAGAGCGAGAAGTCCGGACGCGATCGCCGAGGGGAGGGCCGCCTCGCGATGGCCGGCCAGGAAGGACTCCAGGGTGGCGGTGAGCAGCCACATCTGGACGATCAGGAGGATGGCGATCAATGCCAGGGCGCCGTCGATGGCGGTCAGGCCTCGCTTGTGGGACGGTTCCATGATCAGGCTTCTCCCAGATCGACGCCGACGGCGAAGAGCTCATCGCCCTTCTGCTGGAGGAGGATACGCGGCAGCGGGCGCTGCGGCGGGCCTTGCAGGACGCGGCCGTCCTTGGCCGCGAAGTAGCCCTGGTGGCAGGGGCATTCGAAACGGTTGCTCTCGCGCTGGTAGTAGACGGAGCAGGAAAGATGGGTGCACTTCTGGCTGAACGCGGCCAGCTCGGTCTCGCCGGTGCGGACGAGGATGCAGGGATCGGCGGCGGTGGGATAGTTGAACAGCTTGGAGCCTCCGATGGGGATCTCCCCCAACTTCGCGATGCTGCGCAGGGGATAGACCGGCGTCTTCGTCAGCCAACCCTTGACCAGGATCCACAGGTTCCCCACGAACATGCCGGCGCTGGTGAGCACCAGGAACTTGGCGAACTGGCGGCGGTTGACGTACTTCTCGTCGGCACTGAAGATGGAAAGCTCTTCGCGCCAGAGCGGATCTCTTTTCATCGCCATGTCTCCGGAGTTTCCGGGGTCTCCCACATGAAATCCACCACGTCCACGGTCACCGCCGTCTCCCCGGGCGGCACCATCATGAAGACTTTCGTAGTCACCGTCTCGTTGCCGAACCGGAAGACGTTGACGGGTTTTTCCCGGCGCTCCCGCGCGATCGTTTCGGGAGTCACGTAGGCCAGGGCCTGGCTCGGGCAGACGGTGGCGCACATGGGCCGCTTCCCCACCGAGGTGCGGTCGTAGCACATGTCACATTTCATCATCAGCTCGAGCTTGGTCATCATCTTGGGGATGCCGAACGGGCAGGCGAGGACGCAGTTGTTGCACGCCACGCAGCGCGGCTTCAAGGCGGATTGGACGACGCCGTCCTCCCCCTTCTTGATCGCGTCCGCCGGGCAGACTTCGGCGCAGGTGGGGTCGTCGCAGTGCATGCAGATCGCCGGCACGGTGGCGATGCTGTTCGCGCGGTCGAGAAAATCGACGGTGATCATCGGCACGCCGCGGTGGGTGTCACACTCGGCGCAGGCGTTGATGCAGGCCTGGCAGCCGATGCAGCGCTCGGGATCGATGTAGAACTCGTACCCGAACATCAGCGCACCACCCTGAGCCCGCTGCCGGGCGCTTTTTCGATTCGGCAGGCGGAGACCTTGAATTCGGGGATCTTGCTCCGCGGATCGAGCGTGCGATGGGTCAGCTTGTTGGCGCTCCGGTTGCCGGGCCAGTGGTAGGCGATGAAGACGGTGTCCGGACGGATCGTCCGCACCACCAGCGCGGGCACGGTCATCGCGTCGCGCCGCGTGGTGACGGTGACCGGATCGCCGTCCACGATGCCGTGCTCCTGCGCCAGGCGCGGATGGATCTCCACCCGCGGCCCGGGGAACTGATCGACCAGCGGACCGATGCGCCGGGTCTGGGTTCCTGAAAGGTACTGGCTGACCACGCGGCCAGTGGTGAGGAAAATCGGAAAATCCTCGGCGATCGGATCGCCGCTCTCCCGCCAGTCGGTGACCACGAAGCGGGCCTTGCCGTCCGGATGGAAGAACCGGCCGCCTTCGAAAAGGCGCGGCGTGCCGGGGTGGTCCCCCCCGGGAACATCCGGGCAGGGCCAGAAGACGCCCATGTTCTGATCGATCTTTTCATAGGTGATGCCGGAATAGTCGGCATGGCCGCCGCGCGAGGCCTCGCGCAGCTCGTCGTAGATCTGCCGCGACGAGGTATAGGGGAAATACTTCTCCTTGCCCAGCCGGCGCGCCAGCTCGATGTAGATCCTGCTGTCTGTCCAGGCGTTGCCCGGCGGATCGACAGCTTTCTGGATGTGGATCACCCGCCCCTCGGCACTGCAGACGATGCCCTCTTCTTCTTCCTGCAGGCTGCCGGCGAGGACGACGTCAGCATGATGCGCGGTCTCCGAGAGGAAGAAGTCGACGACGCCGAAGAATTCGAGCTTCGACAGCGCCTCGCGGACGTAGTGGGCGTCGGGCAGGGAGACCAGGGGATTGAAACAGATCGAGAGGAGCGCCTTGATCTCGCCGCGGTGGATGGCCTCCATGATCTCCACGGCGGAGAGGCCGGCCTGGGGGATCTCCTCGGGGGTGATCCCCCAGACTTTCGCCACGTGCTCACGCGCCGCGGGATCGCTGATCGAGCGCTGGCCGGGGAGCTGATCACATTTCTGCCCGTGCTCGCGGCCGCCCTGGCCGTTCCCCTGGCCGGTGACCATCATGCAGCCGGCACCCTCGCGGCCGATGTTGCCGGTGGCGAGGGAGAGATTGATCACCGCCAGGCAGTTCTCCACACCTTTCGATTGGTGCTCCAGCCCGCGGGCGTGCAGCGTAATGGCGCGCTCGGCCTCGGCGATCCAATGCGCGGCTTTCTCGATGGCCTCCGGGGGCACGCCGGTGATCCGCGCGGCCCGCTCCGGATCCCACGCCCTCACCGACTCCGCCACCTGCTCGAAACCGCTGGTGTGCGCGGCGATGAAGTCCTGATCCTGGAGATTGTCGCGCAGGACGACGTGGAGCATCCCCATCAGCAGGGCGAGATCGGTGCCGGGGCGGAGCGGCAGGTACAGGTCGGCGTTCCGGGTGATCGGCGTCATGCGCGGATCGGCGACGATCAGCCGGCCGCCCGCGTCTCGGCAGCGCCAGATGTACTGCGTGGTGATCGGCGCGCACTCGGCGATGTTGGCGCCGATGACGAAGATCACCTGCGCCTTGGGGATGTCGGCCCACGGGTTCGGCGAACGGTCGACGCCGAACGCCAATTTATAGGCGGTGCCGGCCGAGACCATGCACAGCCGGCCGTTGTAGTCGATGTGGCGGGTGCCGAGGGCGACGCGGGCAAATTTGCCGAGCAGGTAGGATTTCTCGCTGGTGAGGGAGGCGCCGCCATAGATCGCGACAGCGTCTTTCCCATGCTTCTCCTGGATCTCCCGCAGGCGGCGGACGGTGAAGTCGAGCGACTCGTCCCAGGTGGCCGTCTTGAAGCCTTCGGGCGTGCGGAGGAGCGGGTCCAGGAGGCGGTCGGGGTGCGCGCTCTGGAGGTAGCGGCGCACGCCTTTCGGGCAGAGCATCCCCTGATTGAACGGGAACTCCTCCCACGGCTCGAAGCCCACCACCTCATTGCCGCGCACCTTGAGCTGAATGCCGCACTGCTGACCACAGAAACAGCAGTGGGTTTTCACCAGCCGGTCCGGCGGATTCGCGCGTTGCTCGCTGTAGCCTCCCGGCGGCTCGTAGCTCAGGTGCGGGCCGTAGCGATCGAGCAGATCATTGTAGGGACGGGGCAGATCAGCCATTGTTCTCCACGAGGGCACTCTCCTTCAGGCGGAGCTGAGCGCTCGCCAGCGATTTGCGTTTACAGGCCGGACAGAGATCCTGCCAGCTCGGCCCGTAGTCGAAACCGAGCTGGCCGAGCGTCGTCTTCAGATCGTCGATGTGCATCCGCGAGGCGAACCGCTCGCCGCACCGGGTGCACTGCGCGCCTTCGCCCTCCTCCCCAACCTGATGGTAGAGCTTCACGCCGAGCTGGGCCGGGCGCTGGAAAATGTGAAAGAACTTTCCGAACGGGAGAAAGAGGAGCGCGGCGACTACGGTGATGGCGTGCAGGATCGAAAGAAAACCGTAGAAGCTGCCGCGCAACCAGAGCGTCGAGGCGGTGAGCGCGAGGCCGGTGACCGAGATGGCGAAGAGCAGGATAAGCGGAAAGAAGTCGCGGCCGAAATCCTGCACCGCGCGGACGCCGCGATCGCGCATCCGCCGCCAGAGCGCAAGCGAAATCCCGCCGAGCACCATCACCGCCGCGACGTCCAGCCCGTGGAACAGCAGCCAGGCTAGGACGGTTCGGAGGTGGAAGGAGCCGGCCGGAAAGCCGAACAGATAGGTCACATAGGTCATCTGGTCCTGGCCGTCGCTGCGGAAGTGGATCCAGCCGAAGACCAGAGGAAACGTGATCAGCACCGCGAGGATGCAGCCCCAGAAGAGGAGCTGGTGCATCCACCAGCGCAGCGCCGAGCGGCGGCGGATGAAGGTCTGCGCGAAGAGGTGCGTCCACGCCACCGGCAGCAGGCGGCCGAGGCTGCGAAAGAGTCCCTGCTGGCGCGCGAGCTGCCAGCCGCGCCGCCAGTACATCTGCGTCGGCGGCTTCTGGATCCAGGTCAGATAGTGGTAGGCGACACCCCAGGTGGCGAAGATGGTGGCAAAGGTGTAGACCACCAGCGCGGGATCGAAATTCTGCAGATTGCGCGAGCCGACCACGATCGCGGCGGCGAGGAAGCCGGTCCACAGCGTGGCCCAGGCCCCGGCCCGCACCTGCTCGGCGGCGCGCGACGTGACCTCCTTTTCCTCCAGGCGGCTCAGGAAGACCCGCCGGTTGATCCAGGCGAGGAGGAGAGACAGGGCGGCGAGCAGCACGAATCCCGGCCAGACGGCGCCGGTCTGCTGGCGGAAGAATCCGAGGAGGAGCGGTGGAAAGAAGCCGCCCAATCCCCCCATGGCGCCCACCAGGCCGGTGACCGTGCCCGTCTCCTTGGGAAAATATTCGGGGACCAGCTTGAAGACCGCGCCGTTGCCGAGCCCGAGGAGCGCGGCGCACCCCAGGGCGCCGACGCTGAACGGCAGCATCGCCGGCCAGGTGAGAAGGAGCGCGAACGGCACGACGCCCAGGAAGACGCCGGAGAGCACGCGCGCGCCGCCGATGCGGTCGGCGAGCCAGCCGCCGGCCGGGCGCAGGAGGGTGGCGAGCACCACGAAGCCGGCGGCGCGGAACCCGGCGTCGGCCGGCGCCAGCTTGAACTGATCCTTGAGCAGCGTCGGCAGATAGATCGAAAAGGCGACGAAGCCGCCGAAGGTCAGGAAGTAGAAGAGCGACAGCACCCAGGCCAGCTTCTCCCGGGTGAGGACGCGGAGCATGGCGCTCATCCCTCCGGGCTTCGCCGCCACCGGCGCGTTGCGCGCCAGGAGGCCGAAGACGACACCCCAGACCACGAGAAGCACCGCCACGCCGCGGAACACCGGCTGCCAGCCCACCGCCGCGGCGATCAGCGGTCCGAGGAAGACGGCCGCCGACTGGCCGATGTTCCCCAGGCCGTAGACCCCGAGGGCGGAGCCCTGGCGGCCGGCCGGAGTCCACCGCGAGACGTAGCCGACGCCGACCGGAAACGCCGAGCCGGCGATGCCTAGGAAGAACGCCACCAGCAGCAGCTCGCGATAGCTCGCCACGTGCGGCACCATCCAGGCGGGCACGGCCACCGCGATCAGCAGCACCGTGAAGACCGACCGCCCTCCAAAGCGGTCCGCCAGCATGCCGATCGGCAGGCGGCCGAGAGAGCCGAGAAGCACAGGGATGGCGATCAGCAGCGAAGTCTGGCTCGGCGAAAGGGAGAACATCTCGCGGAACCGCGGCGCGAACGCCGAGATCAGCCCCCAGGCGGCGAAGGAGACGGCGAACGAGAGGGTGCCCAGCACGATGTGCCGGGCGTTCGAGGGGGCGCCGGAAGATCTCGGATCGCTCATCGCGGATCGACTTATATCGTAGAACGAGGGAATGGAAACGCTCCGGACGGGCAGGGACAGCACCGCTCTTTCGGGTAGGGAGCGGCCTCTTGGCGCAAGGAAAAGCGAATCCGGGGACTCAGGCGTCGGGCGCTCCGCCTCTGCACCGCCCGCGCTGGGCGGGCTCAGCCGCCGGTGGCGGGCTTGCAGCGGACGAGTTGGCCGTCCTCGGTCGCCTCGACGCCGTCCGGCTCGTAGCCTTTGGTCAGCAGGCGGTCGGCCAGGATGGAGAGGGCGATGTCCGAAGGGACGGAGTTTCCCTGCAAGCTGAGCCGGCCGGGCACCTTGAGCGTGACGGCGGCCGTGGTGTCAGCGGCATTGGGCAGGGAGTCGATCTCGCGCAACACTGACTCGATGGGGTGTCGCATAGAGCCCTCGGGAGGGAGAGACGGCCCACCTAGAATACATCCAGAGACGCCGCCGCGTCACCCCCCCGCGGGGTAGGTTGATCCAGGTTGATCTTCAATCCCAGCGATCGATCTGGTAGGACGCCCTCCCCGTCTTCGTGGTCACCCGGAGCAGATGATTCCGATTGCTGCCCTTGCGCAGATCGAGCCCGCAGGCGGTCGCCTCGTCCTTGCCGGCGACGACCGCGGTCTTCGCGTAGGCTTCGAGCGTCGAGCGGACCGGGTGGAGCTCGGAGCGCAGTTGCTCCGGGAAGAAACCCGCGCCTTGCGTGTAGACGAGGTCGCGCGCGCCGTCGAGGATCAGGATGACGCCGGCCCCCTGGTGATCAAAGCTTCGCCCGGCGTCCCAGAGGAATGGAAGCGGCGTGATGGCCGTCACCTGGCAGTAGGTCTCCGGCGTCAGATTCCAGCTCTCGGGCTTGGAGCCGTCGTTGTAGACGTACCACGAGACCGGATTCCTGTGCTCGATGGAGTCCCACTGCAGGAGAGGCGGCGCCGCGGGATCGGCGGCGGTCACCAGGGCGAGATACGGCCCTCGCGCGCTCGGGACAAAGAGCTCGATCGTCTCGGCCGACGGCAGCACGGTGCGGGCAAACTTCTCCCAGGTCATGGTCGTCGGCGGCGCCTCGACCGATTTCGGTCGCCGTGCGACCGGTTTCAGGTGATCGAAAAGGCCCGTCCCCTCTTGCGGTGGCGGCGCCGGAGCCGGGGACGTCCAGAGCGTGACCTGGACGTCTTCCAGACGCGCAAAACGCCGCGCCAGCGCGCCGGCGGCGCCAAGCTGCTGCATCGCCTTCTCCGCCTGGGCGATGTTGCCGGCCGACGGCGGGGCGGTCGGGCGCTGATACTGAAGGGGGTGCATCTTCTCGCTGAACCGGCGGCGCACCTGGTGGAACGGCATATGAGCCGCCAGATCCGCCAGGAGTGTGCCCACCATCGTCGACCGTACATGGCAGAAGCCTGGCGGCGCCGTCGCGACCGCGCGCCAGACGATCACCTCCCGGAGGCGCTGCTGCCTCTTCTTGACCGCCGCGAGCCGCTCGTGGAGCGCCATGAGCCAGCGCGCCGGACCGGCGACCTTCTCGCTGCGATAGAGCTGCTCGGAGTCGAGAAGCCTCACGGCGTTCTGCACCACCTTCAGCGGAAACTCGGTGAGCCCGCGCTGGAGGATCTGATAGTCCTCGCTCTTCTCCGCCATCACCTGCTGCGGCGACAGCAGCGCGTGCTGGTGCAGCATCGAAGCCGGCGGCGTCACGGAAAAGTGCTGCCAGGGTCCGGTCTCCGGCCTTCCCCAGACCGGGTCCTGGGAGACGAAGACCCCGGTCACCCGCGCCTTGGCAGCCGCCTTGGACAGCCGGTCGACCGCGGCGGCGAAGACGCCGGGGCCGTTCGCCCAGAGGGCCGATTCGACGTCCCCGTCCTCGGAGAGGGTGACCAGCCCGCCGTAGCGCTCGACGAACATCCGGCAGGCGCCGCAGGTGTAGACCTGGCGCAGCTCCGGCGGAATGTTGTCGAGGAAGAGCGTCCAGAGATCCGCATCCGTGGTGAACAGCGGTGCGCCGTCGCCAACGGCCTGGCGGAAGCGGGCACCGATGGCCTCCAGGAGCGCGAGATCGTCCTCGGTCGGATCCTCCGGCGCGGCACCCTGTGTCGAGGTGGTGGCGGTCATTCGTATTCCCGGATCAGGCAAGCCAGTTTTCGAGCTGCAACCGAGGATCCAGATCCCGTAAGTCAGGATAGAGCGTATCCGCACTGATCAAGACGCAGCCGTTCGCGATCGAGGTGGCGGCGATCATGAGATCGATGTTGTGTAGCTTTGTGTTCTTGTCCTTCAGACTGCGGGCGATCCGAAGCTTCGCTTTCAGCTCACCGAAGACGCGCGCGGCTTCGACGGTCAGGGGGAGGACTTCAAAGTCAGCTTGCAGATCTTGGATGCGCTGCCGCAGAGCGGGTTTCTTCTCTCCGGGAGCGTTGGCGTGACCGTACTCAAGCTCGAAGATGGCGAGGATCGAAATGAAGACGTGGTCGGAGTCTGTGAGATTCGCGATTCGGCGCGCAATGGCTCTGTGGCCCGGCGCCGCGGGCTCGTAGAGATCAGACAGACTGTCGGAGTCGAGAAGAAGCCTCATCAGGGCTCGTCGGAGCGGAAAGAGAAGCTCTCGCGGAAGTCCTCCCGATCCTTCTTCAGAGCCTCCCGGTAGTCACCAAGGCTCGTGGGCGCGCCTTCGATCTTCTCCACCAGCCGGGCCCATTTCGAATGCCGGACCTGGGGCACCGAAAGCTCCGGCGACTCTCTCTGGAGAGCGGCGGTAACAGCCCGGAGAACGAACTCGTCCCGATCGGCTCTCCGGGAGACCGTTTCCGCAAGCTCGTCGGGCAGCGTGATGGAGATCTTCATCTGTATCCTCGCCTCCAGAATAGCATGTCCTTGTTGACTGGTATGATCCTCCCCATGAACGACGATCTCTGGCCGGCACTCCCCTACGAGACCTGGAAGGACACCTACGCCACCCTCCACATGTGGACGCAGATCGTCGGGAAGATCGCGCTCGCGCAGGGACCGCCGCTCAACCACAGTTGGGGGATCGCGTTCCAACTGACGCCGCGCGGTTTGACGACGCGGAACCTGACGCACGGCTCGCGCTCGTTTTCGATCGAATTCGACTTCATCGACCACCAGCTCGTGGTGCGGACGACCGATGGCGACCGGCGGGCGCTGAAGCTCGAGTCGCGGTCGGTGGCCGAGTTCTATCGCGAGGTGATGGCGTTGCTCGACGCGATGTCGTTGCCGGTCAAGATCTGGCCGGTTCCCGTCGAGCTGCCCTACACCCCCGTCCCCTTCCAGGAGGACACGGAGCACCACACCTACGACCCCGAGATGGCGAACCGTTGCTGGCGGATCCTCATCCAGGCGGAGCGGGTGCTCACCGGCACGCGCTGCCGGTTCATCGGCAAGTGCAGCCCGGTGCACTTCTTCTGGGGCGGCTTCGACCTGGCCGTCACCCGCTTCTCGGGACGGCCGGCGCCGCCGCGCGAAGGCCCGGCGTTCATGCGCGAGGCGTACTCGCACGAGGTGATCAGCCACGGCTTCTGGTTTGGCGGCGGGCCTGTTCTCGAGCCGGTGTTCTATGCCTACAGCGTTCCCGAGCCGGCAGGCTTCAAGGAGGCGCGCATCGAGCCGGCCGCCGCCTACTACCATCAGGAGCTGGGCGAGTTCCTTCTCCCCTACGAAGCCGTCCGCACGGCGCCGTCTCCGGAGGCGGCGATCACCGCCTTCGTCGACAGCACCTATGAGAAGGCCGCGACCCTCGCCGGGTGGGACCGTGCGGCCCTCGAACGCGCTTCTGGATAGGTTCCGGTTTCATTTGCGCTAGCATCGGGGTCAAATCCTTCGGAAGGCTCCTCCGAAAGGGGTGGACCATGATGCACCGCGCCGCCGTGTCGTTGCTTCTCCTCCTCGCCGGTCAAGCTCTGTCGGCCGATCCGCTGCCCCGGGAGCGGGTGCCGGAGCCGCTCAAGCCCTGGACGGACTGGGTGCTGCGCGGCCAGGAGGGCGCGCTCTGCCCCTACTTCCTCGGCAGCGACGACGGGACGGAGTGCTCCTGGCCGGGGCGGCTGACGCTCTCTCTCGGCGAGAAGGGCGGCACGTTCGCGCAGACCTGGAGCGTGCAGGCGGCCGAATTCGTGCCGCTGCCAGGCGACGGACGGCGCTGGCCGCTCGACGTGACGCTGGACGGCAAACCGGCGGCGGCGGTGGCGAATGATGGGAACGATGGCAAGCCGGGTCTGTGGCTGCCGCCCGGCAATCACACGGTCACCGGCGCCTTCCATTGGGATGCAGTGCCGGAGGCGCTGCCGGTGCCGGCGGAGGTCGGGCTGGTGGCGCTCACCGTGCGCGGTAGCACAATCCCCTTCCCGGAGCGTGACGACGAGGGACAGGTCTTCCTGCAACGCTCGCAGGCGGCGGCCACGGAGGAAGAGAGCCTGGAAGTCATCGTGCACCGGCGGGTGGTGGACGAGGTGCCGCTGCTGCTGGTGACGCGCATCCAGCTCTCCGTCGGCGGCAAGGCGCGGGAGATGTTGCTCGGCCGGGCGTTGCCGGAGGGGTTCATCCCGGTCTCCCTCACCGGTCCGCTGCCGGCGCGGCTGGAGCCGGACGGCCGGTTGCGCACCCAGGTGCGGCCGGGGACGTGGACGCTGGAGCTGACCGCGCGCCACGCCGGGCCGGTGCCGGCGCTCGCTCTGCCGGCGGCGGACAAGCGCGGCGGCCCATGGGCGGAGGAGGAGGTCTGGGTGTTTGACGCCCGGCCGAGCCTGCGCCTCGCCGACGTCGAGGGCCCGGTGTCGGTCGATCCGCAGCAGACGTCGCTGCCCAACGAGTGGAAAAGCCTCCCCGCCTACCGCATGCGGCCGGGCGATGCGATGCGATTTGCCGAACGACGGCGCGGCGACGCCGATCCGGCTCCCGACAAGCTGACCCTTCACCGCGTGCTCTGGCTCGATTTCGACGGCGGCGGCTACACCTGGCAGGACCACCTCGCGGGCACCCTCACGCGGAGCTGGCGGCTGGAGATGCCGGCGCCCAGCTCTCTCCAGAGAGCGGTGATCAGCGGCCGGGACCAGGTGATCACGTCGCGTTCCAAGAACGGCGCGGCCGGGGTCGAGATCCGCCAGGGGCAGGTGCAGCTCGCCGCCGAGGGGCGTCTCCCCGGTCTGTTCTCGCTTCCCGCGGTCAGTTGGGACCACGACTTCCAGAAGGTCGACGGCGTGCTCAACCTGCCGCCCGGCTGGAAGCTCTTCGCCGTCACCGGCGTCGACGAGGTCCCCGGAACCTGGCTCGGCCGCTGGACGCTGCTCGATCTCTTCCTCGTGCTGGTCATCGCTCTCGCCGTCCGCTATCTCTGGGGCAACCGCTGGGGGCTGCTCGCCCTCCTGGCCATGGCGCTCACCTGGCAGGAGAGCGAGGCGCCGCGGTGGATCTGGCTCGCGGCTCTCGCCACGGCGGCGCTCCTGCGATTGCTGCACAAGGAGGGGCGCGCCCGCACGCTCGTTCGTCTCCTCTGGGCGGCGTCGCTGATCGGCCTGGTGCTGATCAGCGTGGCGTTCCTGGCCGGGCAGATCCGGCAGGCGATCTACCCCACGCTCGAACATCCGGAGAGCTCCGTGGGGGCCGAGGGGACTGTGGTCGACGAGACGGCGCAGGTCTCGCTCGGCTCTCAGGAGGAGCGCGAAAAGCTCAAGTCGCTCGGATACATCGGAGGGAAAGCCGAGAACGACGAAGCAGCGAAGTCGAACGCGACGAACGCTCCGGCTCCCCAATCTGCCGTGGAGGGCGTTCCCGCCTTCGCGCCGGCGCCGGCTCCTCCGGCGTCTCCGCCACCGCCTCCCAAGCCAGAGCCCCGGCGTGCGCAACTGGAACAGAAGGTCGTGAGCGAATTGCGGAGCTCCGGCAGTTACGCCAGGTCCAGCCTCAGTTGGGTCGACCCCAAGGCGGTCGTCAACACCGGCCCGGGGCTGCCGGCGTGGCAGTGGAACCAGGTGATCTTGCGCTGGAGCGGACCGGTCGAGAAGGGGCAGCACGTCCGCTTCTTCCTCCTCTCCCCTTTCGCCAACTTCGTCCTCGCCCTCCTGCGCGCCGTGCTGCTGGTGCTCCTGATCCTGCGGGTTCTCGGCCTGACCGTCGTGCCCCCATCCTGGCGCCGGCCGCCGGCGGCAGCCGCGTCCCTTCTGGTCCTCCTGGCCTTCTTCCTGGTACCCGGCGGCGCCAGGGGGGCCGACATGCCGCCGCAGGACCTCCTGGACAAGCTGCGCGAGGCGTTGACCGAGAAGCCTCCATGCCATCCGAATTGCGCCGCGAGCCCGCGGATGTTCGTGGACGCCTCGCCGCAAGGGCTCCGGCTCCGCGTCGAGATCGGTGTCGCGGCGACGGCTGCGGCCGTCGCGGTGCCTCTCCCCGGCGGCGCCCAGCAGTGGGTGCCGACCGAGGTGCAGGTGGACGGCGCAGCCGCAGCCGTGGTGCGCTCGGAGGACGGCCGCCTCTGGGTGCGGGTCTCTGCAGGGCGGCATGAGATCGCGGTGAGCGGCGCTCTGCCGCAACGCGATGTGGTGCAGATCCCGCTGCCGCTCAAACCGCATTTCGTCACGGCGACGGCGAGCGGCTGGACGGTGGACGGCATCCATGAGGACGGCCAGGCGGACGACTCCCTCCAGCTCACCCGGTCGCGCGGCAATCGCGGCGATGGCCCGGCGGTCTCCGGCGCGTTGCAGCCCGGCGAGCTGCCGCCGTTCCTGGAAGTCGACCGCACCCTGCGCCTCGGGCTCACCTGGCAGATGGAGACCCATGTGGTCAGAAAATCGCCCCTCGGCACGCCGGCCGTCGCCGCGGTCCCGCTCCTGGCGGGAGAGTCGGTGACCACCGCCGGCATCCGTGTGCAGAAGGGCGAGGTGCTGGTGAACCTCGGGCCGCAGGTGCAGGAGACGTTCTGGACGTCGACCCTGGAGACGCGTCCGGAGATCGTCCTCACCGCGCCCAAAACCCTGGTCTGGACCGAAGTCTGGCGGCTCGACGCGAGCCCGCTCTGGCACGTCGAAGCGCAAGGCATTCCGGCGGTGCACACGGCGGAGGGCGCTGAGGTCCGGGTCCCCGAATGGCGCCCGTGGCCGGAGGAGACGGTGAAGCTCGCCGTCTCACGGCCGGAGGGGGTCCCGGGCCAGTCGCTGACCATCGACCGCAGCATTCTCACCGTCACCCCCGGCCTGCGCTCGACCGACACGCGGCTCGACCTCTCCTTGCGCAGCAGCCGCGGCGGCAGACATCCGGTGGTGCTGCCCGACAAGGCGGAGCTGACCGCGGTCCTCATCGATGGCACGCAGCAGCCGATCCGCCAGGAAGGGCGGCAGGTTGCGCTGCCGATCCGCCCGGGCGCGCAGCAGATCACCCTCACCTGGCGCGAGAGCCGCGGCGCGGCCCTGTTCTTTCGCACGCCGGACGTCGATCTGAAGACCCCCAGCGTCAACGCGCTGGTCTCGGTGAATACAGCCGGCCGCTGGATCCTGCTCCTCGGCGGGCCGCGCCTCGGCCCGGCGGTCCTCTTCTGGAGCCTGCTGCTGGTGATCGCGCTGGTGGCGGTCGCCTTGAGCCGGCTGCCGCTGACGCCTCTGGGCACCCGCGACTGGGCTCTCCTCGGGGTCGGCCTCTCGCAGGTGCCGCTGACCGCCGCCGCCTGGGTGGCCGGCTGGCTCCTCCTCCTCGGCCTGCGCCGCGACCGGGGCGCCGCGATCCGCCGCGACCGCGTGTTCGATCTGGCGCAGGTCTTCCTCGCGATCTGGACGCTGGTCGCCCTGATCATCCTCTTCTGGGCGATCCAGCAGGGTCTCCTGGGAACGCCCGAAATGCAGATCACCGGCAACGGCTCGACGGCGAGCGAGCTCCACTGGTACACCGACCGCGCCGGCGAGACCCTCCCCGCCGCCTGGGTGCTCTCCGTGCCGATCTTCGTCTACCGCCTCGCCATGCTCGCCTGGGCGCTGTGGCTCGCCCCCGCCCTCCTGCGCTGGCTGCGCTGGGGCTGGGAAAGCCTCAACATCGGAGGCGGCTGGCGGGCGTGGGGACCGTGGTGGCGGCTGCGCAAGAAGATGCCGGAGCGGCAGACACCACCGCCGTTGCCGAGGGCGTAGGCGGAGGGCTCACGGACGGGCACGGACTGACACGGACACCCACGGACGGTTCCTCCTGTCCGTGGGTGTCCGTGAGCGTCCGTGCCTGTCCGTGTCTGCTTTCCTGTTTACAGCGCCTCCGCTATTGACGACCTCTTGAAGCTCGCTGTATAGTGATTTTGTCTTGCTCCACCTGACATGAAGCGCGGGGACACAATGCCTCAGAATGCGCTGTCGGTCATCACCCGTATCAAACCCACGGAGCGCGCAGCGCTCGAATCACTTTTGGATGTCATCGGCACGGACATCGATGGCAAAGCCGCCAACCGCTATGTCTGCTTCACTGATCTGACGACGATCCACTTCGCCTGCTGGGTCGTGATCCGCAGCGCTCCGGACAGCGACAGCCCGGCCAATGTCTATCCCGACACCCTGGTCCTCGAAACCAATTATGACGGCGACCTCGAGGCCCATCTCGATCAGTGGATCGCGAAAGGCGGCGCGGCCCTGGACGCGGTCTACGGTCACTGCGAAGGGTGGCCGGCGGAAGGCACGAAGAATCCGCAAGCTGCCAAACAATACTTAAAGGCAAATTCGGTTCCTTCGGCCGCTTTCTATGTCGGCTGTCCCGGGCAGACGCTGGGCAGCGTCCGCAACGCGATGGGGGTCCGGGAAGAGCTCGAGACGTACCTGGACACGGCGGAGCAGCAGGAGCCGTTCAGCAAGCTGTCGCCCGGGCAGGTGCGCCAGAAGCTCCTGGGATTTCTCAAGCAGGGAGCGAAAGTACAGCCGCAGATCTCTCCCGAGACGCTCGACGCGCAGAGCCGGCGGGCGAAACGCAACATCGTCCTGGCGGTGCTGATCGCCCTGCCGGTCCTGCTGCTCCTTCTGCCCTTCCTGCTGATCTGGTACATCGTGCTGCGGATTCATGAGACGAAGGACAACGCCGCGCCGATTCCGCCCCCCCTGCCGATCGATCCGCGCCTGTTCGGCAAAGAAGATTACTGGGTGCAGAACCATCTCACCACCCTGGTCGAGGTCAAGCCCGGCGCGTTCCGCCTGTATACCTTGAAAGTGGTTCTCTGGCTGATCGACCTGCTGGCCAAAACCGTTTTCATCACCGGCCAGCTCGGCGGTATTCCGACGATCCACTTCGCCCGCTGGCTGTTCATGGACAACAACCGCCGCCTGCTCTTCTTCAGCAACTATGACGGCAGTTGGGCGAGCTATCTCGGCGACTTCGTGGACAAGGCGAACTACGGTTTGACGATGGTGTGGAGCAACACCGACCGCTTCCCTCCCACGACCAACCTCGCCTTCGGGGGCGCCCAGCACATCGAGGCGTTCAAGCAGTGGAGCCGTGAGCACAACGTCTATGCGGCGGTCTGGTACAGCGCCTACCCCCAGGAGACGCTCCGCAACCTCAAGAACGACGTGCTGATCCGCGACGGCATCACGGACACCACGCTGTCGGAGGAGAAGGTGGCGGAGCTGCTCCAGATCTTCTGAGGTCCGACGAAGGGCGGTTCAGATCATGTTGGAGCTGGCGGATATTCAAGCGATCATTTTCAGTGGCCACGGCCATATGCCGCACTCGCGCTTTCTGCTGTTGCAGATCACGGAGCGCAAGGCGGCACAGGCTCTCCTGGCGCGGTTGGCGCCGCACATCGGGACCGGCGAGCGCCGGGCGCGCGGCACCGAGAAGCCGAAGTCCAGCGTCTCGATCGCCTTCACGGCATCCGGCCTGGGCGTTCTCGGCATCGCCCAGGAGTCGCTCAACACCTTCCCCCGCGAGTTCACCGAGGGGATGGCGAGCGGCGAGCGCCCGCGGGTGCTGGACGACACCGGCGACTGCGCGCCGGAAAAGTGGCAGTTCGGCGGCCCCACCACCGACCGCGTCGACGCCCTCCTGGCTTGTTATTCCACCAGCGAAGCCGTGATGGACTCGCTCGCTCGCGAGGACTGGTATCCGGCCTCCCCCGGGAGCGGTCTGCGCATCGTGTACGAGCAGGATTCGTTCCGCCACAGCGACAACGAGCCGTTCGGCTTTCGCGACGGCATCGCCCAGCCCGCGATCGAGGGCGGGCCGGTGCCGCCTCTCCCCGGTCAGGCCGTTCTGAAGCCGGGCGAGTTCCTGCTCGGCTACACGAACGGCTACGACAACGTGTCGACCGTGCCGACCGTGCCGGCGACGCAGGATGCGGCCAACCTGCTGCCGCCCGCCGACGGCGCGCCGGCGCTCAAGGGGTTCGGCCGCAACGGCAGCTTCCTGGTGTATCGGAAGCTGGCACAGGACGTCGAAGGGTTCTGGCAGTTCTGCGAGGACAGGACGCGCAATCCGGACGGCACGCCGAACCCGCAGGACAAGGAGAAGCTGGCGGCGAAGATCGTGGGCCGCTGGCGCAGCGGCGCGCCGCTCAACCTCGCGCCGGACCACGACGATCCGGCGCTCGGCAAAGACATCCAGCGCAATGACAACTTCCTGTTCGCCAAGACGGACGGCAACGGCTTCGCGTGCCCGATCGGATCGCACATGCGCCGCACCAACCCGCGCGACGCCCTGGAGCCGAACTCCCCGGAACGCGCCCTGGTCATCTCCAACCGCCACCGGATCGTCCGGCGGGGCAGGCCGTACGCGGACCCGCTTCCGACACCTCCCGCTCCCCTCGCCCAGACCGGCGCCGGCGCCTCCGCCGTGCCGGAGGAGGTGCGCGTCGCTCACCACAAGCAGCCGATGGAGCAAGGGCTGATCTTCCTCGCCATCAACTCCGACATCCAGCGGCAGTTCGAATTCATCCAGCAGACCTGGATCAACAGTCCCAAGTTCAACGGTCTCTATGACAATCCGGACCCTCTGCTGGCCAACAGCGACGGAACGGGAACGATGGTGCTCCAGAGCTGCCCCGTCCGCCAGAGGATCCACGGGATGCCGCGCTTCGTCCAGATGCGGGGCGGCGGTTACTTCTTCCTGCCGGGACTGCGGGCGCTGCGCTTCCTCGCCGCGCTGCCGGAAGGCAGTACACAAATCACCACGCCTGTTCAAGCGGCGGGAACGACAAGGGGTCAAAAAATGTCACTCCTCAAGAGCCTATGGTCTTCCGTCCTGACCGAAGGGCATAAGCTGCACGACGAGCTGTTGAATTTGCGGGAGATGCTGGACAAGGACTTTGAGAACCTGCTGGCCAAGCCGGAGCTGCTCCGCCCCCTCTTCAGCACTCTCCGCAAGCACGATCCGATTCTCGTCGTGCCGAAGCTCGCGGTCGTCTCCCTCTACCCGGACGTGCTGGAGGTGCTGGACAACGAAGCGGTGTTCAGCGTCGTGCCGATCTACGCCAAGAAGATGGAGGCGACGACCGGCGACTTCGTCCTCGGCATGGACGAGACGCCGCAATACAAGCGCGAGATCGGCTGGATGCGCCAGGCGACGCGCCCCGACGATCTCGCGACGATCGGCAAGCTGGTCAACCAGTGGTCGGCGGATCTGGTGGCCGCCGCCGCCGGGCAGGGGCGCCTGGACGTGGTCGCGGGCCTCTCCCGCGTCGTGCCGACCCGCTTGGTCGGAACCTATTTCGGCACGCCGGGGCCGGACGACGCGACGACGATGCGCTGGATGCGGACGATCTTCCGCGAGATCTTCCTGAACCTCGGCAACGATCCCAACATGGCCAAGGCGGCGGACATCTCCTCGAAGGAGCTGAACGCCTATCTCGACTCGCTGATCGCGCAGCGCAAGGCGGAGATCGCGGCCGGCACGCCGACGCCGGACGACTTCCTCACCCGCCTGGTCCGCCTGCAGGCGACCGCGACGGAGCCGATGGCCGACGAAGCCATCCGCCGCATGGTCGGCGGCACGATCGTCGGCACCGTGGACACCAATTCGAAGGCCATCGCCCAGGCGGTCGACCAATTGCTCGACCGGCCGGACGCGCTGCAAGGGGCACACGCGGCCGCCCAGGCCGGCAACGACGAGCTCGTGGCGCGCCACGTCTTCGAAGCGCTGCGCTTCAATCCGCAGAATCCGTTCCTCCTGCGCCAGTGCGAGCAGGACTACACGGTCGCCGCGGGCACCGACCGCGCCAGAAAGATCTCCAAGGGGCATCTCGTCCTCGTCGGCACCGAGTCGGCGATGTTCGATCCGGCGAAGTTCCCCGATCCGGACGCCTTCCGCATCGACCGGCCGGCCGAGACCTACATCCATTTCGGGCACGGTATTCACACCTGCTTCGGCCAGTACATTGCCACGCTGGTGATCCCGACGGTCGCCAAGCACCTGCTGAAGCTGAACGGCCTCCGCCGCGAGAGCGGCAACGACGGGAAGCTGCGCAACGACGGCGCCTTCCCGGACCATCTCGTGGTCCGCTTCGACGCCTGACCGATGGGGCCACCCCCTGGGGTGGCCCTCGGAAGCTCCCCCTTCGTACGGTGCGCGGTCAACCGGTGGCTCGTAGGATTGGGCCACGATGAACGACGACCTCTGGCAGCCGATCCAGTTCGACCGGGAGTTGATCAAGAAGTACGATCGCCCGGGCCCGCGCTACACGTCGTATCCGACAGCGCCCCAATTCACCGCCGATTTCGGCTCCGCCCAATACTCCGATCTGCTCGCGTCGAGCGTCGTGTCGAGCCGGCCGCTGTCGCTCTACGTGCACATCCCCTTCTGCGCGCACCGCTGCTTCTTCTGTGGCTGCAACGTGACCATCTCCAAAGACCGGAGCTGGGGCAAGCGCTACCTGCCGCTGCTCGAACAGGAGATGGCGATGGCCTCCGAGCGGCTCGATGGGACGCACCGCGAGACGGTGCAGATCCATTGGGGCGGCGGCACGCCGACGTTCCTGCCTCCCGAGGATCTGACCGAGCTGATGGCGGCCATAAGGCGGCATTTCAACGTCGCCCCGGGCTGCGAGATCGGCGTCGAGATCGATCCCCGCGAATGCTCGGAAGCTCACTTGGATGCCCTGACGGCCGGCGGGGTCAACCGCCTGAGCATGGGCCTCCAGGAGCTCGACCCCAAAGTGCAGCGCGCGGTCAACCGGATGCAGACGCTGGAGCAGACGCGCGCCATCATCGAGGGCGGCCGGCGGCGCGGCGTCGAGAGCGTCAACGTCGACCTGATCTATGGCCTGCCGTACCAGACTCCGGAAGGGTTCGCCGCCACATTGCGCGAGGTGATCGCCCTCGCACCCGACCGGCTGGCGCTGTTCAACTTCGCCTATCTGCCGCAGATGTTTCCGCACCAGAAGACGATCCGGCCGGAGACCCTGCCCGATCCGGAGAGCAAGCTGCGGATGCTCGAAGAGGCGATCGCGGCGCTCACTTCCGGAGCCGGCGGATACGTGTTCATCGGCATGGATCACTTCGCGCGGCCGGACGATCCGCTCGCGCAGGCGCTCCGCGACCGCACGCTCACCCGCAACTTCCAGGGCTACTCCACCTGCGCCGAGACCGATCTCGTCGCCTTCGGCGTCTCCTCGATCAGCGAGGTCGCCGGCGGCTACGCACAGAACGTCAAGACGCTCGGCGAATACCGCAGCGTGCTCGAAGCCGGCCGCTTCCCCACCTGCCGCGGCCTCCTGCGCAGCCGCGAGGACGAGCTGCGCCGCGACGTGATCGTCGCCCTCATGTGTCACTTCCGGGTCGACAAGGCGGCGATCGAAGCGCGCCATCTGATCGATTTCGACACTGAATTCGCCGCCGAGCTCGAACGGCTGGAGCCGATGGCCGACGACGGGCTGGTTGAGATCGAGCCGGGCCGCATCGAGGTCACCCCGCGCGGGCGGCTGCTGGTGCGCAACATTGCGATGGAGTTCGACGGCTACTTGCAGGCAAGCAACGCGTCTCGCTACTCGCGGACGGTGTAGCCCCATGGCGAGCCCGATGATTCTCCCCTTCCACCGCCCAGACCAGGAAATCCCCGCCGCGGAGCCGCGGATGCCCGACACCGTCCTGCTGATCGGCAATCCGAACGTCGGCAAGAGCCTGCTGTTCAAAAACCTGACGCATCGCTACGTCAACGTGTCAAATTTCCCCGGCACGACGGTCGAGATCACCCGCGCCCGCGCCACCCTGGCGGGCCGGCCGGCCGAGGTCATCGACTCGCCGGGAGTGAACGACCTGTCGCCGCGGAGCGACGACGCCCGCGTCACCCGGCAGCTGCTGGACAGCCATCCGAACGCCGCGGTGGTGCAGGTGGCCGACGCGAAGAACCTGCGCCGCGCCCTCCTTCTCACGCTCCAGCTCGCCGAGCTTGGCCGGCCGATGATCCTCGTCCTCAACATGCTGGACGAGCTCGCGGCGCGCGGCGGCCGGATCGACACCGACCGCCTGTCCGAGATCCTCGGCGTTCCAGTGGTGGGCACCATCGCCGCCCGCAACCAGGGGACGGAAGCCCTCGCCGAAGCGGTGGCCGACGCCCGGCCGTCGTGCCTCGTGACCGAGGAGACGGTCGGCAAGCCGGGCACTGACGCCTACGAGCGCAACCGGGCACGCCTGGCGCGGGTGCACGCCATCCTCGCCGAAACCTATTCGATCGCCCAGCCGGACCGCGCGTCGCTCGGCGTCCGCCTCGGCTTCTGGGCCATGCATCCGGTCAAGGGGCTCGCCGTGCTGCTCGGCGTCCTCGCGTTCGTCTTCTGGTTCGTCGGCCTGTTCGGTGCCGGCACCCTGGTCGGCCTGCTCGAAAACGGCCTCTTCCACCAGCGCCTGACGCCGCTCACCATCCGCGCCGCCGACGCGCTGCTGCCGTTCCCGCACACCCACAGGCAGGAAGGCATCACCCTCAAGCTCTCGCTCCCCGTCACGCCGGTGCACAACCTGTCGCTCGGCACCTCGGTGCGGACGGTGATCACGCCGGTCTATACGCTCGCTCCCGGCGCGCACCTCGGCGCCTGGGGCGCGATCCTGCGCTTCCTGCACGACTTCCTGGTCGGCGAATATGGCCTGATCACCATGGCGCTCTCCTACGCGCTGGCGATCGTGCTGCCGATCGTCACCACCTTCTTCCTCGTCTTCAGCCTGCTCGAAGACTCGGGCTACCTGCCGCGCATGTCGATCCTGGTCAACCGCGTCTTCCGCCTGATGGGCCTGAACGGCAAGGCGGTGTTGCCGATGATCCTCGGGCTCGGCTGCGACACCATGGCGACGATGACGACGCGCATCCTGGAGACGCGCAAGGAGCGGGTGGTGACCACGATGCTGCTCGCTCTCGCCGTCCCCTGCTCGGCGCAGCTCGGCGTGCTGCTGGCGATGATGGCGAGCCTCTCGCCGCTGGCCGGCCTGGCCTGGGCGGCGATGATGGTCGGCATCACCCTGCTGGTCGGCTGGCTCACCGCGCGCTCCTTCCCGGGCGAGGCGGGCGACTTCATCCTGGAGATTCCGCCGATGCGCCGGCCGCAGCTCGCCAACGTCTGGCGCAAGACGATCGGCCGGCTGAATTGGTATCTGCGCGAGGTGATCCCGCTGTTCGCGATCGGCACCGCGGCGCTCTTCCTCCTCGACCGGCTGCGCATCCTGGGCGCCGTCGCACGCCTGGGCGAGCCGCTGGTCACCGGCTGGCTGGGCCTGCCGAAGGAGACGTCGAGCGCTTTTCTGATCGGTTTCCTGCGCCGCGACTTCGGCGCCGTCTATCTCCTGGACGCGGCCACCGGAGCGCACCCGCTCCTTTCGCCGCACCAGATTTTCGTCGCGATGATCACCATCACGCTGTTCATGCCCTGCGTCGCCAATTTCCTGATGATCGGCAAGGAGCACGGCTTCAAGGTGGCCTGGGGCATGGCCGGCTTCATCTTTCCGTTCGCTTTTTTCATCGGTGGTGTCGTCCACCATCTCGGTGTCTGGGTGGATTTATGGCTGACCAGGTTCTGACCTGTCCTCTCTGCGGCTTCGAGTTCGAGCGGGCGGACTCCCTCTGCCATCACGGCTGCCCGCTGGGCGCGCTGTGCAATCTCGCCCGCTGTCCGGCCTGCGATTACGAGTTCCCGGAGAAGCTCCCCGCCGCGGCCGCCGCCGGCCCATGGTGGCGGCGGCTCTTCGCCCGCAAGGCCCCCGAGCCGCTCTGCCCGGCCGACGCGGCGTTCACCGTCCTCGACCTGCACGGCGGCGAGACGGCCGAAGTCCTCGGCCTGGGCGGCGACAGCCCGGCGCGGCGCAACAGCCTCGCCGTCTTCGGCCTCGTCCCCGGCTGTGAGATCTCGGTGCTGCAGCGCTACCCGTCGTACGTCGTCCGCGTCGGAGAGACCGTCCTCGCGCTGGAGGAGGACGTGGCGCGGGACATCGTGGTGCGGCGGGAGTCGGCCGCGCTCTGACCGGCCATCAGCTCACCGCGCGCCGCACGTGCCGGATGATCAGGAACTGCACGGTTCCGGCGGCGAAGAGGTAGGTCTCCCCCATGCCGCGGAAGACCTCCGCCAGCGGGAAGCCTCCCGGGGCGAGGTGCGGCGCCAGGGTGCCGGCCGCGTCGTAGAGCAGCCAGGAGATCTGGCTCGCGGTCACCAGCCCCCAGGGCCAGGAGAACAGGCCGCCGCGCAGCGAGACCGCGGTCAGCAGCAGCGGTGTGATCAGACAGAGGGTGAGAATGTCCACCACCGCGGAGACGAAGAAAATCAGCGACCCCCAGTCGCCGCCGAGGACCGCGCGCCCCCGCTGCAGCGCCTCCGGACCGGCGACCACGATCGCGAGCACGGCGGTGAGGGCCGCGATGGCGAGGACGCCGGAACGCCCGCCGGGGAGCTCGATGGCCGCCACTTTCCAGGACCGCGCCAGCTCCCAGATGCCGGCGAGGAGGGCGAAGTTCGAAAGGACTCCCAGGCCGCTCAGGATGACCGCAGATCCCGCGCTGCCCTGGAACGGCGGCAGCAGGCGCAGCACGTCGCGCAGCAGGATCAACACCGCGCCCCAGCCCAGCAGGAGCCAGGCCCGCCGCAGGTGGTCGCCGCGGGCGAAGACGGACACCGCCAGGCAACAGCCGGCCGTCGCCAGGATGCGCACGGCGATCCGCTGGCCCGGAATGAACAGGTCCAGGGCGTGGGAATGGGCGCCCAGCCATCCGGCGACGAGGGCGAACAGTGCGGCATAGAGCAGCGGGAAGGCTGCAAGCCAACGAAAACGCATTCAGCTTACCTCGCGTTTGATTTGCAGCAGAAGGTCGTCCGCGGCCGCGCGCCCCATCAGGGTGCTGAGGGCCGTGCGCAACCCGTCCATGAGCCCCTCGACGTGCTCCACACGCAGGTCCTCGGGCAACAGACCGAGCTCCCGCCGCGCCGCGCTCTTGATCCACATCCGAGCGTTGAACTGGCCGATGTAGGGCGCCAGCCGGTCCGCGACCTGCTCAGAGATGGCCAAGGAAGAGATCGTCAAACCACCCCCTCCTTCAGGGCTTGCCTGGGTTCCGAAATCCAAGCAGAGTATAGCGTGAGCACAGCCGGGGAGAGAAAATTGGTATACTGCTATAAGAGCAACCGTATGAGGATGGTCCAGGAGATGACTGACGTGAGACGAAGCTTGTTCCTCGGTCTGTGCCTGCTGCTGGCGCCGCTGGCGCCGTTGCGGGCGGTCGACGCCTATGTACCGATGGCCGCCAACCTGCCGCTCGGCGCCGCCACCTATCGCACCCTGCTGATCGCCACCAACACCGGCAGCGCCAATGCGGCGTTCAACGTCACCTTCCTCGCCAGCGGCACCAACGGCACAGCCGGCGCTCCGCAACCTTCATCATACGGCCTCTCCCCGGGCACCACGCTGCGCGTCTACAACGCGGTGCCGGCCGGCGCCCGCGGCATGCTCGCGGTGAGCGGCGACGCCGCCATCGTGGTGAGCGCCCGCGTCGAGGCGCTGGCCGCGAACGGCAACGTCCTGGCGAGCGCGCAGGTGCCGGTGGTGACGGCGGCGAAAGCCTTCAACGCCGGGCAGCACACCCAGTTGCAGGGGCTCCAGGCGGCCAACGGCGGCGCAGTCACCGACCTCGGCCTGATGAACCTCTCGACCACGGCGGCCAACTGCACGGTGCAGTCGTTCCGCACTGACGGCGGCAAGATCGCCAACGCGGCCAGCCTCACGCTCGCGCCGCGGTCGAACAACGATTTCACCGGCGCGCTCGCCCGGCTCGGCCAGACGGCGATCAAGGACGCCCGCTTCGACATCACCTGCGATCAGACGTTCGGCACCTATGCGCTGATCTACCGCCCGGGCGGTCCGGAGACGGTGGTCCTCGGCCCGGGCACGGTGCTCGACAGCGAGCTCAAGCCCGATGGCGGGGGGGGCAATGGTGGAGACGGCAGCGTGCTGTTCAGCCTCCCCGGCCAGTTCGCCAACGGCTCGACGTTCGCCGGCTTCGACCTGCCTCTCGCGGACGGCGCCCACTACGGCCACGCGCGGATGGAGCTCGACCTCCTGCTCGACCACTGGCATCAGGTGTTTCCGTTCAACCCCAATTTCCACACCGTCGCGAGCTTCCGCCGCAGCGCCGACCGGCGGACCGACCGGGTGCTCTACTGGGGGCTGATCCTCAAGGGCACAGGGGATTACAACACGATCCTCGACATGGGTATCCCCCCTGGCGCGAACGAGGGGACGACTCTCCGCAGCGGCAAGGGACCGTGGAAGGAGCACACCACCTATCACCTGGTGTTCGACTACGACGCCGTCCAGGGGACGATCCTCTTCGAGGTCTACCAGGGCGGTACCCTCGTGCAGCGGATGGCCGGCCCGGCCAACAACACCGACATCTCCAATCAGCCCGGCAAGACCGTGCGGATCGACTTCAGCGCGGTCGGCATCGGCGACGGCGCGTATTTTCCGACCCTGGGGTGGAAGTACTCCAACCTCACGATGCAGCTGACTCCCCGGTGAACGGACAACGACAGGAGAGATGGAGATGAGAGGAATGACATGGATGGGCGCCCTGCTGCTGGTCGCGGCACCCGCGATGGCCGGCGAGATTCTGGTGCCGCTGCCGGCGGGGGTGGCGGCGGACGGGACCACCTATACGACGCGGGTGTGGGTGACCAACATCGGGACCACGGCACGGCGGTGGACGCCGTCGTTCATCGCTCCCGGCGCGGACGGCACCAAGGTGGCCGCCGGCTCGCCGCTGACGGTGAATCCGGGGGCCACGGTGCCGGTCACCAACCTGGCTCCGGCCGGCAAGGGCGGCATGCTCTACGTCAACGGCGCGCCGCAGCTCGTGATCACGGCGCGGCTCGAAGGCACCGGACCGAACGGCGCCTTGCGCGCCTCCGTAGCCGGGCCGCTGGTCACCGGCCACGACCTCGCGGCGGGCGGCGGCACGCTGCAACTGCACGGGCTCAGCCAGCGGCAGGGCGGATTGACCACGGATCTCTATCTGATCAACGCGGCGCGCCAGCCGGCCCAGTGCACCGTCAGCGCCTTCCGCGACGACGGGAGCACGATCGCGGCCGGGGTGCGCTATGCGCTGCCCGCGCTGTCGGTGAAAACCCTCGAAGGTGCCCTCGCCCAGCTCGGCGCGCCGGGCATCGACGAAGCCCGCGTCACCGTCTCCTGCGACCAGGCGTTCTACACCTACGCCCGCGTCTACAAGGCGGGCAGCGGCGAGCTGAACATCATGACGCCTCCGCGTCCCCTGGGCCGGCCGGTGACGGTTCCGTGACCCGCGCCTTGGCTCTCGATTCGACCCAGGCCGAGCGGAGCATGGACACGGCGGCGTAGAGGACGACGGCGATCACCAGCCAGCGCAGGGTGACGAGCGGCAGCGACTTGACGATGAACGCCGCGATCAGCACGGCCGGCACGCCGGCGATGCCGAGCCCGAGCGCCGTGCGCAGGCTGTAGCGCCCGCTGCGGATGAAGCGGATGCTGCCCACCGGCATGAGGAAGGCGCAGGAGCCCATCATGATCGGGAAGGCCGCCGTCGGGTTCATGCTGAGCAGGCTCACCAGAACCATGCACGGTGCGTAGAGGCCGACGCCGACCTCCATCAGGGCGCCGAGCACGAAGTTGCCGACCAGGCCCACGGCGAGCGCCCAGCCGCTCAAGGCCAGGGCCTCGCCGCCCTGGACGCTCTTGTCCAGGTTCTTCATCACGAAAAACACCGCCGCCACCAGCAGGGCCAGCCCCATCGCGATCTGGATCTTCCGCCGCGGCGCATCGGCCGCGAAGCCGGCACCGAACCACGAGCCGAGGACCGCGGCGCCGATCATCAGCACCAGGGTCTTCATGTCGACGGTCACGATTGCGATGAAGATGAAGGCCTGCGCGATGGTTGCCAGGGTGTGCCCGACGTTGAGCGTCCCCGGGATGTCTTCGTCCGGGACCAGGCGCCGCAGCTTGAGGGCCGCGGTGGTCGGCGCGAACGAGCCGATGCCCAGGGTGTCGAAGAAGGCGGTGACGAACCCCAGCACCAGCTCGAAGAGACCGGGGGAGACACGCTGAGCGCCGGCGCGGGCACGCTGCACGGCTGCCACCAGCACGGAGAGATAGACGGCACCGGCGACGCCGAGAGCGACGAACAGAGCGAATTTCATGGCCGGAGATGGTACATCGGAATCGACTCGGATCGATGGCCGCCGTTGTGTCCACCGCGGGTTCTGACGGATAATTGACCTCCCCGACGTCCGTCGACCGCAACGCATCCCGGAGCACGCCATTCACTCTGCAAGCAACCCCGTCCGCGAACCCACACCACAGCTCCTGCACGAGATCTTCGAACGCACGGCACGGAGCCTGCCGGACCGGGTCGCCATCGACGTGCCGGCCACCGGCTCCGTCCCCCGCCGCCGGCTGACCTACGCCGAGGCAGACGGTCTAGCGAATGCGTTCGCGGTAAGACTCGCGCCGCTTGTCACAGAGGAGAGCGTGGTGGCGATCCTGCTGCCGCGCCGCAACCATCTGGTGTACGTGGCGCAACTGGCGGTGCTCAAGGCCGGCGGCGCCTATACGTGCATCGAGCCGGGGCTGCCGCCGGAACGGGTGCGCTTCATCCTGGAAGACTCGCAAGCCGCCGCCGTCATCGCCTGTCCGGAATCCGACAGCCTGCTCGCCGCGCTGGAGTTTCCCGTCGACCGCCTGATTCTTCTTGATGACCTGGACGATGAGTTGGAAGGAGGGCCGGCCCTCCCCTCTCCGCCGGCCTGGCTGTCGCCCTCGACCCTCGCCTACGTGATCTACACCTCGGGCACCACCGGCCACCCCAAGGGCGTGATGATCGAGCACCACAGCATCGTGAGCCTGGTGCTCTCTGACGTGGCGGCGTTCGGGCTCGCTCCGGGGGACCGCGTCGGCCAGAGCTCGTCGGTCGCCTACGACTCCTCGGTCGAGGAGATCTGGCTCGCCTTCGCCGCCGGCGCGACGCTGGTGCTGATGGACGACGACGTCGTGCGCCTCGGCCCGGACCTGGTGCCGTGGCTGCGCTCCGAACGGATCAACGTCTTCTGCCCGCCGCCCACGCTCCTCCGCATGTGCGCCTGCGACGACCCGGAGCGCGAGCTGCCGGACCTGCGGCTCCTCTATGTCGGCGGTGAGGAGCTGACCCCGGATGTGGCCAACCGCTGGGCACCCGGCCGCCGGCTGGAGAACGGCTATGGGCCGACGGAGTGCACGGTCACCGTGGTGCGCGGGCCGGTGCGCGCCGGCGAGCCGGTCACCATCGGCCGGACGGTGCGCGGCGCCCGGGCCTGGGTGCTCGACGAGACGCTGGAGGAAGCGGCGCCCGGCGAGACCGGCGAGCTGTGCATCGGCGGCGAGGGCGTGGCGCGCGGCTATCTCAACCGGCCCGACCTGACACGCGAAAAGTTCGTCGAGCATCCGCGCTGGGGGCGCGTCTACCGCACCGGCGACCGCGTCCGCCTCCTCCCCTCGGGAGACTTCGTCTACCTCGGCCGCTCGGATGCGCAGGTCAAGATCCGCGGCCACCGCGTCGAGCTGTCGGCGATCGAATCCGAGCTCTGCTCCTGCCCCGGCGTGCGCGCCGCGGCGTGCCGGGTGCAGGATTTGGGATCCGGCGGATCCGGCAAGGAGCTGGTGGCCTATCTCGTCGCCGAGCCTGGAGAGCTGCCTGATCCGGAGCGTCTGCGTTCGGCCTTGCGGGCGAGGCTCCAGGAGCACATGGTGCCGGTGCGCTACGGCTTCGTTCCGGAGCTGCCGGTCAATCCGTCGAGCGGCAAGCTCGACCGCTCGGCGCTCCCCGACCTCACTCCCGGTCCGGAGCCGCACCGCGACCTCGTGCCGCCGCGGAGCCCGGCCGAGCATCTCGTGGCGCGCGCCTTTTCGGACCACCTCCGGCGTGGCGCGCCGGTGTCGATCCACGACGATTTCTTCCTCGATCTCGGCGGCAACTCGCTGCTCGCGGCGGAGACGGTCTCCAGCCTGCGCAAGCAGGGGCTCACCACGTCGCTCACCGTGCGCGACGTCTACGAGGCGCGCACCGTGGCCGGCCTCGCCGCCCGCACCGCCCGCACCGCGGCCGGTGCCGCCCCGCAGGCCGATCGCCACCGCGAGGCGCCGAAGACCGCGGCCGCGCGGCCCAGCGCGCTCACCCCGCTGGCGCAGCTCGCCACGATTTTCGCCAAGCTCCTCCTCGGCTCGGTGGCCGCCTGGCTCGCCGCCTTCCGCCTGCTGCCGCTGATCGCGCGCGACGCTGGAACCATCACCTTCCTGCTGTTGATCCCGGCCCTCGCGCTCGCCGCCGTGGTGATTTATGCACCGCTCGCGCTCCTCGCGACCGTGGCGGTGAAGAAGCTGCTGATCGGCCGCTACCGAGAAGGCCGCCACCCGTACCTCGGCGGCTACCACCTGCGGAGCTGGCTCGTACAGCAATTCGCGCGCGCCATCCCCTGGGAGGTGGTCGAAGGGACCGTCTTCAAGAACACCTTCCTGCGCGCCCTAGGAGCGCGCATCGGGAAGGGCGTCCACATCCATCGTGGCGTCGACCTGCGCGCCGGCGGCTGGGACCTGCTCGACGTCGGCGACGGCGCGACGATCGGCCGCGACGCCTCGCTGGGGCTGCTCGACTACGAGGACCAGGAGCTGATTCTCGGGCCGGTCACGATCGGCGCCGGGTGCACGCTCGACACGCGGGCGCGGATGGCGCCGCACAGCGCGATGGAGCCCGGCTCCGTGCTGGCGAGCCTGGCGATGCTGCCGTCCTACGCGGTGATCCCCGCGGGCGAGATGTGGCACGGCGTCCCCGCGGAGTTTCAGGCCGCAGCCCCGCCGGAGCCGGCGCTCCCGGCCCAGATCCGGCGCTGGCCCGCGGCGCTCCACGGCGCGCTGCTGATGCTGATGCGCTCGCTGGTGGCGCAGATCTCCTTCCTGCCGATGGTAGTCCTCGCGGTGGTCTTCGAGAGGCTGTGGAACGCCGGCTGGATCGAAGCACTTTACTCTCCGGCGAGCTTAGAGGCTGCACCGATCGTGACCGCCCTGGGAATCACCGTCGCCGGCTTCTCGCTTGCACTGCCGGTCGAAGCGATCGTCGTCCGCCTTCTCGGGACGGTCCAGCCCGGCACCTACCCGCTCCATGGCTGGACGTCGCTCGCCATTTTCGTCAAGGAGCGGATGGTCGAGGCGGCGGGGAACGGTCTCAGCGGCACGCTCCTCTGGCCGCGCTGGCTGCGGCTGGCCGGCATGCAGGTGGGGAGGAACTGCGAGATCAGCACGATCATGGAGGTCATCCCGGAGCTGACCGCGGTCGGCGACGAGTGCTTCTTCGCCGACGGCATCTATCTCGGCCGGCCGTGGCTGCACCGCGGCACGATCACCTGCGGGCAGACGACGTTCGCGAGCAACACCTTCCTCGGCAACCACGTCGTCGTCCCCAGCGGCGCCGAATTGCCGACCGACATCCTGGTGGGCATCTCCACCGTGGCCGACGCCGGCAGCATCCGGCCGGGCAGCTCCTGGTTCGGCAACCCTGCCTTCGAGCTGCCGCGGCGTGAAGTGATCGCGAGCGACCGGCGGCTCACCCACGACCCGGAATGGTACCGTTACGCGACGCGCGTCTTCTGGGAAGGCCTGCGGATGCTGGTCCCGGTCCTGCCGGCGCTCCTCGGTATCCTGTGGCTCAAGATGCTGCCGCACTGGGAGGGCGCGCATCCGCCGGCCAGGTTCTTCCTGCTGACCCTTCCGGTCTTCACCGCCGGCGCGGGAGCCATCCTGATCGCTCTCGTGCTCGTCGCCAAGTGGCTGCTGCTCGGGCGCGTCCGCGCCGGCCAGCACCCGCTCTGGTCGTGCTGGTGCAGCCGCTGGGACTTTCTCTACGTCCTCTGGGCCGCCTACGTGCGGGGGAGCCTGACCAACTTCGACGGCACGCCGTTCATGGCCTGGTGGCTGCGCGCCCTGGGCTCCCGCATCGGCCGCCGAGTCGTGCTCGGCATCTCCTTCGCCCAGATCGTCGATCCCGACATGCTGGAGATCGGCGACGACTCGACCGTTTCCTGCCTCCTCCAGCTCCACAGCTTCGAAGACCGCGTGCTCAAAATCGCACCCTCCCGGATCGGCGCCCGCTGCACGGTCGGCAACAACGCCGTGCTCCTCTACGGCGCCGACATCGGCGACGGCGCGCGCGTGGAAGACGGCAGCGTGGTGATGAAGCACGAGACGCTCCTCCCCGGCCAGTACTACGTCGGCTGTCCCACCCGGCCTGCCGCGGCACCGGAAGAGGCAACCGTCCGCGCGTCGGCCGCGGCGTGATCTTTCCCTTGGGGGTATAGTCTCCCCATGGCCTCGGAACCGAAACACCGGCTCACCGTCCTGGACTACCTGGCCCTGGAACGCCAGGGAGAGACGCGGAGCGAATACCTCGACGGCGAGATGTTCGCGCTGGCCGGCGCGAGCCATGAGCACAACGTCATCGTCACCAATCTCGTCGCGGCCCTGCGCCCCCAGCTCCGAGCCCGCGGTTGCACCCTCTACGCCAACGACATGCGGGTGCGGACGCCGACGGACTTTCTGGCCTATCCCGACGTCATGGCCCTCTGCGGTGAGCGGCGGTTCGACGATCCCCGGCGCGACACGATTCTCAATCCGACCGTGATCATCGAAGTTCTCTCTCCGTCCACCGAAGAATATGACCGTGGAACGAAGCTTCCCCACTTTCGAGAGATCCCATCGCTCTCCGAGGCCCTCCTCGTCACGCAGGACCGGCCCTACCTGGAGCACTACATCCGGCAGGCAAGCGACCGCTGGTTGCTCGTCGAGATCAGCTCCCTGCGCCACATCCTGGAGTTGCCGTCGATCGGCTGCCGGCTGGCGCTCTCAGACGTCTACGAGGACGTGCTCGAGGCCTGAGCTCGTCCACCGCGGTTTGCTCCCTCCTCCTCTCCTCTGCTAGGGTGTTTCCATCCAAAGGAGACAGAATCCATGGCGAGACGAGGCGGTTTCAAGACCCAGGCTCCGAAGCAGGCCACGTTGGGAATCTCCGTCGTCCTCTGGCTGATCGGCCTGCTGAATGGGCTCGGTGTCTTCCATCTTCCCAACAACCTCGGATTCTGGGCGCTGGTCGTGGCCGGCCTGCTGTTGATTCTGGGCTGTCTGCTCGACGGGCTCTAAGCGCTCTAATCCGCCCAACCGGTTCCGTCCATGCCTCCGGAAGAGCGAGAGCAGACCCTCTGGGGCGCGCTCCTGTTTTTCGGCAAGGCATGGGTGTTCCGCGCCCGGCGCTCACTGGCCGACCGCGGGCCGGACCGCCCCCTCCGCGGCGCCCTGGGGCCGGCCGCGCCAGACGCCCGGATCGCGGCGGAGTCGCGCAGCCCGCTCTATTCGAGCGCGCAGCAGGACGAGCTCCTGCTGCAAGCCGGCAAGGTGCAGAACCTGCGCCTCGCGGCAGCGTGTCTGAACGGCCGCATCCTCCCCGCGGGCCAGGTCTTCAGCTTCTGGGCGCACGTGCCGCGGCCGACCCGGCGGCGCGGATTCGCGGCCGGGCGTGAGCTGCGTGAGGGGTGCGTCATCCCGAGCACCGGCGGCGGCCTCTGCCAGCTCTCGAACGCGCTCTATGCCGCCGCGCTCGACGCCGGTTGCGAGATCGTCGAACGGCACGGGCACTCGCGCATCCTCCCCGGCTCGCTGGCGGAGGCCGGGCGCGACGCCACGATCTTCTGGAACTATGTGGACCTCCGCTTCCGCCCGCCCGTCGAGAGCCAGATCGAGGTTCTCCTCACCCGGACTGAGCTGGTGGTGCGGCTCCGTTCCATGCAGTCTGTTGCGATCCCCCTCTCCGTGCGGCCGGCCAGGCGTCCATCCCAAATCCCGCCTCTCGCCGCCATGGAGAGCTGCGAGACGTGCGGCGTCACGCACTGCTTCCGCCACATGGACCGCACGGACAGCACCCCTGAGGGCGGCGCCGCGTGGCTGGTGGATGAATACCAGCCCGAGCTCGGCCGCTACCTGGCGGAGCAACGGCGGCCCGGCGACTGGCTGTTCCTGCCGCTCGCCGGCCGCTACCCCTGGGCGACCGGCGGTTTCGCCGAGGTCCGCCAGGCGTTCTGGGAGACGCTGGTGCGCTCGGCCGGCTCGCGCCGCCTGGCCGCCCAGGGCTCCGCACGGCAAGCGGCGCTCCTGCGCTTCGACGAGCAGCTCGCCCGCCGCTATGCACGGGCGGTCCCGGTCTCCGCCACGCACCTGGTGATCAGCCAGAATCTGCTTCCGTTCCTCTGGCGCTCCGGTGTGCTCGGCGGCCGCACCTTCGACGTGTTGATGACCCGCCTCCCCCTCGCGGCGCTCCAGGCCGCTCTCGACCGGGCGCACGCCCGCTGGCCGGAGAGCCCGACGATCGCCGACTTCCGGGCCGATCCCGCGCTGGTCGCGGAGGAAAGCGCCGCCCTGGCCGAAGCGCGGCAGTGGGTGACGCCGCATGCCCGTATCGCCGACATCGCCCGCCTGTCCGGACCACGCGCCGTCCGTCTCGAGTGGGCTCTCCCCGCGGCGCCGGTGAACGTGCGCGAGCGCGGCACGAAGATCCTCTTCCCCGCCGCCACCCTCTGCCGCAAGGGCGCCTACGAGCTCCGCGCCGCCGCGCGCCGTCTCGGCTTGCCCGTCGCGCTCGGCGGCCGGGTGCTGGAAGACGAACGCTTCTGGGCCGGCGTGAGCCTCTCCCCGGACGCGTCTCTGGATGGCGCGCGAGCCGTCGTGCTTCCGGCCTGGGTGGAGGCTCGGCCGAGGCGGCTGTTGCAGGCCCTCGCCGCGGGCGTGCCGGTCCTCGCGACGCACGCCTGCGGATTGGACGGCCTGCCGGGTGTGACCACTCTCGTGGAAGGAGACATCCACGCTTTGGAGAATGCGCTGGCCGCCGTCCTGGCAGCCCCATCCAGCCCCGCGGCGTGGGCCACCCCACCCGGACGCGCCTTGTGAGGAGGCGGGCGCGAGAGCATTCTGGAAGCCGGCAGTGCCACACCCTTCCGGAGGTGCCTCATGTTGCGCATCCATACGGTTCTCTGCCCCCTCGACTTCTCCGACGCCAACATCCGCGAGCTTGAAATGGCGGTCGACGTCTGCCGGTCTTTCGGGGCGCGCCTCATCCTTCACCACAACGTCCACTCCTCGCCGCTCGGAGCCTCGACCGCCTGGATGTGGAAGCAGGAGCACTCCCCTCAGACCACCCAGTCCACCCACGCCCTCGACGACGACAGCGCCGCGGATCTGCTGCGCGACATCCTCGCCGAGCTGCCGCTGGACATCGACGCCGAGGCCCGGCTGAGCAACGGTCTCGCGGCGCCGTCGATCCTCTCGATCGAAGACCAGACAGGCGCCGATCTCGTGATCATGACCACCCACGGCCCCACCACCAAAGACCACACGTCGGTGACCGAGAAGGTCGTCGAGCGCTCACGCTGTCCGGTGCTGGTCTGGCACGGTGACGCCGACGCGCCGGCTCTCCGCTTCGAGCCGGCCTCTCCCCCCGAGCCGCTGCACGTCCTGGTGCCGACCGACCTGACGGCGGCGTCCGAGCGGTCCGTGGCCTACGCCTGCGAGCTGGCCCGCCTGCTGCCGTTGCGTCTCCATCTGCTGCACGTGCTCACTCCCGCGCGGAACCTCTGGGTGCTGCCCGGGGTCTCGCCGTCCATGCCGCCGGCGCAAGACGTCGACCCCCGTGAGATGGCGTACCGCAAGCTGGAGCTGCTGGTGCCCGAGGATCTGAGCGAGCAGATGACTCTGCACGTCGAAGCCGGCGAGCCGGCGGAGGCGATCTCCGAGATCGCACACAACCTCGGAGTCGCCTGTATCGTCATGGGAGCCCACGCCCGCAGCCTGCTGCGGCGGCTGTTCAGCCGTGACACCTCCCGCGAGCTGATCCACAAGACGGGCTGTCCGGTCTGGTTCGTGCCCGAGTTGCAGGCGGCGTGAGAGCCGTCTCAGGACAGGAGGTTGCGCAACGCCGCCCGCCCTTCGCGGCCGAGGTCGGCATCGCCCACGTCCGCGCCGTAGAAGAGGATGGCCACTGCCGAGAAGAGGGCCGCTCAGCGGTCCAGGGAGGGGGTGCGGCCATGGCTCCGCTGATCCCTGCCGCCCTTCAATGCTCGTCTTCTTTCTTATCCTTGTGGCACGCCATGTCGATCACCACCGCGCAGGCGAGGATGAGCACGTCGTCCTCTCCTTCGGCCACATCGACACCGTAGCTGTCGGTGAAGGAGAACCATTTCTTCGACACCTCGGCGACCACGGTGCCTCGGCGGGTGAAGGTGTACTCGTGATCGAAAAGGTTGCCGCGGGCCTCCAGGTCGTCCGGACCCGGGATGTCCACCGAGAACTTGCAATGCAGGAGCGTGAACAGCGACTTCTTGACCGTGGCATACGGCCGCCCGTCGCGAGAGATCTCCCACGTCGGTCCGATCGAGATCAGCTTCTCCTGGACCCGCGCGGCCTCGTGGCCCTGGCGGTCCTTGAAGATCAGCTTGTCCCCGAAGCTCAGCACCTTGCCGTCGACGTAGAAAGCCTCGCGGCCCTCACTGTCCTTGATGGTGAAATCGTCCCCGATCGAGAAGAGCTTCTGCCGCATCACGTAGCGCATGGTGGTTTCTCCCGGAGTCCGCGCCCCCGTCTCGCCGGGGCATGCCTGGAGAGCAGTATAACCGGCCCTCTACGGCATAGAAGAGGATGGCCACTGCGCCCGCAAAGTCTCCAATCGCTCCAGAACCGTCCCCCGCCGCGGGCGCCGGCAACTCTGCGGCTTTTCTTGCGTAGTCCACAGGGATGCGAAAGATCATCCCGTTCGCGCTGGCGCTCACCCTGCCATTCCTCCTCCCGGTCCCTGCCCATCCGGCAACGCGCGCGCCTCTCGGAGACGCCGTGGCAGGATATCTCGCGCCGCTTCTTCAGATGCGGGACTTCAGCGGCTCGGTCCTGATTGCCCATCATGGACGGATCCTCGTCAACCGCGGCTACGGCTTCGCCAACTTTGAGCTTGCCGTTCCGGCGACGGCCTCGACGCGGTACGCGATCGGCTCGGTGTCGAAAACCTTCACCGCGGCCGCCGTCCTGCTGCTCGCCGAGCGCGGCCAGGTGACACTGGGCGATGAGATCGGCAAGCTCCTGCCCGGCCTGCCGTGGGGCGGCCAGGTAACGATCAAGCATCTGCTGGAGCATACAGGAGGAGTCCCCGACTACTATGTCCTGCCGGACTTCGCAGCACGCCGGTCGCAACCCGTCTCGCTGGCGGAGTTCACCCGGTGGATCGGCACCAAGCCGCTCGACTTCGCTCCGGGCACGAAAAGCAACTACAGCAATTCGGGATATGTTTTGCTGGCCGCCATCATCGAGAAGGTATCGGGGCAGCCCTATCCGCTCTATCTGCGGCGCAACATCTTCGATCCCCTGAAGATGAGCTCGACCGGAGACCTCAGCGAAGCCGGCGTGACCGATCGTCTCGCTACGGGCTACGATCCCGGCTTCCCGCCGGCGCGCCTGCAACGTCCCGTGACGTTCGATCCGGGCTGGCTCCTGGGCTGCGGCTCCATCTACTCCACCACGGGCGACCTCTTGCGCTGGGCCGAGGCGGTCCGGCACAAGACATTGATTCATGACGACCGCTTCCCGGCGACGTACGGCTGGGGACTCCGCCAAGTCTTCAACCGCCGGCTTCTCGAGCAGAACGGCCGCTTGCCCCTGGGATATACCTCCTTCGTGGGGCTCTATCCCGACGACGACCTGGTCGTGATCACCCTCAGCAATCTCCAGGTCGACCTGGCGGAACGGATCGGTCACGACCTCGCGGCCGCGGCTCTCGGCGTCCCGTACGCACGACCCGAGCTCCGCCGGGAGGTCCCCGTCGATCCAGCGCGGATGGCCGAATACGCGGGACGTTACGAGATCGCACCCGGCTTCGTCCTTGCGGTCCGTGCGGACGGTGGCCGGCTTGCGCTCGCCGGTCCCGAAGGGGACTACCTTCCTCTCGAGGCGGAATCCGACACCCGCTTCCTGTTCCGCGCCCTCTACACCGAGATCACCTTCGAACGCGATGACCAGGGCCGCGTGAGCCGGCTCGATTGGGCAGGACAGTTCAAGGCACAACGGGTGCCCTGACCCCGCGCTCCAACGTCCTTGGGCCCCCCTACGGGAGGAGGCTGAAGACGTCGATGACAATGGAATCGTCGAGGATGCCCGCCTGCCGCGCGTTCGGCTGCTGCGCTCCCGCCCGGCTCAGGCCGTACATCGCCTCCAGGGTCCGCAGGAGGTTGACGTGCGTGATCCCCTTCCCCTCCCCATACTCGCCGGGCTTGATGTGAGAGCCGGCGAAGAGGGTGGCGATGCGGTTGCGCTTCGGCGGCTCCCCCGAGGCGGGATCGGTCAGGCCGGTGGGCCCGTGGTCGTTCTCGTCGAAGGTGACGATGAGCAGGCTCTTGTGCTGCTTCGCCCACTGGTAGTAGCCGTCGAGGTTCTGCCGCAGCCACTGGTCGCCGGCGGTGATGTTCGCGGGAAACCTACCGTCGTGCATGTCATGGATGAGGTTCGGAATCACGAACGACACGGTGGGCAAGGTGGCGTAGTCCTTCGGGAAATCCGTCCAGGGGACGCTCGCCGCACTCGGCACGTTGCTGAAGCTGGCCCAGGGGACGTGCTTGCGCGCATAGAGCCCGGCCTTCTTCACCTTCGAGCCGGCGACCGGCAGATCCTCGGAGTATCCCTTGAACGTGCGGCCGGCTTGGATGAGCTGCTCTCCCAGGTTCGGCCCCGCGAAGAGCTTCTCGGGCACATCATCGTAGAACCCGACCCCCTGGTTGCTGCCGGAGAAGAGCCAGAAGTAGTTCCCCTGGCTGTGGTGCTCCTCGGCATACATCCGCGTGAAGCTCGCCCCCTCCTTCTTCAAGAGGTTGATGTACGGCGCCGCCGCGCTGCCGATGATCTGCTCGTAGTCCTTGTTCTCCTCGACCACGATGACCACATGGTCATAGACCGGCTTCCCCACCGGCCAGGGGATCTTCGGGCTGGGGCTGGACGGCTGGACGAGCCCGCGTTGACAGGCCGGAAGGGTCAGGGCAAGGGCGAGGAGGAGTCGGAGGCGCTGCATGGGGAACACTCTACTACGGCCCGAAGGGCCACTTCGCGGTATAAGATACCTCCGTCCCGGGACTTCTCCACATGCACATCCGCAAGATCAAGCTCTCCAACGTCCGCGGCTTCCGCGAGGTCGACCTGGACCTGACACGGCCCGATGGGTCTCTCGCGGGCTGGACGGTGCTCGCTGGGCGGAACGGGTCGGGGAAGTCGTCTTTGCTCAAGGCGATCGCCCTGGCGGTTGCGGGAAAAGAGGTCGCCCTCCGGCTCGGACTCACCTTCGAGGGCTGGATTCGAGACGGCTCCGGTGAGGCCTCAACCCTGCTGGAGCTTTCTTCAGGAGAGTCCACAGCGCCTCTCACTTGGACCAGAAATGGTGACCCTGATGAACCGGATTTGCATGAAGGCGAGATTCAAGATGCTATTCAGGGGCTTCGGGAAGAATTTCAGATCGATCCTCTGTCCGCCACTGCCAAGTCCTTGCAAGCTCTGGTTAGACAAGTCGCGGAGAAACGCTTCATTGCTGCTTACGGGCCCTACCGACGCTTGACCGGCGAAGCTCCCGACGCGCGCCGGCTCATGGAAGGCCCGGTACCGATCGCCAGGCTGGTCAGCCTCTTCCGCGAGGACGCTTCCCTCATCGAGAGTGTCGGCTGGTTGAAGGAGATCTACGTCCAGAAACTGGAGACAAGGCATGGAGCTGCCGAGTTGGAAGGTGCCGTCCTGGCTCTTCTCAATAATGGTCTCCTCCAGGACGGCGTCCGCGTGGACAAGGTCGATTCGGAAGGTCTCTGGGTCTCTCAGAACAACGTCCATCTCCCTCTTCGCGAGTTGAGTGACGGCTACCGGACCGTCGCAGCCCTCGTCCTGGATATCGTTCGGCATCTCCATCGCACATTCAGCACTCTTGAGATCGAGCAAACGGCAGACGAGGAAGGTGCGTTCTGGCGAGTCTTGCACTCCGGCGTGATCCTGATCGATGAGATAGACAACCATCTCCACGTCGAATGGCAGCAACGGATCGGCTTCTGGCTTAAGCGCCACTTCCCGAATATCCAGTTCATCGTAACGACCCATAGCCCGTTCATCTGCCAGGCTGCCGACCCCGGTGGCCTCATACGGTTGTCGGCCCCTGGAGAGAAGCGGCCCGTGGAGCACGTCACGGAGAGTCTTTTCAAGACTGTTGTGCATGGTAGCCTCGACGAAGCCGTATTGACGGACCTCTTCGGACTCGAAAGTCCCTTCTCGGAAGAGACCGACCAACTACGGGACCAGGCGGCCAAGCTGGAAGCAATGGTCCAGACTGGAAAAGCAACGGACGCGGACCGCCAGTCACTGCGAGAGCTCCGCGCTCAACTCCCCCAGTCCATGTCCTCCGCGGTAGATCAGACGTTACGCGTCTTGGCCGCCAAGAGATGAAACGCCTCCAGAGGCTCCCACTCAGCTCGGTGACTCTCGAGTTTTTGCGAGACCGCGCTCAGCAAGTCACAGCCGCTGCGGACCCACGCGCCGAGGCAGTCCAGCTTTGGCTTCTCCAATCGAATAATGCCTTCCGTGAGATTCGGGAGGCCCTGAGATCGATGGCGAGCGGCATTGAGAGGTGCGCCTACTGTGAGGACAGCGAGGGCACCGCGATCGACCACTTCTGGCCCAAGAACGTCTATCCGGAACGCGCCTTCGACTGGCTCAACTACCTGCTCGTCTGCAGCACTTGCAACAGCCGCTACAAACGAGACCAGTTTCCTCTGGACGAGCGCGGTCTGCCACTGCTCCTCAACCCCACAGCGGAAGAGCCGCTCGAGCATCTGACCTTCACCAGCGACGGCAAGCTCCTTGCCGAAACTCCGAAGGGAGATTGGTCGATTCAGGTCTATGGTCTGAACCGGGGAGGATTGTGGCTCGGCAGGAAGGACGCCTGGGTCGCGATTCAGTGTCTCGTCATCGCCTACGCCGAGGCGCTCCAGGCAGGAGATCCGGCTTGGGCATCCGCGCTTGAGCAGAGCGTGAGAAACAATCGGTTCTCGGGAGTCTTCGCTGCCTTGATGAAGATCGCGCAAGGGTTGGACGCGGATCTGATCATCCGGCCAGAGTTCCTCGCCGCCATCCGCCACCACCCCGAGATCCTCACCTGGGCCTGACCCTCTCCTCCAAGACCCGTTTTCAGATAAAGTCCCCCACTGCCTTGCACCCTCTTGCATGACGGAGGTGGACCCGATGAGCGAGACCTCGATCGAGCGCGGCCCCGGCCGGACGATCCTCGACATGAATGGCTATCAGTGGACGGTCGTCCTGGCGGCGTGGCTGGGATGGGGGTTCGACGTCTTTGACGGGATGCTGTTCAACTACGTCGCGCCGAACTGCGTGCCGACGCTCCTCCACCTCACCATCGGCTCCCCGGCGGCCAAGGCGGCGACTTCGCTGTGGACCGGGATTCTGACCTCCGTCCTCCTCATCGGCTGGGCGCTGGGCGGCATCTTCTTCGGCAAGATCACCGACCGCATCGGGCGCACCCGCACCCTGATGCTGACGATGGCGATCTATGCCCTGGGCACCGCCCTCTGCGCGCTCGCGCCGAACCTCTTCGTGCTCGGGATCTTCCGCTTCATCGCGGCCCTGGGGATCGGCGGCGAGTGGGCGGCCGGGGCGGCGATGGTGGCGGAGACGGTGCCGGAAAAGCGGCGCCTGGACGCCGGTGCCCTGCTCTACACGTCGGCGCCGGTCGGCCTCTTCCTGGCCACCTTCGTCAATTTCCAGATCGCCGGCGTCTGGTTCAAGAGCACGCCGGAGGTGTCCTGGCGCTACGTCTTCCTCTGCGGCCTACTGCCGGCCTTCGTGGCGTTCCTGGTCCGCATCTTCGTCAAGGAGCCGGAGCGCTGGAAGACGGCCGCCGCCACCTCCGAGCCCGCGCGGATCGGCGAGCTGTTCGACGCGAAGCACATTGCGAATACGCGGAGCGGCTTCTTCATGGCCGTCACCGCCCTGATCACCTGGTGGAGCTGCAATGCCTTCATTCCGGTGGTCTCCGCCGGCCTGGCACAGACCACCGCCGCGGCACGCGCGCTCGATCCGGTCGCGACCCGCGCCCTGGTCGAGCACTGGAAGACCATCGCCACCAACTACTTCAACTGGGGCGGGCTGATCGGCACCCTGTTGACCGTTCCCGCCGCCAAGCTGCTGGGACGCCGCGCGATGTTCTTCATCTACTACCTGCTTTCGGGCGCGGCCGTGCTCACCACCTTCGGCCTCGACCTTGCCCCGGAAACGCGTTTCGTCCTGTTCTTCTTCATCGGCCTGACCGTCTTCGGCGTCTTCGGCAGCTTCACCTACTACTTGCCGGAGCTCTTCCCCACCCGCCTGCGGGGCACCGGCGCCGGCTTCTGCTACAACATCGGCCGCATCGTCGCCTCCCCCGGCCCGATCCTGGTCGGCATGATCGCCGCGCGCGGCACCGACTCGGCCGTCCACACCCTCTTCTGGGTCGGCTTCGTCCCCCTGGCCGGCCTGCTGCTCCTCCCCTGGGTGATCGAGACGAAGGGACGGGCTCTCGCGGACTGAGATGCTGATCCGCCGGAGACGATGAAGCGAGGTGATGGCGTGAGGCAGTTCAAGATCCGCGGCATGGACTGCGCCGAGGAGGTGGCGATCCTCAAACGCGAGATCGGCCCGCTGGTCGGAGGAGAGGACCGCCTCTCGTTCGACATTCTGAAGGCCAGGATGACGGTCCAGGCGCCGGGAGTCGAGGAGAAGGACATCGTCAGCGCGGTCGAACGCACCGGCATGCAGGCCCAGGTCTGGAAGGAAGGGACGGAGGATCTGGAGCCGGAGGGCGTCTGGCAGCGGCGCGGGCGCACGATGATGACGGTGGCGAGCGGCCTCGCGACTCTGGGGGGCTTCGCGGCGCATGCCGGGCTTGCCGGAAGCTGGTCCGCTGCCGTCCCCCTTGCGGCAAAAGCGCTCTACACGGTCGCCATCGTCACCGGCGCATGGTACGTCCTCCCCAAGGCGTGGCTCGCGCTGCGGCGGTTGCGCCCGGACATGAACCTTCTGATGACCATCGCGGTCTTGGGAGCGGTCGGCATCGGCGACTGGCTCGAGGGTGCCACGGTGGCCTTCCTCTTCGCCCTTTCGCTGGCCCTGGAGGCCTGGAGTGTGGGCCGCGCCCGGCGAGCCGTCGCCGCCCTGATGAACCTGACGCCGCAGACCGCGCACGTGAAACGTGAGGGAGGCGGCGAGGACGAGGTACCGGCCGAGCAGGTCGACGTGGGGACGGTCTTCGTCGTCAAGCCCGGTGAGCGGATCGCCTTGGACGGGCAGGTGACCGCAGGCGTCAGCCGGGTCAACCAGGCGCCGATCACTGGTGAGAGCATCCCGGTCGAAAAAGGGGTCGACGCCGAGGTCTTCGCAGGCACCATCAACGGCGACGGCGCCCTGGAGGTCCGATCCTCCAAGAGAGCCGACGACACCACGCTGGCACACATCGTCCGGATGGTGGACGAGGCGCAATCGCGGCGGGCGCCGTCCGAGCAGTGGGTCGAGAAGTTCGCCCGGGTCTACACGCCGGCGGTGATGGCGCTGGCTCTGGGCGTCCTGATCATCCCGCCTCTGTTCCTGGGAGGGTCGTGGCAGGGCTGGATCTACCGGTCGCTGGTCCTCCTCGTGATCGCATGCCCCTGCGCCCTGGTGATCTCGACGCCGGTCAGCATCGTCGCGGCGCTGACCGCGGCAGCCAGCAACGGCATCCTGGTCAAGGGTGGACTGTTCCTCGAGATCCCCGCGCGGCTGCGGGCCATCGCATTCGACAAGACGGGGACACTGACGCTGGGCCACCCGGCTGTCGTGGAAACGGTGCCCCTGAATGATCACAGCCAGCGGGAGCTCCTCGCGCGGGCCGCCGCCCTGGAAACGAGGAGCCATCACCCCCTGGCCCGGGCCGTCCTTGAGTACGCCAAGGAGTTGGGAGTCGAACCGCTCGCGGCCGAGGACTTTCAGATCCTGCAAGGCAAAGGCGCGATCGGGCGCATTCAAGGCAAAGTCTACTGGCTCGGCTCGCACCGGTATCTGGAGGAGCGCGGTCAGGAGACCCCGAAGGTCCACGACCTGATCGAGGTGATGTCGCAGGGCGGCAGGTCGGTCGTGGTGGTAGGGACCGCGGACCACGTCTGCGGCCTCATCGCCATTTCCGACCCGGTCCGTCCGGAGGCCCGAGCCACCGTGCGCGCTCTGCGGCAGGCGGGCATCCTGGAGATCGTGATGCTCACCGGCGACAACCGGGAGACGGCCCGCAGCATCGCCGAGCAGGCCGGGATCGCGAGCTTCCAAGCCGAATTGCTGCCGGCAGACAAGGTCGCGGCCATCGCAGAGCTGGTGGCGCGTTTTCCGGGTCAGGTGGCCATGGTGGGCGACGGGGTGAACGATGCCCCGGCCATGGCGCGGGCCACGCTCGCGGTGGCGATGGGGGCCGCCGGGAGCGACGCCGCGATCGAGACCGCGGACATCGCGTTGATGGCGGACGACCTCGAAAAACTTCCCTGGCTCGTCAAACACTCGCGCCGCACGCTGCGCGTGATCCGGCAGAACATCACGTTTTCCCTTGCGATCAAGGCGGTGTTCGTCATCCTGACTTTCGCCGGCCACGCCTCGATCTGGGCGGCGATCGCCGCCGACATGGGAGCTTCGCTGCTGGTGACCTTCAATGGCCTGCGTCTGTTGGGAAGAAAGGAGTAGGACAGGCGAACTCTCCTCGAGACGAAGAGACCTCTCGCCGAGGTGCCGGCGCCGGACTCCGGGGAGTGAGTGTGGGAGGCCCTTAGTTCTACTTTGTCACACCGGCACTGCCGTCAACTGCCGTCGTCAGGGTCTTGATTTCGGGTACATCAGAGGGTAGAGTTTCGGCTCGGCGCTACGGCGTTGTCCGCGGGAGATAC
>Ga0134124_10000035_pt1 | contig 181306 bp, 171 predicted proteins | sample KB304_FD_96880 | JGI IMG/M metagenome (GOLD analysis project Ga0134124, IMG submission 96880) | Terrestrial soil microbial communities without Nitrogen fertilizer from Kellogg Biological Station, Michigan, USA - KB3-0-4 | ecosystem: Environmental > Terrestrial > Soil > Unclassified ...
CAGTCTCATCGCACCTTCGATATTCAGTTGGCCGGCGCCCTGATCCAGGACTCCGGCGCCACTCAACGTCTGAGCGGTGTATTCCATAAAAGCCCTCGCCATATTGGGCGTCAGCTTTGGATTGATTTGGAACAAAAGGGCGGCCGCGCCGGCAGCAATCGGAGTAGAGACGGAAGTTCCGCTCATCCTCATCATCCTCATCGTCTGGCTGGTTCCAATGCTCGATTCATTCAGGGTGGGATTCAGCGTGACCAATAAATTGTTTGGCGACTGTGCGAAGACCAGTTTGTTGCCGGGAGCTACGATATCGGGCTTCAAAAGGTTGTCGTGGTGTGTGACGTTATCCGCATCGACCCAGTAACCGCGTGTCGGACCGCGCGAGCTGTAGCTCGCAACGCCGTCATCGGAGCGGTTGTCAGTCTGAAAACTATTGGAGGAGCCGACAGTAAAAGCCGAGGGTTCGATACCAGGCGAGTGAATGGAGCCATAGATTTTGTTGCCCGCAGAATCTTTCCCGTCATTGCCCGCCGCGACAACTACGAGAATTCCGGAATTCACCAGGCCACGGACGGCGCGACACAAAGCGTCGTATTTGTAAGACTCTACGGCTTGCATTCCGAGACTCATGTTGACAATGCGGATGTTGTACGTTCGGGCGTTTGTTGCAACCCAGTTGAGTCCCGCAAGGACGCTCTCGGCCGTTCCCTGGCCGGTACTGTTGAGTACCCGAACGTTCAGCAACGAAGCACCCGGCGCTATTCCAGTGTATTCAGCTCCGGCGGCTGCGCCACCAGCTGCTGCCGCCGCCACAAAGGTGCCATGACCGTAAGGATCGTCGGTGCGGTTCTCACCGGTAAAATCAACGCTGGCGAGAATGCGCGAGCCACTCCCGTTAGGTTGAAATTGCGCGTGATTCACGTCGATGCCGGAATCCAAAATGGCAATGCCAACTCCGGCCCCATTGATCAACCCACGGCCCGCGGCAGTCGCTGCGGCTTGTCCGGCCACTGCTCCGGTCGTGTTCACGGCGTGTCCGAAGCCGACCACCAATTCGTTGGAAGATATGTGATCGACCTCGGGAAAAGAGGCCAACTCAGCGATCATTCCGAAAGGCAGGCTCAGCGAGAAACTACGCAGAGCTTTCATGTCTTTGCGGAGGCGGACGCCGTTTCGCTGCATGAAACCGTTGAGCCCACCGCTCGTCGGTCCATTCAGTGTGACGATGATTGTTACGGTTTCGTCCGCTTGCCTGTTGCCCTTCAGCAGTGGAGAAACTTTGTTCGATTGCGATTCAGAATGATTGTTCAGGCTCTGTGCCTGCGCAACCCCAACCAGAATCAAAAAGATGAGACTAATTCGCAGCAAGCTTGCAATCTGAGGTATTAGCGAAAAGAGGCGAAAGTTCTTGTTAGGTTTGGCGACCATTTTATAGGGGACTCCTTTTTTAAGCGTGCTTCCCGTGGCATGGGGTAGGAACGGGCAGGAGTATAGAGATGGGCAAAATGCCCCGTCTTTAACCAGTTACTAATGTTTTGCTAACGAATTCCTAAGAGGTTTGGACCGTGAGTATCATGTTGCCGGACAGCCATTTGCGGATTTTCAACGAGCAGAAATGTGCACGGCAAAACTCAGCGTCAACGATCTGTAGAGATTGAATGTCCGTCTATATTGGAGGAGGGTTCGCGCAGGATCTCTTTCATACTTCGCTCCAGCGCGGGCACGTTCAGACGGCCACTAATAGAAATGGCGTAAGGAAGATTGTAAAAGTCTTGCCCGGGTTCCCACTGGTCCTTACAAGTTGCCTCAGAAGTCAGATCTTTAAGGGCGCAACTGTAGGGGTGGCCCTCCGTGGCCACCCGTTTCAGGAGTAAATGCTCGAGTTTTGACCGACGGGCCGCCACAGAGGGCCGCCCCTACAACTGCCCTGCGAGGACCTCCATGTGATAAGGGCTGAACCGGGATTTGCGTCATGTCGCCCGGTGCCGTGGCACCGAGAGAACGGCAGGCCATATCTTGACGCTACCCGCTGTTTCAGGGGCAAGTGGGGTCCATTTAAAGTCCACTGATGGTGGAAACAGGGCCTGTGGAGGGCCTCTGGACAAAGAGGTAAAAAAAGGGGTACATTTCGCTCCACCACTTTGAGAAATACAATTCTCTTAGACGAGCGGGAGTAGCTCAGTGGTAGAGCATCGCCTTGCCAAAGCATTCCACAAACCCAACCTTTTCTAACAAACTCAAAAACCCTCAATAAATCCGCCGATTTTTTGTGTCCCTGAGTGTCACGGAGTGTCACGCAGTGTCCTCAAAATCACGTAGAAAGGGGTACGCCAAAGGGGTACACTTACAGTTGGTCCAAGGGCCAGACGGAGAACCAATTGGCGTGAACACCCATACAGAAATCGCCAGAATCGTGGATAAGTTGCTGTTTCTCGCAGTGAGTGAAACGGCCTATTCCGTAAGAGGCGACGATGCGAGGGATGATGCCAGATGAAGATACTCAACCGCACCATTCGTAAGGCAAGAGGCAAGCACTGCGCTCGTATTCGGTACCAAGATGAAAATGGTAACCATGAACTACTTCGCACTTGTGACACCAAGCCGGAAGCGAGAATTAAACTGGCGCAGCTTGAAACTGAACTACTTGAAAAAGGACCGGCTCAACTCGTGGCCGGTAAAGTAACTTTTCGACAGCTTGTTGACCATGCGAAGACCACCCGCTATGCCAAAGCAACCTATGATAAACATGGCGCAGTTGTATCTGGTTTACGAGGTTTCACAGCGGCTAATAGCGTCCTAAATCAATTGGTCCGCTTCTTTGGCGAAAAGGATATACGAAAAATTGATGGAGACTTGTTGGAGAAATACAAGCTCGTTCGTATCGGCGGTCTTAATGGGTGGCGTAAAGTCGAGCTTTCAACAGTCCATCGTCAGTTGTCTACAGCTCGAGCTCTTTTCAACATCGCCATCCATAAGAAATGGCTGAGTGAGAATCCGTTTAAGGGTAGACCTGACCTAATTCAAACAGACGCTGAAACACCCTCAGAGATCGCTACTCGTGCAATGTCGGAAGCGGAAGCGCAACGAGTGCTGCAAGCCCTTGATACTCCCGAACGCCGACACACATTACCAATCTTTATAGCAGTGATGGATACCGGCGTTCGAAAGGGCAGCTTGCTAAATAGCTTGTGTTGGAAAGATATTAATTTTGAATTAGAGCTAATCACAATCACTGCGTACAAGGGCAAAGGTAAGAACAAAAAGCAGTGGCCGGTGCCGATGACGGCTCGATTGAAGAAAGAATTGCTAAAGCTGCAACTTCAACGCAAGAACAACAATCCTGAAGCACTTGTGTTTGAGGAGGCACAAGTCAACTTGCGTAAACTGTGGACAGCGGCATACGTTGAAGCGAAAGTTCCAAAAGGCACCCGAATGTTCTACTCTGTGCGTCATGCTTTCGCCACTGAAATGGCGAACAGCGGTATGCCGATGCCTGCGCTTGCACGTCTGTTAGGGCACAGTAGCGTTGACATGACCTTCCGTTATTACAATCTGGATCAGGAAACACTCGACAAGGCGCGCAACATTTTGAATAAGAGGGCAATGGTAAATGGCTAATGAGGACCCTCGCGACTCTCTGTTTCGACCGATTCAAAAGAAAAGTAGACGAAGGCAAAACCTAACATCAGTCGAGCTGATCCTTTGGCTTTGCCAATGCGTGTCGTTTCTTGCTTACCCAACGGCTGAAGCGGCGCGCCATTGACGGCACACATGGAAGTTTTAAACGGGTCGTTGACAAGTTTACTCTCTGCTTGCGCGCGCCTCTCGTAGTACGCCCCGAATCTTAGGATCTCGTGCGTTTCTTAGCACACCGTAGTATTGGGCCGCCTCAACATGGTCTCGCAATACTTGCGCAACGCGAGCCGCGGCTGGCCCCTCAAGTGATTCCAGCCAGGCCCGACTCCTATCGGCTTGCCAATAACGATCACGCGGTGGCTCCTGCCGAAACAATGACTCGCACGCGTCCTCAAGCAAATCAAGATCGCCTGCGTTTGCGGCCGCCTGTGCAACACGCTGCAGCCAATGGAGAGGCACATTCAGATGATCGAAACTCCTACGATCCCAACTGATATTCGAAAAATGTTTGTCCATTAAGACCAGTAACCTTCGAGTCTCCGCCGGATATTCACGCACAAAGCGATCAAGACCAGTTCCAGTTATCTGGGCAAGTTCATCGATAAAAAAGTCTTCATCGTCAGGGCTTTCTTCAGCTGCCTTTAGCACAGCTAGCGCGGCATCGTCGTCGCCCTGTTTTGCAGCATTGAGCAAAGTTGCCGAAACACCCGCCACGATTGGCGATTCCGTGCCGACGCGTTCCAGAAGTTCAAGGACGCGGGTCATGTTCTGTGGCCGATGCTCGCGATCCAGATCAGTCAGCATTCGGACGAAGCGTCGCCACGGCTCGGGAGCTGTCAATTCAATATTGGGCGAAGGCCACTTGCCAGTTAAAGCCCAAGCCGCTACACGGCCAAGACTATAACTGTCCCAGGCGGCAGTGGCGGAATGCGCAGAATCATGTGCTTCAGGAGGAGCGAACCCTTCCGTGCCCAGAAATACGCCCGTGAGTGTGTGCTTAACTGTGGTTAGCCCAGCCGGCCGACGTACCAACCCCCAATCCGATACGACCCAACTTCCGTTTTCCAGAAGCAGTAAGTTGCTTGGCTTAACATCTCGATGCACGAAGCCCAACTCATGCGCGGCCTTTAGGCCGAGCGCTGCATCGCGCAAGATCGTGGATAGTACTGACGACTCGATCGGGCTCTCCAACGTTTCGAGCGTCTTCGTAGCCAATGGCATTGTGAACCATTGGCAGTCATCTGGGTCGGAATCCAAGATCGGCATGACATTTGGGTGTGTTATAGACGACTGAATCTCAATCTCGCGACGCATCCGATCTTTTGCTTCGCCAAAGTCTCCTTTACGTCGCTTCAGAGCAACGATCGCTCCTGTATTCTTTCGCTCCGCACGAAACACTTCTGCTTGGCCGCCGACACCTATTGGAGTCGCGTTCAACCGATAGTTTTCATGGTAATCACTCATAATCAAGAGTCTAATAGAAACGATTACCCGCTCAGGCGCAAGTTGCTTTCCCAGCTCCTTGCGCTCTTTAGCAAGTCATCATATGTGCGTAGTGAAACCCACTCCGGAAGAGTCTCTTCAAGGCTAATCCTATCAATATCGCTCTTGAAGTCACTGGAACGACCAATAATTATGATTGCTCTCGGCATAAAGCATTTCATGCCTGTCGTTTGAATGAATTTCAATCTGTTACTTTCAGAGTTGAACCAATCACGGTAAGTCCGGAGTTGGGCTACAGCGGCGTGTACTTTTGAACTAAGACGGTCTCTCGCCCTAACACGGACGTCGACTGTGATGTTCGGTAGTTTCAGTTCTAATATGTCTGAATCTCGGCGATCGGCGAATTCAAGAAAGAAGTCCGGTATCAGTTTACGTCCCTCATCTTCGTGAAGGATGACACGCGGTTCGGCACGTGAGTAGGAGCCGAGCGAAGTTAAAATGAAGGGGTTCTGTTCGAGGAATTTCTGAAATTCTAATTCCGGCACTCCCTTTTCGATCAGCCACTCAAATTGATCAATCTGTTCTCTCGGGATAGGGCCAAGCTCTTGGACGATGTTACCCCGTGCGAGTTTGTATTCCTGGCTTTCAGTATTTGAATCCGAAAGACTGCTTAAAGACCAAGCGGCCAACTGAATGACCCGAACCTTATTGGAATCGTCGAGATAAAATCCGAGTTGCTGCCTTGCAAAAGACGGGTCAATTGTCTGGGCTATTCGTGATTGTTCTTTAACTCTGCTTAATATTTCTTGTTGTGAAGTGGTTCCGTTAGCCCAAGCTGGAGCTGCACTTTTCAGCTTCTGGAAAAATTGAATTTGATTCATGTGCCCCCAAGCGCGTGACATTGAATCAAGGATCCCGTCAATCAATTCAAACGGGCCGAGTGTCCGGGACTCCAAAACTCTTTGTGCGATTTCGTTGGGCTGACCCTCACTAGAGAAAAACATCCGACTGAGCGATACGGTCCACGCGTATCCCCACGAAGGTGTGTCTGTTCGGGAGAAGGAGGCTTTTTCATCCAGGAATTTTTCAGGGTAAAAATCGCCAGTTCGCAGGGCAAACGCCAGTGATGGAATAGTCTTCAATAGCCCGCTCAATAAACAGTTATCTTCTGGAACAAGCTGATCAATATTTTCTGAATAAGTGCTGCGTATGGCTTGAATAATACGATCAGGGATTTGAACCGGAGTGCCCGGAAAATACCGACGAATATCGTTATAAACGCAAGTACGAATGTCGATGGGATATCTCTCAGCGGCCCCCGAATACTTTGAGCGAAATGTGAAAGAGCCTTCCCGCCCTTGTGCAGATGACCTTTTAACCATTTGAATTTGTAAGTGCTTTGAGAGAAGTTCCGCGGCGATGTCAAGTGCGTCAAAGAAGAGCTTGCATTCGGCGGGTATTTGATAGAAATCTCGGTCGAAGGGCATGAGGCGATAGACTTCGCAAATCTCTCCTCTGACAACCTCAACAGCAGAGAGTAAATCCATGCTGATTGAATTAACCGAGCTTCCATCTAAGGCATCAAAAAGGAAAGTATGGACGTGGTACCAACTCGCTTCGCAATTCAGACTGTCTGTTTCACTGGAAGGAAAGAAGCTAAACACACCCGCCAAAAAAGCGGCGAGCCTTATAGCATGAAGAATTTCCTGTCGGTCGAATGAAGCTGTGTCGCTGTCAGAGGCGAAGAACTCATCAAAGGCCGACTGCTGTTCGTCCACGGACGTTAAAATACTATCGGATTGGTTAGAAGGAGCGCATTGCCGAACTATGTCTTTGCTTCGATCAAACAGACTTTTATAGCTATTCAATAAGGTCATTTCTTAGCGGTATCTTTGAGTGCAGTTACACATCGCGCTCCAACCTTCACGATTGAGCCGGAATGACCAAGGTATTGTTCTTGGCTAACGGAGAAATCTCCTTTACGTTGGCAGCAGCCCACTCGTTAAGCCTTCCTGCATTCCAAAGCCCGCGCAGGTAGAAACAGCTTGCAGCGTAATCGAAGAATGCGCTTGCCCGTTCGAGTTCGCCCTTGCGGATTTGATCAAACGCAAGTACCTCTACGAATTCACCCAATGCACCCATGTCTGACGAAAGGAGTGCCGTCACCACACTAACATTCTCGTCACTCAATACCGTTTTGTCTTTGATTTCATCATTGGGTTCAGCAAGTGTTTCTCTAAGCCCGAGGTGCTTCTTATAGATGTTTGCTCTTTGTTTACATGAACCGAAACCGTAGACAAACAGATCTTCTGCCGATTCTTCCTTCCAAAGGCCGCTACTTGGGGCTTCTTGGGAACGAGCAAGGATACGATCTATAAGTTCCTTCGGCACATCAGAATCATGCCGCAGTACGAAAGCTAAGACACTTATCCATAATTGTTCTGAATTACGGAAATGTGCGCTCGACAGCAACCCTCCCATGATCGCCGGGTCAGAGTTTCTATTCCTTAGATGCTCGACCAAAGCCCTCATTAGGGTACAGTATCTAATCCGGCCTTCAGTTTCCTCGTGTACGGAAAAAAGCGTCTGAACTAACATGTTGGAGCATAGACTCGCGTCAAGCGAGCCGAGCACCCGTGACCGTACAACTTCCAAGACTTTTCGTGGTAGACCCTCGCCGGTGTGCGCCAATTGCTTGCCTTGCAACTCTACATTGCGATTAAGGAGTCCGAGAGCGCTGAGCAGATCACGAACATCGCCTACATATACGAAGGTATTGGGCCTTGATAACAGACGGCGCTTGGCTGGAATATTAAAATCATCCATATTCCTGACGCACCAAAGTTGTCCCGTGTCGTTCTCCAAGTTGAAGTAAAGGCTGGGTTCATAACCTGAGTATCCCAGAAACAAGGTTGGGTGGTTCAAAAACTCAAGATGAAGAGTTAACTGCCGTTGCTCGCGTCGGTATGAACACACGACATCTCGCAGGCTGAATGAGCCGTGCGGGTGATATAAAAAGATAGTTTGGCATTCACCCGTGCCTTTTCCGAAGTCTGGTCCGGGCATCTCACCAGGCCCCCCTGGAACAACGTTAACGCCCTTCTGCTGAAACGCCTTTTCTTGCAGGGTATCCCAGTTGGTTGTGATGCAAAGAGGGACCCTCGCCAGCCCGTTTTGATAATAGGCGACGACCGCTTCATGAAGAGGACTTGGCGCGGCGCTTTCGTTCTGATCATTGAAGAACTCAAGAAAGCTCTCGGACAGATCAACACCGACGAGCTCAAACTCATCAAGAAGGGCTTCTAACGGCCAGCGAGGTGATAGGGTGTTAATTAGTTTTTCGTGCTGCTCGCGCGGTACAGCTTCCTGAAAAAGGAGCGAGAAAAGTGAGTTTGTGATGCTAATACCTGACGGAAAATAAGAGGGTTCAGGTACAGAGAAAATAGATCCAAACCATAGTATAGGTCGTTCCCGCTTTATCCATTCCAGTGCTTGTTCAAGCGAGAACAATGTGGGCCGCCCGATCCGCTTAACGATCGTGCCGGGGAACCGCATGAGTATCCATTCAGCCCTGTCGGGGATTTTAAAAGCGTGATCTTCTAATTTGGAGTCCCGTATAACCATAAAAGAATCGTTGGTCTCCTGAGGTATCGCGCGAAGTACCAAGCGATGCAATGTCCATGCGTGAACTCTACCGCCCAAGTAAGGGGAACCCGAAAGACGTTTACTCCTCTTAGATACAGGCGGAAGAATTTACGAATCCTGGAGGTCCAGGCACTCAACTAGATCCTGTCTTCACTGATTGAGCAAAGAAGATGAGGTCCGAACGCCGTGACTCTTCGACAGGACAAAGTCATTGTTGATTGGCCAACTCAGACTCGGTCCCCATGTGGTCGAGAATTGCTCTCCGTGACGCATGAACAGCACTCAGTTCCCGTTCTATTCCTCCGCAATGTCCACCGGATCCAGTATTATTTCGATAATCAAAGGACCAATGTTGCCACTGCTCACGGTTCGTTCACCGCTAATAACGCTTTCTTGGTCTAACTGTGGCCCGATAACCGAAACAACGTCGTATTCGGTATTAGGAAAAGCCCGTTTGTGTGTGTTTCGTGAGTAGGTAATACCTTCTTGCAGCTTGGAGAACATCTCATGATTCTCCACCGCACTTGTCCACCGTGTTTTTAGAGTTTTATCAAAAACGTCAGGGTCAACCTTCTGCATTGCGATTCGGAGCCGGCTTACAACATCCAGGTCCAACATCAATCGATCCACATAAGGTTTTTTCTTGTCCCGTCCCACCAATAACTTTGCTTGTCGCTGTTCGCTCTCAACTGAAACCAAATCGTGAAGCTGTCCGGATTTATCACGATAAGAAATCCTTGCGGCTGTGACATGCTGCATAGGCGGCATTACCGTCGTACCTACACGTGAAAGCTGACTCGTGAATGCTTGCTGAAGCTGCAAGGCGAATACGCTTCGGAACCGCCGGACCAGCTCGAAACTTGGTGCTTCCATGTTCAGGTGCTCGGCGACATCATTTAAGGTCCATGAGACAGGGGCGCCCAAGTCCCATTCAACCACGTAAGACACTCCGTTGTGGATTAACAGAGGGGTCAATAACATTTCAGGTCTGGTGTGACGCTGCAGTTCTGATGGGCGCGCAACGCCGGCAATGAAGAAGATCCGCTTAACGTTTTGATGCTGCAAATCGCATGCAGCGGTAATAACCAGTAAAGCTATTCTTTCTCGGTTGGCAAAGTTCGCCGATGGTTCGACATCTTTACCAAGGGCGTCAACTCTCGTCGAAAAGAGAACATCTCCAAACTGCAGGGAACCTGAGCGCGAAAGAACTTTAGCACTACGAAAAAGCAATCCGTCAGCGATACGCTCAGATTCCGCAGCCGGTAGAAAGTGCGGTGTCGGGTACGTATCCCATGTCATTTCATTCAGCTTCACCGCTTCGGCCGCGAGCCGGTCATCCTCTTCCAGTTCAAACTGATAATACTTCCCGAAAATCTCCAACAAGTATGTGCCGATTCTTTCGTCCTCTGCATTTAGTATTAATTGTTGCAGGTCCGCGTAGTCGCGGAGATCTAAACGCCGCACGGTTTTGAGAAACCTCTCGGTGGCGTTATGAAGAGCCTGTCGCCACAGGTAAAGAAATCCACTCACGCGCAGAGAATCCTGATAGGAAGCCGCCAGTCGCGTGATGAGCTCAAAGACTTCGGGCGGATCGTCAAGCAGTGATTTAGGCATCACTCTGAACTGCGATCCGAGCAGTTCCGCTTCATCACGAAATTCATCTCGGAGTTGCGGTAGACGAGTGCTGGACGACATCAAGACAACCATCGGCGGAGCCTCACGTCTGGCCGCGACCAGTTCTTTGACTCGCTGCATTGCCTTGTCTCGCGCCTCTTTGTCCTGCGTAGTGCCTAAAAACAAATCTATAAAGATGAGCTGAGTCTCAACCGGAACGTTCAACTCACGGGCACCATAAGTATTACCCTGTAGGTGTAGCTCCTCGAACAGCAGAGTTCGCAATGGTTCAAGGCTTCGCTGACCAGCCGCCCGATCTGTCTCATAGTGAGCGAAAAGCTTTTTTATTGCTTCGCCATCATCGCGATGGTCCCAGAGGAACTTAATAAAGTTATCATCGAGACGCAGTTCGTCCCAACGATCCTCCGGCTCCGTGTAACCCTCTCGTATGATGGCTACTTCCTCGTCTGATACATCATCGACGAAGACCTGCCACCAGTCTGGGTTAATGTCTTCCGAAATGGGGATGCCGTCATAGACGTCATCGATAATTGCAGCGCTCGTGATTTGTTCTCTAGTGAGGACTTCTCTTAATTGTTCAAGCATTGGGTTGAGGTAACTCCAAAACAAAGGTGTTTAGTCTGGTTTTGTGTTCTGTGTGCTGGTCCGACAGATAGAGTTGGGCATCGTTATATTGGGCACTTTCGCGTGCGATGTACAGACCCAGACCCTGCCGCCTGTGACGGTCCTTCGTTGAGAAAAAAGGTTTGAAAATCTCGTCCTGCAACCCCTTGCCAACCCCTGGGCCATTATCCATAAACGCCATAGCTCGGGAGTTGCTATCCATAGTCACTGTTATTCTTGGGGTAAAGGTGGGGTTATCCTTCCTCGCCTGCTTCAGCCAAAACACGGAATTTGATGTAAGGTTTTCGATGATTTGCACAAACATGCCTTTAACGCCCGTAACCATCAGACTTCTTGCGCCCTGGATTTTTGCCTCAATATGATGCCGCTTGAATTGGGAGGAGCGTCCACTGAAGGTATCAGCCACTAGACTCACAAGGTCAAACGTTTCTCGCCGCTGTCTCGCCGATACGCTGAGGGGATCAAGGACGCGCAATCGCTTGTTCATCGATTGCATTTCCAGGCGCAGGACCTTTAATGTTGCTGCAACCTCGGATGGCAAGTCCTGCGCTTGCGCCGAAGCGAGGGACTTCATCGCTGTTTCCGTCGAACGGGCCAACTCATGTGCAACCACTTCAAGCATTAGTCCAATGCCAGCGAGATGCAATAACCGCGTTTTCTCGTCTTCCGTTTGCGCTGCGAAATCGCGCGCCTGCTCAAAGTATTCCTTGAGCTCCTCAAACATTTGCTGCAAGTCCTGAATCTCAATCGAACTCTCACGGTGTTTGGACTTTAGCTGACGAAAGGCCTGACGAGCACGCGATTCCAGACTGTTGATTTGTGACTCGACTTGCGCGATATCAATCTCCACGCGCGTCTGGCGCTCCGCCACTTCGTTCATGAAGTTGCGGAGCAGACTTTGGGTTATATATTTCAGCAACTCTACAAAAACCAGTTTCTCCGGTGTGTCTTTTAGCCCTTCTCTATTCGTTTGATCAATCAATCCCGGATTCCCGAGGCGTGAGATCTGCACGCGCCCTATGAATTGAGTCTTGTTCAATTTATAGCCAGGCGAAGCAAGGGCTTTGCGATCGAGACCTAGCCAATCATCTTTCTCTTCTCCGTAGGGCAGAACTCGGTAGCCGTCGCGAAAGACCATAATTCCGGACCACAGAGCTTGGAGTTTCCTTACAGTCTGTAGATTTCCGATTGAGTCGATGCCTTTTAATTTCTGCCGGTTAAACCAATAGGCTTCAAATTCAAATGGGCCAAGCGTTTGTGGAGCGTAATTGGGAACTTCTTCTGTACCCTCATTCGTAAGAGTGGCCAAATCCACTTTCGCGAAATGTAGGTGCTTATCCTCAGTACGCTCGGGACCCTTGAAGCTCATGTACACATCCAGGCTAGGGGTTCCACGGGAGACCGTATAGGACGCTGTTACAGTTGCGTGCGCGGCCGACAGGATTGCCCGGTCCAAACGCGGAATCTCAATGCGATCTTCATTAAAGAAAACTGCGATCCGAAATCGGCGCTTGCCGAACGAAAAAGGATCAGAAAGTTTAGCGAATTCAGTAGTAGCAATCTCCCTGATTCTTTGGGGTGTCCAGTTACCTCTCAGGCCTGAAATTTTTACTGACGTGCCACTCCAGTCGCGCGCTGGTTTTGCAGGACCGCTAGTGGGTTTTATCTCGATGTCTTTGACTTCGAGACTAAGATCCTCAAACTGACGCCAATCAATGTCGAGTTCATTCAACATCTTGTCCTGCGCGGTGGCGGTCTCAAGATGGAGAATCCAGCCAAGCCTCATGGCGGATAGACGGCCCACTCCTTTTTCACCCAGGTATGGCGTTCGCGGTACATTGCCAGTACTGCCCTTTTCGGAAAATTCCGCTTCAGCCGCATCAATTTCTCTCTTACGAACCGGCGTTCCAATAACCAGATATTTATCTTTGATATCAGCGGCCGACATTCCGCTTCCGGTATCACGAATTTCTATCCAGTTGGCCTTCGTGTAGATCTCCGGCAAACGTTTGCGTAACTGCGCGTGAGTCTTGCAGGCAGCAAGCGCATTCTGGAACTCCTTCAACACGTCCGGTTCAACGGTGGGTTCGACGCGGGACCGTATTGCTTCCTTTATTTCCTCAAGCTCCCGAGGTTCATCACCCGCCAACTCACGCATTACTTCGGAATAGGCCGTATAGGACAAACAAATATGTATATCAATTTCGACGCCGTTTTTGGACTTAGCGTCGATGGCGTTCTTCACCAGTTCGTACAATGCCACGTCATCCGAGCTAATGAGTTCGGATCCTAGTTGCAGAACTGTTCTCGCAGATACTTTAAAGGACATCTCAACTATCGATGAATGGCGCCGTATCTCTATCTTGGACGTGCCCAGGGGCCGGGCATTAGAGACAACATATCAGGCATGCTTCACTATCTTCCTCTTCGATCTCCATTCCTCCGAATTTCTGAATCAGGTTAGGCGATCTCTTTTTCACTTGCAGACTATCCAGTTGTTCCAGATGCTCTTTACCGTTTGCGGTAGAACCTGGATTCTAATACCTACACAACAGCGGTGGATGCAACCTTTCGTGAGCAACGACGCCGACGCATCGGTGATGTTATCCCCCTATGCACGCACCACCGACAGTCGCTGTTTTGCGAAAGCCGTTTTGATTAGCCGGTGCCCAGAATGAGTTAGACCTTTCATTTGTAGGGCACTTTCCCAACCTTCTTTGGTCCCGATTAACTGAGGCTGTTCGTATAATCCTGCACGTTCTTCTTGCTTGGTAAGTCGATCAAATCGTTTATGAAGCGGGTGATCTTCCGCTAATAGAGTTTCCTTGCGGTGAAGAATGAATGGATTTGACGACCCAAAGTATTCAGTATATTTGATCCGAAAGCCGTTCAAGGGAACGACCAGTGAGCCCATGAGCGCTGGATGCGGAGTCTTTTCAAAGTCCGGATAATAAAGATATGAGATTTGCGGTTTGCTAATCTTGAGCTTGATTACATTCGCATTCTCTACTGTTCCAATATACGCTCGTGCACACCCTTCATAAACGCGTAATACGGAAGGCAAAAGCGCGACTGCACTGGAATGAACGTACAAGGCATCCGGCAAGAGTTTACCTACTGAAGCATCTTGACAGGCTTTGCTCACAACCTCACACCGGCCGGCAGAAAACAATAGATCATCTGCCAAATCGCAAGCCTTTCGATAATTTCCGAAAAACGAGCGAATATCCAACTGGATGTCTCTTGGTAGTTCAGAAAAGGCAGGACGCGTACTAAACCTAGACAAGGCGAGGTAAACCAAAAGGTCCTGTGATCTTTCAGCGCGGATCGTTGCCCACTGTGCTGATCCCGTGACCTTCTGAACAATCCGAAACGCTCGTTGTAAACTACCAACTTTTGCGTTGATGAGATCCGCAACGTCGATCTCAGCCGGATCGGGAATTCGGCCGCGCGCTGTCACAAAGTTTGCTAGCGCTTGAAACAGTTCGCGATTTTGATCGAAGAATTCATTGCTGACCTGTCGATTGCGGATTACGGTCCGCCTTCTAAAGCGCGCTGCCTGGAAAGATTGTTGTAACTCACTGTTTCTGAATACGTAGAAAATGCCTGGTCCCGCGGCAACGCTTTCGACCTTAAGAGTTGAATTAATCCACTCCTTCAACTCCATTTGATCGTAATACTTCTGAAATGTACCGCGACTAGTGAGATGACCGTCAGAGTAACGGGTCGTCCGGTTTGGACGGTTAGCTTCTATTGATAGTCGGGCCGACACAATCAGTAGTCTTTGAGTCAGAGCCCACGCCTCTTGCAGAACACGAACACGCTCCCGAGGGTCTTCAATAACATTAACAACGTATCCCAAATTAACGACATCGGCTGACGTTCGTGTAGGTTCTGGATGATATAGAGGGTCCCAACCCTGCGCTTTGACTCCTTTTTCATGTAAGCCACGGATGTCATCACCACGACCACAGCCGTAATCGAAAACTGAGGTGCCCTCTGTAACCAAGCCGTGTTCAAGACCTAGTTGTAAAGGTCTAGACAATTCCCTTCGTTTGATGGCTGTTTTGTGTCTCTGGACGGCGAAGCTCACGACTATATATTCTTGCAGATCGATCCGGGCGAACCCGACAGACTCCCCACATGATTACCGGTCAACATGAAACTCTCTGGTAGCCGTGGTGGAGTTTCCTTATCGTTGTATTAGGTTTCGCGACTGGTTGATTGACAGATCGCACTCACCGCCGCTTCCATAAACTCGCTTTCGACAAATGGAACCTGTGCGTAAGTTAGTGGAGCACCCTCCAATTTTGCCAATAGATGACCCCGACCGAGCAGTCGTTCTGCGCCCTTCTCGCCCAACGCGATTTCGGATGTTCCCTCCGAGTCAACGCGCAGGATCAAACGGTTTCCCAAGTTAGCGCGCAATTGCATGGGCATAACATTGGCGTCTGGTCGTTGCGCAGCAAAGACCAAATAGATCCCGGCAGCGCGCGCCTTCACCCCAAGGCGTCCTACCAATGAGGTGACTTCCTCTTTATATTCGTCAACCATCATCCATTCCGCAAATTCGTCGTGAATGCACCAAATTACCGGCAAGATCTCGGAAGGTTCAACTTTTCTATTGTAGGCAGTCAAATTGTTCGCCTTTGCCGTTTTTAGTTGAGAGTAACGACGGTCCATCTCATCAACTAATGAGCGGAGTTTATCCAAGGCTTGAGGCTGATCGTCGATTACGCCGCCATCCAAATGCGGCAACGTATCAAACTGAAAATAGTCAACCCCTTGTTTAGGATCTATCAAGATAATTCGCGCTCGGCGAGGAGTGTTTGTGGCGGCAACTCCAAGGATAATGTTTTGCAACAACACTGACTTGCCGCTGCCCGTAGATCCGGCAATCAAGCTATGAGGTGCATGCTCCTTTCCAGGCGAGAGATACAACAGACTGCCGTCATCCTCACGAATAGCGATCAGTAATTCCTGATTACCGTCACTTGAGGCAGGACGCCATTGCCGCCAAACATCTTGAAGCTGAATTACCTTCCTGTGTTCACGCTCTACCGAAATTGAGACAACGCCCGGCTCCGGACGGACAGCAATCAAATTCAACCCGTGCGTAGTTAAGAATTCAGACCTTCGTTTCAATACCTGGTCAACAGTCAGATTAGCGCTTCCTTCGAACTTCAATAAGGCCGAATTAGGTGTCAAGATGCCGCTAATCAACTTCGAACGAAGCTGAAATTGTTGCAGCGCACCTCTCACTCTGCCCTCAACCTGCTTTAACCACGCTAGATCTTCAGCAGAATCAGCGGCTTCCGTCGAATCACTTCTCAGCAAGGCCTCGAGCTGAGGGTATGCCCAAGAATCGCTAGTGGACGTTTGGGCCAAAGTAGATTCAGACTGCTCGAACATGGGAAGCTCTCGCTCAGGTTCAATTGGTTTAGCATCTTCTTGCCTCTCAGGTTCAACAGACGACAGCTCTGCAATGGTGGCCGTAGTAGATGTCGGTGCCGCACCAGATGGCTGACGGTACACTTTCTGCTGCCAGTCATCAGCGCCAGCTAACTTCTCTCGAATCTCAGTCGGATCTTGATCAGAATAGTACTTCATCATTAGCTCGCGCACGCGCGGTCTTCCGAATATTTCCTGATATGAATCTTCTAATTCAGCAACCTCGACGAAATCTGATGAATCAGGGGCGTCACTTGGACCAGATACAAAAACGTGGGAATACCCTCTGACGAAAATCTCGCAGTTCCCTTCGCGAATCGCTCTTCGCCAATCAGTTAACGTGAGGTTCGCGCTAGCTGGAAATCGAATTCCGTCCAGGATCAGATCGGACAACCTGGCTAACCAAAGGTCTCGATCCAACCGCTCTGGATTGCCGAATAAAGCATCGTTAATGCGTTTGACCGTGTCGCGAAGTTGCTTTTGTGATTCTTTTCGCTTTGCAGCGAGATTTGCCGCATCGATGTATTTAGCTTCAGATATTATGACAGCGAGTTGCAATCTACGTTGTTCGTTAACGTCAGGGCTCAAAACAAGTATGTCCGCAGTCTGTTGTTCGCGTTGCCCCAACCAGTCAGCATAGTCGTCGAGAAAATACCAACCCAAATACTTATCTAAGCCTAATTCATGGTGGATCAAATATCGGCTAAGCACTACCCCCATTAGTTCACTCGCATTTCGTCCGCGCCTGGCCGCGCGTAGAATAATGTCACCGGAAATATCTTTGGCATCATCTATAAATCGCTCGGCCAATGTCTTCAGATCAGCATCATCTAATTCCAAATTCAGTGCCTGGATGCGACTTAACACCATCGACTGGAGTAAGCCTAATGGTGATTTTGACGAGATTATTAAGTTGCGGCCTTGCGTCGCAGGGTGCTTATAACGAATTACGCGAACATTCTGGTTAAGCAATTGGCGCCGATCCAAGAGTTCGTCGTAGTTAACCACCCAGTTTCCCAAGTTATGGGTTTCCTCGAAAATTCGTGCGGTCGTGTTATCGCGAAAGTCGAGTTGCCGCGCCGGAAGCAATCTTTGATCTTCGTTTCCGTCCCAATTGCCTTTGATATAGCTTGTAATAGCGGTTAGATACGACCACCCTTCTATTGTTTGGACAGGACAGCAAAGGTAAACAACGGATTTCATATCATCAACCGCCGCCGGTCTGCGCCGTGACCATCTAGCCGGTACTAATGCGTCCCGAAAAGCCGGCCGCGCACTTTCGAAGTACCACTCTACTTTTGCGTGTCGCGCGATGACATCCTGTGAGAAAACAATATCGGTGGGAAGGCCTTCTTTTTTAGAGGGCGGAGGAGCTTGATCAGCCATGATGCCAATACGCAGCCTGGCCATGAAGTCCTGAGTTGCCTCGCTGGCGTTGAAACTGTCAGCGTCGCCTTCCGAAGTCTCGACTATTTTTTCATACAGACTACGCAGGCGCTTTGGATCTCGATGTCTTAAAATGACCTGACATCGAATCTCGTCTTCTAATTCATGCAGAGTCCCTATTTTGTCAACCACAGCTTGCGGCAATCGAGATGAATCACAGTTATAAAGGACAACGGCGAGATTCGCTTGTTCGTGAGGCTGTAATTCCAGATAACGCTGCACCAATTCAACAACCTGGTTAGCGCCCTCCGTGGGATTCTCATTAGTATCATCTATACCGTCGCTGCTTATCGTCGGTATTTCATGCAAACTGTAATCGCCAACCCAATCCGTTAAAGATAACAGTACGGGCTCATTTTCCTCCCAGCCCAGTGAGAGTTCTGGATAGAACGGATGCGTGAGCTCAATTTCCGTATCCCTAAAAAACAGTCTCGGATCGCCAAAATCGACCTCTTTCATTGTTAATAGGGTCTTAATCAAGTCAGCGACGCGACGTGCCTTAACGGCCATTGCCGCAATTCGAAGGGGATGCCAGGGGGCTACGATTGCAGTGGCTCTTCCCCCCTCAACGCCAACAACACCTACATGCAGGAGCGGCCGCAACAGTAGGTCTCGATTTCGATCTCCTTTGGCTTCGCCGCACACTGCCTTTAAAAGATCTCCATAGGAAGTCGCCTGCTCTAACAATGAAGAATGGGATAGTCCGTCTTCAGCCACCGCCTGTATTGCATTCGTGTATGCCAGCCGAAAGGATTCGTATAGTCTGCTCAGTTTCGAAGCTGTTTCAGATGAGATTAGCTTTTGCTCAGTTGCAGTCTCAAGACTCTTGGTCCACACTCGGCCCAGGTCATTAGCTGGTTTATACACTGCTACAAATGATCCACGGTCCTTTCCGAAAACGGGCACAAAAGTCCGCACATTTGAAAGGTCTACGGTTTGAAACTGTCCTTTCCCGCTTAACGTTTCACGATTGGCCACGCAATACACTAAAGGATGCTCGACCAGTCGGCTCCAATCATCCGCGAACTGACTGCACACAGTGTCGGGGTTATACTTCCAGAGCATTTGCGTCGCATATTTTTCTGTACCCCCCGCGTCGAGCTTTACCTCCAGTTCGATCAAGAATTTCAATTGAAGCGCCGACTTGGCAGTGGAGTACGTCAGTTTCTTATTTGCGGTCTTCCATGCGGTCACCAGAGTGGAAAACTCAAACAGAGATCCGACTTCCCAAGTCACCTTCTTGCCGAATAGGTTTTTTAAGCCACGATATCGGCTGGCAAAAAACGTACCCGCATCGACGTTTAGATCTCGTAGCTCCTTCTTATTGCTTCGATCACACCGAATCCTAAGTTTTCTGTTCGCGCTTGGGGTTTCTTGGCTAAACAGACGCTCAAGTGATCTAACCAGGCCTATCAGAAAGTCTTCTGATTCGACGGGTCTGCCAAAAATAAAACGATCCCATGCTGCTTTAAGCTTTCGTTCCCGTTTAAGCTCGTTCCTATGATTGTCATAAAAGTTTTGATCTTCTTCTTCGAAACCACTTGTTGGTGTTGGCCTGCGCTTAATCAGTCGCTGTAAGTAGTCAATTTCATCTGCCGTTATTAAGCCTTCGTCCAACTCGTCATAGAAATCTATAGTCTCTTGTCCAAGATTGAATTGCTCTCGCTTAAAGCCATCAAACAGCTTAGCGATTACCTCCCATTCGCATTCTGCTAATGCCTTTGCGGCATCGTTCCACCCACTCGGTGCTTCAATGAACGCACGAACCGTCGGATGCTTATCGTCGGGAATACTTTCCCGTACCTCTTCGAACGTTTTTTGCAGGTCATCTTCTGTTAGCGGGAACTGCGAAGGCGTCTGTTTTTCAAGAAAGCAGGTTCGCTTCCTAACGGCGGAATCAAACAGGCGCCGCCATCGCGACGCATGGCCTCGCACCTTTTCATTCAGACTGTTGAAGTAAAACGAGTCTTTCGGAATCCGGAGAGCTGGTAAGGATGAACCGAGTGCCACAATCAATGGCTGTCCATCATCTTTAATAGCGACGCGCGTCCGGATCACGTAATCCGCAGTACGCTCCAGTGACCAACTCTGTAAATCAGAAATTCCTATCAGCGCCTTCGCCCACCATTTCCGATGCTCCGGAATCAGACCCAGCCCGTCAGCGGCGACGTTAACCCAGAGATCCGGTTGCTCTAGTAATTGAGGCGAACCAATAGGCTCGATCTCCTTAATCGATTGCTCCTCATTAAAACCTGTATTTGCAACTACCAATACAGGCTTGGTGGACGCTGCATTTCTAAAAAACGTGGCAGGTTTTTCCGTGAGAACTTCGTTCGGCAGCGAGGGGTCCTCGATGAAATGGCGGGGTAATTTGATCTCAATTTGCTTGCTCAATTCTGCGTCTTTGATGATGGCCCATGCAATAGCTGCTGTTTGTTCTGGACTCAAAGAATCCAATATGAAACGAGCAGTTCCCTCAAGCTCATCACTCCGTTCGTCGAGCCTAACTCGATCGCGTAAATATTCCGCACCAACCTTTCCAATTAGTTCCGCACTGTTCATTCGCTTCCTCGTGAGTAAGGATTTTCAACGTAAGCGCAGCCATCGGACAGCCGAAGTAACATCCCTAGACTTGCGAGTCGTTGCTCTAAGCGGCGAGAGTTAGCTTGAAACACCTTCTTATCAAATTCCTCCGCATTTAAAACTCGCTCTGCCTCCCGCTCTCCGAACACAAAGCCATATCGCTGGTACAAACGCTCGAGGAACTCATTCAATTCCATCCTCTGACTAACGTTCGCCAGTACGAGTGCTCTAAACAGCTGGTCTGTGGGGGCGTAACGGAATTTGTTTGTGCCTCTTCTCGAAACAAGTCCTGCCTCGCGCCCATAAGAGCGATGCACATTTGCTACATGGTGTCTGTGGCCTATCAGCGCTTGAGAACGCAACGCTCTCAACATTGCTTCCGGATCGTTTGAACCATCGTAGTCGTCCGCCGCTTCACCCCAACGCACTCTGTCCTGAAGAATCTGTCGGCACTTAACAAATGAACCCGGCTCGACTATCGCTTTCTGCCATTCTTCGGAACATTCAATATGGTCTAAATATGTATCGACAGCTCTGGCAGGCAATAAGTTATTCTCAATAAAGCTGGCCGATGACAGTTCACGAACGGGAGTCTTTTTAGGCGCAATAACTTCGCAGATGAAGTACAACCTCTTTGACGCGTTCCACCATTCATTCGCTACATTCAATTGATACAAAACAATATGGAGCGCCGCTAGAGTAACCAGATGAGGCCATCCATCGAAACCAGGTAAGTCAAGGCTGAAAATATTCAACCAATCTTCACCTAATCGGTCGAAAGTAGGATGGCTCTTGTATGGCAGATAGCTTTTGCTGCGAAGGGACAAATCCTCTTCTTTATCGGGCTGCATCAATCCAAGCAGATCATTCCATGGATTGTTACCCGAGAACATCGCCGCCACAGGACCGCGCAGTTCAGCAGTGGAAGAACAACGGCATAGTATCAGGTATAACAATTCTCCGGTTCTTCCGAAATTGATGTAGTCTCGAGTAGCCGTGCCAGAATTGGAAACCCTAATGTCCTCGTAAAGAGCCTTTGGTCCGAAAGGAAAAATGAAACGCGACGTCCACCGCTTGTTCGCGTTCGCCTCGACATTCGCGCTGCGGATCATCGCAACTAATGAAGAGAATTGCTTAAACGAATGAAACCTATTTCGTAGGTAGGAAAAATCGTTGCTCGATACTCCTTGCGCTTTGTCGCGCATCCACTTCAGCCATTCGTCCCATGCCGAAGAGCTATTGGGGAAGTGATCAGCGATTCGCTCCATTTCTTGATTATTAAATAAAATATTGCGGAGATGCATTCGCTTGTAGGGAGTAAACTTTGATAAAGAAAACTCACCACCTTCGTCCAGCAAAATACCGTCTCGATGGCAAGACTCTGCCACGGTCAAAAACTCCAAAAATACCAACCAGGCCGAGCTAGCATCCCACAGCCGATGGCCCCAAATTTGTTCATCAATCCATGGTGAAGTTTTCACTTCGTTATCTGAAGGTGGTGGAATGAGATTTGATATATCGATCATCTGTTCACCTCCACCAGATCCTCTACTGGATTGCCGAGATCATCCAAGTTCAATAAGCGAAACGTGAGGACCCGTGGTTCGTTAGTCGTTTCATACAATCGTTGTCGCTCTGATAGCCGTGCCAGCAACTGGCTCTTGAACGCCAGCATGTCCTCATAGCACTCGCGAGAGAAACTGTTCGGCAACGCGCCCTCCGCAACTCGGCTGAGAAATTCATAACGAATCAGATGTAAATCCATGGCGCAGTTTAATGAATCAGTTAAGACCACATTTAAAGCCGGCACTCCACCTCTGAGTACCAGTTCCACCCGTTCGTGTCCGCGACGTCTTACCGGAATACTATCCTCTAGTATTCTGCTGACTCTCGCATTCGAGAAAGAAAGACTAGTTGCAAGATGGAGTTCACGGTCGTTGGCTACCAACATTCCGATGAAGATTCGATTGAGGCCGCGGACAATACGGGCTAAGATAGGATGTTCGACTGAGCCACCCTGACGGAGAACCTTAACCACACGATCCAGGTATTCACCTGCATACTTGAAAACCGTCAAGCTCCAGAGCTGAAGATCTTGCTCTTGTTCGGGCAAGACCTTAAAAAATAAACCGCGCCGCTGACTGACGAGCATTTCAAGGAACTCAGTGGTGCGAGACTGGTCTTCATCCGACCCTTCAACGTAGTTCCGCTGCGCCGCGTAATAGCTGTCGTCGGCACCGTAGAATCTGTCGTTAACAAGTAGCTGCTCAAAATGAGGTCGGAGCTCTTCATCGGCTCCTCCGAAGATCAGAATATTATCGATTCGGTTTGATGTTTCATATCCAATCCGAAATCTGTTTAGGTAATTGAAGACGGTAAGTCCCTCCCTTCGCGTTTCCAAAAGATTGCCGCCAAAGATATTGTTATAAAGGCTCGCCTTTGCTACGGTTCCGCTTCGAACAATCGTGGGCACATCTCGCGCCACCATCAGGCGATCCTTCACTCCAGGATGTCCGAGAACGGCATTCGATAGGAGTAGCAATATTTGTCGAATAGGAATATGCAGTTCGTTGAAATCACACAGTTGGAATAGTTCCTTTAGTCGTCTTCGGACGAGCTGCGTTTGTAATAGTTCGTAGTTATGTCGAATTGGACAACTTGGGCCAAACGCGTCGATTTCTCCTGCTGAGCCCTGGTAACAATGGGACCACCCCTCATGTGAGATTAGTGCGTCTAACGCTCTCTCCAACAGGTCAGCAGAATCTCCGCGACTCAGGTTGAAAAATTTCAGCCGAGCACCTTCATCTGAACGCAAATCATTAACAAGGAGATACTCAAATAGCTTCCTCGTTTTCACGACCGACTCAGTGTCGGAAAGAAATCGCCACGAGTCCACGAGCTGCCCGTCATTAGCAGCGATCAGGAATATCTCTTTTGGTTCCACCTCATAGACAGAGTCACAAAAGCGCTGTAAAACCCGTTCCTTCTCTCGTTCCCACTCGGCACCTGCTTGTGGGGTCCACTCGCTGAGATCTTTAATGATATGAAGCTTGAGACTGCCTCTTCCTTGAAAGTTAATTTCCGTGCTGACGTACGGCTCATCCAGCGCAACATTGCCTGTAATTGCATGCCACACCTGCCGACATAGATGCGTTTTTCCGTCGCCGGCAGCTCCGGTCAAAACTACAGAAGTCGGCGAGGAAGCGGGACTAAAGCATTCAAAGATCTCGTCGTGCGATGGATGATCAAATGTGATTGGTTTCAGTTTGGCCCTCAGGGCGGATTGATGGATCGCCTCGTCATACATGTTGTCATTGCGAGGAATTGGGCCGTACTTGCGAAGAAATCGAATCCAATTAACACCTTGTTTTTCCATGGGCATCTGAGGTATGCAATCATCGACTGGATTTAAATTGTGAGTTTCTGAAGACTGGCGAAAAAAGCGAGGATTACTAAAGATGACAGATCAAGCATGCCTCACTTTCTTCTTCTTCAATCTCCATTCCTCCTAAGATCTGTACAAGATTAGAGGGCCTCTTTTTAAGTTGCTGGCGGGACTCCTCCCATTTACGCTTGATTTCTTGGACGCGTTCCGGTCTTTCGAGTTCTTCCAACGATTCTTCACCGTTCCAGTAGAATGGAATACCGCTGCTGCTCATGTGTTCGTACCGCTTAGCGGCTTCAAACCTTTCGGGGTACTTCTCCTTCAAACGAACCCATTCTATTTTCTGCTGAAAAAAGCAGAAATAGCATCCCGATCGAGTCCGGCCCCATTCAGTGAAAGTTGGCATTCCTACACCGCTTTCTTCAAGGATGCGAACAATGTCAGCCAACACCAACCCATCATCTCGAAACGGATATACCGGGGTTATATTTGCCTTGTGACTTATATAGCCTTGCCGCTCCTCATCAGCGCGAAGCCCTATGTAGTTAAACACCAGATCGTTACCGACAAAATCCTCGAAGGGCTTTAATTTCAACTGACGAGTACACCACCGCCGCTGACTCGAGGGGATCATGCCTCCAAATACCTGGAGCCACTTGTCGAAGCTATAGTCAGGCTTGGTTTTCTGTACTTCTTTTCCTAAGTATGCTGATAAGCGATCTAGATATTCATACGTTTCCGGCAATTCCTTATCAGTGTCGTGAAACACATATTCCATGTCGCGCACGCGATCGCGCATGTATATCGCCAACGCAGCACTGTCTTTTCCACCTGATAGACTAAGGATGTGGCGTGGTGTCTTTTCCATAATCATATTATGAGTACTCTACTTGATAAGTTGCAGTTAAGTGCATAGCTTCCAGTCTGTGGTCGTCATCGATATTGGTCTTTTAATGACTTGGTAACATGGACCAAAACGCACGAGCTGCAGCGGCAAGACCTACATCTTTTGTCTTATTGATAAGATTGGAAATTTCCGCAGCTATCTCCGCCATTCTTAGTTCTTCTTCAGGCGAGATGAAAATGACAGCTTCACGCTCCGTTCCATCCAAGTTAGTAATCGCAACTCGAACACTAAGATCAGCCTCCGTTCGATTTCTCCGTTCGAAACTAATCGCTTCAACTCGCTTGAATGTTGCCACTAGCAGAATCAGCTCCTGGAAGAATTTTTCCGCATCCAAATCTGCCCATTTAGTCGGTGGAATCATACATACAAAGCTACCCAGAGACTCGATCCACTTCGGATCACTTAAGGACAGATCTGTTAGCCTCAGACAAAACGCTTTGAGCCGCGGTTCGGTAACGAACGGAAGAATATCGGAAGCTCGCTGTGACATCGCTTGACGAGTAGCGGCAAGTGAACCGTTCAGCCCAAATAGATCAATGAACGAATTCTGAATTCGCTCCTGCAGCCCTGAGTACGTATGACTGAGTTCCTCGATAGCGCTCCGCAAAGTATTTGTGAAAGCCTCGACCACATTTGCTCGGCTTTTAGAGGTAATCGGGTCAAACCCGCACGCGGCTGGCAAATCGTGAAACAATAACATCGCCGGATCACGCGCTGCCATCAACGCACGTCGCACCGCCAATGCGGTGCCCGACAATCGATTTGTCTTGTGAACATGCGGCGGAAGGTTCGCTGCGAAAACACATAACGGACGCACAATGTCGAGTAGTCTCAGTTTCGTGTTTGTTCTCGTCGGATCAAGCTGAGATACCGTTTCCGGTGCTTCGGCTTCTAACACTTCCAGCATCCGTCTAAACAGGTCGGACCGGACTCCTGCGACCTTGCAATATTGGATTTCGAACGATTCCGGCACCTTTGTTAGACGTCTTATATCTAACCCGGCCATCTGCTGCATAAACACACCGTCATCATAAAACGCGATGTGTTGTTCATGTATAATAGCGACAAGTGCGATAAGGATGGGGCTAAGACCGTCGCGTATGCCAAATGGCGGTCGACGCAATTCAGCGATCAAATCTACGACTTTAACTCGACTATCACCATTCTGCTGAAGAATTTCCTTTATACGTCGTAAGGCAGGACGAAGCCTGCAAATATCTTTATTCGGCTCTGGCTCTGTTAACAGGAGTTGACCTCGGACTTCTCGGTGAATTCGACCCTTCTTAAGAATCGACATGTAGATTGCCATTTCTGGAGGCGTCTGTGTGGGATTCATTCCGACATACGGCTGTGTAGAGGCACCGAACATTCCTTCAAGCAAACGAGTTCGTGCACCGTTTGCCGCCGCGCTTGGATTGCGACGATTAATCAACTCGTTGTGGACCTTTGGGGCGGATGAGTAGACCTCGTCGCAGATTTGCGAGACCTTTTCCAAAAGCTGTCGACTGTTGTGAATGTCCAATTCTTCCCCTTGTCGAAACCATAGCAATTCACTCTCGCCCGCAAACTGCTGCAAGCCGATTAACGATTGAATCCGTCTCTCCAGAACTGTACGTGCACTCGCTATCTGTTTCGTGACTTCTTCGCGCGCGAAGTCATCGCTGTTCAGTTCAGGCGTATTTGCCGCGACCCACTCCCACCGCTGCAGTTCTTGGACCAGTTTGTTAAGCACAGTGAGTGGTCGGGCAACAGCAAATAGAACATTAGAACACTCCTTCGGAACCTCGGAACGAACAAACCCCAGCGCTCTCTGATGTTCTTCGTTCGTTTCACACAGAGCAACAACAATCCGACCATCAGCCGCGTCATAGCTAAACTGAGCACTGTCCGCCAATTTTTCAACTGGAGTAAAACGTACCTCAAAGTGCCGCAGACTGCCTGTTTCTATGTAGTGCCGACGCGCAACGATCGCTCGCGTTTCCAGGTACGACTCAATGAGCGGTGTGACGCGCTGCGGGATACCTAATGCATGCGTCGATTCTTCATAAGCGCGTTCGAGATTGACGCTAGTATGAGGCCACAAGCAATACCCACCAGATGCCCCTCGGTAATAGAGGACCTGTTTTTCTACATGAAGCCTCTTAATTGCGCGCCGCACCCCGTTTGCAGTTGTCCCTTCAACCTCTCCAGCAACTGCAAGCACAATTGCGTCCTCCGTTGCAATCAAGTGCGAATCGATGAGATTAAGTAGACCGACCGTTTTGAGGACCTGCAATTCGATACGGTCATTTGACGCAAAGCTCTCGATCAAGGATTCGATGCAGTTCCAGTGACTACGATAACTCTGAACGCTTAAACGATGACCGAAAGTAGCTCTCACATAATCGTAGAGATGATGTAATCGGTAAGAACTGCCGGACGACACCGGAGTCGTCGCAAACTCCAACAGACTGAACGGATCCTTTGACAACAGGAAGGTAAAGAGCGAGCGCTGTCCCTGTCCAAATCTGCGAAAGATTTGAATTAACACTGGCAGCACAGTTGGGTGCAAGGGATACAACCGAACGGCGTTAGTTACGAGAACCTCTTTCACGGCGGCAGATCCATACCAACCCAGCTTAAGCACGGCTTGCATGTCTACTCGAGCTGACTTTGCGATTACCTTGGGCAGGCTAGCAAGCTTCAGGTTTAGCGCGTCAGCAACAAGTCCTGCTGTTTGTTCCAATGGTTGGTCGAAAACAATTTCATCAAATCTGCCCGCAACCTTCTCCCACTCACGCTGGGCAGTCTGTGACAGATGATCTGCATAGGCCCCAAAGCCCTGATGTAAAAGACCGACAATAAAGACCGGGGTGTCCGCACTTCGCGAAGCCATCTCCGCCAGCCGCTGCATTAAAAAGATGTCCTGCTGCTCTGGATATAGCGCTGCGTACTCAAGGAACTTTCCCAACTCATCAAGAATGATTAAGAGACCGGATGCTTTCCCCGAACTAATTAAATAGTCGTTCGCCTCTTGGAGTAGAGTTAATACAACATCATCCGTTGCATCGACAGTTGCCGCCGTTTCAAGTCTTTCCAAGACGGCGGGCCGCCGGCCGCGCCCACAAAGATCGGATAACTCTCGATATATAGCACCCAAGAGTGCGGCGGCAATTGGCTCCCGTGATCCGGTAATCAGAATAGGAAGGAGGCGCGGACGTGCGATGCCAAGCTCACGAAAGTTCACCGCCTGCCTGATCGTCGACGGAAGCCTACCGGCTCGTTCACTGAAAAGGTGCGCTATGACAAGAGCTATAGATGATTTTCCTGAACCGAAATCGCCAGTTATACGCCACGCGCGGCGTCCGGATTTCACGGTGAGACCAGCTGCAAGTCTATTCAATAGCTCGTGTCCTTCAGGCGTAAGGACATAGCCCTTCAAAGCTTTCGGATCCTTAAAATCCCGCTCCAAGTGTGCAGAACGCAAGAAACGGCTTTGAATCTGAAATAGCTCAGCTACGGCAGTTGAAGGCATACTTTTAATCAGCCCGGTGTGAGTAACTCGTTAAAAATCAATTCGCATGCGCTGCAGCAAGTTCAGAACGGTGATAAACAGCCGGCAACAGGTCCAACTGCCGAATCATTCGTCGATTTGGACACACGATTCTTTGGACCGAAGCAGACTCTTGATAAACCAATAGCCCATTCGACTGTTTTTCAAGTCGCTCCAAACGTTCTCTGATGTCCGGCTCACTCAACTTAAATACCTGGCCAATACTTCCGACATTCGTCGAAACATCACGAAACGTAAGCGTTGACTCGTTGACTTGACGTTTGGACCAATAATCCAGGAGGCAGAATACAAAAAGCTCCGGCGTGATGTCGGGTTTCGGGTCTCGCCTGAAGGCATACACAGGTTCAGAGCGGCCGGTCTTGCCAACACGGCGCTCACCAATAACTTCTATAAGTTCTAAGTCTACGAATGGAGAATCAAGATTGTCTTCCCGGCTTTCCGCCCGTCGCGCGTTGCTTGTAACGTAAGTATGAAGAAAAACATCAAAGTGCTGCTCGAGCGTTGTACGTGATAGGGTCCGCTCCATTCGTTTCGCCTCTTGCTCAAATACCCGCAGTACTTCAGTGCGCGTCATATCCGGGTGCCCCCAGCGGTTGAACAGGTAGTCCCACGCAAAAAGTGGATCATTTTCATGCGAGAGCAACATCCAGTGCAATAACCAAAGCGTTCGTCGATCCTCAAGAAATCGATCCAGTCCTTCAGAGCCAAGGAGCGCGTTACCAAAAGGAGTGACTACGAGCTGATGATCTATAACTTCCGCTATTCCCATTACGACTATCCAAAAGCGAATGGCTCTCACCATGTTCTTGCCAACGCCCAATTCCGAAATGGCTTCACGCTCGTCTGAAAATATCTGCGGGTTCTGTTGCAAGGCGGCAACTGCCTTGGGTAGCCACGCATAACGGCAGGGAAAACTCTCGTGACCGGAGAATCTAAAGTCTGGCATGGCGAGATAAAGCTGAGTAGTCGGTCGCCGGCTATCTCAAGGTTGAATAAGACACTATACTATATCATGTAGGATCGATTACAACTCATACAAAATACGGCCTGCTCGGGGCAATTGAACTAAATCTCGTTGTTCGGACCCGCGAACGCTACGTGTCCTCACCCCATGTGCCCGCTTCGTCAACTGGAGGCGGAACGCCCCAATTCGCCGAGCCAGATCAGGCGTCTAGTTATAAACGAACCATCGATCGCATCTGCCGAAACGACCACATTATTGACCCAAGCAAATTCACTATCCTGAACTCACTTCGCGAGGGTGGGCATCTGAGAATAGAGTTGACGACAGGCTGATTTGCGTGTGCAAGGTTGATCAATCCTCATGACGTCCGCAGCGCGCAACTTAATCTGTTTCTGTACTGCTGTCAATGGTTTCCGCCGCATGGTTTCTGCTCCTTCATTCCAGCCCGCGGGCACCGTTCTACGCTCCCAGTAGACCTGCCCACATCTAACAGCGCTCTTGCTACATCAACGAAACGACCACAACCGGACCTCTGTAGACCTTGGCCAGCCTTCCACAAAACAACATCTCTTAGCTGAAGTTCCGTCAAGATCCCATCCGCTCCAGCACCATCCGACAATGCCAAACAAGAAACCAATTTGCCAAACCAACCACTTTCCACACTACAATCGAGCCCCACCAATTCTTCAAAAACTTCCTCAGCACCAAACTGTTCATGCTTAAATACCATTGCTAATCCCAACAGATACAAAAAATCACAGCGTACCGACGCGCCGACTGCGTCTCCTTTCAGAATCACGTTGTGCGCCAATGCGTGAGCCCCCCTAGCATCGTCGACTAACAAAAGCGCGATACCCAATCGCCAAACAATGTCATTCGTACCCAGCGACAGGACCAGTGCCTTGCGGAAGTCATCAACAGACCTCAAACCAAGCGTCACAGTCTCTTCATCACTCCCACCACGAATCGCAAGCTCAAACAATAATTCGCCCCGTCTCACATAGGCTTGCAAACAACCGCTATCCCTGGCGATTCCTTCCCCAAAACACTTCAGTGCTTCTTCCAACAATCCAAACGATCGAAACGCCTCACCGCATTCGACAAGATCCAGCGCGGTCGAGCGGCTCCCGTCGCTCAGCGAGCGATAAAAATACTTAAGTTCGTCGACCGAGCGCAGCTCAACTTCGAGACCTTCTGAATCCCTCTCCCTCTCGACTAATTCCAGCTCATACATGTGTACGATCTCCATCAGTGGGGACCATTGATATTCCAATTCGTTCGACCGCCCAAACCTTTCACCGATTCCAAAACTCCGCAGAGCTTTAACGCTTTATAGAGCCGACTATGCTCTTTTTTCGCCGCGAAAACCTAAAAAGCCGGCTACGTCCTCTCAGAGCGCCGCCAGCTAATTAGTTGAAACGCAAGTCGACAGACACTCACTCCGCGTCCATCGGGTCAACAAATGTACTTGCCCAGCCCTTGGACCGGCACAGCTTTCCAAACTGAGTCGGTTCACGTCCTAAAATCTTTGCAGCGCGTACCATGTTCCCGCCACACGCGGTTAATACCTTAAGCATATGTTCTTCTTCCACATCTGCTAGACTCTTAAACTCTTCCGTAATACCAATCACCGGGGTCTCCTCAGACCGTAGATCCCCAACCTCGATCCGAATACATTTCGGCAAGTCGCTTACGAGAATAATATTTTCTGGAGTATCGACCGCGTGCCCCGCCGTCGCCTCCATAACACGCGATAACTCTCTCACATTTCCCGGCCAGCTATACGTTTTTAGCGCTTCGATAACGCCAACCGAAAACCATACTTTTTTCTTCACTTTGCGCGCTGCTCGCAAAGCAAAATAATAGGCCAATGGAATAATATCTTCTTTCCGTTCTCTTAACGGAGGCAAGACAATTTCACATCCGGCCAATCGATAATATAAATCCTTCCTCAAACCCGAGGAATCAATTTCTTTTCGCAAATTACGGTTAGTGGCGGCAATGATACGTACATCAACCTTGATTTCCTCCGTCGAACCTACTGGCGTAACACAGCCCTCCTGCAACACGCGTAAAAGCTTCACTTGAAATGCAGGCGTAGTCTCCGTGATCTCATCGAGAAAGATAGTTCCACCGTCCGCTATCTCAAATAAACCCTTGCGATCCGTATCAGCGCCAGTAAATGAGCCCCTCCGGTGACCGAAAAATGCGGCTTCGATCAGCTCGGTTGGAAACGCACCACAATTCAGAGCCACGAACTTTTGACTCGCTCGCGAACTCCTTTGATGTATCAGCCTAGCGATAACTTCTTTCCCTGAACCAGTGTCGCCCGAAATCAACACTGGAGGCATCGTTGCGATCTTTCCGATACGACTGACATGAATGCTCACAGAAATCATTGATGGACTATGCGCAATGAATTTAGCGGTTGAATCATCCTCAACTACTCCATCGGTGCCATCAACTACTGGACCGACAACAACGGATCGCTTATCCCCGCTTGCCAACAGTCCGGGATAACGCTTAATCACTACAGATCTCAACGTATAAACACTAAATGGCTTCGGGAGATAATCAAGAACACCACCCTCTAAACTAGAATGAGCCTCTTCGGCGTTGCCGTCGCCCGTTATGATGACGACCGACAAAGCCGGACGAAGCCTTCTTATCTCATCCAAGAACTCCAGCCCGTTCCCATCGGGCAATAACTTATCCAAAAATACAAGCGAAAACTGCTCCCTTTTGTTCTTTAGCCGTCGCCGAGCTTGCGCAATGGTTCCAGTGCCGACAATCTCAATCTGAAACTTACGCAAACTACGACGAATTGCCTTTCGCACTTCAACGTCATCATCCACGACCAAGACGGGAACCCCCTTCGGATACTCCGTCCAATCAAGAGTCGGTTCAGCTTCAATCAAACCAGCAGCCACAGCAGAAGTTGACATTAATTTAATCCTCTATCTCACAATAGTTGATGCCGCTTGACGCTCAGCCCTAATTTGACGATAACGTTCAGCAATACCACGCACATAATTCTTAGTCTCTTGGTATGGCGGAATGCCGTTGGTCCTTATTCCACGAGGGTTTATTACTTTTCCCCCTGGCAACATAATCGGCTTGCCACTTAGATAAGCATCGACAACAAATTCACCGGAATTGTATGCGCTAAGAGCCAACATTACGTTCCCACCAAAACGATCCAGCAACCACACAAAGTACGCAACCCCGGCACGAGCTGCCTGTTTCGGATCGTGCGGATTATTTACTGCGTATCTGGCCGCCGTTCCTGGCATCAGTTGAAACGGCCCTCTCGCATTTTTCGGCGATACTGCCTTCAGTTTCCAACGAGACTCCTGCCAAACAAGCGCAAAAACCAAATCCGGATCAATCTTGTAGCGAGCCGTCTCCTTATATATAGCTTCCCGAAGAGCCGCCTTGCCAGATTGCCACTCCTGAGTTGCCCGCGAACCCTTCTTAGACGCAGACGCTGCCAATGCCTCCACCCGCATCCCTGAACTTCTTTGGGAGTCGCTTACTCCAGCTCCATCAACGATATTCAAATCAATATCACTTATTCTTACACTCTGCCCATTTACGTTCATCGCAACCAAGCAGATAAGAAAGGTCATAAGCAACAACTGTTTATGAACGCAAATACCCAAACATACGATCTGTGACATAGGCTCCATTAAACGAATCCAGGATTCAACCTCGAAGGACCCTTCTGCAAAACCAGAGCCAAATGTCAATTGCCCCAAAACCAGCGCACAAAACGAAAGCCTTTGATTTTATATAGGGTTTTTAACCCTAGTTACCCTCATTCCAACAACCCGTAAATAGGACAATTTACCCTAAACCCCCATTTCACCTACACGAACTGCCCCCCAAAACCTAGTTAAACGCCACGGCACGGCAGATGCTCCTTGCCCACCCGCCAGACTTGCGAATCACGCAAATCGGGCCTGGGACCACAGCAGGGTTTACCTGCCTTTGAGCCAGAAATTCACGCATTCTTAGCTGGACGCCCAGCCTCTTAAGTCAAGCGTGAAAACCTAATAAAAGCAGCATTTTCTCAGGGGAAAGCGCCCCCGAAGGCCGAGATCTGCCCTGAGTCCAACGCGAAACATAACTACGATGTCGAATTCCAGTCCAAAAGATCGCAGGTCGGCGCAAACAGGCTTTTCGCTCCTCGAGTTAGTGATTGTTTGCGCCGTAATCTCAATAGTCACTGCACTTTCCCTGGCGTCGTTCGCCAATCGTGATCAAGCGGGACGATTCCAAGCCGACGTAGCTGCACGAATCCGCGAACGCCGAGCGTCCGCCGTTCGCATCAACGCGCTAACCGAGCCAACTCTTCTCGAAAACTTCAGACAACCCCCGATTGGGATTGATTTCACGAATCTCGCAACCACAGCGCCCCTAGTAGTCGAGGGACCTGAACGCACAACTTTCGCGCCCCCAGGAAATCCGGGCGGCATAGGCCAATGGAACTTCATTTATCAGGGCCGTCAGCTTCAAATTCCTGCCGGTTGGCGCATTGCCACCACCGCCAGCGAACTCTCCCCAATTTCTTTAATTCCATTGGGCACTATGAGTACGAGTTTCAGCTTTACCGCAGACGGTAAACTTGACGTTTTATCACTCCCCCCGTACACGTCGAACACTAATCCTAATAACGAAAATCCTTTTCCCACTATCTACCTGACCAACGGCACGACGGCGCGCGCAGTCGCCGTTCACCCTGCAGGCTTGGTTGAGCTTTGGAATTACGACGAAGCCACCCAAAGGTGGACAGGGTTTGCGAGCAGACAAGTAAGTACAGCTCCAGCAGACACATCAACGCCGACTCCACTACCGACGCCGTCACCGGACCAGTGCTCGATTGCAGCTTTACCCAACCCACTTCTAGTCCAAAGGAATGGTTCCGCCACCATTACTGTAACGCTGCCAGCGAACACAGGACCCGCTACGGTCCTAGCGGCTGGTTCAGGCGCGGCCGGAATCACAGTTTTACCATCAACCCAAAACATAACTAACCAGCAAGCAGCCAGCTTTACGGTCAACGTCAGGACCAGTAATGGCAGCGTTAACTTTTCGTCGCCTTGCGGCTCAATCAACCTCTCCGTGCAGACTTTCTGACCATCACGAAAAAGACCAAAACAATGCTTACACCTAACAAACACCAAGCGGACGCTCTCCCTGACAAACAAAACGTCATTCACTTTGTGATCGCATCTGAGAAAGGACAGTTTGAACAACTGGGGGAGACCCCGGAACAACGCCTCGCTGCGTACAAAAGTGCAATCAGAGACTCCGCTCAACTGCCTGTCGAAGGCAGTTGGATTGCCGGCATTCACCTAAACAACGGAATCCCTCACGCGCACGTAATCATCAGCCGCCAGCGCTAAAACCAATGCTACCAGGGATGAAACATCACGCCGGCTTTAGTCTTGTCGAGCTACTGATCTCAATGGCTTTGACGGTGATTGCTGTACTCGCAGCCGTTGGCCTGCTAACTAAGTTCAGCAGAAGCGTTGCTGCGTTCACCGAAGTCAGCAGCATGGAAGAAGCCCGCGGCTCGGCTGAAACGCTTCTACGTGCTGACCTCGATGGCGCCGGTCGCAACCTAACCCGCCCAACGCCACCTTTGGCAGGTACGATCTTCGCTACCCCAACTTCTATTGAACACTACGCCTGGTCTAATGGGACTATTACGAAAACAACAGCTACCGGATGGGAAAATGGAGCCACCATTACCCACGCGATCGCGACCGGGCTCGGCTCCTTTACTTTTACGCCTCCTGACAATGGTGGTAGTGCCTACATGTCCTCACCCAATGGCGACTCTTTTGCACTTGTAATCGGTTTCGGAAATCCAAGCATTGGTGTTTGGATCGGACTCTATGTTAACGGCGTCGAAGTCGCCAGCACATGCTGCCACAGCCCAAGCGAAACTATTTCAGCGCACGTCAGCGGTGATTCCTACAGTTTCAAAATTGAAAACGGCACATCACAACGAGTTACCAAGCTCTATCGAATCCGCAACAATGTTCCGACATCACTATGGACCAGCAGCGTTCCCGTCACTTCTTACCCAATCGCCTTCGGTCTAAACATCTATGCACAAAATCAATCGTTCACAAACGTAACGATCACAGGCGCACCGTTAATAGCACTGTCTGGTAATTCAACCGAACTCGCACCCCTCCCCTGGGATCGTGACTTTCAACTTACGGCGCCTATCACCATAACGGGCGGAGGTGCCGGTATTACGGCGCTATCAGGAGACCAGACCACCGACGCCGTGACCACGCTCAGCGAGATCGACGATTCGTCGTCCGAATTGATTATGCGTGCTCCACAACGCGGGGCTTTTAATACGGGAGACTATCTCTTGATCATAGATTGGGGCAGCCTTAATCCGGCTGCGCCTGGCGGAGCCGCTTCGAGCCTTTGCCGAGTTTTATCCGCAACCACGAGCGACAATCAGCTCATCCTTTCCATTCAACGCGTACGCCAGAACAATCCTGCGTGGGGACGGCTTTGGTCCGCAGACGCAGATCATGCCCACAAATATGCAGTCGGATCAACGGTTACAAAACTACAACCACCAGTCTCTTACACCACCAGCACCGACGCTCGTTTCGTAAGGATGGAGGCTGACCGCCCTTCAACTCTGGCATTCAACGTTCGGCAAGCCAGCTTCGCTCGCTACGTTGAATTCAACTCAACTGCCAACATTTTTCGAGTCGATATAAGTCTCGCTGCCGAGGGCGTAGAGACCAATAACACGACTTCAATCGAATCGCGTGGAACGATCGAATTTGAATCACGTCCCCGCGCGATGAACCTTGCCTCAAATCAACTCAACTGAAAGTTAGGAGTTACGATGTTCAAGCGCAATCACTCAGTACCACTATCTTCCCCTTATGGTCTTGCCTTTGATGATCGTAACGGATTGATTGTCATCGCAGAGTACTCACCCGCAGGCGGGTTCCAGATTCAAAGGGTTGTGATTGGCGAACGCAGAGCCGTCAACGTATTAACGACCGATCTGAGAACGACTCTCATTAGAGGAAATACACATACCGAGGCGCTGCCTCTTTCCGTCAGTGCGGATGCACCAGAAGAAACAGTCCTCAACGCAATTCTGGAAAAGACAAACGGCGACACGTCGCACCTTCTCAATTTCAACCGCACTCCGGACAATCGAATTATCGCGACTCAGGTCGACGCCTCGGCCGTCGATGAAATTGTCAAGCGCACTCAAAAGTGGCTCGACGATCAACAACCGGAACATGTCAAAACCGAGACCAAGACTCTGCGCGTCGAAACCAGAACACGTGCAATCATCCGCCTGTGGCGCGCCACCCAAGTCGATACACCTATTGGAACCACAGCCATTCTCGTCGTCAGCGACAACGATTACACAATCGCGCTCTGGTCTGAAGAGTCAGGACTGGTTTATGAGATAGAAGAGGGTTTCGAGCCTGGTGCAAAGAGCGAGATCAAGTGTTCCCACACCCGCGACACGTTAGCCAGATTCATAACGTCCGCGAGCCTCGCAAAACTTAAACTTCCCAACGTAACTTCTGTAGTCCTCTCCGCTTCCGAAATCTATGGGAACTCCATGCTGTCCCTGCTAAAAGGCTCCGTCGAATTCAACTCCGTTCGTGTCCAAACCGTATGTCTCGACGAAAATTCCAGTCTCGATCAGCCGACAGCTCTGGCGATCGGGGCACTCCTTGATCACGCAGCGGTTCCGGTCTGCAATTTGACCATTGGCCCAGAAGACCGACTCAATCAGATCAAAACAGCGCGTGAAGTGACGACTGCTTCTGAATCGGCCGCCCGCTTCAGGGTAGCGGTATTAACCATACTCTTGCCGTTCGTAATTTCTTTCGCTCTCTTGATTGCCTTGTTCGCAGACAACTCCGTCGAAGCGTTTCGACTGCAAGCCCATATAGATGAAGAGACCGCAACTGCGCAAAAACTAGCTGATTCAAACTCTGACTATGAATCATCAAAAGCTAACTTTGCGGCCTTTCGAACGCTGCTGGACAACTTAATCACACTTAGAAACAGACAACCCGCAACTCACCAACTGCTCACAGATCTAAACAATAGGTGGCCTAGCGAAAAGAGTTTTTATGTCACTGAGGTAAACGTCAAGGGTGCCAACGTTGAAATCAAAGGAAAAACGACAAACGAACAAGCAATTACTTCCTTTGCCAAATCCCTTGAATTTTCCAATGGACTGTTCTCAGGCATACTCACGAGAAACAACGTCGCCAATAATGCAACCGGCGCTGCGACGTCACCGGCCCACCAACTTTCATCATCCAGTGTGATCGAGTTCACGATCACATCAACGTATGCGCCACTCGCGCTTCCAAACAAGACCACCACAGTAACAAGCCAAGCGACAACTCCCCAAACCACAACCACTACTCCAACCGGAGCCTCCGTGATTCCTGTTGGTCCATCAAACTTGCCTACACCAACGTCGGCCCAGGAAAAGAACAATGACTAAGGTTCAAGCAAACACAAGACGCAGGAAGCAGACGCGAAGTAACAACGTCGGGACAAAACTGCAAACGGCAGTACTCAACGCCGGCACCCTAAGACTGCTGATCTTCTCAACGCTTTGCGCTGCAGCTATCGCATCACTTATTTACTACCAGTTCATCTCGGCTCAATTAGCAGCCAACCAGGCGCTCAATCAGAGCCTTGTTCAAAAACGAAAACAAAACACCATTGCTCGCCAGGTCCAGGAAACAAAACCGCAGTTCCTTGATCAGTTTCGGCGTCTAATTAGCAACTACACCACCGCCAGGGAGCTACTACCAGGCGAAGCGGAAGTCTCAAACGTTCTCGATGCCATACAACAGATGGCCCGAGCAAATCATGTCCGCGTAACGATGTTCGATGCGTCCAAGCCCGGTGCAAAATCTAATAATCCGGCGCCTACATCCACCGCTGGCCCATCAGCAACTGAAACTAAGTCTGCTCAGACTACACGACCTGAAATACTTTTGAACGAACGCGTGATGCCTGCTCAAATACAAGGCACTCACGCTAACGTCGCACGCTTCCTAAGCGATGTCGCCAAGTACCCACGAATCATTTACGTTCGAGACCTCTCGATTACGTCACTCAACAACCAGGAAAGTGTCAACTTGACCCTCGTAACCTACGACGCTCCCACGTCGGGCCTACTGCCTCCAATACCTACGGAACTACGTGCCGAGTTTCAGAGCCACGCCGGACAACTTCCTAACTAAGCTACCCAAAAAATACCAGAACTAAGGAATCATCATGACCAAGCATACCCCCAAACTGTCTCTTGCTAATCCATTCACTGCTTTTCTTTTATTACTAGCAGTATTTGCACTTACAGCCGTTGCTACCTTCGGCGCTCGTCGACTACTCGGACGCGACATCGAAATCCAACCCACACCGGCGGAACTATTGCAGGCGCGTTCGGATGCGATCGCGGCTATTCCACAGTTGCCCAAGGACACTGAAGAAAAGCTTTCCGCCGCACTTCATCCACAACTCACGCCGATTACAGCCACGTTCATCGATCCGCTCATCGACCGGCTCGGAGTAGATCGTAGCTCAAAAGCAAATGGTCCACGCCTTAACTCGATCCCGGTATCAGCCTTAGCACCCTCAACACCCGAGAAGACTGCTCGTCTGACACAATGGCAACAAGCTCTCAGGGAAGCAAACACGAACGGTTTGCCTGCTCCCTCTATCACCACGGCGTACTTACTCTCAGAAGTGAGCCCCGCTGGCCGCATTATTACGGCCAAATCTGAGGCGGCTTGGCTCTACATTGACTCCGAAAAACGACAGATAGCAGTCAACGTTGGAGCCAAGTTCTATGACGGCGTCTTAGTTTCAATTGATCGTCAAGGTCTCGTATTTCGCTCCTCGACTGGGCAAACAAAACTGGTGCAGTGGGATCGTCAAGAAGAGTTTTCAACGAGACCGACAACGGCACCTTTAGACCGGACACAACCAAAACCCACATCTGAAACCAACCCGGCTCAAAATGAGCCCCGCCTGCTTACGCGGCCTAAGGCTCTCCCACAGCCTGATGAGGATTATTCAGATCTACAAAACGCTGTCCGTGATCGTTATAAAGATACGAAAGATACAACGATCTCAAACATCGCTAATTCGGAAACAATTGGCGATTCTCCCGAACAGATCGTCATTCCAATTCAAAGGCCAGCGCCCACGCCGTTCCCTGCACCAACGTCCACCAAAACTCCTAACATTCCCCGCCCAACCAAGTTCGACTACGCCCATGCTTTGCAAAGACGATCGCATTCAATTCTTAACTTCCACACAACGAGGTCCGCGCACATTCTCAGCCTTGAGGATCCAACAAGCTTCGGCGAGAAAACAAATGGCGCTAACGAGGTTCCTGCCGCACCTTCTCTATCAAACACAATCGCAACGCCTGAGCCAACGTCCGACCTGCCAACAAAACTCACTGAAGAACCCGCGAACGCGGCAGGGACGAAATCAGATTCCGAGCCACGCAAAACTGTTTGCGATTCTGCGTACCACGGAGAAAACATCACCATCACGAACGAATCGAATCGGCCACTGTCACTTCTCACGCTCGTCAACCGACTGAACGAAGCATACAGCGCAAACATTGTCCTCGATTACGACGTGCAGGAGACGCCTGTACGTCTCACAATTACCAACGCGCCGTGGACCTCCATTTTGCGCACCCTCCTCGACCTCAATGATTTGGATATGGTTTGCCTCGACGGAGGCATAGTCCAAATCGCCAAGCGAACCAAAATCGCATCGATGGGCGAGCTCCGCCGACGTAATGCTCCCATTGTTCGCGAGGTCTTCAGACTCAAATATCTACAACAGACTGCTGGCGCCCGCGCCAATCTTGCCGGGCAAACACAAGCCAGTAACGGCGCGACCATTCAATCGCTCGAAGACGCAATCCGCGACATCCTCAAAGCTGGCGGCGACCCTCGTGGTGAAGCACGTCGTGTTCCTGGTCGTAATCAATTGCTCGTCGCTGCCACCGCCGAACAAATGCGGGATATCCGCGATCTAATTGCGCGCGTCGATCGACCCGGCTATCAAGTCAAGATCTCCGCATTGGTCTATACCGCAAATGAAAATCGACTGCGTGATATCGGTTCGCAACTCGCCCTTGTCGTCGGAAATGCAAGCGGAACAAATCTGGGAGGAGGCACAACTCTACCCAATTCCAACAATAACTCAGGAGGTGGAACCGGCACCGACAACGCGCAACCGAGTGGCCTCAATCCCGGAGGTATTCCGGGACTTGGAAGCGGTATGCGTGTTCCATCCAATGGACTCAGTGCCGCGAATCCGCTCGCAACTTTCGGCCTCACCAGTGTTTTCGGAACTGCTCAATTTGCGTATCAGCTAACGTTGGCCCAACAAAAGGGCGTAGTGAATATTCAATCACGACCCTTCGGGATCGTCGCCGATGGCGATACCTTTGATTTGGTTGCGGGCACACAGATCCCCGTAGTAACGACAACCATCGCGGGTGGTGCTCCCTTTCAATCGGGCCAGGTTCAGTTTATTGAAGCTTCCCGCATTGCGCGCATTACACCCCAGGTTGCCGAAGATGAAACCGGCAAACCCAATTACGTAACACTCAATCTCCAGCTCGAGAACAATAGCGTTGATACGTCGCTCGGCACTTTTAACGGAGTGCCTGGCGTCAATCGGCAAAGTCTCCAAACCGTCCTGCGCTTACGCGATGGTGAGACAGTGGTGATTGGCGGCCTTGCCGCAGATCAGGTCGCCAACTCGGTCAGCAAGGTTCCGGGCCTTAGCGGCATTCCTCTTCTTGGCAATCTATTCAAGCGTCGCGCCAATCAGGAGAATCGCGATCGTCTTTACTTCGCAATTACGGTTGAGGTGATAAGCCAAGACGCCGCGATGCCGAACTTCGTCGCGCCGCCAGACGCCATCACCACGCCGCCCCCACCTCCACGCGCACAGAAGCCCTCACCCTACGACAAACGCCAGTAATCAAAAAGAACCAAGGAGATTAATACCGTCATGGAAACGACAACTGATCGCTCTGGTCCTTTTACTGGCATTGGCACTACATCTGAAATCGAATCAGCCGTCGGTGAAGCTTTCGACAAGATGATCGCACTTCGCGATGTCCATGATCCTGAAACCCTCAGAGATCTGGCCAAGCATCTTCCCCGTCACATAGCGATCGAGAATCAGGCTGTCTTACTCAGTGTTACTGAAGATGGAAACTACGTTCTCGGTATGTCCGATCCGCTTAATGCGATCAATGTCCACAATGTCGTTCGCGCTCTCCGAATATCGTCCAGCCGCATAAGACCACGGCTCGTGATTTCACAGCGCCTTACGATGCTTCAGGAGATTGCTTACGAAGATCGAGGCGATGAATTAGTAAGGCCTAACCCGGAAGTCGACAGACTACGGGGGTCCACGCGTGAAACTATTGAGTGGCAGACACTCGACTCGAATGCAGGAACCGCTACTGCGCAAGCAGAACTGGCCCAACCTGATATCGAAATCGGACTCGGCACTGGTTTGCGTGCGACCGCAGAGAAAATCATCCTCGCAGCAATCAAACGTCGCGCCAGCGATATACACGTGGTTCCCGGAGACAAAACGGGGCGCATAAGTATTCGAACTGACGGCATTGTCTCAACCCTCATCCCCAAGGTCCCCGCCGCCCGCATGGAAAACCTGGCCAACGCGTTCAGCGATATGGCAGGCGTAAACGGTTACGAGCTCCTGCAAAAAAGTAAAGGCGCCGAAATCAACATCACCGTACGCACCAGTGCGGGCTCAAGAGAACGCATGACCCTGCGCTTTCATGGGACCCGCAGCTATTACGGCCGCACAATCATCATTCGCATCAACCGATCGGTCTTTCGCAACTTCGATCAAATCGGAATAGAACCAAGTCAACAGCAGACCCTTCAACGCGCGCTCGATCATCGACATGGAGTCATACTGGTAACAGGCGCTACCGGATCGGGAAAATCAAACACGCTCGAAGCCATGCTACGAAAACTCGAGCTGCGTCATCAGTACCGTAAACACATCATTCAAATCGGCAATCCGATCGAATTCCCGAATGAACTCCGCACACAACTGCCGGTCGATGGGGACGACTCCTGGAGCGAAGCCCTCAAAGACGCCATGCGCATGGATCCTGATTTGTTTTCACCAGGCGAGTTTCGCTCGTCCGATGAAGCAGCGATCGTTTTTCAGGGAGCGGCGACTGGCCACCTCACGTTAACGACACTCCACACTAACGACGTAGCACAAACATTTTCACGTCTCGACTTCCTAAAAATAGGCCGCGATAAACAAGGGGATCTGATCCGTTTGATTGTTTCGCAAGAACTCGTGCCGCTGCTCTGTCGCAACTGTCGCAAACCTGATCCCCGTGGACGTGAGATCGCAGAACGCCTTATCGAAATCGTCTTTCCCAACCGGCCCGATCTCAAAGAAGCGATCGCAAGTGCTCAAGGCACCACTCCCTTCTTTCATGCTGAAGGCTGTGCTGCCTGCCACAATCTTGGCGTCAAAGGCCGCACTTGCATCGCCGAGATGCTGGAGATTACGCCAGAAATCAGCCGAATGCTTCGGAGAGGTGTTGAAGGTGAAGAAATTGTCGACTATGCGGTACGCACCCAAGGGATGATGACGCTGGCCGAAGCCGCTGCCCGAAAGCTCTGCCGCGGCACGATCTCCTACGATCACGTGCAGCATCTCTTGATGTCAACTCACAGTGCAGCTCCGGAAGAAGAAACTGCCTGGCAAACCAACTGCGACAACGGCTCAGCTCGAAACGTAACCCCATCATCTCCAGATACCAGCAGTGAAACAGAGACTGTCCTTGGCGACGTCATTGACGTGGAATTCACCGTGCCGCCACCACCAGCCCAGCCTCACGTTAGTCAGCAAGCAGCGGCCCCAGGCTTCTCAATGGTTGAACTTCTGATAGTTGTCGCAATCATCGCCGTAATCGCCGCGATTGCTATCCCAAGCTTCATCGCATCGCGCCGCGCCGGTTACGAGAATGCGGCCAAACAAAAACTTGCAGCTATCGGCCAACAAGAAACCGCCTTCAAAACACTGCTCGGCAAGCGTCGCTACGGAACCATTGCAGAACTGCAAGCAGCGATTGCCGGTGGTACTCCACTTCTCACACCCAGCGACACAACTGTGTCTGGTTGGACCTTCTCGGACGAGGGTGCGCCTACTTCAACCAGCTTTGGCGCAAAGATAGTTCCAGCTCAAGGTAATCCCGCTACTTACAGCTTTTTTGTTTCTGAGGATCAGACTCTTCGCCGCTGTGCCCTGACTGGCCCATGGACCAAAGCAGCCTGCACCGCTGTCGATCAATAGAGGACAAAGCAATGTCAACACACCCCCTACAGCCACAACCAAATCTTCTCGACGCCGAACAGGTGTGCTTCGACTACCGGGGCACCGACATATTTGGCGGCTCGCTTGTCCACCAATACATCTATGCTGCAAACGCAGACCAGGCCGAGGCAATTCTCACTCGGGCGAAAATTGATGTTGATGTGATTACTGCGCGCCGCGAGCGATTCCGGAGACGTAAGAGAAGGTTGAGTCGCGAAGAGCTCGGTACTTTCGCCATCCAACTCGCCGAAAGAACCAGAGCCTCCGATCCAATTCCAAAAGCTATTCAGGATATTGCGCGCTCAAGCAACAATCCTTTGCTGCGTGAAGCATTGCTCGACGTTTACGCTGAAATAAAGAAGGAATCCGTCAATCTCGATCAAGCCTTCAGTATTCGCGCCGACGTTTTCCCTGACGCATTTCGTCACATCATTCGTGTCGGCACTACCAAAGGCGATCCCAGCGACATGCTCGCGAAGTACGGTGACCGCCAATTACTCACGGCTGAGAACATGGCGAAGGTCAAGGGCGCTCTCATCTATCCATCAGTAGTCCTGTCACTCGCAACTGCGATTACAATACTAATTTCGTATTTCGTAATCCCTGCCATGGGCCACATGTATGAAGCGCTTCTTGATCCCAAGTCCGGCGCCACTCTTCCCTGGCTTACACGAGGTTTACTAGCATTCAGCAACTTCCTCATAAGCATATATGGCCTGATCACTTTGGGACTTCTCATAACCGCAATCGTCTTATTGGTTCGCTGGCTCCGCACCGATAACGGCAAAGACTGGTTTCAACGAAAGAGTCTCAATTGGCCTCTAATCGGAAAGCTCATTCGCGAGTTCAATGCCGCTCACGTAATCGATCTTATGGCAATTCTTGCGCCTGTACTTACGCCCACAGAGTTTCTCCGTGAGGCGTCCGCCGCTGCACTCAACGTTGTGTATCGCGAAACACTCGATGCAATCAGAGAGTCATTTAGAAGCGGCGCACTCAACCTAACCGATGCGACGACTCCCTATGCTCGCCTCTTCGGAGACGAATTTGCGGCCGCAGTTGCCACCGGCGAACAGACAGGCCGCCTTGCCACACAACTTGGCAACTATGCTCGCCTCGTAGACCGCCGCGTTCAAGAATCAACGGCGCGATTATCCAAGACTGTTGAACCCCTCACCTTGATCATAGCCGGAATTGTGATCGGCTTGATTGTGGTCGCCGCGTACTGGCCCCTGTTCTCTCTTGTAGGCGATCTCGCTAATAAAAAATAAGAACAACGCCATGAAGTGCAAACCGAAAGTGACACGAACAATGCGTACCGAAGATAACCAGCGCGGAGTCGCTCTAGTAGAAGCGATCATCGGTGTTTCTATTCTTACCATTATCTTTTTGTCAGGTGCTCAACTCTTTCGCGTCCATGTTGAGCATCTTGCTCTAGTTGAGCGCGCTCGGCGCGCGGACGAACAAGCGCATATCACCATGAATGCGCTCGCAGCACTCAGCTTCTCTCTTTTGGCCGATTCAAATTCTTTCGTCGGCAAGAGCAATGAAGACCCTTTTGCAGAAGGTGAAGCAGTACAACTCGATACTAACAAATGCATGGCCCAGGCCAACTGTGATCGAATCGCACGAGTACCTCATTCAACCGATACCGCCTCTGATTTTATAACCATCGGCTGGAATCAAACTCCACCGACTAACGCAACCGTCATCTATCTACGCGCCTGGAGAGTTACAACCTTAGACCCGCTTAAAAGGCTGCGCCGAATAACACTGGTAATTCTTCCAGTCGAGCCGAATCAAGACTTCAACATTCCAATTGAACCACTCGCATTGCGGCAAACCGATGTAGTTCAGCGCCAGTAACCCGAACAGGTAATCGCATCAGTCAAATGGCTCCTGTCAGGAGGCACTCAGCCAGCAGCGAAAAGGATAAAACTTATGAAAACACCACGCACTTTGCCCATGACGCCACAGATGGAAACCTATCTAACGAAGCAACGCGAGGAATTCAAGGCGAAGTTTGGCCGATATCCCGGCCCAAAAGATCCCGTATTCTTCGACCCCGATTGCGACACTCCAACACCTATCACACCAGAACACTTCCTGACGATGTTTCTCAAAGCCGCAAACTCCGCAGGCGTCACCGAAGATAAAGCTCGGCAGTTTTTTGACACGCTTCCTAATCCTGCGCACGCAAACCGTTTTCCCAACAACGACGATAGTGACGACTACCACCAAAGGTAAAAGCAATGAGTACAACCGCAACCTCCCGACAATTAGATAAAGATGTCTCTTTTATCCCTGGTTCGAGCCCGGAAAAACAACACGTAGTGCTTGTGGTCGACGACGAACCGGCCATTCTTAGTATGGCCACTGACGCACTAAGCTCCGCTGGCTATCAATGCCTCACCGCACGCTCTGCAAGTCAGGCGCTGATCACCCTCAACGACTCTAACTACATCTTCGATTTGATGATTAGTGACGTCCTCATGACCGGCATGAACGGCATCGATCTGATGAAACAGGCTCGTCATATCAACCCCAAAATAAAGCTCATCGCTATGAGCGGCTCAGCAGAGATAGAGATTGCCGTTGAAGCCCATCGCGCCGGCGCCGCTGACTACCTGATCAAACCCTTCAATAACGAAGATTTAATTAACGCTGTCTCGCGAACGATCACTCGTACTACCCACACTCAAACAGATTTTGAGAACTGGAATATTCTCGCTCGAGCCTTCGCGCTCGCACTCAACGCGCGAGACAAGGAGACTGAAGGCCATGCCGAACGTGTCGTCGCTTTCAGTGTTCGTCTCGGCCAGGAGCTTGGTATGTCCGGCTCTGATCTTACTGCCCTCGCACTCGGCGCCCGCCTCCATGACATCGGCAAAATAGCTGTACCCGACAATGTATTGAAGAAGGCTGCCCCATTGACTGAGGACGAATGGACCAAGATGCGTATTCATCCTGTCATAGGAGAACAGATGGTGCGCGCCATGGAAGGCAGATTGCCAGAAGCCGCCGCGCTCATTGTCGGACAGCACCACGAACAATGGAATGGGGAAGGCTACCCGCTTGGTCTGAAAGGAAACGAGATCTGCCTGGGCGCACGCATCTTCAAGGTTGCCGACACCTTCGATGCGATTACTTCAGATCGAGTATATCGGCCAGCTCAACCCTACGAGGCAGCACTTGACGAAATCCTTAAATACAAAGGCATCGAATTCGATCCGGCAGTAGTCGACGCCTTTACACGGATTGATCCCACTGAGTGGGAACGTCTGCGTGATCAGTGCCTGGACCACGCTTAGACCCGCAACTCATCTGGTTATTCACATCATGCAACTAACCGATTTTCGCGAGCCCGTTCCGAAACTTACTGAGCTGCTACAGTTGTTAATTAAACTTAACGGCTCAGACCTACACATAACCATCAACACTCCCCCGCGCGTCCGCGTGAATGGTGATCTATGCGAACTCTCCGACTATCCGATTCTCACGGCCGAGGACACAAAGACCTACGCCCACAGCGTCATGAGTCACACACAGAAAGCCGACTTTGAAGACCGTCACCAAATAGACCTTTCTTTTGGTATCCAAGGACTCTCCCGCTTTCGTGTCAATGTATTTGATCAACGTAACGGCATCGGCATTGTCTTCAGAGCCATACCTTTCGACGTGGCTCCGGTCGACAAGCTCAAACTTCCCAGTCCTCTCGTCGAGCTTTGCGATAGACCCAACGGCCTGGTTCTCATTACCGGGCCTACGGGCTCCGGCAAATCCACTACACTCGCCGCTCTACTCGACAAGATTAACCGTGAGCGTCCCGTACACATCCTCACGATTGAGGATCCCATCGAATTCATTCACAGCCATAAAAAGGGATGTGTAAATCAGCGCGAGGTAGGACCTAATACTGCAAGCTTTCCTGAAGCTCTTCGCGCCGCGTTGCGTCAGGACCCTGATGTGATTTTGGTCGGCGAAATGCGCGACTTAGAGACGATCGAATCTGCTCTCCGCATCGCCGAAACCGGTCACTTGACCTTCGCCACTCTACACACCAATACGGCGTCGTCGACTATCACCAGGATCATCGACGTATTTCCCGCTAATCAGCAGGCTCAGATTCGCACTCAACTAAGTAACGTTCTTGCCGGTGTCATGTGTCAGCAACTCCTACCCAAAGCTGACGGCTCTGGCCGCGTGATGGCGATCGAACTGATGCTCCCGAATTCAGCAATCAGGAACAACATCCGGGAAGACAAGGTTCACCTTATACAAAACGTGATGTCCTCCGGTCAGGACCAACATGGAATGATGATTCTCAATCAATCGCTGGCCCAACTGGTCGCGGAAGGCACCGTTACCTTCGAAGCCGCCTGCCTCCGCTCCAACAATGTTGATGAATTGAGAGAAAAGCTTGGCCACCTGAAGAATACTGAAAGCGTTCATGTGCCGTCTTCTGCAACAAATATCCATTCCCATCCAGGTATCGACTCCAATACCCGAGCAGGAGTATTCGCTTAACCAATCCTGAGGCAATACAAATGAGAAACATTCACACAGAGTCCCTCGCAGCTAAACGTCCAACCGAACGTGGCTCAGCTCTTGTCGTCGCGCTAATGTGCCTCCTGGCCCTGTTTGCGATAACGTTTGCCGCCACCAAAGTTCGCGTTGCCAGCGCTCGGGATGTTGAAGATACCAACACCCATGAAACTCAATACTGGCAAGCACGTTCCGGCGCCGCCACTATTCAGGCCTCACTCATAACCGATATCCCAGCGGTTTTTGATGCAGAAATGCTTCGCGCCCAAATCGCCGTTGCCGGTTATCCCTTGCCCGCATTTGATCCTCCCAACGTTAATGACGACCTGAGCCACCCCGTTCTGAACGCAGATGGTTCCATTACAAATAGCAATGCCAGTGACTGCACCAGTTTGCTTGGAAATCTAAACGCCTGGGCAGCACGAAAAACCGCGATCGCTGAGAACTACGCACGCGAACGCGGATACGGGTCGGACAAGGCACGAGTCGCTGTGTTCCAGGAATCTCTGAGACAACAGCTTGTAGCAGCTTCCGCTAACTCGGAGCCGGCATACATTCTGGAGTATCAAATCGACTCTGCGGTTGGAGAGCAAGGAAACGCGCGCGGCCGAGTGCGTCCTTCCGGCACGATTATGCTTGGTCCAGCTCAGCCAGGCTGCAACACAACCGTTTCACTTTCAGCTAATCCGACTAACATCGCCCTCGGCTCTTCTTCCAATCTTACAATTACTTATACAAATGCCAACCACGTATGGATCACGGATCAAACAGGAGGCACAGTTGTAGGCACCGATACCACTGGACTCACTGAAACCAATATTTCTCAAACACTAAATTTCAGCGTCTCCCCATCCGACAATACTACCTACCGCGCTCACGCTGACGGATCTGGCTGTCGCGCTGTCTCAGCCGAGACCACGGTTATCGTTAATTACCCGCCCCCCGAAGTAATTCAGTTCAGCGCAAATCCATCGTGCATAAACCGAGGTCAATCTGCGACGCTCACCTTTCAAGTTCGATACGCCACTTCCATCGCAATCATCGGTAGCGACTTTCTTCAAACCTTTCCCGGCAACTCTGGAACCACCATCACCTCTGGAAGTATGGTTGTCTCACCAACGACCGACTCAACCTACACACTTTCGGCGACTGGTCCGGGTGGGACTACCACCGCCACGATCTCGATCACCGTCAAACAACCATTTAGCATCGACCAGTTCGAATCGAGCGACTACTGTGTCATTCCAGGAACGTCAGTAAATCTTCAGTGGACAACCACCAACGCTGAAACAGCCACCATCACAGACAGCACAACTGGCTCATCTGTACCAGTCTCTCCATCCGGCACCCGAGGTTTCGTCGTCAACTCGCCTACCACCTTCACTCTAACTGTTACTCGCACGGGGTGCTCTGGAGTGGAGACGCTTACACGTCAAGTGACCATTAACACCACTCCTTCGCCAACCTCCACCTTCGCCGCAAGTCCTTCGGATATCGAGCTGGGTAACAATACAACGCTTCAATGGTCCACCACGGGCGCATCGACTGTAACCATTACCCCCTCACCCATCGCTGGCTCCGGTATGGCCGGAGCACAGACTGTCAGCGCCTCGGGCTCACTTACCATTAGGCCAACAGCCATAAATCAGAGCCCCGGCTATACCTACACGCTGACCGCGACAAGCGACGGTTGCTCACCTCAAACAATAACCAAAACGGCCGTAGTTATCGTCCGACCCGTAGCCGTGGCCCCCGCCTGCCCAAACGTCGTCTCCTTCACCGCCGATTCATGCGTTCTCAGTGGCGATAGCTCAACGTTGCGATGGAATGTTGCCGATTCAGATTTTGTGACTATCTCTGGACCATCCGGCCTAACGCAGACCCTCTCCAGTAATCCCAATGGAATCGGCTCACTTGTAGTTAATCCAACTACGGATTCCACCTATACCATCACTGCTACACGGTCTGGATCTTGTACTGCTGCGTCGCCTCCAGCGCCTACTACCGCCAGCGTGACCGTTCGGATCAAGCAACCTCCAACAGTCAACAATTTTTCTGCTTCTCCTTCTCTAATCGATGCGGGCCAAACCTCGCGTCTCACATGGAATGAATCTGCAAATGTCGCGAATGTCCAAATAACTTCGATCGGCGGTGATACCAACACCTACACAGTTCCGCCTGGCCAGCGTTTTCTTGATGTAAGGCCAGCCTCGACAGGCACGTACACGATCACCGTCACGAGTAACGACTGCGCGGCTCAAACGGCAACGCAGTCCGTCACGGTCACAGTAGCAAGCTGTCCCACCATCGACTCTTTTAGTGCAACGACAAACAACATCGTCGCCGGTGGAAACAGCACCCTTCAATGGTCCACGTCCAATGCTGCTCAAGTGCTACTCAACGGAAGCCCCGTAAGCTCAACTGGAAGTTTAACCGTCTCACCCAATACTACGACTACTTATCGCCTTACGGCCGTCAGCTCCAACGGCGCCTGCAATGTCGAACAAACTATCACCATAACAGTAGTCGCCTGCCCTGCTCCTCAAATAAATGCGTTCACTGCAAATCCCAATACCGTCCTGATTGGAGACAATCAGATGGTCCGCCTTGCTTGGTCTATTACTGACAATTCCGGAACCGGCGTAACTGTTAGTATCACTCCAGGAATAGGCACCTTCACCATCGCCAACGGCTTTGTTGACATCACTCAGCCACAATCCACAACCACATACACGATCACGGTTACCAATGGCTGCGGCCTCGCTTCAACTGCACAAACAACTGTTGCAGCGATAGCGTGCTCACCACCAACAATAAGTAATTTCACGTCGTCACCAAACACGGTCACAATCGGCGGCGCTCAGATTGTTCGCCTTTCCTGGAACGTCGTCGACAACTCCGCAACCGGACTAACCGTCACTATCGCCAACATCGGGACGTTTGGACCAAGCGGGTTTGTTGATATCGCACAACCCCAAACGACCACCACTTACAGCTTAACTGCGACCTCTGGGTGCGGTTCACAAGCGTCCGCGCAAACAACCGTTGTCGCCAATCCTCCAACCGCACAAACATTGCGCATCGCGCTCCCATTCTTCGTTACTAGCGGCCCAGCAGCAGTTTTTCAAAATCCACTTGATCCTTCAGTATTCACTTTTCCCGGAGATTACTCACTCACCACTTCATCGTCACAGCCTGCGACCGTGAACATCCAATTTGCACCCTATAGTGCAGGGATAGTCGGCAATAGTTGTTTCGGCACACAAACGTTCGTCGGTGACGACGGCGTACCCTGGACCTTATCAATCGTTGCCGCTGATGGAACGGTGATGGATACCTTCACCTTCGACCGACCAGCCTACGAGGGCGCTACTCTAACCTGGACGGGCAACAACGTACTTAGCCAACCACCAGCGTATGTGAAGTTCACAACCACGTTCTATATGAATCGCTACCAACTCGATCGATTCTCAAATAACTGTGAATTGGTAATTGACCACGCCGTTGTAGGCAATTACACAGGGACTTGGGACCTGACCACGAACGCGTTCACAAACGGAGGCGTGATCCCCTAAAGCAATCGCGACGCGCCGTCGCCTCGATTTTTAACTAACCCAAAAACCTAGCGGACTCCGAAACACAAATTCACCACTCGGTGAAGCGCTTGAGGTGTGCATGAACTCTACACGTCTGTTCCAACGATCAATTGTTATTGCGATCGCAGTATGTCTTCTCTCATCTATCACTGGATTGCCACACGAACATACGCCCGCATTCGAGGAAACACCGGAGACTAAATTTGTTCTCAATCAGTTCCGAGGTAAATCGCTGGACGAGTGCGTGCAATATATGGACCGGCTGCGGCCCAATGCACTCACACTGGCGGAAAAGAAGATCCTGAAAGGTTATGGCTTCGCCTTAATTAACAAGGACACCGAGATCAATGACCCGGCCCTGCTAAATCAACTCTACCGAGAGACTCAAAGAGTACTCGAATTCCATCATCGCGCAGGGATTGTTGAATATCTCTTATTCAAGAACCGCGACCCTGTCCTTATGACGAAGGCTGGCGCCTTTATTGCCATTTCAAACCGAGCCCTGAAAATCGCAAAAGATGACGAAGCTCTCTCCGGAATCATTGCTCATGAACTCTCACACGAATACTTCGCATTGCAATACCTGAACGCGCTAAACGCGCATGATTACGAGAAACTGCGGATTATTGAATTGATGTGCGATGCGTTATGCACCATAACGATGCTCAAGCTACAAATGAATCCCGACAAATACTCCGACGCGTTAAGAAAAATCATCCTCAACTCAAAAGCTTCAGAACAGCTAAACGACGGTACAAGAGAAATGCCTTCTCTCCAATCTCGCTTACATGTCATTGCTCAAATTAGGAACCAATTCTCAACCCAGCCGTTGACATCTCGTAACGATCAAATAGGACCACAGCGCTGACTTAACTCGAAATTGAGGAAACGATGCCCTTAACTTGGACTCTAAAACAATGGCTCCAGACCAATCGCGGTGTTGCTTTCTCGAGTGATCGCCCTCTTCGACATTTGAAAGAACTCCAAGAGACAATTAGGCGGCGAACAGGCAACAAAATACCGCTGTCAAAACTCCACAACCTTCTCGAAAAACCACCTAAGACTCTTGATTGTAGAATTGTCCAGATAATATGCGATGCGTTTCAATGTCAATTAAAACACTTCTGCGCCGTTAACCCAGCGGCGCGACCGATTGAAAAGCGTAGAGATGTAAGTATCCACCATCTATTACAACCCTGCGCAATCGCCGGTGATGAGTCTTTACACTCGTTTATTACTCGCGTACAACTCGCTGCCATCACTCAGGCTGTTTCAATGACTGACAATTTCAGTCAAGCTGCTCGACTACTTGGTGCCAACCGAGACAGCTTACTAAGTGTTCGCCGACGTAATCAGCACGCGGGCTACAAAGCCCCAAGCACAGATAAGACTATACCGCTTCCCAGTCGTATTTTTACCATCAGAAAACATGAGGACTTCGATTCGTTTAAACGCCGGATCAAAGTTGCAGCCATCACTGAAACAATTAACCTGGAAGGTAATCACACCCGAGCAGCATTACGTCTTGGCTATAACCGTACATCGATAATTCGATATGTGGCCTTATCGGCTCGAGACGAATCAGACTCCCGGTGACTAACCAAAGCGAGTGACCACGAAAACCACCTATGATGACTACTTCCACACCTTGGGGACCGTCCCAAACGTCACACGAGATCGCGCCTGGCATTTGCTGCTATTCAACCGCCCGCCACGGCGGTTATTACTTGTCTCCTGATCGTTTTGCCATCTTTCGCAACTGCTTTCCTGATTACACACTTTGGGCTGGTGATCAGTGGTTTGAAGAAGATTGCGACGCCGCGCTCGTAACAATCACCTTCGCCGTGGAGTATTCCGACGACAGTGTGTTTTTTGCCGAGCAGAGCATTCGAGCCTGCGTCCGAAACGAGAAAAATTCTGAGGGTCCGTGGCACCAGGTATGGACCACTATCACACACAATGAAAAGTTCGGAACAGCTCTACAGCGCGCTGCCAAATTCCGCCGTGACCATGCCGAAGAGTGGCAAGTAGGGAGTGCGGGAACCAATGGAGGCGTTTGGGAAGTGCTTCTGACGCGATTGAAGGACGGCGCCCAACGCTGGATTACCTTTCCGGACTATCCCGAAAAGCCGTTCTACTCCTCAACCGAGCTATTCGGCTAAAATTCCTATACTCTCGACTGTATCTACCGCAATATCCGGCTGATATTCGCCCCAACGAGCGGCCCAATCTTCGCCTCTAACTGATCAGGGGAACGAATGTGAACTCAGATAGATTCAACAGTGCGGAAACAGAACGGAGTCTGCGAACTATCGTAGCCGATGCCTACACGCGGTTGTGGGACTTATTTTGGCTGCCTATTAGCCTATTCGCGAAACGGATGTTGCCTGCGAGACTCGTTCCGGCCAAGTGGAGACCTTGGCTTTTTGGCGCACGTCTAGGTCGCTGGCCGCAAAAGATCAATGACGAACATTACACGCTTTGCAAAGACGCCGATTGCGAGACTTGTCGCTCACTTCTTCCAGGCGAATTGGACATTGATCATGAAAGTGAGATCACACACGATCCATTTGAGATTCTCTCCAAGCTGAGGCGCAAACCTACCTCTTAATCACTCATCACCAAAGCACACTCGTCACGCACGCTCACAGAATTCCCCTTCTTTTGAGTCGCAATACAGCTATTGAAATATCAGGCGGTTAATTGAACCGCAGACCAACCGATATCCACTTGTGTAAGGAGAGCCGCCATGGCTATGCGCAGTATTTGGAAAGGCACTATCAGGTTCAGCTTAGTCTCCATTCCTGTCAGAATCTATAACGCCATTGAGACCAGCGAAAAGATCCAGTTCAACCAATTGCACCGCGACGATTTCGGTCCCATCGGTTATGAAAAGCGCTGCAAGAAATGCAATGAGCTTGTGACAAACGATCAGATCGCCAAGGGTTATCAATACGAGCCGGATCGTTACGCGATCGTAGAGCCTGACGACATCGCTAAGATAAAAATCAAAACCACCAAGGCGGTCGACATTATCGGATTTGTCAATCGCGAAGAGATCCCGAGCACGTTTTACGACGCCCCCTACTTTATCGGACCAGATGGTGCAGTTTCACAGAACCCATACGCGCTGCTGCGTGAAGTGATGAAGCAAAAGGGCAAAATTGCGGTAGGCAAAGTCGTGCTGCGCGATCGCGAAGACCTCGTCGCACTTATTCCCCACGAGGACGGGCTGCTGCTGCAAAAGCTTCGCTACCCGCACGAGCTTCGGAACATGGAAGATGTACCTGACCTGGAGAACGTGCAAAAGCTCGATGCGCAAAACCTGAACAAGAATGAACTGGAACTTGCCACCACACTGGTGGAGCAGATGGCGACGACGCTTTCAGACATCGATACCGAAGACAATTACTTCAACGCCCTCCGAACACTGGTCGATTCGAAGATTAAAGGCGGCACGATTACGGAGTTTGAACAAGTTGAAGAAGTTCCGAAACTTGATCTGATGAGCGCGCTGAAGCAGAGTTTGGAGACCTCGAGCCGCAAGGACCAAAAGCCTGCCGTGGCCTCCGACTCGCCAACACTCACTCTCGTAAAGCCCACCAGCGTCCACGCACGAACAAAGAAAACCGCCTAAAGCCCAACTTCCGCTAACACGCCCAATTCAGACAATCCTTCTACTGAGGGAGAGCCCACATGTGTCCCAAAGATTCCGATAAACAAAACACCTCTTTTCAACTTCTGCCTGGCACATCCGAGCTTATCGCCAATTTGAGGGCTACCATAAACGCCGCCACTCCGCTCACAACGAATAGCCTCATCGCCAGGGGAACTCACTACCTTGGCTCTTCCATTGGATCCGGTCATTACGATTTTCGCTACCTTTATGACGCTCTCGAAGTAGCCCTTCATCAATTAATCGAAGAGCAGGTCCTTAGATTTCGCTCCTTGGAACCCGCCGTCGCTCTCGAACATCTCGACAAGTTGATGGCTATATTGCCAACGCAACGAATCCGCACTGAGGAACAGAATCAGTTCCAACAGTTTTCCTCCCCCGCCCAACTTGCTTTCGTTGCAGCTTGCCTTGCAATTCCAGAACACAGCAACACAACCCCCACCTTGCTTGAGCCATCTGCAGGCACGGCTGCGCTTGCTTCGATTGCTCGTGCTTTCGGGTGTAGCGTGTTTACCAACGATCTTTCTCCGAGCCGTCGTGCCTTCCTCAGCTATCTAAATTTCCCGGTCTACAAAGTAGATGCCGAATACCTAAATGACCTTCTGCCCGAAGAATGTCGGCCAGATATCGTGCTGATGAATCCTCCGTTTAGTTCAACAGCCGGTCGGCTATCAACGAACAATAGCGAACACGGCGCACAACATCTCGAATCTGCGCTTTACAGGCTCAATGACAACGGGCGCCTGGTCGCGATCACAGGCTGTGGAATGGCTCTCAACCGCGCTCGCATGACCGAATTCTGGCAACACATCGCCAGCCGCTTCCGAATACACCTGAACGTCTCCTTACCCGGTCCAACATTTGCGAAATTCGGCACAGCCTGGGAAACACAATTAATTGTCATAGACAAAACAGGTCCAACCCTTGGGGCGACCTGGGACGAGCAGGTCCAGAATATCCGTCAAGGTTCAGCGACTCTTCTGGAAATACTCACACTTTTCAAGGAAGGCTTACTCTTGCCTGAGACAGCCACGCACCCCCTCGCTACCGAACCCGAATCTACACTCATAGCTGCCGCGTCATCTGAAACTCTAAAGAGCGAACCCCAGCCACTCAACACAACGCCCCCTCGCGACATACAACTTGATGACACAGAGGAGGAGGAGGAAACAGGAGACAGCTTCATTCCCTACGTCTCACAACGTTTACACGGAGGAATCGAACACCCGGCGCCACTTGTCGAAAGCGCAGCCATGGCTGCGGTCATTCCCCCTCCGATAACCTACCGCCCACACCTCGATCCTCAGCTCGTTATTGATGGCGCACTCTCTAATATTCAACTCGAAAGAATTTGCTACGCCGGTCAGAGACATTCCCAGCGTCTCGCGACTGGCGCCCGCGCAGCCTACCTTTTGGGTGACGGAACGGGATTTGGCAAGGGACGATGCCTCGCCGGCATGATCATCGACAACTACAATCAGGGACGTCAGCGCACACTCTGGCTCAGTATAAGCAACCAGCTCCTCGAATCGACCCGTCGTGACCTGACGGATCTCAATGCCTCTCATATTGCATTAAATCAGTTGAATGAGTGGCAAGTTAACGAAGACCTCAGCTTTGGCAACGGCGTAATCTTCTGCAGTTACAACACCCTCATTGCCAAAAGCAAAATCAGCAGCAAAACCCGAATGCAGCAGCTAATTGACTGGCTTGGCGATGATGGGCTGGTCATTTTCGATGAATGCCAAAGAGCGCAACATGCTTTCGCCACAGCGCAGGGAGAAGCAACACAGACAGGGACAGCGGTACTAGATTTTCAGGACCACGCCGCACGACCCGACCTGCGCTTTGTCTATTCTTCAGCCACTTCAGTAGTTGAAGTAGAGCACATGTGCTACATGGACCGCCTCGGTCTCTGGGGACCAGGCACTAGCTTCCCGTCAGGGTTTAATGAGTTCAGGAGTGAAATCGAGGCTGGCGGGCTCGGCGCTCTCGAGATGGTCACGCGGTCCATGAAGGCGTTTGGAATGTCTCACGCCAGCACCCTAAGTTACGGTCGCGATCCAAAGTCAGGTCTCGCTGTTGAATATGCAGAAGTATTTCATAAGCTCACTGCCCAGCAACACGACATCTACAACAACGCTGCCGCAGCCTGGCAGATCGTTCTCCGGAACATTGAAACAGCCATCGACCTAACCAACGCCCCCAACCGCAAACGTGCCTTCGCTCTTTCTCACTTCTGGGCTCAACATCAGGCGTTCTTTCGTCAGGTCATCACGGCCTTCAAAGTTCCCGAATGCATCCGACAGATCCAAGCCGCACTAATACGCGACGAAAGCGTAGTTATTTCAATAATCGGAACCGGCGAAGCAAAAAGCAAAGTGCTCGTTGCGCAAGCTGCGGCAGAAGGCAATCGGCTCGAAGACCTGGATTTCTCACCCCGAGCCACTCTATGTTCGCTCGTCGAGAGAGCCTTTCCGGTAGATCTTTACCAGGATAAAGAAGATCCTAGTGGCAATGTTATTCGGGTAAAGGTAACTGATGAAGATGGAAGACCCGTTCAGAGTAAGGAAGCACTCCGCCTCCGATCAGAGCTACTAGAAAGACTCTCGGACCTGGTTCTACCCGAAAACCCTCTCGATCAAATAGTCAACTACTTTGGATCCGATCAAGTCGCTGAGATCTCCGGACGCCGCAAACGACTGATCCGCGATCCGAGAAACAATCAGGTTCAATACGCTTCGCGTGCGCCCAAAGGCGTGCCGATGAACAAAGTCAATACTCACGAAAACGAACAGTTCCAGAATGGCATTAAGCGAATTGCAATCATAACAGCCGCAGGATCGACAGGTATCTCGCTACACTCGTCGCTCAGTGCAATCAACCAGCAGCGGCGTTGCCAAATTGTATTGGAGCTCGCGTGGTCAGCCGTGCTGCAAATGCAAAGTTTTGGGAGGACCCACCGTAGTTTCCAAAAATACCCGCCCAAATACATCCTCCTCTCCACCAATCTCGGAGGAGAAAGACGGTTCTCGGCAACGATTGCTCGCCGGCTCGAGTCACTCGGAGCATTGTGCAAGGGAGACCGCAAGGCCGCTGACGGTGGTACTCAACTCTCACGCTATACCTTCGAGAGTTCCCTTGGTCGAGGAACGCTCAATTTACTCTATCGAAGGATTTTTGACGGCGCAGACATTCCCGGTCTCGCTAACCCAATGGACGCATTAACCGACATGGGACTTTTGAACGAAGATGGAGAAATTAACACTCGCGATCGTTATCACATTCCACGTTTCCTAAATCGTCTGCTCAGTCTCGATTGTGATCGCCAAAACGCACTCTTTGCCTACTACGCAAATCTCTTCGATCAATGCGTCGCTCACGCTAAGGCTTCTGGAACTTTCGACGAGGGCGTACAAGACATCAAAGCTCTCTCAATCAAGCTCGCCCGAGAACCAGAACTTGTCTATATCGACGACACCACGAATGCCGAGACTCTTCATTACACCCTATCGGTAGAAACACGTTCGACACGCGTTACAGCCGAACACGCGGCTTCCTTACTGGCAACCAGCGACGGAGCCTTCTATCGTCAGACAAACGGGAACATCATTCTCGCAACTAAATCCGGAAACCATACGGACCACGAATCAGGCAATACCTACGAAACTTACGCCGTTACCAGACCTGACGAAGCCCGCGCTTACTACATCAACCAAAAGGAACTTGCCAAATACGACAAGGTCCAACTTGATTCCGCGATAGCTTGGTGGACGCTCTATTGCCAGACCATACCTGAGACAACCATCAAAGAATTGCACCTGATTGCCGGAGCCGTACTACCTCTCTGGCAAAGATTAAAGACCACGCAGGATGCTCAATTGAAAGTGGTTCGTGTGGTGACTGAGGATAACCAGCGAATCGTGGGCGTCATGATCCCCGCCAATCGCGTGCAACAGATTCTGCGCGCCCTCGGCATCGCCTCTAACATCACAGACCCTGCCGAAATCATTGATGCAATTCTGACCAACGACGACCAGATAGCTTTGGTGGAAGGTCTCTCTCTCTCACGTTCGAAGATTTACGGCACACAATACGTCGAGTTGCGCGGCGTCACTTCTCACAAATTCGCTCAAATCCGGGAGCTGGGTTTGATCAATATGTCGATCGAGTTTCGCCAGCGCTTCTTTCTTCCGGCGGATAATCCCGACAAGGCTCTCGACATCCTCAACCAATTACTCGTTCGCTATCCCATCGTGACACCAGAGCTCACAAACCCTCAAGAAATACCATTGCCGACGACTGAATTTCGCGCGTTGGCACAAGCTCAGTCCACAAACATTTTTGATTTACTCGAAACTCCCGCAATCGCGATAACGCAACTAGCGCAGTTCAATGAGTGTGATACAACCGTGGTCACGCAACTGCTCCGGTCCGACGAGGCCGATGAAGCACTGCCCCACTCCAAACCCGATACCCAACCTCATGAAATCTTCTATGCACGAAATTCGCCTCAACAAACACTTTGGGACTTGGCCGCCTAGACTCAACAATAACTAAACACACCTAATGATAATTACCATTTCTCAAATCGAGGCAGAACTGCAAACAGAACTGCTAATCTGCTCGGAGTGTCACATTCCTACCAGAACGCTTCCAGCGGAAAACGTTCCCGCACAAGCACTCCGCTATGGAATCCTTTGCGGGCACGTGTTTTACATGGAACTTTCCCCGCCACCGCATTGTAATTGGTGCTCGACTTATGCGTTTGATTGTTAAAAATTCTAACTCTTGCCCTCAACAATTCCTCGACTCTTAATCAGGTCACTCAAATTCTGGCGAGTCATACCCAACAGGCTCGCTGTATTGGTTTTATTCCAACCAGTAAAATCCAAATAATACTTAATTAACTGCCGACTTGTTTTATTCATTCTGTCCTTATATGTTTCACCAACTTCCAACGGATCAAAACCTCCGTGCTCAAGAAGGACAAGAGCAGGATTCGGACCCGTTTCTCGGACGGAAGCCTCAAACGCAGATAGAGTTAATTCCTCCTCAGACTTTGCAAGCAAGCACACTCTCTCAACCACAGTCTGTAACTGCCTGACATTCCCAGGCCACTCAAACCCCTCAAAATAACCTAACGCTGTTTGCGGAAGCCTGTACGGTTTAGAAAAAGATTCGGCCAATGGACCAATGTCTCCTCTGCGCTCACGTAAAGGAGGCACCCATACCCTGGTAAATCGATCTCGCAAATCCGCCTTGATGAAATCTTCTCCAGCACCAAACCGATTCCTCGCAGCCACGAACCGGACATCACAGGTCAATTCCTCCGCGCTCCCCACAACATTATAAGTTCCGTATTCAACAACACGCTTCAGTAATGCCTGCATGCGCTCGTCTGCTTCATCCAACTCATCCAAAAACAAAGTGCCTCCCTCAGCTTTTCCGACATACCCAACATGATCATTCTCAGCTCCTGTAAACGCTCCCTTCTTGTAACCAAAGAATTCTGCAGCAGCCAGTTCTTTCGTAATTGCTCCCAAATTTGCCACAATGAATTTTTCTTGAGCGCGACCTGACCAGCCATGAATTAAGCGCGCCAATAACTCCTTACCGGTTCCCCGTTCACCCTCGAGCAGCAAGTGCTTCAACGTTTGCTTCGAACCCGATACCCCATCAAGCAGTGCCAAGTCTCTTAGATTTGCAAGCAACGCCTGCGTCACAGGATCAGCCGCAATGAAACCCGGACTATCCACAACGCCAACAATCCTCTGACCAGGCAGCGATCGCAATCTTTCCAGGGCAGCCTTCATTACGACATCGATCTCTTCTCGACAACCTACCTCCACTCCTTTTCTAAAGCTAACTATCATTACCAATGGACCAGCCTGATAGGTCCCCCACACATCACAAACCTCCGCGCTTAACCCACACTCGCGAAACTTCCCACCACAATTGGCCAACTCAATTTCAAGCCGGACTCCACTCAGACCCAAGGCTCCGAGGCACTCAATCACCCTCAACTGCAAGGACACGACGTCCGCTGCCTCGAGGATTCCTAATAACAGCTTCGTCATGCCTGACGCGGGAATCTCAACTCGTCCACTGACAACATCGGCAGGTACATTCTGCTGTACCGTCCGAGCCGTTTGCCAATTCACAAACACGAGATCCAGATCAACGTCTTCGTCCGCCTGTTCTTCGTCAGTGCGTCCCGATCGCAGATGATCCAACCGCTTCGTCAAATCCAAATTAAACTGATTGGGCCGGAGGTTAACCCTCTCCGGTATCCTTGCCACCTCAGAACCCCCAACAAATTGACGCGCACCCGCACCGGGAATTCCTGCGGTGCTAATCCTAAAAATCTCGAAGATCACGTCCTGTACTGACATTCCCAACAAGTCAGGATCTTCCGAATTAAGGACAGCATCTACATAGGAACCCTTATTCATATAGATAGTTCCGCTCTTACAACATAACGCCAATTCTGAGATCGCTCCGGCCGCCGCCGCGCTACTCAACAGCTCTTCATCGCAATCGCTCCAATCAACCACCAAATGGCCCGTCTTGAGGTTGTAATCAAACATTCCTGTAACCTCTTCGAGCCTGAAGAACTCAAAGAGAAACGACATCGGCAACAGACCTGGCTTCACTGCCTCTGCCACGGCCATATCTTGATGAGGGACCTGAACTAATCCCAAAGTCTCATCAACTGCCGCCAGCAATTCCGAGGGCGGAGGCAACCGAGACAAAGCATCAGATAAACCTGGCCCAGAAGCACCCTGCAACAGATAATGCTGCACAATCTCTGCGTCAGGACCATACGCGCGCCAACGAGCTATTTCACTCGCGCTTAACCCAACTACGTTTCCCATGTCACCTGCTGCCGCGGCGATTCTCGCTCTCACCGCTGCCGAAACCGCAGACTCATCGCGCAAAGCAACATGCATCTCATAGAGATACGCCAGCGCCGGCGCTCCTGCCCCGTCGCTGATGCCTACGAGAACCAACGCCGACAACAACTCAAACATCACTGATTCATCAATATGCTTCACTACACCGCTCGACATACGGCTCCGGGCATCCGCGAGATCCTGTAGAGAGCGTTCATACTCTCTCTCAGCCAATGATATTTCAGCGGATAACAACCAAGTCGCGGCGCTGACTTTAGACAAATCTTCATCGACCGTTTGCTCGACTTCACCAAAACCCCGCAAGGTCTCCATCACAACCCGATCAGTCAAACTTACTTCAGACCGCGCGCTCGCTACATCGCTGGCATTCAAAGCCAAACGTGTCCTAAACCGACGAAGGGCGCTCAAAAACTCATGACCCAAACGTTCCTCGTCAGCAAGCAATCTTCCCGTCAGTTGATAAGCTTTCCGCGTTTCCCCAGCTCCCTCTAACAGTTCAGCAGCCAGGAGCAACAGACTTCGTTCTTGTTCCGTCTCCAACAAGTGCTCATTCACCAACTCTTCAATCCGACCCACACGACTCTGAACCTGTAAGAAGTCCCCTCGCCGCAGTTCATCCTTGACCATTGTCTCTATCATCCTGGCCGAGCTAATCGCTTGACTAACATGAAACCGAGAACCGCTAGATGAGTTCAATAACTGTGATGGATGGGTTGACATTGAGATGTCCTTTTATCAGCGAGCTGAGATGGGAAGCCGGGGAGCAACACACGGCTACAGAACACGTCTCACTGCATCAATCGTGCCGCACAACGCCTAACAACAGCAGAACTGAGCCAAGCCAATGCCCATCTATTCCATCGAACAGCGAGAACACTGGCAAACACTCGTCACCTACTCCATCGAAGCCAAAAACCAAGACGAAGCGCAGGAACTAACCCGAACTGGCACCCTTCAATATGAAAACCACGAGATTCTGAATCGCGACTTCGTCAAGGTCCTCGAAGTTCACGAAACACAAATCCACTGAGATCAGGGTTTTTTACCCTATCTAACTAAATCAGCTAGGGTTTTTTACCCTACCTCTTTAACACCGCACCACCACGCAAAGCCCCCGACAACCGATGACTTCCAGCACTCTCTACTCACCTGTAATCACCGCTGCCCTTGCTCGCACGGCCTACGCCGAACTGATCGAAGAGCAAGCCACGAAGCTCGGTATCAGTATCGACCAGCACATCCTCGAAGCCTTAATAAATCAATCTCCAATAGTGGCAGGAGCGTCAGGTGGAAAAGACAGCGCTTGTATGATCATTCTCCTTGCGAGATTCTTGACTGCCATTAACTACGTTGGCGAGAGACTCATTTGCCACGCTGACCTCGGTGAGATAGAGCACATCGAATCGATTGACGAAGTCAGACGCCTTGCCAGCTTCATTGGATGGAAATTAAAGATTGTTCGAAGAGAGAAAGGAGGCCTTTTAGAACGTTATACACAGCGATGGCAAGACAACTGCAGACGGTGGGCTAAACTCGAATGCGTCAACCTAATTTCGCCCTGGCCTCAAGCTAACTCGCCCTTCTGTCGTTCTGAAACCAAAGTTGCACCTATCACGCAAGCGGCAGTGAGATTATATCCGCAAGCCTTGATCCTGAATGTTATTGGGTTGCGAGCGGAAGAGTCAGCTAAGAGAGCCAGAAACCCGATCTCTAAACCTAATGACAAATTATCGAGAGCAGACGGCACACACGGCCGAGACTGGTTCCCTATCCTCCACACCACAATCGAAACTGTTTGGCTTACCCATCGAAATGCAAATTTTCCTCGCCATCCACAATACGACCGAGGCAATGAACGCATCTCCTGTGCTTACTGTTTTCTAGCCAGCAGAAACGATTGGGAAAAAGGCGCCGCTGTAGCCACTAACCATCATTCATATTGTCAAACGAGCTCCAGGCCCAAATAGAAACAAGTAAACAAAAAGCTACAAAGCGAAAACTCATTGAAGCTCGCATCCCAAAAACGCTGCTTTTCTCCCAGCATGGGGGCAGACATGGTTGGCCCTCCTTTCAACCAACTATGGACCAATGCGAAATTGTCGCTTCGGTCCGTCGTGATCTCACCGCCCTGATGGGATTTGAGATCCAACATAGCGCTAACACTGACATCCTTTACACCACCGCTGCGGCTGTCTACGACCGTTACGCTCAACTACTTTCACAAAGAGAAACCCAATTAACCACTCGAACACGCCGCTTAACAGCAAGGACACACCCTGCTCTTCCGCAACTCACGAACGCATTCAGCCAACCAGTACTCTTTCCTAACTAACATAGAAAACTAAAGGCTGCGAACAAGCTGATAGCGCATAGAATACCCCTGGTTAAAAACACGCAAGTGGCACACACTTTGCTCAAGATCACACTGATGGTCGTAATGGCCCGGCAGCAGAAGCCCTTTTCGGAAACTCCGCGCCACTCTTCAATCAAGCCTCCGGCGGTTAGGGTTCCAAGCACCCAATTCAGCTTGTTTCGTCTTTATTCATAGATTCACGACAGTTTGTGGATTGTTCAAAAGGAGCGATATCGCGATGCAATTCGTAGTAAGTAAACAAAACCTTCAAAAAGAACTCGGCTTCGTCCAGGGCATCGTGGAAAAGAAAAACACGATCCCAGTGCTTTCGAACATACTGATCGAATCCATTGGGGAGAACACGATCAGAATCACTGCAACGGATCTCGACGTCACTATTCGTTCCGAAATGCAAACTGAAGAGATCATCACACCGGGATCGATGTGCGTTCAGGCACGAAAACTCTTTGAGATTGCTCGCCTACTTCCAGATGCGCCCGTTAACTTCAAAAAGGAAGATAATGAATGGGTCACTGTAAAATGCGATCGGGCTCGCTATAAACTGATTGGTATTGCACGAGACGCTTTTCCCGAAGTTCCCGCTTTTAAATCCGCACCCACACAAATGCCTGCCGGCGTGATCAAGACGTTCATCGATCGGACGATCTTTGCCATCACTCAGGAGGAGTCACGCTACACCCTGTCGGGTGCCAAGTTTGTTCTTGACGACTCTGGCGCAAGGATGGTCACGACTGATGGTCATCGTCTGGCATTTATCGAAAATAAACACGTGACGACAAATGGCGCAAAGCAAACCATCGATACGCTGATTCCGCGTAAGACGCTGGCTGAATTGACAAAGTTGACTACCGGCTTCGACGACGACATTAGTTTGGGGATGGATGACAACCATATCTACTTCCAGCTTGGACCACGGCTTCTGATCTCGCGCATGCTTTATGGTCAATTCCCGCATTATGAAATGGTCATGCCCAAGAACAACGACAAGTCGGTCGAGTTCAATGGCAATTTGCTGAACCTTGCGATCAGGCGAGTTGCTTTGATGGCGGATGAAAAATCCCACGGAATTCGTTTCCACCTCGAGCCAAATCAGTTAGTAATCAGTTCTCAAACTGCCGAAGACGGTGAAGCAACCGAGACTGTCCAGACAGATTACGCCGGTGAAACAACCGACATCGGCTTCAATGCTCAATACCTCCAGGACTTTCTAAGCGTGGTCGGCGACGCAACGTTCGCATTTGAGTTCAAAGACGGCAATTCCCAGGCGCAATTAAAGCCGTCTGAGAACAGCGACTATGACTACAAGTACATCGTGATGCCGATGCGTCTGCCATTCTAACTACCAACACACAACCCTGACGATCGTCCTCCGGTTCACATAACGGTGATCCGGGAATCATGCCTTTTGTTTCGTGACGCAAACCTAAAGGCGCTCCCGGAACACATTCTTGTCTTTAAAAATCGGAACATCCCATGCAAACCAGCACTACTCTGCCCACAATCACCCTGCACTCAACTGTAGGCGGCAGCGACAAACTCTATCAACTCACTATTGTCTCCGCCGAACAACCGGATACTTACAATTTAGTCTACGCAAATGGCCGACGTACTGGAACCTTAACACCTGGAAAGAATCCAAAGCATTCGACGCCATTATCATTCGCACAAGCAAACACCGAACTCGAGGATCTCAAGCGGCACCAAATCAGCCGCGGTTATCACCTGCTCGGCAACTGCTCAGTCTGTGCCGACGAACGAGTTGCGGTCATTGAGCCCACACCGTCACTAAGCCTCCCCTCCATAAACGCTTCGTGCCAATTGCTAACGCTACTCCCCAAATCCGATGACTGCCGTACACTCGAAGACTTCCTCAAAATCTGCCAGCCCTTCCTGAATGACTCTCAATACTGCGCTGAACAAAAATTCGACGGCGACCGAATGCTGCTCTACCTTGACGCAGAAGGCAACGTAACTGCCTACAATCGAACACAAGGAGTTCGCGGGACCTCCAAAGCCGTCACTAATGAATTACAAAGGTTTCGGTTGAATGCACCACTAATGCTCGACGGCGAGAGCATCGGAGACAAATTCCATGTCTTCGATCTACTTGAGTTTCAAGGAATCGACATTCGGCCTCTGGCGTTCGAACACCGCAATGCCCAGCTTGCAACGCTTTTGAACCAGGCACCCAACCTCACAGCGATTGTACCTACCAAAACGTTTTTCTCAACCGAAGCCAAAACGGCCCTTCTTATTCAAATGTTCGAAGAACAAAAAGAAGGAATCGTATTCAAAAAGCTCTCGGCACCCTATCGCTCGTATCGGGCACCTGACCAATTCAAAGTTAAGTTCGTGTCAGAAGCCACCTTCATTGTCACAGAACTCAGACCAAATGGAAAAAATTCGGTAACGATCGCACTGCTCAATCAAGAGTCACAGATAGTTTCCGCCGGTCACGTGTCAATTCGCCCGTGTATAAAACAAGTCAAGCTTAACGATCTCCTTAACGTCCGATATCTCTACGCCAGGCGCTCGAGCGGCCATATCGTTCAAGCAGTAGCACAACGAATAAGAACAGACATTAGCCGCGAAGAATGCACCACAGCCCAACTAAGATACAAAGAAGCAGAATAGCTCCTAACTTAGAAACCGGAAGGTCAAAATGAAACTCACCACGACGTGGAATGAACACGGAAAGGTTTGGTATTACTTTACAACACCACAAGAGGCAGAAGCTGTCCGCGTCGAGGGCGTTGTTTTTTATGCAGCAGTTGGCGTCTGGCGCTCAATTGCAGCCTACGATTGCAAGTCGTGTGGAACGAAAACCGTTACTCACACACCTGACTGCGAGCACGCCCGTGCGACGTAACAACACCACTCGAAAATCCGGCGGCTAGGAAATGAGCGACCTAGAAACTGCTTTGATAGCCACAATGCAAGCAATTGTTCGCCTTCACAGCGTTGACCACGATTATCTGACCGAGTGCGATTGCGCTGATGCGCGGGCATTCAGGCAGGATAAGCTGGCCCTTGCTTCTCACGGCATTGACTTTGACAAACAGGCTTCGCACTGAACCAGCTCAATACGAAACCTCAACCAAAACTACAACTCGGAAACAGGTCCAATTCTTCAACACTATGAAAAAGAATCGACATACCCAGCGCGACCTCAACTCTAACTCCACACCCGCGAGTGCTCACCACACGCCCACACCTCCACCAACCGCAGCTCCCATTGATGCCATTCAAGTGCTTGAACGAATCGAACACTGGCCCGCCAACTCAAACAGCGATCCCGACGCGATCGCAGAAGCTCTCGATCAAATTCAACAGCTCGCCGGCGACGCTGCTCGATCTCTCAAATCACAGCAAGCACCAATTTTAGACCAGCTCATAATCCACGGCGAAGATAGATTCGGCCCCTTTTTAATGATCGGTCAGTTCCGATCGGCAATGCCCTCGAAAGAAGCGGCCCATCTTATCGCCCAGCGACTAAACAAAGACTCTCATTGCGGCCAAGTTGATTGCCCCTGCGGACCAGTTGATCCACCCCATGCCGCACTCTTTGACGAAGACGACCAGGACGCACGCATTGCAAAACTCCGTGAGGAACTAAGGCAGCTTGGCGGCTCCACCGTAACATTCGAATCGATGCCGGCTGATATGGAAGAAGAATTCCTCCGTCACGTATTGGAGTACGAGACGGCGGAACCTATTACCCTCCTCCGTCTGCTCGAAAATTCGGGATTAGAAGTTGCCGTTCCCGACCAGCTCGATGACACCACCCTCACCGGCAAGTTGCAAGAACTTATCCAACGAATGGCAACCCTCGGAGCTTATCTGCTCCACACTAACCATCTGAGCGATCGAGAACTCTACGAATATCTCTACCATCATGCCCTCCGCGAAGAGGCTGTCTTCTTCCCTGAGAATCCCAGCTACGCCTATATGATCGATCTCACTGGTAGCAGCAGCGACGCAGATAATCTGACCTATCTCAAGTATTACGCCGAAGAAGAATATCGAAAACAGTGGGCACACGATTGGCCATCGGATCCAATGCCAGCACACGAAGATCCACCGTTCGATCGCGACTCGTCGCTACCGCAGTCGCCTCGTGGTTAGGATTCGGAGTTACTCCCCTTCGTTCCACGCGAACCAAACCACAAATGTAGCGGATTTTAATTAAAGAGATTTCGGGGCCGGAAGGCTGCTGCAAGAAGTGGCAGGATCACAATATTGGCTCGCGGTCTTAGCCCCGAAACACAAAGACAGACTTTCGCACACCGCGACCCTATTACCATCAATGGAGCCAACCTTAATGCGACGACCATCCCTTACCACTCTCGCCAACGATCGAAACCTAATTCCAGGAATTTACAACTATTGTGATCGCTGGTGTGAACGCTGTCCGTTAACCTCACGCTGTCTGCTCTATGCGACCGAACAAGAAGACGGAGTATTACCCGAGAGTCAAGACATTCACAATGCAGACTTCTGGCGAAAACTCAACAGCATCATGGATGAGACGCGTCAGATGATTTCGGAATGGGCCAGCCAGAGAGGCATCGATCTCACACAATCCGAAAACGAAAATCAGTCTCGAAATCAAAGAAGACGACAACTTGTCGATAACCATCCCTTAACCAAGGGGGCGAAGAAATATGCGAATCTCGCCAGCGATTGGTTTCGTGAACTCGATCAAGCAATCCAAATCGAAAGCTTCGATCCCGATGCGCGGGACGTAATCCAGTGGTATCAATATCAAATTGCGGTCAAAACGATGCGAGCGCTTTCTGGACAAAAGGAAGAACTCGAAGCTGATACAGCGCTCGCCGAACACCCCAAAGACTCCGACGGCTCTGCCAAAGTAGCGTTGATCGGTATCGATCGCTCGATAGCTGCGTGGAGGTTGATGCAACTCTCCTTACCCGAACATGCTGACTCCGTAGTACCCCTACTTTTGCAACTGGAACGTTTACGCAATCGCGTGGAGAAACACTTTCCGGACGCACGAGCTTTTGTCCGGCCTGGCTTCGACGACGCTGAACCGCAACCCGAGCCCTCCATCACTACAACGGACACTCATAACACCTGATTTCTCTAGCTTTCCACTTGACCGTTCCAAGGCGAACACATGAATGCTACGGATCATTTCATGACGGTACTTCTCCGTCGTTTTGATGGCGCGCCTCTCCGCGACGACTACAGGCGACACGGGAATAGATGGGCGCGTGTGCAACGAGATTTGGCCTGTACAGCAACGACCAGTTACTACGGCAAGAGACTACGCTCATCCCGGTTAGAACCCCCTACTGCCGGTAACTGGAATCGGCAAGTCGGATCGCGATGTATGATCGCGTATCACCAACCCACGAACCCCGTTAAGCCAATCGTTCGCTTTCTTCGATTACAGCGAATGCTGGACCGGCAAAAACCGCAGCCGTTGAATAAGTTCTTTCGGCTTTGCAGAGCTCGACAAGTCGCCTTCGGATGGGACATTTTTTTGAAGCAGGCACGCCAAGCAGCGAGCACACCAGCGGCATTGACCGAACGACAACAACGAATCAGGCACTTAGCTTCTTCGGCAGCTCTCACTAATCGACGGCAAGTTAACCTACGCTGAGGTAAGCAACCTAGACATCCCAAACCATGCCGACATAAAACAAAGGAATTGCCAATAAAGTTCCAGCTAACCACCCGCAGCTTTTCCTTACAGCACCGATACATCCACTCAATCCCGCCTACCTGAAATCCAAGCGGCAACCACCCCCGGCTAATGAACAACTGAGGAGAAACATTAAATGTGTTGTTGTGGACGACCTGTAGTGAATGGAGAACCGGGCTACAAATGGAATGGTACGGATAATCCCATTATACGACCTGTGGATCCACCTACATTGAACGACGGCGACAAATTGCTGCGCGATGAACCCGGACGTTGCGGCGGAGTGGATTCCCATTCACATCATTATCGCTTGGTTAAGTACTACAGCTCTTTGATGCTCCTGGTTCGACATGGCGCCGGCGATGAGCGACTGCGCCTGTCAGGACCACTGGAAAGCGTGCTAGCCAAGCTTGAGTCGACTGACTGCTACTGGGTATTGAACGCAATCTATCACGCTTACTCAGAAGGCAAACAATCCGGTTCAGAAAAGACTGCGCATAACTGGCGCACGGCTGCCGCAGAGAAGCGAATTAAGACACGTAAACAACGCGGAAGCAATACCGTTCGCGTGTGGATTGCAGATATGCCGCGCCATTAAGATCGACAACCAACCCAAAGAATCCAGTCGCCTACACCTACAGGAGAATACGGAAAAATGTTTCATGATCCAGACCTACCTGGCGGACTTCAGGATGCAGATATAGAAATGGCTGCTTTGACTGCGGCGGGCAATCGAGCGGCGGCTCTTGCCGAGCAAGGAATTTGTACGCACGGATGGCTGTTTGCTCCGCCGTTCGGTGAAGCTAAATGTAATGAATGCGGCAAGGTATTCAAAGATGCCGATGAAGCCCGCACCGAAGGTTATAACCGCTTGCACGGTATCGATGACGACGATTAGCGTTGGCTGGCACGACGCAGGGCAGAGGGGGCCGAACCGTCATGCCTTTTAACAAATGATTATTAAATCGTTGCTGGCAACTAAACCTCCTCTGGTTACAAAACAAAAGCAGGATACCTAGACACTCTCCAACGCTCACCTACAAAGAGCTAAGCATTTCCCACCAAACTTGCCGGATCACGACCGCAACCATTCCTTACACCAAGCAAGGCCGCCCACTCCCGATCACTGGACACTCCAAACTCCCAAGTTGAGAAGTCGGATTCAGCCCTCCCAACACTCTTCCAGTATCGCGTCCTGCCAATAGGAAAAGCATTCCTATCCCAAGGCGACCAAACGCCACTACGAAATGCGGTAACCCGATTCCGAATGTAGTGCGCGCTGGAAGCGTTGGCGTGGAAGAACAGCGGCGTATCAGGTTGTACTCTCTCTCGACGCTCGTCTCCAACTAAAGATATATTGCCCTCTTCACACTCACCAAAAACTACTTGCCGCCTTGGTTCGAAATTACCTCAAAAGCACTACCCGAATCGCAGCCAAATGGCGTAAAGCTTTCTTGGCTATCGCAAGCTTACTTTCCACTTTTTTAACTGAAACGGTCCTACACCAATCGACCTGAAGCAACCCTATTGAAAAATTTTTTGCCCCGACTTTTACGGCTCTAAACATCGATCCATACTCCACGAAACCATTCCTTCCCGCTCAACGGCACAACCCTTGTTGTATGCCAAATCCGTCGAAGCGATAGTCGCCTCGAGCATTAGGCCAAAACCGCAGGAAATCATTGGAGTCAATACATGCAACCACCCACGCAAAACCTCGACGACACAAACATCATCGTCACACCTTTTGAACCCGAAACCCTGGCTGAAGAAATCACGGCAAACGTCGTGCGGTTAATGCTCAAATTCGAAGTATTGCGCGTCCAACTGCAAACGCCGGATCTCATCACTGCTCGCGAAACAGAAAGATCCTTGCTACGCCAGCACGCTTCAACCATAAGAGTCGAAGGTTTTCGTGCCCAAAAGAGAGCCAAGAGCTTGGGGATAAACGCAATTTACGACGACTACTTGCTCCGCAGAGAAGGAGTGCGAATAGCTTATTTCTTAGCCCGCGGCGCTACGAACCAAGCCCGCGCTATCGAAGAGCAAGTCATCTCGATTTCCGTAAACAAAGCACTCTACGATCTTGACGATGACTGGATTACCATCGACTACGACTTCGACCTCATAGCTGCATAAATCCCCAACACAAAGGCTAGTTTTACCAAGTACCGGAATCAAGGAAACAATTCATGGGACAACCCGCAACCAGCCATCTCAGCGACGCCTTTGGCCCGAACAACGATGCTCTAATTCCGCAACTGTCGGAAAGAATTCAGCGAGCAACCACCATCTATAACGGCTTTTGCGAAATCGCTTCTGCCTTCTCCAAAATTGGCGTAGTCGTTGAACGAATCACCATGATCCGCGATGAGCAACAATTCGACTTTCCAATCAACGAAAACGCTTCCGGAGTACGACGTAACATCGAGGCAACAACTAACCAGGTCACCCTCACTGTTGCCTGCACCGCTGCTATGACGCCCGCCACGAATGCCGCCCTTCAAGCACTCGTAACTCTTGCAACAATTCCGGCCCAACAATGGACGTGTAATCTTGATAGCCTCTTCCTTGTTTCGAACTCAAAGATGCTCGGTCACAGTCCTCAAATGCGCGAACTGCAATTAGATATTTCTCGCGCCTCACGATCACTCCACAACACCCTAATCAGAGGTGAATCAGGAACTGGCAAAACCACCGTCGCCTCAGAAATTCACAAACAAAGCTGCCGAGTCGACAAACCATTCGTTGATCTAAACTGCGCAGCACTCCCCGAAGCACTGCTCGAAAGCGAGTTATTCGGACACGAAAAAGGCGCCTTCACAGGCGCCACGAATGTCAAGAAAGGCCTGTTTGAAATTGCCAACGGCGGGACTCTCTTTCTTGACGAAATTGCAGAACTAAAAAGCGAGCTCCAAGCAAAACTATTAACTGCCATCGAACAAAAGAAAATACGCAGACTCGGCGGCACTCAAGATATTCACTGCGACCTTCGGATCATCAGCGCCTCATCACGCAATCTCCAACAGATGGTAAGCGAGGGAACATTTCGAGCAGACCTCTACTACCGTATCGCCGTACTCGAAATCAAAATTGCTTCCCTGCGTGAGCGCCGCACCGACATCCCAACACTCATCTACAGTCGCCTTCTTCATGAGCAAACCCTGACCCAACGCGATACTCCATTTACAATCGACGAAGACGCCCTGAAAACACTTACCTTCTACGAATGGCCCGGCAATATCCGCCAGCTTCAAAACATCATCTCGAGACTAACTGCCAGAGTAGACGATGATCGATCCATAACGGCCGCCGACGTAACATCTCAACTCCCCGTCCGAAACATGGAAGACGCCGTTATGCTCCCGATGAGTGCTCGAATCCTGCTCCCCGGTGAAACGTTGCGCGCCTACCTGAATCGACTCCAACTGCTCGTAATCGACTCCACTCTCACGGCTCAAGGAGGAAACAACACACGGACGGCCAAGAGACTCGGCTACGCACGCAGCTCCCTCTCAATCCTCAAACAACGTTTAAGAGTTATTGAGCTCAAATCACGCAGCGCCAACGGCAATTGCGCTGCCTAAGCCAAACATCGTTATCATTAGCGAGAACATCGTGATCATCACCACCGACAAACAAACAGCTCTTCAAGAAGAAGCACAAACCATAACAAATGAAATCTGGGACACTGGATCATCTGCCGAAGTCATGTTTCAGATGCTCTGGGAATCCGCCAGCCTGTGTCCCGGTAACATCTGTAACTTAGGTCCACACCTACGTCTCTTCGCCGCTTGGTGCGCGCGACGCACAAGCCATCTTTTAACCGACAGGAAGAGTCACCACGCAATACAAACGGCTGAACGCTTTGCTACTGCCGCTGCGTCGTACGCGGTTATGCACGAAGCTCGCATTGCCGCCGAAGCAGTAGTTATCCAAATCGCCGCCACCCCTGAAAACCTGATGTCAAATGCAAGTACCTCGCCATCCCTTAATCAACTCACAAATCAGACACGCAAAAAGATCGATACCACGGCTACTCGCAAGGCCTCGATTCTAAACGCTGCTAGTGCCGCAGCAACGTGTTGCCTCACATACCAACCCTTCGCAGCCTTGAAAGCGGCCGATCTGTGCGCTAAATACGCCCGCCAATCACTTTACTGGGAAGCACTGACAAACGGTTCAGAGGTCGTCCTAATCACTGAACTACTCGAGGAAGAAGATCTTAGACAATCTCACGCACTCAGAGTCTTACTCGGTAATCCATTCGATCCCCTCAAATCACCAGCAATGTTCTTACCTGAGCTTGGCTGAAACCTATCGCACGCATCTGCTTAACGAATGCAATGGCAAAACAGAGCAGCAAGCAAATAACAGCAACTCAGAACCGCACAATGAGCAAACCCTATGTATGAACTAATTAAGTTTGACAACCACGCACAAAGCGAAACCTACGGCAAAGACGCATACGGCGAATTCGGAACAATACTAGCCACTGATTTTGACCTTGCTATCCCTGCACCTGATTCTCAATCAGACCCTCAACCTCCTTCAACCCACAATCTTTCCGCCGAAAAACACTACGCCTAAGAAAACTTCTTGCGGACCTCCAACGGCATCGCACCATCTCGGTAATACGCCTCACATTGCAGAGAAACGCGACAGTTAGAGACTGGCATGACTAGTACAACGAAATTGATACCCACGGCCGAGAAACGATCGCTGAAACGCCAACGCAATCGAAGCCTCAAAGGGCTCGAACGACGAAGGCGGAAGCACTGTAATAAGTGCGGCTGCGATCTCTGTTCAGGTTGTGATTATGATCATGATTGCTTTGCTGCAGAGCGTGAGGCGCAAGCAAGAAGGAAAAACAAATGATTCCAGAGACCCCTGATCGACTCATTCCTGAATTGAACAAGCATCGAGGTTCACACTTCCGAATCGGTTAGGGCGAGTTAGCGGATCTCATTTTCTCCACCCAACACCCCACCTGATGAATTCCTCTACAACCCTCGCGTAACATATATTTCCTCAAGGAAGTACCTAACCATGGAGGCGTAACGCTGGTTCGTCGAATTTCATGCTTGTCCGATTCATAGTCCAGAACAAGCATCATCAGATCGCGCCGAAAACCAAAAAACGACAGCAGCCGGTTCAATGCAAAGGAAAGATTTTCCACGTTTCTGACTTGTGAATTTTCAAGTCTCTGCCTGCCGCTTTTCCATTGCCGAAAACATTCCCGACTCACCCCTATCAGCTCTGAGAAGTATTCGTCAGAGAAGAACAAATGTTTCTGCATCCAGTCAACCGCAACTACTGGCTTTGCATAAACATCAGGAACTATAAGCTCAGTGGAATGTTTCATGGAACACACACGACGCCGAGCGGGCTTTATTTGGTCCAGAGTACTAGGGCCACGACAGCGAGAATTACCAGGATCGCTAAACTACCTGGGATCAGTATCGCGGACCAGGGAGTACTGATTAGAAGCTCGCGCAAATCAGGATCGAGTAGCTTACCAGGCCGTGCCGGGGATGTACTTTTTTCTCGATAGACAGTCATTCCTCCGGTCCTTAATACCGCCGACCAGCCTCAGTGTCAACACACGATCTCAGACTATTCTACGGTCCATTCGAAGCCTGCACCGGCCTGCCCTTACCTTCCTTGAATCCGCCCTTACGTCGCTATTCGAATGGACAACAAGCGGAAAGATAACCGAGCGGGAACCAAACCACAAGAAATGCGACGGAGAACGCTTCGCCAGATCCCAGTCACATCAACGGACATCCTTAGACGGCAATGAAACCAGATTACTACGTTCCCAACGATTTATTTGACGCAAAGCCCGGTGACAGCGTGGGATTTGTTTGTGGGCCGGGAGAATTCCCCGCCGACACCACGGGCCGAGTTTACGGACGAATCACCGATCGCTGGGGCAGGCATCTACGCGTAAAAATGAGCGACTCGACCTTCAGGACAGTCCGCAGCTTCACCAACGTTGGCATCGGAGCTTACTTCCTGGGCCGCTGCGACCCGCGCGTCTCAACAATCTGCACGCACGGGAAAAGCTGCGACCAACGAAGCCTCCAACTTTCGACTGGTCAAATCGTAACTCCCAAAGCGATGTGCAACGGCGCGATCTTTCTCCAGACTGGTGATGGCAATGAGTTGACCGAGGCTGAATCGCAAGAGTATTGCGCAATCACAACACGACGAACCAGACATGAGACTTCTTAGATTCGCGCTACAACTCGCCGCTGCCTTAACCACTGACTTCTGGCTCGAAGACTAAAACACTTCAACGCCGAGCGCCTCCAGAGATGCGTTAACCTTCTCTTGTGATCCATGCCCAAAACTGTTCTCTATCAGCCTTCAATAAAAAGCGCACTCGGAATTTACACAGGCGATATCATCACCACGTCATACAACACTGGTCCTTACTTTACTCACCACGTTCACGGCCCCATCACATCCTTCACTGGTATAGGCTACCTGGTAATCCTAGACCATCCCGAAATCTCTCTAACCCTGTCCACTCCGAACGCTAAGAGAAAAGGCACGGGCGGCTATATCAACAACATCAGACAAGTTAACGATCGCTGGTACACCGCCCAAAACAACGAGATTTTCATTTCAAGACCTTACCAAGCACCCACGGCGCCGACTACCCTCTTTGATCTAACGGAGCCTCCCCACGAAGTTGACTTCTTACCCACACCGCCGCCTTATCAGCTTAATCCGTGCGTCGATTACGACGCAGGACCTCGGCGAACGTGGCATTGCGACGATTGCCATGTCGACTTTAACGCAACACCTTCAAATAGATATTGGTGCCGGCACCATTGCCAACACCAATCGATTGCGAAGGAAGTCTTTTATGTGCGCGCTCCACAACCCAACGACCGCCGCCCTTATGTTTCGTATTACGTCATGACGCTTAATTCCGATCGATATGCACCCTGCCCCAACAGCCAAACGCCGCAAACTCAAATACCGACGGGTTGAAGTCCTCAGTCGAAACTTACGCGGGAAACTGGATCTGCATCGCCGACCGTACACGCCAACGAAGTGGATCTTTGTCGAAGTTAAACAGGGTAATGAGAACTTTAGATAACACTTATGACGCTAAACACTAGAGAGATACTTGAACTCGGGTTGAATCGCTTGATCTATGCAGCCGAACAGATCTCACGTAACTTCGAGCAAGGCGGCGAGCTCTTCGATACATTGAACATCGGCTATCCATTCAACGACAGTTTCGACGACGTCTTGAATGCTTTGATCCAATGGCGCGATTCCGCCTGCAACAAGCAAACGCACCTTTTACCACCCACCATCAGTCTGAAAGAATCGATCCTTCAACACGCAGCGCGAAACGTAATCGCAAAGTGGGAACGTGGAGACCTCGCAGCCGCCATCAGGCAACTCTCCAATGCACTTGAGCCCATCTCACACAGTAACCTCATGCGTGATACATCTTTGGAAATAGTCATTCCCTTACCCAACGGAGGCTCGCTGCGATGCGGGCCAGGTGAGAACCATGAACACGGCGGATACATCCGCATCTGCGATGCTGACGGAATCGAAATCATCTACTGGGACAAAGCGGAATGGTCCGAAACACCGGAGCTAGTCATAGGAGCTGTCTTCGCGTCAGCACTGACTTCCATTGACGAGTTATTGGCCCAAACTGGACGATCACAGATTGTTGGAGATCATTGGGAATGACGAAACAACCCAACAAGCAAAACCGACAAAGGAAGATCGACATTTCCCTTTTCATGCCCATCTATCGTTCCCGCATCAAGCGACTTTGAAGGCTCTGCCGCTGTCAGATCGTAGCGCTCACGGATCGCCAGCAAGTTTTCCGGCAGTCGTTTAGGAAAGTGTGAGGACATTTGCCGCTTTTAGCGACATAGTAAATAGACAGCCATGCTAACCACGACGACGCCTTATTTGTTTCGCCTTACGCGACAATGTACAAAATGAACGAAGCAAAGCACCCTTTGGTACAAGGGCATTAACGAACCGTATTACCGGCAAGAACCTCAAACACTACCACCCCCACGGCCAGGAAATAGGAAACACGTACGGGAAATTTAGTGGCACCCACTTTGGCAGAATCATATTTTTTCCGACTCCATCTTCCGACGGAAACCAGTGCGACAACAATCAGGAATATCAACAGAGCATTGATTTTCGCCGCAATTGATCCGGTGTTCGGTTGAGTGAGTAACCAGATAACCAGGCTAAACGCACTGAAGAGACAAGTCTGAAAGAACTCTGCGAGATTTGAGTCGTTGTCGAGGTGTACTGCGATTGGACCTCTAGCCTTGTCCTCGCTTAACGCAGTCCGAACTAACGGTTCGCCATGTTCGCTCGCGTAATCCAGAGTTTCTTTGGTTGCATTGGTGAGACCCTTGCGGAACGCGAATTCAATCAGCAGCCGGATGAAAGGAACAACCCCTATCAGAATTGCCGGATTCCGCAGGATTGAGATGATATCGGATGGGAAGGACATTGCTGTCTAAATCAAATCGACCGTGAATCCTATACTCGCCGACTCCGCTTGGCCCGGATTGGCAGCGGTGTAGGAACTTCCGTTAAGCGAGATTCCGGTAACCAGTTCATCACTCTGACTCGGCACGGCTGCATTTACGCTGATAGGAAAGCTGTGAGGGTATTGCCCCCCGCTCCGTATACTCGCACACCCATGCTTATATTCCGTCGCTCCCGGCTTGCCGTCGAGAATCACCGCCTTCGCCTTTGCCTTAACGCAGATGTCGATATTGTGGATGCTTCCGCTACGGTGATTGATGATGGTGGTGGTGTGTGTTCCTGATCCTTTGGCAAGATTACAGGGCTTCGCCTCAGCGATCAGATCGACTGCTGGAAGATGTTTAGGCGTGGGATAGGAAAGCTTGGCTTTACAGTGGGCTGACACAGCGGTTTTCCTTCTGGGCTGTTGGGCTCGTCAATGGTTACGCGTTTGCGGGACGGCCCGATTCCGAAACGACATCCTCAACATCAGAGATAATTCCGACTACCTGGGCGAGGGATAAGTCAGGATCGTTAACTGTCAGGAGTCCCTCACGAGAAAGTATCGTCTCGGTCCTGAATTCACCCAATCTCAAGTAGAGCTTTGAAAGATAGAACTTATGCGGATGCTGTCTGAAGAACTCTATGTCGTCATCATCTAAGTGATCGAAGAAGTCCTCATTTGGAGGTAAGATCCCATCGAGCACTACCAGCTTGTCGCTATTAAAATTGGTAAGCTCCGCGCCTGCTAATACGGGGCGAGCACAGTTTGCTGACCCCTTGCCAAGCTTGAATTCGAGTGGCTGGACCTCAACACCGTAACTGGTTTCAAAAATCTGCGTGACACTTCTGGTCAGATGAGCCAGGGACGAAGCGAAGAGTGAAAGAAAAATCAAATGGGAATTGTAATCGTCAACCTTTTTCCAGACTACTGCACGTCTGTTATCGAATAGCAAAGAGCCTTCGTTTTTCGACCACTCGTTATCCTCAAACGTAAAAACGGTATTCTCGCGCCAATGTATAACCTGGGTATCAGTTTCATAGCTCTCGACCGTGGCGCCGTCAACATACTCGTCAAGAGCGGCCTTGAAGATCTCAGACGTTGCCGAGGTGCGGGACCAACTGGCGATGATGCTGATCGGAAGCATAGACGAGGTTCCCACCCGCTCCTTATCGAGAGTTGTACTCCCAGACACTTGCTCGCCCCGCCCCGCTTCAAATTAGATTTGCTGCCGATATGAAGGCATAACAACTGCGAAGAATGAGAACGTGCCCACCAGGGCGCGGGGTTCAGGTCGTTGTCACCTGATTGCTACAAATTGCTCTCTTATGTTAGGGGACTCGAGGAGAAAAAAGCAAGGGACTAAAAAGCGACAACGCTGGCGGTTTATGTCAACGCTGTCGCTGTTTAGTACCCTCGGGAAACTCTCTAAGGTTAGAGAATATCGTTACCCGTTCTGACCGGAATAACGAAAGCGGCGATAGCGATGAGAATGCAAAAAGACTTTTGAGGCAGAAAACTGACTTTTGGGGCAACATCGACTTTTGAGGCAAAGCCCCCCCAACAGCACATGACATTTCTACTACCCCAGACTAAACCATGTAACCCGGTAATACCAACAACTTAACAAACTCATTCTGAACGTGGTAAAACCAAGCTCATGTCCGGCAAAAAAACCCAACAACTACGCGTTCGGATGCTCTTGAAACAGGCGGCCAAACTCGCACTCAATCAAGGAAACCCGGATGAATGCCTTACCCTTCTTCTCGAGGCTTTCTCCGTTGATCCTCTCAACCTGGACGTAAATCTGGCTCTTGCCGAGCATTACCAAGACCAAAACAACTACGATAAAACCGAAGAGCACCTGCTAAAGGCGTTGCCATATACTGACGACAGACCTTTTCTCTTTGAAAAGCTCGCATTCCTTTACCTCTCCAACCAACAACTATCTAAGGCCAAAATGTCCGCAATTAGAGGCTTGGAAGAAGAACCTGATTGCATCGAACTACAAACTCTCCTTACGGACATTTGCCTAAAACTCAAAGACTACGAAGCCGCTGCAGCCTCTGCCTGGCGAGAAAATGAGTTAAGTGATCAAGAGTATGAACCCATAGCCATCGTATCAATGGCCAAAGCACTCGATGCGCTCCACCGAACCGAGGAAGCGGCGATCGCGCTCAACAATGCTATTACTAAACGCAGATCCCAGGACGTACCCTACGATATCTCGTACTATTTTCTGGCCTCCCTCATCGCTCGGAGCGGAAATACAGAACGAGCCTACGAATTGATTTTAGAAGGCCTCACTTCCGGCAATTTCGAGCCTTCAAAAGACGACTTCGAAACGCAACTATATCTAACCGCAGCCAAAGTCTGCGCCTCTCATAACGATCCTCTGAATCACGCAAGATTCTTAATTCGAGCCGAATCGAATACCGACGCGCCCTTAACCTATATCGAAGAACTCACCGCCGCGCTTAAACAATGCAAGCCGCAACAAAAATTGCTCGCTCGCCTGAAGATCGACTTCCCTTCGAGTGCTTACGCCAAACACAAAAATGCGGCCATTGCAAACCTAATAACCGACATCGAACAATTAAACCAGACCTCTCTCTAGTTCAATATCGCCCGCTGGATTCTGGCCTATGAATTAGAATCCTAGAGCCACTTCCACCGACCCCCCAACAACAAACACCGGGCCGCTGCTTCGCCCGATAGAGCCAAACAATGAGCAAAGAGATCACAATTACTTATTTTGGAGTTGACGGTACAGGTCCGACGCTTACAGCTGCCAAGAAGGACGCTGGACGACAAATCGAAATGATGCTGAAAGGCGATTACACTCCGCGCCTTATTCAGTATCGGCATTTTACGATCGTCCTGTTTCGCGATCCTTTTCGTGGCTGGGTATATAGCTCAGTTGAAAACCTGGCGGCAATGACCGCTGACGGAAGCGCATTCACAAAACCCCTTTCGAGTAGCAGTGCCAGTGGTGATGATTACGAGACTGCATACAACACTGCTCTGTTTCACCTGGCGCAACTAACTTGGCAGCACGAGGACGGTATTCGCCCTCCTGACTTCCTTAACGCTGTCTTGCAAAAAGAGTGTCGTGAATACTTCCGCTGGCAAGTTGGTTATAAATTTCTCCAGGCTCAGGGCATGGACGATCCGACGATACGCGAGCGCCTGCTACACAACGGCCGCGATCTTGATCTGCCTATCTGCCATAGATGCGAACGAAAGGCTCACGTTAAGAACATTGGCGCTTGGGAATGTGAGAGCTGCGCAGTTTCATGGCACCCAAAACATCAGCAACCAGAATACGTCACACAAGCGTAGGACCCTTTGAACTCTGACCGGCTACGTCGTTTCCCTGCTACGATCTTCGCTCACTCAAGTTATTCGGTTTCGTCGACGCTGCTCCTCATAACGGCTTCATATAAACCTGTCCAAAACATGAAGAAAGGTAAGCGGTCACCGCAATCACATCCCTGCTTCAGGAGAACGACAGCTAAATGCCATCCACTAACACTACCGACAATCAAGCCGCCAAGCTCAGTACACTCGTAAATCCCGATCGCATCCGCTCTTCAATAAAACGACTTTTCCGTAACCGGATCGATGAAGTTTTAAATGAAGTGTTCCAGAATGGACAACGTGCCCGCGCCACAACCATCACCATCACTTCAACCGCAAACACTTTTACCATTCAAGACAATGGACACGGTTTGTTAGACGGCATTAACGGCTTCCACACCCTTCTTAAAATCGCCGAATCTCACTTTGATAACCACACAATCGAAGCACAAGATCCGATGGGCCTTGGTATTGTGAGCCTACTGACTCACGATCAAATCACCGAGGTTACCTTCAGCTCCGGATTACTTGAACTTACTATCGACACGGGAAAATGGTGGACTGATACCGAATACTATTCACGGTGGTATGAACGACTGATTACCCTCGACACGCCTGTGGAAGGCCTTCGGATCTTTGCTCGATGCTCCGCCGACGTCATAACCAAACTACACGATGCCTTAAAACCAAAAGACTCCGTTTCGATCTACCGATCAACTTTCGATCCATTTGAACATGCGAGCCCAGCGCAAGGATATGAAGGAATCCTTACCATTACACTTAATGGCCAAACTGTTCCTACTCACCTACCGGCCTGGACCAAGCTTGAGGACACCCTAATCCTTACGAGCTTCAAAGGCTCCAAAATTCGAATCGGCTTTAACTCGGAAATAACAAAATCCAGCATTCTCTGGTATGGCCAACTCATACCAATACAAGCTCTCGAGGAAGCCTTTAGACCTGGGTTTTATTTTCATCTCGACGTAACATCCGGTCGACCCGTCAACCCACTCTCACCAACACGTGCTGGAATCATCCAGGATGCTGCCTATGCCGAACTCCTCGCATTCGTCAAAAACGCAATCTTCACGTTTGTCTTTGACACCAAGAACCGTCGCAAAATACGCCCCCAGCACGTCGCAAGTTGCTATCACCTAGACTCCAACCGATCACTCTCTAACTCGCCTTACATAGTCGCAACACAACTTCAACTAAATCCTGATCCACATTCGCTGGCCACCCTCAGCACAGAATTCACAGATGAGCCTAAAACGTTGACTCTTTTTACCTACGAAGATGCACCTTTACTCATAAACGAAACTCTGTTTGTACAACTCGAAGATACTTCACACGAACATTCCTACGGCCTTCCATCCTTTCTGCCAGAACTCGGGAACGCATTCATCCTAAAACATGGCGATCCGAACCGCCTCTCAATAAACACTCTGTGGTGGAAACCTGAAGGCGCTCCAAAACACAATTCATTTTATCAAGCTGGTGCCTACGGTCTGTCCTCCAATGATGGACCACCTAGTGACTGGATCGCTATAACCAACACACCTGTTTACGCATTCAGCGAACCAAGCAGCTACGATGCCGGCGAAGTAGACTTTATTGTAGGAACCTCCGATATCTTGGCTTTTCTCAAAAACCAAGTCTGGGCTGGTTTTTTAGCTAATGACGAAGACGACTACGAGCGACAGCAAGAAAGCTTCCGTAGCACAGTTGACTCCCTCATACGCGCGGTTATAGGCAAATGCGTACCTACCGATTTCACCCTCTACGATCTCCGCAACTTCTTCACGGATCAGTTCGCTCCCATAATCTCCGTAAGCTATCACTATCGCAGGAACGGCAGAGCATTTAATCCAAAAAAACAATATCGCGCCGACAAGAAAAACAATATCGCTGCGGCACACATTACGGCAGAAAATGCGCTCGGTGAGAGAGTTCGGCTCAAACTTTATTAACAACCGCGCAGATGCGTCTCTTAAAGAAAGCCCACCGCGCTGCAAAGCTCATCTGCGGAACATCAGACTTAAACCGTTATTGCCTCGAAGCCTGCGTTGTGATGGTCGAATACCTCCATCGACACGGCCACAACGCGCAGTTGATTCGCCGCACCTGTGAGGGCGATGGCCATTGGACCATCCAACTCAACGACGCTGAATACGATCCGACATGCGGCGACTGGCCCGACCCGCCCGCCGACTCACAAGCTGGCAACCTCTATCACGTCAACACTGACAGCCCACATCACCGTTGGCCCCGTACACGCGTTAATATACAAATCGCTTATGCAACCGCTGGAATAACCCACCGCACCTTCCAGAAGACAAACTCTCGATGCCCCAAACCCACTGACCTTTAACGGCATCAACTAGCCACAATGGAAGAATGTCTATCTCGCGTAAACGAAATACAGGCCGTGCTGAATTCCGCATCCCTTATTGCGCTGGCCTTGCACACCACGCCAGTCGACTAAACGCTAAACGCCACACTGTGCAAGCGCCAACAAAAGCTCTCCAAGCCCACGTTCCACGCGAATCAATCGCTCGCAACACTGAAGGGCGCTACCGCCTTTGGGAATTGTGCGATAGCGCCCCCCTTCCCTCACGGAAGGGACGAGAGCCCATCCCGTCCCCACTTAAATGTGTGTTTCGCGGACGTAATCTCAGATCGAAATGTCTCGCACGGTAAAAACCCCCATCTCACGAACCTCCAGCGACTCCCTTTTCGCGGCGAAGTCTAAAGCAACTCAATGAGACTCATCTTAACTACCATCAAGCCCCCAAACCGTCAGCTATCCCATTTTAACTTCCTCGCTTAACAGCGCGTACTCAAAACTCAAGCGGGACCCAAACACCGCTCTACACTGAGACCGATAATCACCACTACTCACATTCCCGAAACACACGATGGTCGCCGCCATTTCACACCGAGGAACAGTTGTCGATGCCCTTGATTGTTACTGCGGCTTCGGCGGTTCAGCCCAGGGCATCGAAGCCGCTGGCGCCGAAATTCGAGCAGCCGCCAATCACAACCAGCTAGCGATTGAGTGTCATGAAAGAAACTTTCCTAATGTTCCACACTATCGCGCAGACTTAGTTGATCCCGATAGTGCCGATTACATGGACCCGGCCGACCTCCCCGCCGCGCGTTTCGCTTGGTTCTCACCTGGTTGCACTCACCATTCTCCAGCTAACGCCAAAAAGTTATACCAACGAGGGCGTCAAACCACACTTTTCGAGGAGGACTTTGACGAGGCCGCTTACGCAAACAGCGAGCGCAGCCGAGTCACAATGTCCTGCGTACTTCGCTATGCTGATAAACACAAACCGGAAATCATCATCGTCGAAAATGTAGTCGAGGTAACTCTATGGGGACCAGCCCGTGATGGTTCCACATTCGCATGGTGGAAACGAACTCTCGAAAACATCGGCTACGAGATCGAGCCCTTATTTCTTAACTCGCAATTTTTTCCTCCGTGTCCTCAATCGCGCGATAGGATCTACATCGTTTGCTGGCGCAAAGGTAATTCGAAACCAGACCTCGATTACCGACCTATTGCTTACTGCACAAGCAACCGTTGCGGAGGCCGCCATATCAGCGCCGTCCAAACATGGAAGCGCCCAACCAAAGCTTGGCCGCTACCTAAATGGGGAAAATACAAACGGCAATACTTCTACACTTGCCCACATTGCAACAATCAAGTAGAACCCGCTGCGTACCCAGCTTATACCGCAATTAATTGGACCAACCTTGGTCCGACGCTGGGCGAGCGTGCTGAACTCGGAATGAAACAGTTGGCAAACCCAACGGTCGAAAGAATCAGGCGCGCACTCGCAAAATTTGGCGCAGCACCGCCTATGGTTATCCCGGCCAAAAGTGTCTGGGGAACAGATCGATCAGTCACAGAACCATTCACCACACAGACTACACAACAGGACAAGGCCCTCGTCAGCGCCAGTATCATCAAGAACAATGGCACCACGGCTGAAGCCAAATACCGCGCTCTATCACCACTCCTGCCATGCGGCACCATTACCACCAGTCCAGCCCAAGCCCTTACGACAGCGATCGTACCGCAACGTTTCGACAGTAATCCCACTAGCGTTCACCAACATGTCCCCACCATAACGACACAACAAAGCGATCTAACACTTGCGTCCGTTCTGCTCCCTGCCGCTGGCAACACCTATGAAGCTCCCGGATACACCAGAGCGCGACACGTCTCCCAACAACTCTACACACAACACACTACTCAAGCCTTCGGCTTTGCTTCCACACCTTCAGTTATTGAAATGCGAGGAGGAGGATCAATTCAGTCCGGCCAACACGCAGTTACCGAATCCACTCATACAGTAACAGCCGGTGGCTCACATCACGGCCTAGTGTCTCCTCCATTACTGCTTAACGGCCAAGACAACGACTCAGTACAAACAGTCATTGACCCAAGCTTTACCGTAAGAGCAAATGGCGGCGCCGCTCGTCTAATATCACCAGCACTCTTTGCGAAGTTTAATGGTGGACCTGATGACACTGCCTGGCATCCAGTATCCGACCCTTTCAACACTGTCACTTCGCGGGACACTCACGGCCTCATCATGCTTCCGTGGCTGGAACAATTCCGGGCCGACCCTCTTGCAGCCACCAGACACCTTGCGACAATCATGTCCCAGCTCCGTCACACGATTGATAACACCCCCGAGCTGTCATTGGACCAAATCACTGAAGACGAGTTGATGAACACGCGCTTCCGAATGTTTGAACCAGACCCCGAACTCAGACGCGCGATGGCCTTCGATGACAACTACATACTCCTGGGAAATAAGACCCAAATGACATTCGGACTCGGTAATGCTGTAACCCCACCAGTAGCCACGTGGATCACAGGCAGATGCCTCGCAACCCTTGGCGCACTTCTAAATTAATCAGTCACCGACACGCACACTTTTCAACCTCAGCAATGACAACTCAGATCTACCAGGTTCCTTTTCCGTTCACTTGCCAACGTTGGCGTGATCACCGCGGCACCTACTACCCACCCGACGAAGTAATTAGAACCCGCGATTATGAGATCGCGCCTATCTCTCTTACTGTGGCCAAACGCTTTGTCTCTCAACATCACTACTTAGGCTCATCATATCCAGCCTGCCGCTTCCGTTATGGACTCTTCCTGCGCTACGCGCTCTTTCCCGAAGACGAATTGGTCGGTGTGGCCGTTTTTTCAATGCCCATGACCCACAAAGTCCTGACAAACATCTTTCCTTGTGATGTACGCGAAGCCGTAGAACTAGGAAGATTCGTACTTTTGGATTCAGTCCCAGCCAATGCTGAGTCATTCTTTTTTGCACGCTGCCGCGAACTCCTACAGCAGGAACGAATCAAAGGCATCGTTGCATTCTCCGACGACACTCCCCGCACTGACACTTTCGGCAAATTGACTTTCAAAGGACATATTGGAACGATTTATCAATCTTCAAACGCGTCCTACTATCTCAGATCAACGCCTCGCAAACTTGCTGTGTTGCCAGATGGATCGGTGCTTAACGCAAGAGCCGTTGCCAAGATTCGCAACGCCGAGCGAGGTTGGCGATACGCCGCAAACATTCTTGTCAGACATGGAGCAACCGAACCGCCTCCAGCCAATCCCTGCAACACTCGACCGATCCGATGCTGGCTCGACCACTGGACCACACTACTTACCCGACCCCTCTTTCACCCAGGAAATCATCGCTACGCTTGGAGCAATCACCCATCAATCACACTCCCGCCCTCCGCTGCTTATCCCAAGTGGCCCATGCCAACCCTCACAAATCACACATCTGACGGTCTAAAACCAAGCGGCCCTCGGGACCCGACATCCAAAGCAATCCAACAGGGCACTCCTCTACCCCTAACTTCCAAACCGCCAAGAATTACTCGTGAGGCCGATGCAGGTATTACTTATTCAAGTCGACGGTAAGCTACCAAACCTTGCGCTTATGAAACTGGCGCACTGGCACCGCTCGCAAGCTCATACAGTCACGCGAATAAGGCGACGGCGACGCGACTTATTCGACCCTTACTACGACAAAGTCTACGTGTCAGCGATCTTCAGTGACAGTGAAAAGTTCTTTCCCCAAATCTCGAGTGATTGGCCCAACGCGATCTTCGGCGGCACCGGAACCACTAACCGCCATACCGTAGAATCGATCATCGGCAGCGACTACGAACTCTACGATTATCAAGACTATCCGCATTTCAAAGAATCTATTGGCTTCACAAAACGCGGATGCCGTCTGAGCTGCAAATTCTGTGTGGTTCCAGAAAAAGAAGGTAAGCCTTACTTCTTGAACTCGATCAACGACATCTGGCGCGGCGCTCCGTACCCTCGCAAACTACATTTACTTGACAACGACTTTTTCGGACACGAGTCCTGGCGTAATCACATCCGCGAAATCATCGATGGCAACTTTCGCGTCTGCTTATCTCAAGGAATCAACGTCCGAATGATTACGACAGAGACCGCAGAAGCTCTCGCATCAATCCAATATCGAAATACAGCCTTCGATCGCAGAGTTCTATATTGCGCTTTCGATAATCTCAAGGACTCCCAAGTATTCTTCGCGGGAATCAACACCCTCGAACGGGCGGGGATCCCACCATCACACGTCCGCGCTTACATGCTGATCGGTTTCGACAAAAACGAAACCTGGGACCGTATCTGGTATCGGTTCAAGCTGATGGTGGAGCGAGACATAGAGCCTTATCCGATGGTCTTCCACCAACGGGGCCAAAAGCCTCGCGTCGATCTGAAATGCTTTCAACGCTGGGTCAACCTGGGCCTATACCGTTTCGTCCCTTGGAATGACTACCGCCGCCAAACCAAAAGCGATGAAAGCGTCGCAGCCTGGTATCGCCTATACGCTAACAAACCAATAACAAGCGGCAATCACCTGATTGAAACGATCAAAGCACATGACTACTCAATTCCTACTGATCCCCGAGATCAACATAAACAGTCAGACCATGATCGCCCACAACCGGTATTTCTATGAGTACCGCAAAGACTCCGCTGTTATTGATGCTGAGCTAGCGCGCCAACGACTCAACGCTTTAAACAAACGTAATGGCCCACGCGTTGGTGATTTTGTCTGGTTTCCTGACGAGAATATGCCCCGTCGATTTACCTACAATTGGGGCGACGGATCGATGCAAACAACCACCAAACAATCGACTGACTCCAGCTTCCATATCACCCGCGGTGGTTACTGTGATTTCTCCGGTTCGCTGGATAGCGCTATCTGGCTTGATCAGTGTCACGATACAGGCAAAAAGCGTTTAGGCTGGGTTTGGTTCTTCTCGCGCAACCTTTCAGGTGCGTATCGAGACGTTAACGTCGCGCTGCCCTTTCGCCTTTACGAATATTGGCCCATCAAACTAATCTGCTCAAACTGTCAGCACGATAATTGCGAAGCCATCCGTTTCTGCGACGGGTGCAACATGAGAGTCTGTCAAGGTTGTTTTGATGAGCATGTTTTCGACTTTCCCTGTCACGTCTGTAAAACGAGCTCAGAACGGAACGATGAAGGCGAGCTAACTGGCAAAGGTTGCCTATGCACAACCTAACACCCTCAATGACAATCACCAGAACCCCCGGCCTCACATTCGACGAACGCCGTGTCCTCCGATTGCTTACAAACCACACCTATGACCAGGTGGTCCAACAAACCGGATGGTCACGCGGGCGCATTTACAACCTGGCAATACGAGTCGGAGCCCGCAAAACCGAGGCCCGCATCAAAGAGCGTCAGCAACACCGCAGACAGCGCCAAGCAGAGTTTCTCACTGAGATTATCAACACAACTGCAAAGTGCGATGTCCTAGATTTTCTTGACGGATTACCCACGAATAGTGTCAGCGCGCACATCACGTCCATTCCCTACAATCTTGGAAAACACTACGGCGGCTCTCCTACGGCCGACAACATGCGGTTTACTTATTACCTTGGATGGATTTTACAAATCCTTAGTGAACTCGCGCGCACACTCACTTCGGGCGGCACACTCTTTCTTAATCTCGGTTCCACGCGAGACTGGCAAGATCGACTCATGCCCCTTGATATTCTCTTGTTCGAATACTTACGTCAGGCAGGACTAACTTTTCAATCACGCATTATTTGGGTACTGCCACACGGTTTAATTCCAAAACGCCGACTCGCCGAACGACATGAAACGGTTCTCGTCTGCTCGAAGGGCGAACAACAAACTTTCAATCCTAATGCCGTTCGAATTCCCCAAAAGGAACCAGACAAGCGTGCCTACAAAGGTCCGAACAAAGGACGCCTAAGCGGACACCCTCTGGGCGCATTCCCTTGTAACGTATGGCCCATTACTCATGTCGGCAGTAATTCAACGGACTTGAAACACCTTAAAGCCCACCCCAAGCATCCAGCTCCTTTTCCGCTCGCCTTAGCCCGCCGCGCGATTCTGCTCTACTCAATGCCCGGTGATCTTGTATGCGACCCTTTCTCCGGATCAGGAACCACTCAGGTAGCCGCACTCGAAACGGGACGCGCCTTTGTCGGCGCTGATCTCTTTTACGAGGATTTACGATCCGCCCGCTTGGCTCAAGCTGTTCCCGATCTGGTCTGCCATCTCCCCGGTGTAACAGACCAAAGTATTGCAGTTTGGCAAGCCGAAACCGTCAAGGTTGAAACGCCTGCCGCGTACATTACCACTGAACAAGAAACACGACTTATCCAGCAAACCTTTCGATACTAAAATACTCAGCTAACCTTAAACCCAGTTCGAGTGGCACCCTGCCACTACATAACCAGATATTATGTCAACCAACATTGCTCTCCACACCACGCAAATACCGCCAGTCGCCTCTCCACATGAAGAAATCGTCGCCATCATTCACTTGACCCGCGAACGTGCCCTCGAGTTGCTTGAACTCATGAATGAAATCACACTACGCGCATCAACCTCATCCACTACCTTCCGAATCTCCAGCTTCGAACGGGCAGCTCTTTACGTACCATCCGACGCCCTAACAACCCGTCCCACACCCGGCGACTTTGTCGTGCTTCGACCTGATTACATCGTATCGTCACTCGCACCGATAAAACTTGTCCATACAAACGTAATGCCGCTTTTCATCAATTGGGCCGCAACAGACCTGGACGATCGCTTTCTAATCAGCACCACAGATCTAGACGTGGAACTGCTAAAGGCGGTCGCCGCCGGACTCACGCTGCCTCCAGGAACAACAAGAGACTCCTTCAAGAGCCAACCGCCTCGCTCATACGACAATAGCCTCATCTACGAGCAAACTTGGATCCATTGAATTAAGGCAATCGGCTGGACCACCTCCCGAACACCTTGGGAGCACCCTTCAACCCATTCCTCGTTAAAAGAACTCGATCATGAACAATCCATTTCTTGACAAGTGCGATAAATCAGTCCTGTACTACCACGCCTCACAAACCACCGGCGACGACACTATCGTGCGTCTCTGTGGCTATCATGCGGCCGCAGTCGGATATGGCGTTGACCATTACGCTGGCTCTGCCGAACCCGACGCCCTCTGCGATGAATCATCCCTTGCTGAAACGCACACTCCGACGCTTTGATACCGCCACCATCGACGTGTACGAAGTCGCTGGATACGAATTTATTAGCAACGGCGACTTGCGGATTGTGCTCAAAGGTGGTGCGGAATTCCGCGTCTGGAAATACGCTGGCGATGCACGCCGCATTCTTGACCAGTTGCTGAGGGTCGAATAGTAAAAATGCCAAAGACCACTTCACGAATCAGCGCTTCGCTCCTGTAACTCCTACGGGCACCAAGCTCAGGGTGTAAATCTTTCTTTCCACGCTCACCCCCCTCTAGCTACTTCACAACGGCATACGTCTTGCTCGTAGTCTGATCCGCGAGGAACATGAAGACGCAACTTAAACGAACTAAACCCACGTCATTAACAGCCAGTCATTTAAATAGCTCAACCTGAACTGTTTTTTCCGCCCATGACATCCGCCAACGACATCACCGCAACCAGCACAAACTCCTTCGCTATAAATGATGCGAACCCGATTGACCAATCCTGTGACAGGGTGTCAGCGATCGCTAACACCCCTGACAATGACTCCACTCAAGGCAATAGATACCCTGGTTGGTTTCATGACTTGATTCGCCATCTTCGGCGCTACGGCCGGTGGCGATTACTTATAAAATCCGATAACACTATCGATCTCGAATACCTTAAGGCCCTTGCGCTCCGAGCTCAGCAGCGCGCGAGCCACTCACCCGCTCAGCAGCTCAGTCTGTTTCCCATCGCTGAAGAGGTAACATTAGTGTCAGCCAATCCGCTAAGCAGCGAACATCCTGCCAAGCCATCCTTTACAGTTATCGCCGGAGCTAACCGGCCTGATAACCAAAACACTATCACGCTCCCTGACGAGGTCCTCACGATCAAATCCGATGAACAGCTCTATCAATACCTCCAACGAGTAGCGGACGCGGCCGTTGCCGCCACCATCGAGGCCTTTGGCTCGCAACAAGCGGCTCTAGCACGTCTCGGGAGTAAAGCCCACACGCTATCGCCCGTCAGGCCCGCCCTCTCACTTGTACCAATACCATTATCGAAGACCCGAGATCGCAACCGCCCTGAATAACTTTCCCTCTTAACTAATTTCTTTGACAGCCTCATACCAATCCAGAAACCAAAGTGAGAAGACAGCGGCAAACATCACCCAGCAACATAGAAAACCAAGTCACGTATGTGCATCGATCAAAGACAACTTCAGACGGCGCGCTACGAGGCTGACTATTACCGCAATGAAGCAGAACGGCTACAGGAACTAGACCGTAACCGCACACACCAACTCCGCCGCAAAACGAATGACGAAATGCGGCGCCGTCAACCCTCAAATCGTTTATACAACGGTGACGTCACGGATTTCTCTGACGCAGTCGGTTGTCACATCGCGGCATGTGAACACGAAATTGAGGCTCCTCGGTGTGATGATGACGAGGACATGCGCAGAACAATTGAACGCTCTAACACAACTATGCGAGAGAGCATCAGTCGCGCAAAACAAGCCAGCGCCATCTACGAACAAATCACAAAAGAAAATAACATCCAGATTTCACATGCGCTGACCGACGCCGGTCTCACCGATTGGGCAGAATGCCTGGTCGCTGGAGACTACTCATCAATGGCAATATGACTTAAGGAATAGGACCATACGAGAGACGTAATCCTCGACTCACTCACACTCAGGATGAGAGCGGCTCCCTATCGAACTCGTGATATGGAGATTCCCAAAGACCGCCGTCAGGAAACACAAATACGCACGTATTCGCAGACGGAGAAAGCAATGCCAGACTACTATACTTCCTTCAGTTTTGTTTTGAACCTACCGGACGAGCAAGCGATCGATTACGCAATGAACCTAGTTGCGATGACAGAGGCTCTTCTAAGTTTGTCCGATGAAGACCGACAAACCGGTACATTAGACTTTCCGAAAGAACTCGTCGATTCACTAGACAGCTGGTCCTTCCAGACAGTTAAGGAAACTTCAGGCATCTGGATTCACTCGGACGATGACGGCCTGGATGCTGCTTGTCAGTTTGTGCAACATCTACTCGACCGGTTTGACATTCAGAAGCCAGTAACTTTTGAATGGGCGAACACTTGCAGTAAGCCGTGTTTAGATGCTTATGGCGGCGGCGCGGTAATCATCACACCCACCACAATCAAGGCGTTCCACACTTCTGAATGGGTATTCAAGCAACTACAGAGAATCGCCAAACGCTCAAACACAACGCTGGAAGGCAACAAACCCAGTGTCAGTTCAGTTGCTTAACCAAGTAAAAGACCTCAGAGGACACCCGAGCGGTTCCGACAGTTCTCAACTCTTACTCCGCGGTTCTCCGTGGTCAGCATAAAAGCAAAACAGACTCGTCCAGCTATCTGCGCAGAAAACGAGAGAATATGCCAAGCTACCTACAACTATTCCATGGCCGCAAAAACCCATATGAGATTCTTGAGGACTGGGGAGAAGAAGGTCCTATTTTCGGACCGCTTGATTACATCCACACAACCTACGCGGCCGAAATCAAATTCGAAATCTCTGGCCGATCTGACTCCTATGGCTGGCTAACCATCTGCGCTGATCTTGTCTATTACGACGGCAACTACTATGGAGACTGGTCAACATTCACAGAACTTCCTCAAGCGCTTAAATCCAAACTCGTCGAATTCGATCAGAGCAAGGCAACCCTTCCAAAAGACCCGCCGCATCCCCCGATCGATGTGGTCTATCTCAAACAGCTTCTCGAAACAATCCAACAGCACCGTAACGATCCAGATCCAGTGTTCACAGTCAGCGAATACTCCGAAAACTCAGAAACACTAAATCAGATCGAAGAACAAGTTTTCCGTGAGGACCTCGAACGCGAAGCCCAAGACCTGATCGAATGCTTAATAAACGAGACACTCACGATCATCAGCTGCGATAATCAAGCAGGCAGTCTCATACTTCCGGAACTCCTCGGACCCATTTACGCTTCCTTTAATTCTGCTTACCCAAACACCGTCATTTCAATGATTGGCAACTACATTAGGCAGAACATCGATGCAGTTGTCGCCGAAGTAGCTCCGGAGGCAAGCTCAACGGAACACTCCGCGATCAAAATCTCCTTACTATACGAAGCCGACAAGATGGATTCGGAAAGCTTTCAATTCCCCACTCCCTAACATTTGTTTGGTCGGCACTTCTCGTGTGTTGAAAACTCAACTCTGTAACCATCGGAGCAATGATGAACGGAGTCTCAACTCGAACCTTCCGACATCTCCTCCTTCCCCCACAGTAACTGTATTTCGTAGCGAGTACTTCACAACTTTGGCGGCTTTGTTCGGGCCGTCTGGCCTTCTGGATGCTGCTGCGCGATCTGCGAGCCTATCTAGGGCGAGCCGGGCGGAATGCCTTATCGCTGCTTACCTTTGGCATCGACTGACTGGCGGACTGTCGGAAGGTTATCAATGAAGATAAGAATCGTTCGCAATAAGTGGGAAAATCGGAGCCGAAAGCGGTTGGGCTGGTCCACAACCAAAAAAATTCCGAATTCAATTAAATCTTATGACTGACAATCTCCTCGTCTACCATACTCCTGTACGATCGTTGCTCATTCTGACCCTCGCCGTACTCGTATGCTTCCCCACCGCTTATGCAAGCTACACCAGAAGCAAACAACCAGAGAAGCAAACACGAGCGACTGTGCAACCCCTTCTGGCAGATCCAACCAACACTCAGGAAGTGATCCGCATCTTCGGTTCCCTACCAGTTGATAACTTTAGAACATGGCTCACCGCTGAGCTACCTCTTCCCACACCCATTGACGAAATCGCTTTTGCCCGCGCAGCTCAACGAGCGCAGATCAACCTTGTTACCGATCCCGAAACTTGCGCACGCTTGCAACGGCAAGCACTCCCGATACTCAAACTCTTCAACCGTGAGAACCACGTTCGTTTTGTTGTTTACTACGACTCCTACCCGCAACTGCAAACGCTCGCTCTCAATTACCTGGCAATTTCAACCGGACTTCTACGGATCCTCAAAAGCGACGGCCAACTAAATGGTCTTATTGCCCACGAGCTCGCCAGAGCTATAAAACCAAGTATCTTTCAATCGGCATGGTCAGACGACGACGTAAACACCCTTCGTCAAATGGAGTTGTTTTACGATGCTGTCGCCACTCTCGCCTTGAAAGCAATTAACTCCTCTCCCGAAGACTATGCCGTGTTTCTCCAAGGCATGATCAATTACAGCGTCGCGACCAGTTCATCTAATAACACTCTCAAATACAATCGTCATCCAACCTTGCAGGATCGCCAACGCGTAATCAGACAAATCGATCTGCAACACTCGCCTGTCACCCAAATCACCATCACCGAACTACAACAACATCCGTAAACCAATGCACCCCAAGGGCAGGGCTCCTCTTACCAAAGAATTCCTGCGCTATCTCACAATCGAAAAAGGTCTTTCCGACAATACTATATATAACTACGGTAAAGACCTCGCCCGCCTCACACACTATGCCTACCAGCTCAGCACGTCCATCCAAGCCCTTAACGCCCGCAACGTCCGGCATTTCCTTGCACAACTGTCACGCGACGGCCTCGCCCCTGCAACCGTGCGCCGCATTGCGAGCTCCGTCCGCGCCTTCTATGACTTCCTAGTTCTCGATGGACACATCGACAAGTTACCAACCGCCGATCTGGAGACACCAGCACCCACATTGTATCTGCCCAGGTTTTTAACCGAACTCGAAGTCCAACAACTGCTTGCCGCACCAGATTTGACTAATAATTATGGCCTCCGCGACCGCGCGCTGCTTGAGATCATGTACGCCGCTGGTCTGCGCGCCTCCGAAGTGATCGCGCTCCGACAACGAAACCTTGATCTTCACAACGGACTGGTTACCTGTTTTGGTAAAGGGAGGAAAGAACGAACAATCCCGATCGGAAAGAGCGCAATCAACGCCCTGGCGAACTACATCGCCACTAAGAGGCTTCCACGCGCACACAATCTTCATGTCTTTCTACACCAAGAACAACCACTGACACGGCAGTTTCTCTGGACCATCATCAACCAGTACGCCTCGATCGCCAATCTGAAGAACGTTTCGCCGCACACGCTGCGACACAGCTTTGCCACTCATCTGCTCGAACATGGCGCCGACACCAAACATGTGCAAGCCCTACTCGGCCATGCCCATATATCGACAACGGCCGTGTACCTACATTGCAGCCGCGCCCACGTCCGCAGAACTTATGACAGGCACCACCCACGAACTTCCGCCGCAACAACATGAGACTTCGCCTCCCGACAAACTGAAGCGGCGAATAGACCACATGCCATGCAGACAACCACAACGCTCCCAATCATTCCATTAACGCGTGATAGCCGCGTCGACTCTTCTCACCTTGACCTAATCCGTAAGGTTCTGCGTGGAAATACTCTGGCGATCACATATCTGCCTAACACGCTCCGTTATGCCAACTCGCTGCTCGCCGCCTCAGAAAGTCGTTGCCGGTCACCTTACGATCAACCACGTGCCGCAGTCAGTTACGGCAACACCACTTTCCTTTTTTCACGCAGCATTGAAACCACGAAGGACCAGGACCACTGACCTATGGCCTATACCCAGCCAACTGTCTACGCGCGGCACGAACCAACCAACGACAGCGTCGCTATTAAATACCTCGACGCCAAAACACTTGCCACCTGCAAAGACGTCATCATTTACCACGATCGAGATTGCCGCCGCTTCTATGCGAACTTCCCATGGTTCTATAAACGCTCTAAGCCCACTCACCGAAACCGCTACCTCACTGTCAACTGTTTCCGCTACAAACTCGTCTGGGTTTAGGCTCTCAGATTGCTCACAATCATTTAAAAGCCCACCACAAATACCAGCGGCAATCATCTGAACGAAACCCATGAGATACATCACCGTCGATATATACAAACCGAACCGAAGTTTGAGTCCTCTCAATACCATCAGCTCTCAATATGACAGAGTAGCGCTTCCCTGCCACGATGGTCCGCTCGAAGAATCCGAAATCAGCAACTTCCCGGTAGTCAAAATTGTGCGGCGCGTGGTCTCCGGCCGTGAATACGTTCACGCCGAACCTGAAGGCGATACACGTCACGCAACGTATGGTGATTGCATCCTCGACAGTTCTGATTCGCGCTTTCGCGAAACCACCGGAGTCCTCTATCCAATCAAATTACATGACCGATACGAGCACACTCCCATCAGCTCCGATGCTCAAGACCTCTTAAGACCCGAATGGGAGGCCATGCAGGCATTCATCCGAGACACCGATGCCAAATTAGGAAGGTCACGTGATGAATAACGACCAAACAGAACAACTAAAGCGGTCCATCATCACACGCGCCCACGCATTAGGTATGGACCCGAATCAGGGCCATACATGCTCGCCTGGAATCAGAGCTCTGGCGCAGATGTACCAGATCGTAGTGCGCCACCCACAACTACTGCTAAGCTTCGCCGACGATCTCCTCGTCCATGACTTCGGACTCCTCACATCGCTCCATGCACCCTCACGATTTGTCTGGACCATCAGACCAAGCGGCACAAACCTTTTCTACCCCGCACCTGAAAGCGGCTCTGAATTCCTTTTTCATATGCGAACTGAACCAGCCAGTGTCGCCTACACCTTCGACTCAGAACACCTGGAACTCGTCCATAACCTTGACTACGCCGCTCGCTTTCTAACAGAGACCCAAGGCTCTTTAGCCGCATAAACAAAGGACCAATAACAACATGTCTGCTCAACCATCGACCTCCGTTGCCGACCTCCAGCAATGGGCCACGGACAACGCAATGTTGGCACTCGCCGTCTGTGAGGCCCAAGCATTCGCCGAAGTGACTAAGGAGCGCGTAAACGCCTACGTGCAACCAGTATTCGAAAGCTTTAACTTCATCTGCGAAGGAACCATGGCCGAGCGCTTCGACGCATCCCCACGCGAAGGCGACACAGAAAAATTCGTAGGCCGCAAAATCAAGACCCCGGACGATTCTGAGTTTTGTTGGCTCCACGGTCGCGATGAGTCAGACGAAATAAAAGACAAGTTGCGCCGATATTACGAAGCCGTTGACGCCGAACATCGCCGGCAAGGTTATCTCGATCTCGAACCTGGCCAGTGCCCAGCGCTCAGAGCAGAAACCCTCCACACTCAAGCGGAGAACGCGCTAATTGACTCCGCACATGATCTACTCCCTATTGAGTCTCACCAACTCTACGGCGAGACCCGCAAGAAATATCTCGATCTATTGCTGGGTGTCTGCATCAAGGCCCTTGGTGAAATCCAAAAGCAATGCGGTCGCAAAACTAAACATGCGACCACCGAACCCAGCCCGATCGATCCCAACCGCCTCCGCTGTGTCAATTGCTGTATCGATCTAAACAGAAAGCCAGCCTGATGAGCCAACCTATCACCACAACGCAAATTCGGCAGAACGTCGTCAATGAAGCCATCACCCGCGCAACCAAAGAGTGCTTATTTCTATCTGTCTACGAATACACAGGCACGATCTCTGATAACACCGCCTGGGCCACTTTACTCGAAGGCGAGCCACCCCCGACAGATTCACGACTGCTTTGTACAGTTAACCCGAATGGTAACGTTGACTGGAAAATTGCTGACCCCGACCTAACCCAATCCACAAACGCAACACCGGACCAGACACTCCCGATCGAGGAAGTGACCTTCAATAACGTCTCAATCACAATAGCGGCCACCGATCCCGCCGCTGCTTACGCGCTACTCTGTAAAGCCCTCGCCCGCTTCGAGTACACAACCCACACCTTTTACACTCACGGAGATGCCGATGAATCCGAGGAGCGATGCACGTCTCTACTTTTCCCTTCCCCCTCAGAGCCAGCAGCAAATTACGCGCAGTTACCCGAACCCGCGGGAACTCCAATCGAAAGAGAACTGTTAGGCTTTATTGTCGAATTCTGCTCAGAAAGGGTGGAATGGTTCTGTAGCGGATGCTATCGTGATAGCCCCGAACTTGTCTGGCTTGAAACTGCTCGCTCACACCTTGGCTATCCTGCATTAGATTTCGCCGGCATCAGCTTCATGGACCAACCTCTGAGCCAAGAAGCATCGAAACCAACGTACTTTGTAATCCAGTCACGCGAAGCTGGTGAAGAAGACACCGAGTGGGAGGAGTGGAGTAGAGACACCGATCCGTCTCACTTATTGCACCAGTTCGTCAACTCAGTTTCGGAGGAACAGATCGATGACGTAAACCGCTACTGGCGAGTACGCGAGACTTTGAATCCTGACAACCTCACGCACGATAACGATGATGCTGAACCGAATCAGCTTACCGTAACCGCTTCTTTCTGAGCTTTGTATTCACACACTGACAGGAGTAAACCATGCCAGACACAAACACAGACCTACTTGAACAGTTGAATACAGACGTGCAAACCATCGCCAATGACTACAGCAAGCCAACATGGACCATACAGTTTACAACCACAGTTCATGCTGATGATGAAGAAACAGCTATAAGGCTCGCCAAAATCGATTTTGTTTATGAGAACTGCGTGATTAATGCAGCGCGATATTAAAGAGGTTGAGTAATCGTGAGAATCCGAACAGCCAACAAACGACGCAAGCGTAAGGAACGGCACTCACTCCGCGCGCGGCAATTAGTACGCCTTAATGCTAATACGATCCTTGACTTCATGCGCACCGAGTACATTCGCGTCGGTTTCCTCTACTCTGGTTCTGTTAGCAACCAATTCCTGTCCGCCAGACTCGGCCTTTCCTGGGAGGTCGTGAACACCGCACTTGATCTCTTGCTCGCGCGACGACTTATTCGTATCCGCAGGTGTCTTTCCCGCAGTCTCGAGCTCAGCCCATTGGAGCGACTAAGCATCATTGAGAAACACAATCTCGCTACCCTCTGGCAAAACACAGGCGCATGCTTCTATCCACTCGACGAGAAATTCGGCGAGATTCCCCGAGTCAGAAGGGAGGCGCAGACATGGCCAACAAGCAGCTCGAGACATAACCGCGCCCGACGAATCACTTATTGAAGCCTCTCAGAAACGGCACAGAGTAATGCGACCCTTTCACAACCAAACCTCACTTTTTATTCCTGTGACCATTATTATTGAGACTCCAAGAACAGAGGCAACGAACATACGCTCTGACCCTCATCAGCCTTCAACACTCACACTTGAAATAACTCGCGATGAACTGATCCGTCAGATTATCGGCCTGATGACCGATGGACACCGCTGGGAGCGCCAACTGGTGCTAGGCGCCACCGACCACGAACTCGCCAGCTGGTTTGGAAACTGCTTCCTTCGCTCACAACGATACACTGTTGCATTCCGCCTGGTGCCTTCTCCCCACGCCATTTGCTCAGACCTAAACGGCAAGGAAATTCTCACCATCAGCGCCGACGAAATAGCAAACGCTGTCAGAGCGATAACTCACATTCCACAACCACCAAGTCCGGAAGAAACCACCCGTTTAATCGCGGATCAATTAGATAAGCAACGTATCATCGCCAGAAGCGAGATCTTTTTCCGGGTGAAGAGTATCGTCAAAGATACGGCCAAAAAGAAAGACCTGGGATTCACCCAACAGTTCGTCGATCTTCTCTTTACAGAGAACTGCCTGGTCCAAGAGAACGAAGCGCAAATCCTCCACACGATCGTATCCCTACTCACACAACGACAATGGCGCACCATCGATGCCATGAAAGCAGCCGTCGAGATAGTTGGCCCGGCACAGAGGACCTGGCGCATGATTGAAAGCTACTGGAGACACCTACCGCGCGACTGGTGGAATCCGTCTCACTACATTCCTGCTACGAACACCAGCCCATAAACCTCAAACACACCCGCTCCGAACCCACACAGCCTCTCGCCGCGTTTTATTTCACCGATCAAAAACTAATAGCGGACATCACTAACGAAATGAACAACCGTCAGATCCAAGCCGAAGCGCTGCCTGTAATCATCACTCTTAGTGACGCTAAAGCGTCGGTCGTCTGTCACCCTCAAAACATCTCCGTCATTCTCATTGACCTGGATGAGTTAAATGAGACTTCAAACAGTGACCTCGCCCTCACCCTCATTGATACCGTTCGTGCAGCACATCTGCACCCCGACCAACTCGAAACTCTGGTCAAACAAATAACCGAAGCCGCTCAGTACATTTGCACTCGCTGCGGCACACCCATACCACTCGGCAAAGACCAATCAACGCCGTCTGGCTCAATGCATGACGACTGCGCTCAGGAATACGAACACGAAAGTCCTCACGAATTTTAACCGCCAACGTTCTCGACCGGATCAATTCGAGGAAGCGATACATGGTAAATACAGATTACGAAAGGTACGAAACACAGTTACAGCAACGGCGACAGGATTCTCGACTGTTTATTCGTCAGGTATTAGCTCCTGTTGCGACGGCGCTTGGCGACGACTATCAAGTTGAATTACCCGAAGACATCATGAACGAAGGTACTGGTTATATCGTCATGCCCGATGGCAAACGGCTGATTTTCAATTATGAAAAATTGAATGCCGGTAAGGGCCAGTTCGATGTTCGCGGAGACCTCACTGTTGAAGATATTTCTTTACATGACCACGTTCCCAACGGCAGAAAGAATCCCCACATCAACGTGACTGTTACCCGTTCGGCTGTGGACATCGCCCGCGATATCAAGCGCCGCTTGCTTCCCACATACGAAGCTATCGTGAACGACGCGCTACAACATTGGCGAGACTCAGAAGCGAAAAAACGTCACATCGCTTCCGAGAGCGCGAAATACGTTGAGGCATCGTGCGGCATGCTTCGACCTTCACCGCGCAATACTCTTTGCACCTATTCCGCGCAGTTTCATATTCATAGCAATCGCCGCGACTCACGCATCATGTACGGCGACGTTCTGGTTTACGCTGACCATGTTGACTTTAACCGTCTCAGCAACGTACCCGCTGTTCAAGCTTTGCAGATTATTAAGCTGCTCGCAGAAGCAGACGGCAGGACCGACGACCATACGAAAGCGGACTCCGTATGACACCAGAAGAACGACGGCATCTTTCGGAAGAGGTCGCGCCCATAACGTTGCCGTATCAGTTTTCTGGCGACGGCTACGAGCGCAAGCGCGGTGATGGCACGCCTGACCGAGGTTACAACCTCTGGTCTGGAAATCTGGATACCGGCGAAAACCTGCGTATGGTAGGAACGGTTCAAATTCCTAAAGGCGAAAATTGGGGACACCGGGAGACACTGGCTACAATACTTCTTATTAGTCGCGCAACGCGTGCGTTTCATGACCTCCAAGCCGTGTTACAGCTCGCTGACACATTCTACAAGCGTCAGCACGCCAACCTCTCAATTACCTCAGCAATGTGGCGTCAACTTTTTGACCTCACAAATAAAGCGCAGGCAGCACTTGAAGAACCGAAGAATTTAACGTGAGCCGACCGTTCCGGATCCGCCCATCTCTACCACAGCTTGTACCAGCCAATCACGCGTACCACTATGACTATGGATGGACCATTTTGCCTGTCAACACGTCGGGATTCGTCGGACAGTTCTGAGTTCACACGTTGGTTCGCTGGTTCCAAGGTTATGGATCAGAGCGGCAGACCACTAAAGCTCTATCACCAGGCGTCCTCACAATTTGACAGGTTCGATGAAAGATTTGACTCAGGATTTAATGAGTTTGGTAAAGCCTTCTACTTCTCTAACTCGTCATTCAACACTGGTCTCTTCGGGAGTGGCAAACTACGAGACCTAATTTTGGCCCATCTCACTCTAAAACATCCCCTTGATCTCAACCACGTAATCAGCAAGAGAAGCGCTGTACAAGTCTTGAAGGAGTATAACAACTCTTTCACAGTACATATCACGCCGGATTTCCATGGACCATTGCAGGTAGGCGAGCTACTTCAGTTTATTCAACAGCGCGATAAGGCCTCCTATGAGCGGCTGCGTCCTTTTATGGAGCACTTAGGTTACGACGGGTTTAGGCATTATGCGGATGGCTACACCAGTTTTATCAGTGAGCCGTCTTCAGATGGATTTGTTACCTACGCTGCCTTTCGACCTGAGCAGATTCGTTTTGCCGATTGAACACTTTCTCGTAAGCCACGAAACCTATGAATATCATTACAACCGCTCCAACCCGATTAGCCATTTACGGATTTTACAGTGACAACGGTGGCGTCCCAGCCGCCTTCGAAATGTTTAATGCCCTTTTAGCCGCACACTATCACCCCAGCCTCACATCAACGACCTGCGTCAACGGAATTTATTCTCGTACGCTTGTCGAACTTCCATGTAGTGAACTTGACACCTTCCGGACCCAACAAATTGCGGACGAACAATCCTGGGGCAAGCCACCAAGTTACTTCGAGTTCGCTAACCTCAATCCGCGCTTGCCCGTCGAGATCACCGCTGACGACTATGCATATATGCTCGCTGTTTTGCCCCCGATTCATCGTAAGCACTGCTTCGCAATGGGTGAACTCTATACCCACAACCCCGCGGGCAAACCTATTTATTACTGGGCCTGTAAACGTGACCGTCGTTACTTTTGCTTACTCGGCACTCAAGAAGAAGCCGAACAGGAATTCGCTCCCACATCCCCCGCTCACACCACTTTCGTACAAAAGCCAAAAAACAGGAGGGTGAAAGGCCAAGACAGTGACGAAGCGTCTGACTCCAGGTCAAAGAAGTGTAGTGGTGATTGCCAAGAGGTGAAGCCACATAGCGAGTTTTACACCGTCTTTGGCGCTGGCTACCCTGATAACCTCTCTCGCCTGTGTAAGTCATGTAACTCAATCGACGGCCAGAGGCGACAACATCGCCGACAGTTGAAACGTATCGGCAGGGAGGCATTTGCCGCCCGGATAGCCCAACACAGAACATTGGCGGACGCCATGCAAAAGATTCTTGATGAGTCTGGAGTGATCCCACCGCCAAGCCGCCAGACACCCTCACCAGCCGCTCCACCTATCCAAGTTGGACAACTCTGCCCACCAATACTGTGGACGAAACCGCTTACCGCTTGCGGACCAGAAGAGGATCCCAACGTGAAACTCCATGGCACAGTTAACATCCACGACGTTTCATTCCACGCAGAGGCATTTGAAGTCTCTTATTCCACCGACGGCGAACAGATCGGAAAGCAGGACGAAGCAGAAACGCACTTAGGCGAAATATGCAACATCGTCCAAGGAGCCGCAGATAGTATCGTTATCGCCGGCCGCGAATACGTTCTGGCCATAATTCCGGCGCAACGATAGCCCAGAACAACACAAGAGATCGGTCGATACAAAAGATCGCTCGGTACTGTGATTGAGAACGTCCCGGTTAATCATCCAGGACGACCACTAACCCGACGAGGCAAAACCCACCATGGCTGAACGAAAGATATTTGACGGACATGTAACCTGGTGGCGTGGCGATGTTGAAATACTCAACGAGCACGACGAAAGTCGCTCCACTTCAAACGTTTGGTGGGCCGAAGGCGGACATGATGACTACGATTCGCGTTGTGGCGCTTGTTACTTTGGTCACGGACATTCGCTTGCATATCACAACGCTACGTTGGGCCGCTTAGTGCCTTAATATTCTGCGCGGTGCTTGCCTGCCCATCTTACATACACAATCAAAGTCATGGACGGCACTTACTCTCAAACATCCTTCGAATTCTCTATTGACGACGGCGTAGCCACCACTCCCAATTCGCACGCCAAGAAAAACAACCCTGAACTGCACAACCGCGAAGTACTCGTTGACCCACTACGTTTGGGTAACGGTGGAGATATTAGTAATTGCTGTTCAGCAGACCTTATCGACAACGGAAGAATCCGAAAGCCATTCCGCTATAACGGACAACTCTACATTACGACGTCAACCATAACTGGGAAATATCCCGACTGCATACGCACGGCCCAGGCTTACAGACTTGTAGTCGCTACACTCTTCGATGGCCAAGTCATCGAGTTCCGTACAAAAATAGACCGTGACAACGGCAACGCTGCTCGTTCTGACCCAAACGGTTTCTATCACGCCATTCCAATAACATATCAAAGCCAACAATACGTTCTCGCCGGTCCACCGCTGACCTTCCTCCCAAACCTTCCTACAACAACATAAGGCGGTCGCCAATCTGAGGCCTCTAGTTCAATCAGTCGAATCACATCACCATGACCAACTTTCCCCGTGTTTCCACAACGGCGCTCGCACAACATAAAAACGCCCCCCGAATTTGGCTCGAAGGAAAGTACCTGCAGGACGCCGGCTTCGTTCCGGGCTGTCATATACAAGTTGAATTCGCAACCAACAAAATCGTTATCACACTCGCTCCGAATGGACCACGCATAGTATCTTCCAAGAAACAACGACAGGTCCCTGTAGTAGATCTGAACTCCTCTGCGATTCAAACTACCTTCGGCAAAACCGTATCAAAGCTACAGGTCATCGTTTCGCCAAACCGAATCGTTCTGACCCCGGCTCACTCTACTGCTCTCCGCGCATCGCGCTGCAAAAACGGCACTGAGGGCAGTTGCTTTTCTGGAGGCGGACTACTCACTCAGGCCGCCAAGCAAGCAGGTTACACGCCTGCGTTTGCAATCGAAGTCGATCCAGGGTACGCGGCAATATTCGAACAGAACCATCCTGAAGCAAAGATGTTCAATCTAAGCGTTGAAGATGTGCCCCTCGACTCTCTTCCACAAGTCGAAATCTTAACCTTAGGTATTCCCTGCTCCCCCTGGAGCAAGGCTCGAACCCGCGATTGCCAGACCGGAAACAAACGCGATCGCTCTTTACCACCAGAGGCCCACCCATTAAGCGATCTCACTGTGTGGGCCGCGTTGTTAATCAGACACGTAAACGCGGCGTCCGTAGTCATAGAAGAAGCCCCGGACTATCTAAACAGCAGCGCCGGCTACATGCTGCGTCTCTTCCTCGAACGCGCCGGATACTTTGTACATGCTGCTGTTTTGGATCCAACCCTCCACGGTGAAATCACTGGCAGGAAAAGAACTGTCATTGTTGCCACTTCAGAACCGGGGTTTCAGTGGCCAGTAACAGCTCCATGCACAAAAACCTTCGCCGACTATGCTGACCCTCCGGAACTTGCAGAGTTGCAGTATTTCACTCCCACAGAAAAACCATGGCTGTTCAAGCATTGGGAGACACAAACCAGAAAGGGTAACGGTTTTGCTCCTCCACAGCTCTCACTTCACAGCACCCGCGTTCCGGTACTGCGTCGTCGATATTTCGCACAGCAGGGCGATGGAGTTGTCGTCAAGCACCCAACTCGTGAGGCATACCGTTGGCTAAGCCTGGCCGAAGCACGCCGTATTCACGGCGTACCTGACACTTATTTTCTGGACGAAGAACACTCTCTAACAAGAGCTGGTGAAGTCATTGGCCAAGGAGTGATAGTTTCATTCTTTCAAAAGATTCTCTCTGCATTAAGACATCTGGATCCCACCACAGGATCACCAACCATCGAGCCACCAAACCTTCACTCAGCAACAACTAAATACTCATCATCTAACTTTGCGATAAACCAGATGGACTTCGCCTTCACATAACCAATAGTCTTCGCCACATACATCAGGCCGCGTGGCCGCGATCAAACTGGCGAGCAAACTCATTCACTCAAAAAACTACAAGTGCCATACACATACTTCAATTTCTTCTTTACCGCCGTCGACTGACGGCGGCATGGCAAAGCTACATTCATAAAAGAAGGAGGCGAGTGATGCGAGAAGTGTCCGAAGTGACTTACATAACCAGCACAATGGATTCAGGCGTCATCGAAGAACTCTACGCCGGACAATCATTACGAGATGCGGCACAAACCGCACTCGCTCACGAGGGCAAGTGCTCGGTTAAGCACTATCGTCACGATGGCACTGCACGCGACGTGATGGACTACGAGAACGGTACGGCGACTATGGGATACGTCTACGACTAGGCGAGCCAGAATCATTATGCAAACCGCAACGCACCAAAGACACATTACCGAGCGCGTTAGCCACAACAATTGCGATGAATGTCGTGCGGACTGCGAACGTCAATTCCTGCGCGAGCAGTGGCCGGGTTACAGAGACGTCACTGACTACCTGAATTGGATCAAACCACGACTCGAAGCGATTCGCAACGGCGAGAATTCCGTGAACGCCCGTCATTGGTATCGGGAATTCATCCGAGCACTACATCGGAGGATCACTCTGAAAATTACTGCTGAGACTAGCCGCAAACAATGTCCGAGCTACTTGTCACGATTGAGCCAGTTTCCACGGTCGACCGAGGCTTCGTACTTGCGTCGTTTCGCTGCTCGGCGTGCCTCTGCCCTGAACTAACCCAACCGCGACGCGGTTCCGGTCACTGCGAACCTGAAGAGCCTGAAGAGCACCACCATAACACCAGCCTATCTCGCCAAGCGTTTGACTCTCAAAGAAAACGGAATGCAGGCACACAAACCAATGGCCAACCCGCGCTTTCCATCAAGAAGCCAACTCGTACTTCCTTTACTTGAATCTTTGTATGAGGCGGGCGGCCAAGCCGCACCAGCAGATCTATACGATCACGTTGCGCGCAAAATAAATCTCGCTCAGCCTCTTCGAGACCTACGCGCCCCCGCCGGCAAAGCAGGAGAAATAAATCTCTGGGAACGACAGCTCCGCAACGCGAGACAAACCGCCACCACCAGTGGCCTAATCGAAAACGACCTTCACAAACGCAAACACAACCTCTGGGAACTTACAGATAAAGGACATCAGGGTCTGCGCAATTGCAAACCAGGAATCGTTATTACTGTTTTCACTACTCCTCTCGGAACCGCGCTCCTCGCCGAAGCCGAAAGCGCCATCGCACTGATTGCTAACAATTCGGTCGATCTCATTCTGACCTCGCCTCCTTACCCACTTACAACAAAGAAGGCCTACGGTAACTTGAACCCAGACGCCCACATCGATTGGCTAGTTTCACTCGCTGCCGACTGGAAAGAGAAACTCACCGATACAGGGTCGCTGGTTCTCAACCTGGCTGACGTCTTTACACCCGGCGCTCCCGCCGTATCTCTCTATCAAGAACGACTACTTATCCGGTTATGCGACGAACTCGGCTATACACTCGCGCAAAAATTCTATTGGGAGAATTCGTCCAAGATGCCTGGACCCGCTGAATGGGTATGCGTTCGACGAATAAGAGTCACGCCATCAATCGAACAAATCTATTGGCTCACAAACAACCCTACAGCCGCAAAAGCCAACAACAAACAAATCCTCCGCTCTTACTCTCATAGTATGCAAGAGCGTATTGCTCACGGTGGCGAAAACAACCTGCGTCGCCACAAACGTCCAAGCGGTCATCAACTGAGACCGGGTGCCTTTGCCATCGACAACGGCGGCAGCATTCCTCACAACCTCATCATTGCGCCCAACACTGAATCCAACAGCCTCTATCAAACCCGTTGCCGCCAAGAAGGACTTCCGATGCACCCCGCCAGATTTCCGAAGGCACTCCCAACCTTTTTCATTCAATTCTTAACCGAGCCCGGCAACCTTGTGTTCGATCCTCTCGCTGGCAGTGCAACCACAGCTGAAGCCGCAGAAGCCCTCGGCCGACGGTGGATCATTAACGAAAGATCGCTCACTTACTTGCAAGGTGCAGCCCTTCGCTTCGCAGCCAATCCACACCTCCAGACCTATTTCAACCAGCTCGCCACCTAATATTTATCATGAGAATCCGATGCACGTTCTACCCACAAGCCTGGCAAAACGACTATGCCATCCCCGTGGACGCCGAAGGCCCTGTTACCTGGACGACTAGCTGGCCCGACAACAAACCCCTGCCAAAGGACGACGATTACGAAAGCGATTATCTCGCTCGCGAATCAGATGCCCCTCTCTGGATTCAAAACTGGCACGGACCGTTCTACCTCGAAGTGCGCCCAATCACCGATGGAGCATAATCATGCGGCGCCTAACCAGTATAAAGACCAATGAAGGAGTCCTGCGACCAGGAGCCCTAAACCAAATTCGCAAGCTCAAAGTGTTGGAGTTTATTCCGCTCGGTAATGCACTAAGCGATCGCGCTCTCAACGAAGTTCCAGGCGTTAGACACATTCCCATCATGTACACCAGCGAAACTCACGCGTGGCGATCGCGTTACCGTGAACTTGCTGATGGCGAAGCCGAACGCCTGTCCAAAGACCTCGCCAGATTCGTGCCTTCACGCTACATCGAGCTTGGCCCAACCGCAGATGCCATTTCGCTTTATCACGAAGCAGTCCACGCACGACGCGCGCACCTCGGACGCTCTATGGTTCCCGAACACGCCGAACCAAGTGCCTTACGGGCAGAACAATTCGCCGCAACACTCGAACTTCGATCGTCGGATTTTCAATCCCATTAACTTCCCACGAGGTTTTAGACTGGCTGGGATACTGAATGGAGGCTGAAGCCAATGTGGCAGACTAAAAAATGGAAATTTCGCACAGTCGAAGGCGCAGAGATAGCACGCGCAATGATGAACGCATGGCTACAGAAAAATAAACACCGCATTCAGTATCAGGAGATCTTCGTTAACAATGCCTATGCCTATGCTATTGAATACCGCAAGCTCAGACCTATTGGATAATGCGGTGGTCTTAATCACTCTATTTCTCTTGCCCGCGAGCAACCATGAGATACAGATACAGCCGTGAACGCGCTTTACCGTGCTGTGGATATGATTCGTGTCCTTGCAGAGGAGTTAACTTTATCTCACGCTATCAATCAGAGACAGACTACTGTGTTGACGGCAAACGTATACGAGTCTTCGATGGGCAACCATTGCCGCCCAGAATTTTTCTCTTTGCCTCGACAGACACGCAGCTTATCTAACTTGGCATTGCCAAAATAAGGCGAAGTATTCACTCGGGAACCCTGAACCATTCGATAAAACACTTGAGGCACTACTCGTTTAATGGCTCTCCGAAACGGCTAATCGCGCCGCAGGATACTTATACCCAACCCCTCATTCCTCGAAACTAAACTGAAGAGGTGAACAATGCGCTTACTAATCACGATTGGCGGGAGTCATCGGCTTTATGCCAGACAGGTGGCGGCTTTTAAGAGGGCGGGAATTCAAATTGAAGAGGGTAGTTCGGCCGGCATTGGATCAAAGAAATATCACGCCATCGTGCCCAATACGCCCGAAGCCAGAGCACTCGTAAAAAAGATTGGCGCCAGCGTTGCTCGAAAACAGTGGTCCTGGCTTTCCGATCCCAGACTAAGCAGATCATAGCAACAATCACGCGCTTGAACTTCCCCCTAGAAAGCCCGACCGTGGTTACTAACACCAATGCGGCTAAACCGCTAAACCTCTCATGCCAACACAGAAACAAACTAAAAACACTCATGCGCTAATGCATGACAAAACTGAATTGCTCAAAGGTGACCACGCGAGCGTCTCTATAATCTATCGAAATCTCACCGGTCAAAATCCCGTAAGCCCCGGCTATATCGAAATGATGAACGAAGAATTCGGAATTACTATCGAACCATCGAAACTTTGGATCGGCAAAAAAACTTAACGCCCAAACTCTCCATATACCCCATCTTGCTAAGTCGTGCCCAGGCCCCCTGGAGCGTTACCTTTCTCCAAACCAACTCACATCTTGCAACAATCATCCTATGACTCTGCCTCGCAACAAACCGTGCAAGCCCACTCCAGAAGCTCACCATCAATCACTTGCAAACACACCAAATTTTTCACTTGCCGAAGCAGTGACATAAAGGCAAGATACGATCAAATCAGCGACACGCACGGCCCAGATCCCCAGCACGCCATTCGCTGAACAACCACATATGAAAGCCTTCAAGTCCGAATCTCCCAACGGACCGGAAATTACCCGCCTCGATCCCGAGAAGGTCGAAATGTGCATTCCAGTAGACTGGTCCCTCACAGCTATAATCAACTTGCAAAGCCTCGAAAGCTCCGGTTCCGAAAACATGACTCGCACAGCCGAGAGTATTGAACTTCTTACAGAGTTTCTTCACGTCAAGGCAAGTGCCCTCCAAGCGAAGCAGGATTGTTTGCCCGAGATAGCCCAACGACACGAACTACACGCAGAACAACTAGAGAACCAGCTACTCGCTCTATTCAACGGTGCTCTGCTCTTGCTCTAACGACCTTCTTTGATCGAGCACTCATAGCGCGTTAGCTCTTTCCTCACGGGAGCAACATGCAAGCCAGAAAAAACAACATTAACCCTACCAAACAATTTCCGTATTCGACCGCAGCGCCTCCAGCTTGCGGCTTGATCGCGAATCACAACGAACGCAATTTCTATCCCTCGCTTCCTTGGTATGTTGCATTAGTTATGTAATACCCCGCAAAAAAAGGCGGTGGGTGTCCATGTCGATAATCAAAGCTTCCACCGCAACAAACACTAAACCAGTGGTCCATGTCCTTCGAGGGACAAGCCTAGCTGTCCAAAGCGTGGAACATAATTCAAGTAGCACAACCACCAGAAACGATCGTCCAGAGCACATTCAAACGCTATCCGGAAGTGGACACATTTCACTCATGAAGGATCTAAACATGGCGCCTCCCGTCAGCGCCGAACAAGCCGCACAGGAAGATCGAACCTATCGCGCATACCTGAACGATCTTCATCTCCAAACGAAGTCTCTGAATTCGCGAGAGACATCAACTCCAAACGACGATCCCTTTCTCAATGCGCTTCGTGCGTTTACCACCGCCGCTGGCAGACTGCAACTCGCATGGGAAGAGGTTGGTTCGGACGGCGATCATCCCGTTCTAACCTGTAGCGTCTATCCCTTCGGTGACACGCTCTTCAAGGACATTGCTCGATTGATCGAAGCATGGGACGAAGCCGCTTGCGCGCGCGCCTTTGCTGCTGTCGGTGAAGTGGTCGAGTACAGCCAGGAAAAGGCTAACAGCATCGCTATGATTGCCGCCGCAATCGTCAATGCGCGCCGACTCGATTGGGATGTCTCGGGCGAATTCAACTCGTGCGTCGGTGTCTATCTGCCGCATCAGAACCAGCGTTTTCAAATCATGTTTGGAGGCGCCAACGAGACTTTCGGCGCGTCCGTCTGGATCAATGGCGGCGAAGATTACATCTATCTCGAAACTAAGCTCGATTGCGACAAAGTGAGCGCCGAGAAACTCGCGTTTGCGCTCGTGACTGTGGTCCAACAGTGGCTCGCCAATGGGAAACCAAACTGGCGCGATTCTGATGTTATGACCGAGACAACCGTCGTGGCACAAGACCCGTTTGTCCTTCTCAATCCGGTCTGCATCGCTAATCAATGGGGCAGTCAACCTGGATTCGTGCGCGAGCACCATACGTTCGAGGAAAACGGCGACCTCAACACCTGCATTGAGTGTGGCGAAAACGAACGCCCTTGATGAAACTCGCTTTTATCGACTCACACAAAACAGAGGATCTTTCACATGCCTGATACCTTCCGCGCTGAGCTTTATTGCCGCAAAACTGACATTGAGTTGTTTGAAGAGAGTGGCTTCGAGGTTGAAGGGCTCGAAGTCCCCGACTATCCGCATTGTGTTTTGATGGCCGATAATCTCGCGACCATCACTCAGATCGCCGAGCTTCCCACAGACGTTCCTTACATCGGCACCACGAGCGCCGCTTATGAATTTGACGCGACTCGCTTTGCTTGCGACAGTCAGAACTTTTTGGAGCATAACGTCTCCAACGGCGACGATAATTGTTTCGTCGTTCGCTTTGATGAGAACGGCCATCCCGTTCCTGAAGAATTACGCGACATCAAAGAGTACATTCAACACGAGAAGCGCACGATCCACATCCTTAAGACTTTAACGCCGGTCTTGATTGCCCCCACCGAAAAATAGTCGCTAAATTCATAGCAATCAACGCGGCGTAATCCAGATCACAACCGTCATTGCTCTATTCGACTGCCTCCCGCCCTGGCTGAAGTCATCTTTCAACTTCGGCTGCGAGAAACAACGCTCACTAAAGTCGAGACGATAACATGCCTCAACAACTCTCCGACGACGCCATTGCCATCCTGCAGAACCTCCAGTATGACGGTCTTGCAATTCGCTTTCAGAAAGTAGCACCAACTCTATATGCCGAAGTTAATGAAGTGCTGATCCGGCTTGGCGGTAAATGGAAAGGCGGCCGCACCAAAGCCCATGTATTTCAAGAAGAACCTACTCTCCTTATTGAATACGTGCTTAGCACTGGTCTAATGCCGCCCAAAAACCCGGAGGCGTTTTTTCCAACTCCCAACGAGGTCGCGCGAGGTATCATGATGATGTCCGACCTCGACAAACTACGCGACGAGGATCTATTTCTCGAGCCCCAAGCTGGCTCAGGCGCCCTGCTTGACTACTTAGAAACACATGCCAGCGAACTGTTACAAACGGAAGACTATGCACCTCTAAGACCAAGAATTCATCTTGTCGAGAAATCACCTATACGTTGCGCCATACTGCGCGCTAAAGGCTACACCAATGTCCACCAAGGCGATTTCCTTCAATATGCAACCGCTCTCCGTTTTGCACGAATCCTGATGAATCCTCCGTTCTCAGTACCAGGAGCCAAAACCGCATACATCGAGCACATCCTTCACGCTTTCACTCTTCTTGCACCTGGAGGCGTCCTCACAACAATTGCACCCGATCACTTCATTCGCCACGAAGACCAGCGCAGTCAAGCGTTCCTCGAGTTTGTTACAACGAACGGCTCCTTTGAACCCAATGACGCAAATGCATTCAGAGAAACCGGTGCCTCTGTTCAAACCGTGACGATAGCCTTAGAAAAACCAACTGAGCGCGAAACACACATTCTCCAGAACGAGCCGTACGAGAATTACCTGAACTACTACTGTTTCTTGATTTGCTTAAGAATAGACAACGAACCACATCTTTACGATCGAGCAACCCAACTTGCCCGAAAACTCAACGAAGGCCAATTCAATCTTAATCTCCTCTGCGAACCTGACGCTGACGCGCGCCGCGCTATACAACAACTCTATGAAACAGCAATTGACGAACTACGACACCTTGGGACTCAAGTAAAAATGCAGCCTGCCTGGATGAACTGGCTTGTCTCCACATTCATTAACGAACATACCAACACCCACACACTGTCTTATTCTTTAGAAGCCGCGTGAATAAACACTGAACCAGACTCAATCCTGCCACGCGATTGAACGACGTTCAGTCTCGGTCTCTCCAGCTACTGTTTTTATTTTCAGCCACACTTGGGTCCGACCACCTCGATAACAACTATCAACCCGCTTTGCGACCATCCCCTCCAGTCCGAATATTTCGAGCTTCTGAAAGAAGGCTTTTACCATCCCTCAGCACATGATCCGTAAACACTACTGCGAAACCACTACCCGTTTTTCGCGACCTTAAGCGATCGAAACACGGCATCCCTTGGTCATCAATTGCAACTATCTCACCATCCAAAATGGCGACCGTCCTTACTTCGCTCGCGATCGGTTGAAGCTCCGGAAATTTCTCTGTAAGGCTCCGCTTATTCCGCGAAAGAAACCGAACCTTCCCTTCCTGCACATAACATATTGCGCGAAATCCATCCCACGCCGGCTCAAACAGCCATCGATCGCCTGAGAACGGCCTTTTCGTAAGAATCGGCTGCATCACATCAACAACTAACTCCTGTAAATCTAAGATTCCTAAACTTCCCAATAACACCCAACCGTAGCAACCCGTATCAAAGAAAGCTTTTAGTAAGGAGTGCAACTAATACTTAAACCAATCGAAAACTCATGATTAAAATTATAGGTCCTCGAGACAAACCAGACCCAACTGCGATTGATACGACTTCTCATTCCCCGCACGACTGGTCCAGCGGCCTGTCACCCTTCAAACTCGGGCCGCTCTCCTTGTACGGCAATCACACCGCTCAAATCTTTGAAAACGCTTGGCAATTCGCCAAGTTATACCCAGAGCACGCAGACTCGCAGGGCGAACCCACCGCCGCTTATTGGACCTGGGCCGAACGGGGCTGGAATTCCCAACGAGCATACCGATACCCGCTCGGCAAAGGACCTCGACCGCTCTGCTCACTATGGGATGGTCAACGACTCGATTATATTGCCGCTCGTAAACAGATTTACCTACCGCTCTACCAAGCGACCGTAGCCCACACTCCCGCTTATCACCAACTTGAGGCAACTTACCTTCGCAATGGATCGATCACTCTCTTCGATTTCGATGGCTACGATCACGCAAGTCTCAACATGACGCTCGCGGATGTCTTGAATTGCCCAACCCGAATTTGCGGTCACTCCTTCATCCTCGCAATGATGCTTACTTACGGAGCTGACTTCAAACTTACGGCCCTCCCACCGAGCAGCCCGGCCTCTCTCCCAACCTTGCTCATGCATCCCATCACGGTCGTTAACATCAAGACGTTCCAGGGTCCCTCCGAATATATCGGTAGACCGATGCCCGGCCGAACCGGATCACCCCTCGGTAATCCTTTTAGGATTAAGCCTTGGGGACCATACGAGCGCAACGAATCAGTACTGGTTCACTACCGAGCGTGGTTATGGAAAGAGATGCAGAAACGGTCGGGAGAAGTCTATCGCGAACTCATAAGGCTGGCCTTAATCTCCAAGACTGGTCCATTGAATCTAGCCTGCTGGTGCGCGCCGGAGACTTGCCACGGCGAAATAGTAAAAAACGCAATCAATTATCTCATTCAACACCGCGTTGCCGCCTAAAAGAGCCAAGCACCCTCACTAGCAAAATTTGCAAGAACTCCTCCAAACGCCAAACACTGTCATCAGCCAAATGCTGGCTTCTTGTTCCCTAACACTCAGGCCGAAGGCCAGCGCCCGATACGGGTAGCGAAACCACCGGACTAAAAACCTCAACGTCCCTTCTGCAAATTCGCTTCCATGGCGCCGATCTGCTCGCGGCTTCCAATGCTTCGAATCTTGAAACGTCCGCCACTATTGCCGCGCATCCCTCGCCGCGTGGCGCTTCCAAAACACAAAGCAGGTTTTAGTTTCTGACTGCAAGGAACCGCTTTATTCGAATGTTTTTCGGTTCTTTCATCGGAGGCAAACTGTGCTGCAAACACATCTTCTTCAGCGTTACGCTCCTGAGAATTCACTTCACCTGCTCTTCCATCCAAAGGATACCGGCAATCCAAACTTTGATTTCAACAACCACCTTCAGCAGTTTGCAAACCGTCGAATAGACGCCGACAGTGCAATAGCATCAGTCCGCGCGGGCCAACGCCTCCAACCAACCTACAGCGGAAACGTGACCCGCATTGATCTTGAGTCACATCAATTGATCGGCGGCAGAGTGCTCGGTCGCGTCGAAATCGATCTCGGATCTCCTGACGACGACGAGCAAAACTACAAAATCCTCTCCGTCCCCTACGCTGAAAAACATCTCGGCAACAATGACGACGCCGTCGAATTCGTTCGGGTGATCAAAGAAGCTGTCTCAGCCGGCGTCGAACCTGATGCCCGTTCACTCCAAATCTGGGCAGCATGGGCCTATGCAGAAATCAAGAAGCGCTATGCTGAAGTACTACGCAACAATCCCACGATGGCAAAGCGCGCCGCGACTTCAACAACCGACGCTGAAGCACTGGCAGAATTTAAATACAATATTATCCGCGACGTTCTAACCGAAATTAACACTCTCGCGATGGAACTTACCGCGATCACAACAACTAAGGAAGATCGTCTATTCGATGAACAGGAAGTCTTCTGCTTTCGAAATGAGAAACTCACGCTACGGGAACGTAACGAACTCTTCGAGCTTCGCTGCCACGAGCTTCTGGACGACGAACCTGGCAACTCGTTTGCTGCGGAACTAAGAGCGATCTGCACCAAACTCTCACCGGCTCACGCTTCGGGCAATGTGTATGACGACGAAGCCCAATTCCAGTCCTACCTGAACGAAGTGTCCCAATCTGGAAGACTAAACGACGAAGACCTAGAAGCCGTTCAAGCAAGTCATGAACGCGTAACTGAGCAATGGAGTGAGGGCGGCGTAGTTTCTTTACATATGAGCGACAGTGAACGATTCGTAGTCGAAGGAACTCTTGATGAGGAAGTTACTCTCGAATACTTGCCAACCCACGCCAGGGAAATTGCCGTCGCGATACGGGAGTCATTCCTCGCAGGCACACCAGTCTTCAGTACCAACCCCGATGACGACACGATCGACAGCTACATCGAAACGGCACTAAACCGCATCTATGGCGATCCGGCCCCGCGAAGCAAGGCTCGGGTAAACCGGACTGTCCGAAGGGTCACAACAGTCAAAGGTAAAGGATATCCGGTCGAATACACATTAACCAAATCCGTTTATCCAAACAGTGAAGAGCGAGAATACTGCCGCGAAATCCTCGATGCCTTGATCGATCAAATGCAACATGACTTCATCTTCCGCATGTTGAATCGGTCCAAGCCCTTTCGCTTCTTTCACAACGCTATCAGTGACGCCTCGAATACTCGATCACTCATCAAGATCATTCAAGAGGCGTACCAGGCACGCTTGACTCACACCATCAACGTCAAAATGTTTACCACTTTGAACACTCTTTATACGGTCAAACGCGCGCGCCTTGAATCCACACTTCTACGCCTAACCAGCGAAGTAGACGGCCGCGTCCGCACCTTCGTTCCTGCGGTCCCTGTGCTCGAATTGGCAAAGACCATTCCAACCAAAGAACTCTGCACCTTGGCAACGGCAATACATACGCTTCCGGATCACGAGCCCGAAAAGATCTCTCGATTCATTCAACTCAACCGTCCTGGTCTCTATAAAGCGATCCTCGCCGGACTGCTCGAGATGGTTGACACCGCCAACCAAAACAAGCGCATGTACTTACGTTTCGCGTTCTATAAGAATCGACAAACCGGCTGTCCCAACAAGCCTCAGAATATGATCCACTTACTGACAGCAGCCGACACCGCGACCGTCTGGAACCGTCTCATCGAGGCGTCCGGAGTTGCTGCACCAACTGCGCCATGAAGGACAGCATTTTGAAACTGACTGCAATCTTCAATTCAATTCACGGTTACAGGAGCCAGTCATGCATCATCAATTAGTCAGCATCTTCTACAAACAACACCCCGATTGTCGAACGATTGAGCAATTGCTCCATCCCGAACACGTCACACCTGGAGACCGCTTCACTCGCGTTTTCCAACGGAAGATGGAACTCTCATACTCCTCAGCCGACGATGTACTTGACGAGCTATTCGCCACCTTTAATGGCCACGGGAAAACGCTTCCACCTAACACAGTGCTTCCCCGGTCGATATGTGTAGGCGATATCATGGTCATTGACGAAGAAAACGGCGCGTTTGTAGTTACCCCAACTGGATTCGAAAACTTACCCTTCGTCCCATCAGGTGAAAACTTCGAGGTTCCTCAAACGCTTTCTCGCCAACTTACAGCAACCAACTGGAGAAAGTTTTACGCTGCATTCTAGTTAGCTGCACAGCAGCGGAGACAAAGACATGAATCTTCCTAACTATCTCTTCCTGATCACAATCGAACATGGTTACTTACTCGTCAGACCCGAAGACGTTCAATCCTTATTCCCAGTAGATCCCGAGACCCAAATACCTCTTGTCTTCTCCAGTACGCTCGACCATACACAAAAACCACTGATCGACAGCATTGGCAACCTGTGGATCCCCTTGGAAGAAGACTGCCAAGCACCGGAATTCATTGAACGTCTCGCCGATCATCTTCATACCTTTCCCCATCAACTTCGTGAACGAATCAAACGCTCCGAACCGAATATCAGGACGGCTGAATTAGCTCTCTACGTACATCAGAACAATATTCACGAACTGTGCCGCATACCAGCGATAACTAGCCCATGTACCGCACCAACCGACAACGAATCAGCGAGTCCAAAATCCCGGTCTTACGCGCAGTCTACGGTCCGACAATAAACTACCCTCAAATCATATCTGCCTATCATCACTACGCTGACACTCTGGAGTGTACTGGCCACAAAGAGGAAGCCAGGATCATTGACCAAATAATCTGCGGCTATCAACGCCTACAACAGACCGCCAAATCACACTTAAAATCCTGAATCATGACCACACTTAACTACACTGTGCTCAGACCTGACGGACACACAATCTCCCAACTTCGCGGTTACATCATGGTCGAAGAAAGCACGATCGCCGAGCTCGAAGGCCGCGTTGCGGCTTGTCGTGAAACTCTAGCCAACTACATCTCTTACTTGTCACAAGCGGAACGCGATCAGCTCGTATTAGACCAACCCGATTTGTTTCCTCACGGATTACCCAGCACTGACTTAATCCCACACGTCGAAAAACAGGCTGTCAATACAAAATGAATTCGGCAAATCCTGTTTCACCCACTTTAGGTTTCTCAACCACGAGAAGACGCTGAAGCACCTTTATAAAACGGAGTGTGCCCGCATCTTCGCACGTTGATCACAACACAACCAAGAAGCGCTTAACGCGCACACGAAGGAGAGAGGGCCATTCGGAAAATACACTCCGGACAGCAACGGATTCCGTTTGGTCCTTAATCCACTTCACGCCGTTCTAACCTTCCTGCCATCTCTCAAATTACACCGATACCCTCCGTCATCAATGGTCCACAATTTATCTCCACGAAATTAGCTTCCACAGTTAAAAGCAGAATTTTGGGCTGAATGCAGGGTACGTCAAAGTCAGTTCATCCGGCAGGTGAATCTGATTCTCGAACAAGTTGTTAGTCACCTACAGCTCGTTCGATCCGTTAACCAACTAAACACACTCTCAAAGGAGTCTCAACGATCATGTCATCTGAAATACACATCCTCGGTAACCTCGGCGCAGACGCAGAACTTCGCTTCTTGCAGAACGGCGACCCTGTCACCTCTTTCTCGATCTGCTCTAACGAGTACAGCCCAAATGGGGAGACCCAGAGCTGGTACAACGTTAGCCTCTTCAATAACTCTCAAGACATCGCTCAGTACCTGACCAAGGGAACAGGGCTCTACCTCAAAGGACGCCTGAAGCCCAAAATGTGGGAAGGACGCGACGGCAAAACGCGTCTGACCCTGAACGTCAGCACCAACAAGATTGAATTCACTGGTGCCAAGCGTTCTGGCGCTCAGACAGGGGCCACCGCCGACGTCGCGAACGTGCCGGCCGAAGTCTCTGATGCGCCGCCACCGGATCTCGGGGACGAGGATATTCCTTTTTGAGGGCGAATCGTTTTCGCCCTCAGACAGCCGACAAACACGATCGGGGCGGCGAAAGTCGCCCCCGTCGTCATTCCAAAACAATTCATTTCCATCGTCGCTTTGCAAAGCACCTTCGCATCGCGACGTTTTTTTTTTGCGCGGACCCGGAGCACCAGCATGACTAACGAATCTAAGCTTGTAATCATCACAGTAGATGGCGCGTGTCTCGGAAACGGCAAATCGCACAACCGAGCTGCCGCAGCCGGAATCCTAAACTATCAGGGCCGCCGCCGCGCCGTTGCCGAATTCATTGGCCAAAGCACAAACCAGCGCGCCGAAATCATTGCTGCTGCGCTGGGCCTCGAGACGCCCAACCAACCCTGCACCGTCATACTTCGATCCGATTCAAAATACGTCGTTCAAACAATGAACGGGGAATTCAAACGCCGAACTAACCTGGACTTGTGGACCAGGCTGGACCACGCGGCCGAGCGCCATACCGTCACTTACCAATGGGTTAAAGGTCATAACGGCGATCCTGAACAGGAAGCAGCAGACAAACTCGCTCGCGCCACCGCAGAACTCGGCGAGAACAACGACGTGCTCCTCACTGAAATCGCGCACCAACTTCAAAACGAAGATTTATTAACGCCTGTACTGCGCAACGCAATAACCGAAGGCCTGGTCTATCTCGCAAACGATTGCGATGGTGCCCGAAAACGTGATGGCATCGGTTTCGACAAATTTGATACGGACTTGGGCCATCGGCTCGCCAAAAAAGAATTATTGACCGACAAAGATTTTGCTGTAAGCCGGCGCCTCCTTCGTCGTTATGTCGCACAGCTTGCGGCCTACAATCCAACAATCGCTGCACTTATCTAAACCACGAGTAAAGCCAACAGATCAGAGGCAAACGATGTACTTTGAAACAACTATGCACGAGACGGTCACGGTCGAGAACGCTGGAGACGCTGCCCGCAGGATCAAAGCAGATGAGCGCCGTGACTTCGACGCCTTTGTATGGACGGCGCACGGGCGACGTTTGGCAGTCGTAGCCGATAACCACTGTAACAATCCCTGGCTGGAAGTTGCGGTCATCGACCTAGATCGAAGATTGCAGCTTGAGAGCATTACGGCAGGATGGTGCGATGAGGAAGAGTTACGACGGTACTTCGAAACGTGCGAGACGGACGATTTTGTCTTTCGGCGGAACGTGCGTTTGCCGCTTGATGGAGAGAACGGTGATATGCGCGCTTCCTTTGAATGCGGTTGCTGCGGTACAGACTTTCAAAGCACGTACGCGGAACAACGTCGCTTCGATCAGGACAACGGGTATGGCATCTGTCCTAAGTGCGAACGCTATTATTCGTAAAAAACTCACGTACAGGTCGATTAGAACGCCGCTCCATCGCTATCCACCAGCAACTCAGTGACCCCAGATAAGAATTCAGTTCGAATGCACACTTCTGAATTCAATCCTTTTCCTCTTGAGGTCACAACTAATGCAAGTTCTCAAACACGATCCATCAATCCCGTTTCTCCAGACACATGATTCCGTTCCTGATGCTGTTCGAGACGCCTGCTTACTCGCGCCTTATGCAACGCCCTCGTATCGAAGCGAGCGACGGCTTAGCGTTTGGTTATTCGCCGCACCAGACATGTCCGCTGGCGCCGCGCCCAACTTCACTCCTGCTTGGCGCAACCAACATCTTGAAGATTTCGTAACCTCACGCGGCTATGACATCGCACAACTCGGCCTCACTCACCACTCGTCAGGCGGTGGAATCATGCCGCACCGTGATACAACCTTTGCAAAACCAGGTATGGCACTGGGCGTGACACTCTTCGGCAGGGCCAGATTCTACATGTGGTCCAATACGATGAAACAAAAGCCCACTTCAGACAATGCATCACTGATCCTCACCCTCGAAGACGGTGACGTTTACCAATTTCACAACAAGTACGTTCACGCTGGCTGGAGTCAAGACCCACGCCGAGTAACACTGAATGCGTGGAAGCTCCGGGATGACTGGAAAACCGCCTTTCGCATGGCACTAACCTGAAGCTAGCCCACCCACTACCGAGAGCGCTCCATCGCGCTTTAAGACCAAGATAATCGATCGGAAAGGCCAACCGATGTCCCATGAACAATACCGGTACGAGCATGATCCAATAATGGGCGATTACGTTTTCAAACATGGTAATCGCGTATTATTCCGCGCAACCTCCCTTGCTGTTTGCTACTCCGAAGACACCGAGATCCTCGGTAAACCCGGCGAACCCGCCTACACCTTGCTTAAGCACGGTAATTCCGACCAGGTCCTAGAACACGCACACAAGATTCGAACTGCATACCGCCAGGCTGGCTTCCCAAACATGGCATCTGAAGTTGTTGTCGTCCTTAGCGACCTTTGGGATGTTGAAACGCTAAATAAAATCATTTCAACCTCCGGCTACCTTGGCCGCTTCATTCGAGAACAATCCAATTCGTCTGAGTCCCAAACGCAGCCTCAATATCAGGCGGCGGACAACGCCGCGCCGCAGGTCGTGAGAAATAGCATTTGCCAGCTATCCAAAAATGCAGATAACGACGGCACGTAAAAATCGCACCCTGTAACCTCGGCACCGGAATCCGCGCCACTCAGGCCGCATGGCCCACATCGAACTGGGGAATCACCCGCCGCAACACAAATTTGCACCTTCAAACATATCGATACTCCCTGCGCAAACCGGCGCTGCCGCGCACGGCTTCTGCTTGATTGCTACCAAAATTGATTGAAGATCCCCCACCTGATTTCACCTATACCGATCAGCACCGCGATCTCAACCGCGACTCCCCAAACGAGACGACAGTTTTTAATTCGCCTACAAAAACTGTTCTTTATCAAGTTGGTGATCATTGGAGGGCACTGTGTCAACGCTTGTATTCATTTCCGGTTCTCGCTCAATCAAATCATTACCCTTCCTGGCACTCAGGTCGCTCGAGATCATCATCGCCGAGGGATTCACCGTACTAGTCGGAGACTGTTTTGGCGTTGATACTTTGGTCCAAGACTATTTAGCGGGGCGACGCTACTCTAACGTAATTGTTTGTCATATCGGCATCCGCCCCAGGTACAACCGCGGTTTTCAAACCCACCAAGTTGCCGGGACCCGCCAGACGGATAAAGATGCATACATGGGCCAAAGAGCTACCTATGGTCTCGCTATCTGGGACGGCGTAAGCCCCGGTACAGCCAAGAACATCGCCCGCGTCAAAACCAGAGTGATCAACGTCTCAAACTCGCCAACTCACAACCTCCACTTCACTACCGGCAATATGTTCGACTTTCCCGCGGACATACGCATTAACACCGTGAACTGTGTCGGAGTAATGGGCGCCGGAGTCGCACTCGCATTCAAACGTCGTCACCCACTAATGTTTGCTGAATACCAACGCAAATGCAGCGCCGGCCTGATTCGTCCTGGACGACTTCACATCTGGCAAACACCTGATGGCGAACGTATCGTCAATTTTCCTACTAAGCGTCACTGGCGCGACAAGTCCCGCTACGAGGATATTCAAGCCGGCCTAATTGCTCTTAGAGCGTTCTTGGCCGATCAAGGACCGGCGAACGTCACTCTGCCAGCTCTTGGCTGCGGCCACGGTCGGCTTAACTGGAAGGTGGTCGCTGCAATGATCGATAAACACCTTCAGGGACTCCAAGCCCGAATCACCGTATTCCAACCTTCAGACTCACGAACCCTCACCAACTAGTCAGCTCCTGCTTCACTTTTGGCGTACCCCAAAAACAGATTTTCGGCTGAATGCAAACCTCGATTTATCAGTTCTTGGAGGTGACGCGATGCGCACTCAACACAACTCAGTCCACACAACCGCTCTTGAATCCACAGACTCCGACAACTCCACCAACTCCGACGCTGGTTACCGATGGTTTCTCGATAACTACCATGAAATCCTGACCTGCTCAAACGAGATTACTTTTCTCGCTCAGCTCCAACAAATCGAAACCGACAACGATTTGCCAGCCGGTACGGCACAGCGATTCGCAATCATCTACAACGAAGTCTCTACCGTTCCTGAACACGAAGAATCCCGCCACATGGCCGCTTGGGATGCCTACCATGCCGCGCTGGACGCCGATTCGGACCTGGCTACCATCGCGCGAATTTACGGCGAACGGACCCGCATAGCGCTCTGTGACCGCATCAACGCCGAAGGAACATTCGTTTTCTAACGGCACCATTTTGCCGACCATCTACAGCCTCACACACCTACTACCTCCGAGGATACGATCATGCGAATCGCACAACTCAATCACAATCAAAAGGACTATCACCAAAAAAGCATCACCGTAGCTGGCGCTGTCCGTGCCACCTACACTAAACCGTTTCCTTACTTCCTCATTGAAGACGAGTCCGGAACACTGGTGTGCCGTCCAAATGGACCTCTCCCTGCGGTAAAAGAACATCTCAACATCACCGGAGACTTTGTACTTGCAACCCCACAAAACTGCACTGTCGAACTGGCAATGCTCAATGAAACAGATCGTGAAAACGTTCTTCACCCAACCCATAACTGTCACCTCGCTGGCTGTGAGTTTGCAACGCAGGTAGCCGCCTAGCAGCTCCACAATTTAGATAATCCATGGAGGCCAAATGTTAGTTGAAACGATCGTATCCCACGCGTCAGTCGAGGACGCTCAAGACGCCCTTGCAGGACTCAAAAACATAACCGGATTCGTTCTCGGTTACGTTGTCCCAGGCAATCCAAAAACACGGCTCGTATTCCTCTGCCACTGCGCTGACGGCAATGTAGTGCGAACCCAAAAAGTTGTCGATGGTCATGTGACAAAAGATGGTTCCACCGTCGAACAATTGCGCTCAACCCTCCTCCCTTTCGCAGAAATGGACCGAGAAAACGGTGACCTCAATGAAGTCGCTTGCCAAAGGGGAACGGCCTCAGACTTGACGATTCTCACAAGCGGTGATTTCCGACGCGCTGCCGTGATCTTTCGCGAAACAGATCCGCAGAAAGGCGACCCCACGGGACTCTAATTCCGAGGCTCCGTAACGTGGATCCGAAACTCAATTAGTACAACGGCAACAAACAAACATGGCACACCTAATCGAACCCGATGGCACGGAAGGAATCACAGTAGGTATCGAATATGCGATCGAATTCTGCGCAAACAATCCTTGTTGGTCTTGGAGACAAGTCGACTAGAACCCGTCTCACAAGACGGGCGTTCTCCACGCCAATAGCATTCGGTTTTGATTGCAGAAACTGATTGACAATTTCTTCTTTCGAGGGGACCTGACAATGATTCTCGACGATATAAAGACACCTGATCAGGTTACGTCCAACTTCCAAAATCGCATTGTTGTTGCCACCGGCCATCGTCCACAAAAATGCGGTGGATTCAGCGACGCAGCCCGAATGCTCCTAAAACAAATTGCAATCGATTGGTTGAGCGCACTGAAACCACGAGGCGCTGTTTCTGGCATGGCCTTGGGATGGGATACTGCAATTGTCGAAGCATGTCTCCACCTGGGTCTTCCATACGTCGCTTGCATACCCTTCCGTGGTCAGGAATCACAGTGGCCATCATCCTCACGCATGGTCTATTGCGATTACCTTCTCAAAGCCGCCAACGTCATAATTTGTTGCCCCGGAGAATATTCCGCGCACAAGATGCAAATTCGGAACGAACGTATGATTGATATGGCACTTCAATACGGTCCGGGGCTAACCAATTCCATTCTCTTGGCTCTGTGGGACGGTACTTCTGGCGGGACAGAGAACTGCCTTTCATACGCGCAAACACGGATGGAAACAATCAACGCTTGGGCCGATTTTCGTGGTCGCTTAAGTGTCGCGTAGCTCAATTTGTTTTGAATTGCGCAGAGCGTCTCGTTACTTCTTAGGGAGGTCTAACTTGTCGTCGATCAGCACGTCGGTTGAGCTCCCTATGAGCCTCGCGTACCTGAGCAAGGTTAGCAGGGATGGTTCTCGCGTCCCGAGCTCGTAATGAGATACCGCCGTATAGTCAACCGTCAAAGCGAGCTCCTTTGCCATTTCTGTTTGAGAGAGATTGAGCAAATCGACGCGAATCTTTTTCAGCTTATTCCCTAGCTTCCGCGGCTTGTCACGCGCAGATCGTCCCATCAGTGCTGGCCTCCTTACCCGACGAAAACCTCACAACAAAGAACCAATCATTGGAGAAAAAATGTTAGTACAAACGACTCGATCCTACGACTCAGTTCACGACGCTAAAGCTGCTCTAGAAGTACTCAAAAACGCGCCTGGATTCATTCTCGGATACCTCCTCCGAGGCAAAGAAGAAACCAGTCTCGTGTTCCTCTGCAACTCCACAGACGGTAACGTTCCAACTCAAAACCTTGTAGACGATTTCATCAATTCGTTAGGCGCTGAGGTACAACCTTTTTCCTATCTTACCACCGCCATAATTCAATACCCGCGATCAGCCTACGAACGGGAACAAGCAGCAAGAAATGCCGCGCTTCTCCAAAAACTTAAACCCGCTCTTATGGATCGACGCGAAGTCGACCGCACCGCACTCGCCGTAATCATATTCGAACTCGTCAAACACCTTGAATCAGTCAGCGGCCTCGACCACCTCACCCCTGACTCGATAGCACAATCCATGTCTACGTGGATAGTCACAGGATTAACGCCAACGGAAAACGCTGCGCTCCCAACTTGGTAAATAGTTCTTTAGGAGACGAATCCATCCCATGACAAACCGCAAAGTCCACTTAACGTACTTCAAACGATCAGGAAAGTATTACAGCTCCGATGAATACGAATCCGAACTTCAATACGATTACGAGATCTACAGTGAAGTCCGAACCATGCGTGACCGCGGAACCCTACCTGGATTAGTCGCCGGTGCCCATGACTTCGACATTCATGTTCTCCCTTTAGACGGAGTTCCCGCTCTTATCACCTCCGTGCGCCTTCCTTGGGATAACACCGCCCGAAGAAGTTAGTATTTTTTTCGACTGCAAGAATGCTCTTTTGAATCTACGTTGGAGAAGCTCCATGGCTACCGAAACTACACGAGAGACATTTACTTGCAAATACTGCGGATCAGCTACAGAAGTGGACCCCTCAGACCAAACTCCGCCAGCAGACTACTGCCATCCATCGGATCATTGCTGAGACAAGGATCCCCCTGATCTGCACAAGTTCTTCCTGGAGGCAAAAATGAGCCGCTCTAATCGAGTTATTGAATCCCCCTTTGCACTCTTGCAGACGGACGAAGAGTGCTCCAATGTCACTCGCGCGGCGATCGACGCTTTAGTCCATTCTGCTGTTATGTTGAAGCTTTCGGGCGACGTGATTCGATCGAGAATCACTATCAACGCGCAAAAGTTTTTGAAGGAAACCGCGTCCCAAGAGACTGGAAAGAAGCCAAGATTTGGAAAAAGAATCGTCTTAAACAAATCGCTTGGCAGATAGGTCCTTTCCGTCTACCTTGCACACAGAATCAAGACAAATCCAGCTTCGATTTAAGCGACTTCGGCATCCAATTCTATATCGCCCTTTGGCACAAATATCTTCTGGCAAACACCCGCCTAATTACCCTCGCCTCGCAATTCGACGAGTTTGAAGATCCGTTCAAGGGAAGCTTCCCGTTTTGTCAAGCAGACGTCATCCGCCAGTCGGTCCATCAGGGACTCGATAGCTTGCGACCGATGTACTCCCAACTCCGCTCCCTCTTGAGAGTAACTCCAAAGCAACGATGAGGGCTTGAGCGACATCCGAGCCCTCATCAAGCCTGCAATTCACCCGCACACAACCATCCCTGAATTCTTCCCTTTCAACGCGCCGTTACCACAAACTTTTCAGTTCTCGGACGCCGCAGCAAACGCATCTGCGACTGTCCTCAAACATAAGGGTCGAGGCGCTTCCAAAGCCGCACGCCTCAACTCGGACGGTCATCTGATAACAGGTTATTATGACCTCCCCAAACCAGCGCCTCACTCGGCGCTCCCGGTCATAATACGTGTTATCAGGACGCCCGCTATCTGTTTACTTTCTCTTTACTTCTCAATGTTGATTGTGCATCGCAATCTTGTTCGCTTTACACCCTTGCCCAAAAAGAAAGCGCCACCGAAAACAACTACGTGGTGGCACTTCCTTTTTGCCGATTCCGGTCGTCCTAAACGGACTCCCTCACCGGCGCAGCGGAGGCGTCTCTACTCACCTACGTCTGGCCTGGACCACCCCCTTTCTCGCCTCCGCTATCCCCCACGGCTGGACGCCGTGTCGTGCCACCACCAGTCGTGAATTTCCCAAATGCTTTGTCTTCCCTAAATACCCATTCAAGACATGCACCCACAACCTCTCCATCGCTTGCTTTCGTATCGCCGGTTGCCTTTCGATAAAACGTCACATACTCAACCAGCTTTGCGTGCGTCTCACTCCTGATCTGACCCTTCAACTTTTTGTAAGTCACGCGATCGACCTTGACCAGCGGAGTAACTCTATTGCCGTCGGATTCAGCCATACATTGTTGTCCTTATCTCTAAACGATTCGATGGCCACATGGCCCACTTGCATTCCCCTTCAACTGCTGTGCCGGAGTGGCCTCTTCCCTCACCCTGAGCAGACAACTTTGCTTCATCTCCTTCACACACAACCTCGGCTGCATTTGCATTCTGGACCAGGATAAAGAGCAGGTTTAAGAAGGACTGCATGGACCTGATTTTCGAACTTCATTGAGGTCAGGTTTTGGAGGTCACTGTGAACACGCCATACAGCCGCTGCGGCACTATTCGTCAGCAAGATATTCAGGCTTGCAATATCGCCCGTTCTGCTATCGCTAAATCACTCGCACTTGAGGCACAACGGACGGCAGTTCTCGTCTCTGCAATCATTAGGCAGATAACGGGAAATATCCTTGCTCCCAAGCCTATTGAAGACCTCTGGAGAGACATTCAGAACGATGCCTCCCTGCGTCAGCTTCGAAGCACCACCGATGCCAATGTTGATGACTTTAACCAGTTCGCCGGATGGGTTGCAGGGGCACGCAGACACCTGTCCTCTGATGAGAAGAAACGGCTTGAAACGGAGGTGGGATTTCGCATCTATACCCAGCTTCATTTTGGGAACTGCAAACGGCTTGCTCGACTGCATCTGAGTCCTGCCTGATCCCACCCCATCACTCCTCTCCTATGCACAGGCGACAGCTTCATTTGTGATTCACCTGGGGATCACGGCCGTCGCCTCTAACTAGGACAAATTACCCTAGTTACCCCGTGCGAGTAGGACAAAATCACCTACCCCTTTTTATAGTCTGTATCCCGTCGCCAGGGCCAACTTTTGTCCTGACGCTAATGGAAATGCCGCATCTCAGGGAATAAAGAAATGCAGCTATATATAAAGGAGACAAGATTGTGCCCTTGCTGCGCCTATCGCCGTTATAACCCCTTCTGTTTTCAGGTATTTACACGTCTACATTGTTGACCGGCGTCTGTTTTCGCTGAAACTTCGCCACTAACCCATCTGAATTCAGTGTTTACGCCAAGAACATGCCCGTTCCCCTGGCGCTATTGACACCTTTCGCTTTCGTAACCTCTAACGACTCCCACGTGAGTTAGGTATCTCCCTTCCCTCTCACATTTACGAGCACTTCAGAGGTATTTTACGGTCAACAACCGTCCCATCCTGCGTATCTACAAGGGTTTGCTCGTTGACGACTATCTATATTTTGTCAACATTTATGCTAACTCTCTCCAGGCACAACACTTGCCCGTCAACCACGCCAATTCCCCTGAAGGAACAGGGGAATGATCACGAAGAGAGGGACAAGCATGTCGTCAAAAGATTCCGGCGAACGTCGACGCCGACGCACTGGCGTAAGCCGTAAAAAGCAGCTCTCGAAACATTGCACCAGCGCCAAACTCTGGCTCGCCGATGAGCAGGTTTTGCAGGAAATTGTCACGAGGAAAAAGACGAGTCCTGGTCAGCTTTTGCGTGACATCGTCCACCAATGGGCCACAACCATGCGAGTCTCGGGTCAAGCTCGGGAAACCACGGATGCCGCTGGTCCAATCCAAAAGCTCCATCGGCAGATCATTACCGAAGAGATGGCACCTCTCCGCGAGACTCTTTCGACCATTCTAGGCCTCCTGAGTGACGAACTTTCGAGCCGGGTGTCAGCGAACGCTAACACTCCCGATTCAACCCTGCTTCTCCTAATCGAAAAACTCACCGAAGAATTGAATGCCACCAAGGAAGAACTCCGACTGCTCCGCGCCTTCGCAATCGCGCAACACAGGCTCTCTGGACAATCCTTTGCGACCGTCTGGACCGCACTCAAATTCCTACAACACTACCTCGTTGTACCAACACTCCAGCGAGACGCGGCAAGCGCTAAAAACGCTCAACAAATCGTTACCACCGAAAGCGACAACCTCCGCCGCGAAGCACTAGACCTCATTGAACAAATGAAAGCCGAATTCGGATACCCTGAACCCTACGAGCCCGTTCTCATTGTTCCCTAGCACAAATCTCAGCTTGGCACAGAACTTGTCACCAACGACGCCTCGGCCCTTGCGGCCCACTGCGACTGTTTATGGGAAAAGTCATTGTAGCCATCAAACCAGTAAGTACTTCCGGAGGCGCCAGCGGCGTTACTCGCTACATTGCCGAGTCCAAACGTAATCCTGAAAAGGAAGGATTAGCGGAGAAAGAACCTCGCCCACTTTTCTCCGCAACTGAAGACGGTCTCACCTATCTCGAAGCAAACGAAATCCTGGCCCAACCCACCGGCGCCCTCGCTGAAAAAGAAGACGTCATTCACATTGTCATCTCACCTGAGAAAGGACAGTTTGAACAACTGGGAGAAACGCTCGAAGAACGCCGCGAAGCATTCAAAGAAATCATCCGTGAAGCTGCCCAGGAAATTGAAAAAGAAGTTGAGTTTGTCGAGCTAAGTTGGATTGCCGGCATTCACCTCAATACCGACATCCCTCACGCGCATTTAGCCCTTAGTCGCGACGGTTGGGATCGCAGCACAGAGCGCGCAAAACATATCGAACATCTTCCGCGCACTCTCCTGCCTCATAACGTCCGAGACGAGGATAACCAAAAGATATTTGTTCCGGGAAAGATTGCTCAGGCTGTTAGTGACGGTATCGAGAAGCAACGAAAACTCGTGCTGCAGAAAACCATCGAAAAAGAATTGATGCCCACGCAAGAATCTTTTACGCAGTCAACCGATCGCCAGCCCCTTGCTCGAGAGGACACTACAACGCCTCAATCTGTAACCGCCGACACAGATCACCCGCAAGTACTTATGCGGGAACCAACTCACTTGGATCTGCAAAATTCCGAAGCCCAGGTGTTTCCTCAAAACGCTCACAGCCGTGAGGTCGAAACGATTACTTTCGATCTCATTTCCGACGAAAGCCACGACCTGACGCCACCACCTGGACCACCCGAGCAAACGGACCACAGTCTGCCTGAAACCACTCCTTTTCAGTCAGATAATCACCTGCAGACAATTCCCAATCCACACGAGCTCTCTGCTGCGCAAAACGAGGAACTCATCAAGCCCTCAAACGTAACTGAACCTGTTTGGCGAGACCGCTATATCCTCGGTCGCTCCATGGTTGCCCGCGGTGAAATTGAGCACCTTGAGAGTGACCTTAAAAGTACCCGCGAGCATGGAGACAAACGCAGGTTCCGAGTCTTTGACGCTACCCATGGTCACACTCGTCCGATCTCAGCATTCGATATCCAACGCCGCGCCGACGCGGCTGCCGGCGCCGCCGTTCGTCAGGCCCAGACCGCAGACCCAGACGAACGGCATCAGCTACGACAGGCACGCTATGACGTGGAGATTGAACGCCACGAAAAAGGAATCCACGATCACCAAATCATCGTCGTCAAAACTATCCACAAAATAGAAACGAACCTCGAAACAGCCTATCGGCAACACAACCAACTACGACCCGAAGTTCAGAGAATTCAACTCCATTACAAACACAACCAGCAGCCGCTGCCGGTCCCATTGCTACGCCCCAGTGAAGTCACCAAACTTCAGGACCAGGCGATTGCTGCTCGCAACCCTTCACGCGTACATACTCTGGAAACTATCCGAGAACATTTAGCGACCGAACGCGGCGACCCGACTCGTTCAGATCAGGAAATCGCCCGCCTCGACGGCCAGCTCCTCGTCGCTCGTTGCGAACAGGCCGCTCGCAATGAGCGCGCTCTCCAGTTTGAACGCACTCGCCACCAAACTCGCTGGGAAATCGACGGCCACAAATACTCACTCACAGACCTAGATCGCCGCATCAGTGAACAGGAAAACCGCTCGCAAATCTTTGGCACTCCGTTGAAAGTGTCAACGCTGCATCTGCGCCCATCCAGCCGTCGACAAGCGCGCCTTCAAGTCGCCCAATTGAAAGACGTTCGCGAACAGGTCGTTACGCTAATAGCAGAACGAAGACAGGAGTTGAATGCCGCCACCAAAGAAGCGGGCCGAATGACTGGCGTGCTTGGCGAGATCCACGTTAAGGAACACGACCGGCAGCTTGTCCGTAACAGCCAACGTCAGGAAAAAATTCTTACCAGATCTGAACTTAACCAACTTATTGATCACAGCAATGTCCTGGCTGAACCAGCCATGCTCAAACAAGCTTTTCTACTCGAAACGCGCTACGAAGAACGCCTTGCACCTTCAAAACAACCCACAGCCAGAGAGCGCACCGCACGCGCGGCTGGCCGCGAAGTTCTTATGGAGATTGCCTTGCGACAGGCCACTGAAAGGCTCGAGCATTTTCAGGAGCAAAAGCAGTTTATTCCCGTCGCAATCAAAGACCGTCAAGGCAACGAACAAACAGCCCGCCTCTTCGATTTCCGTCATCACCATCACCCGTTAGTCTGGCTCGCGCAACGCATTACCGAATCAAAGGATCAACGCCATCTCAGGCGTGAAACCAATAAAGCAATCGAAACCGAACATGCCCGACTTAAAGAGGATCTCGTCAAAACTACCGAATGCCATCGACTAACCAAAGGTCTTGCCGACTACCATCGCGAAGAGCTGTTAACCCTCAACCAACCTTTGCCCGACGCTGCCTTTACGCCAAAACAAATTATCCAGCTCGAAATTTATGCGACCCGTCACCATGACCCCTCAGAACGTCAAAGAGTTGAAACCATCATTACCCGCGCCGAACTCGCCGCACAAACCCATTCAATGCAATCCCAACCGCAGCAGGAAATGCAAATACCTCCTGGTGAGCATCTCCGTCGCGCAGACCAGCAAATACACGAAACAAGGAATCACAACTTGTCCGGGACCAGACCCGATGGCGTTCTCACTGAGAAAGTTGGCCCCTCGTCAGGTCCACACTCCCCACAAAACGAACAGCTCCCGATCGCAAACCCACAAGTCACGCCAGCCGATCCCACAAAAGAAACTCCGGACCTAGACCTGATCCTCTAATTCAACCCTCACCACAACCACTGTCACTATTCTAGAGCGGGTGTTTACGATCTCTAACACCTTGACCACACGTCAAAATGCGTCCTCGACTGCCACAATCTGTCACTACTCATAAAATCCTCGCCTACACCCGCATTTTCCCCGCATCCGAGAGATTTCTTCCGCCGCCATGAACACTCGGTTTTCCTTCGCACGGCACTTGCTAATCAATCTGCGACCGACTACTCGGGCACCTGTGAGCACATCCCGTGAGTCTCGTGATCGTTGTACCGATAGAAGTGAAGAACTGGTGGTATGAAATCCCCGAAGGCCAAAATCAGACTATCAGCGGCGCAAGAACTCGAAAACGTCGTCGTGGTCAATCGCCACACCTATACTGGTCCACAAGACAGTACCTACTTCTATATTGGTCGGGGAACACCGCTCGGTAACCAGTGGTCCAACAAAGCAAATACTGCCGCCCTCTATCGCGTCGAAACTCCTCAACAAGCTATCAGCAAGTACAATGATTGGCTTGTCGATCAAATCGCCAAAGGCGAAGGCCCTGTTTTTAATGCCCTGCAACAACTCAAGGCCCCCGCCGCTCGCGGTGAACAAGTCAAGCTCGCTTGCAGTTGCACTCCGGAACTCTGTCACGGCGATGTCGTCAAAGCCACGGTCGAGTTGCTGATCCATAATGATCGCTTCCCCGAACAGCACCTTCAACGCGAGTCACTGCAAATTATCGCGCCACAAGCTATTGAGCGAGCCAATGCCCCTCTTCTATCAGGACGCGCCGAACAAGCCCACGCCGAGATTGATACCCATACCATCCTTGACGACCTTGCTTCGCTTTACAACGTCTCCGAAGGAACCTCACGTGCCGAACACGCGAGTCGATTAAATTCGATAGACCAATTCACACGTACGAACTTCGAGCGTGGAGCAACCCTCAACGCTGAAGTACTTTCAATACCCAAAGACCCGGACGGCCACGAACAAGATGAGAAAGTCATAATCGGCACTGAAGCCCATGCAATTAATTTTGTGCGCGGCTTCATCGCTGATCCCGCCACCGCTACCGAAAAAGGCCGGCTGCTCTACGAGCTTGGCAACAAAGCATGTGGTCTATGGACAGAACCAAATGGCCGGCTGCAAATTTTCCGGCACATCTATAAAGAAATCCGCCAGGACAGCTCAGGTAACTACCGCTCGGACGAACAAAAAGCGCAGGTCATCGATCAAGTCCTGGAGGAAACCTCACGCTGGGCCTCACCACTGCCGGAACCAACAGCGGAACCTACGCCTGAAGAACTACATCAATTCACCACTGCGCTCGCCGAGCAGAACCGCGACTTCCTAAATCAGCAGCTTCTAAACAACCTCACCACCGAAAAATCCGGTGTCCTCCAGACCTCACCCTACTTCGATCACCTGCGCACCGTTTCCTACGGCATGGAAGGCAACGGTTTAGCCAGTCTCGGCGAACTCGCGGGCTTTACAAGCATCGAATACGACCTCGGAACCCTTGACCATTCACAGGATGAAAATTACCTCTATGCCGAAATGTATGAAATGGCGATCTCTGATGCGGCCGAATCCGAAATGGACCATTTCGGTGTAGACCACGAGACACTGAGCACCGTCACTTTTGAGGCAACCTTTGATCGTATTAGCCTGGCCCAACTACCACCCCAGATACCCCAAACCGTCCAAACGCCCGACCAACTGCTTACGGATGTCCTACCTGTCATCGACATTCAGATAGAGAACGGCGTCTCGAAAGCTGAGATTCTCGAACCGTTATATGAAAGCAACCGCGTTGCCGATCAACGTGACTTTCAAAATAACGTCGCGAATACTTTTACCCGCGCCGGCGAGCTCCCCTCAGACGGCTCCGTGTCTCGCGCTGAAGAACTCAACGCGATCTCCTCACTACGCATACTCGTCGCCACGGAGTACCGCGAACAAACCAAACCATTCTCACGAGAAGCGATTCAATGGGCCAAGGAAAACTATTTAGTTAATGCCGACCGTGAGCGCGCACAGGGAAAACTCAAACAGGGCGAATATCAGAAAATAGTTACCGCGCAAAACGAAGGCCGCAGCACTTGGTTGACCAACCATCCGGGCCAAGCTGCGCCCACCCGCGCCGAGATCGCCTCCATCAACCGCCTCGAGCAAAGCGGACAACAACTAAACGCAGCTATAGCACGTATCAATCCCACCGCGCACGAATACGCGCAAGCACTCAATAAGCTGCAATCACATCTTTCGACTGCCACTCAAAAAGCTGAATCACTGTTACAGACTTACGAAGCTGCCGAACGCGGCGCCGACCTCCTGGACAGAGTAGCGACGCGTTACGCAGAAAACACGCGTCTTACTCGTGAGTTTCAACAATACAGAGGAGCTATTGCCGCCGATGCTAAGGAAAATTCGATTGACGAACGACAATTGCTAATTCGCGGTAATAACCCGCGCTACAGCACGTCGTTAGATCCCCGCGCCTCCTTCCAACGCTCTAACTACCCAGAGCTAACAGGCGAACCACGAAGCCCCAGCCCTTACGCACAACTCTCACACGACAACAGACTTGCGGAGCGTGAGTCTCAGCAAGCCCTGGTAAACACTTTAATTAACCCGGAGATAGAAGCCGCGCAAACACTAAATAACGCAGAGCTTGCTCAATGTAGCGAGCGCTGTCATGAACTCACGGGTATCAAGGCTGTCAGCGCCAGCCAGGCCCGTGAGACAATCTCTCTAAAGCTACAAGGACTTGAAAAAACTGAAGCGATGGTTGATGCGACTCGGACGCGCTTTAACCTTCACGACCAGCCGCAGGAACTGATCAACCTCTCAGCGGCGCCCGCTTACCTCTCCCTTACCTCCAACAGCAATATCCGTGTTCCGGTTGCCAGTCTGCGCGAGCATGAAGCCATGCTTGCTACCGCAAGCCAATGCCGCATCGATACGTCAACATGGTCCAGCCTTTATGCCCCCACTCCGATTACCGGACTTGATCAGGAACGCGCCGATACCACTCGTTTTATTTCGTCGTACATCGACTATCGACTCAACGACCATGCCACCCTGCAGCTCGCCACTAACCCAACATTTCGTGGTTACTCCGAACGACTCGCGGCCGCACGTACTCCCGAAGAGCTAATCAAAGCAGGCAACGACATCAGACTCGAAAATTATCAACTCAATCAACAGCTCATTGCGCACCGCGCAGAACCTGACAAAGTCGCAGCCCCTGAGAAGCAACCACTTCGAGTAATGGAAATGCGCGAACTCTTTCTCACTACCACGCCCATCGCGGACACTCGCGGCGAGCGTGAGCAGATGAAAGAGATCCTGCAGTCAATGACCGTGTTTGGAAAAGAAAAGACTGAGCGCGTCAAACTTCTTAGCGAAGGAAAACTTGCCCCCTCTCCAGCTCTAACTAAACTGCTCACCAATCTTGATACTCGACAAACCCCACGTGCCGTTGACCACTTCTACAGCAGTTTGAAAACGCCGGCAGACACCCTTCAGACTAAGAATAGCTTTGACATCAAGTCGACCTATGAGGGATTACAGCAATTTGAGAAGGACTATCTGTACCAGATCGCGCTGGCCCGCCGTTACGAAATCGTAAATGCCAAAGCTCAGGGGATCACGGTCACACCAGTACCCGGCAACCAAACCGCAACCGCTAACATTCAGCTTTCCCCCGACCAAACACCGGCTCCCGTAGCCGCAACTACAGACCTCTATCGCGAATACTATGGTCGTGCTGACTGGCTCGAAGCAAAGAGTGTGGTGGAAGCCGCCGCCATGGTCCAAATCGACGGAGCCGCTAACCTCGAACGCTCCACGATCGTTCCGGAACTAAAAGACGTCGAAGTCCACGCCATTAACTACATCGTCAACGCGTTTGACCAAAACCGACAAACGCAAATCAGTGACCACCTGAAGAATTCGGCCGATCCACACCAGCAAGCGATCGGAGAAATGATTAGAACGGCTTCAGAAGTAAAACTCGCCGGGCTTGACCCAAGCACTCAAAATGTAGAACTCAATATTCCGACGGACTACACTCTTAGCCCTGACTCGGTCTCCACCGTAATCAACTACACCCAACAGGAAGGCACGCGCGCTACCGAAGCGGCCAAATTACCATCAAGCCAGCTCAGCGCGTTGAGGCAGGAAGCCCAAGCCCAAGCCTGGCGCGACCTGTCGCACGAAGTTGTTAAAGACCCGGCGAGCCTACTCAACGCCCCAGCAGAAACCGCTTACCTTGCACAGGATCTACTCCACGGCATAAGCAATACCGCGGGCCTCCAGGAACGCGCGCGGACTGCTTACCAAATTGTCAATACCCATACAGCGACTTGCATTGCTAAAGCAGAAAAGACAGTTGCGGAAGCCCAGGCTAAAAGCGATCCTTTCCGTAGCGCTGAACAACAACAGACCACTCGCGACCTCGTTAAGCTCGCGCTGAATCCCGAATTGCAACGGAGCAAAGCCGAACTCATTAAGGCCAACGGTTCCGAATACGCGCTGATACAAGAAACGCAGACTGCTAATGACAAAGAAAAAGCAGCCCAGCTTAAAGACTACGCAGCCGTTGCGCGCACCGAATACCTGCAAAGCTTCATCAAGCTCGACAATAACCGCCAGACGCTCAGGGACCTCGAAACTCGCTCACTATCGGAAACGCGTGTCGACGGTGTTCATACAGAGACTACAGCAGACCGATACCTCTCTGCGCGTGACGAGATCGCCCGTACTCACCTTGGTCAGACCGTCCAAACAATGATCGAGAGTAAGTCTCTTCCCGACATCGCCCCGGAACAACTTGCTACCCTCACAGTCCAAGACCTACTACCCACTGACGTTCGTGAACTAGCCCTTGAACTCGCCCGCGAGCCTGCCTGGCAATCACTCGAACCACAAGAACTCAGACAGGAAGGTGCTAACCGTGAAGTCCCTGTATCCCTGATCACTATCGCTGATGAAGTAATGGACCGCGTTGCCGACGCGCAAACCATCGAAATCGAGCTCGAGGAGAAAAAGTCAGACCTTAAAACGTTTGTGGTCCAACAAGTCGAGAAGGTAGAGAGACCAATCCAGGAACAACTCGCAACCGTTGCCTATGCGGAGCGATTCAGCGAAACGCTTACGACCATCGCCAATGACAAAGAATCTCCCGACCGCGCTGAAGCCGCCAACCAACTTCTGGAAACCCTCGCACACGGCGAGCTTGATCCGGCGACCCTGGTTAGCCAAGCGACCACACAACAGCTTGATTCGGTTCCAGCAGACATCGTGATCGAAGCTGATGCCGCTGCCACAACTCACGCGCAAGAAGTGCGCTCTCTACCAATATTTGACGCAGCAGAACGCGAGAACATCCAGGAGAAAGTAATCGCCGAGTTAGCCGGCCCTTCCGCAGAGCGCTATAACGAACTTCGCGCCAACATCAGTGAGGCACAGGACCGCTTTCATTCTTCCCTCGAGAACGTTGATGAAAAACTCAACGAACTTGATCTAGCTCGCACCGAGTTTGCCAAAGAAAACACGCTCCAACAATTTCGCGAAATCGCACGTCCGGCCGCAATCGAGATTAACAATTACATCAAAGACACTGTGCGAAATGAAGGACTACCCGCACTTTTGGATCCAGAACGCTTCGAACAACACGTTGAGCAAATAGCGAGAGTCATAACAGACACCGCCCAAACTAACGGCATCACCCTGGCCACAACTCAACAGAGCGAGCAACAAATTAATCAGGTTGCCGCTGAACTCTTTAAGACCCTTGGCCCCCAACTTGAACACGCAAACACGCAGCTCGCTATTACGCAGGAACTAACGACACAACTTGAAACGACCACTCACTTAACAGACCATGCCCTGACCCAAATCTCCGCTACCCAACAGGTCGGAGCAAACGGGGATCACTCAAGCAACGTAACCTTTATGCGACAGGACCGCGATCGCGAACGCGAACGGGAACAACAAGGCAAGCAACCATCCACTTCAACTACGAAGATTCAAGACCAATCAGGCCGAGAACCCAGCCCGCAGAGTGTGACCAAAGCCCCCGAACTTAGCCCTGCAACCAGTCCTACCGCAGCGATCGGAAACGGACCGGAAATCGGAGCAGGCATCGAAGAAGTAGCAGCTCTCGTACTTGTTTAATGAACCAATTCAGCTCCACCTGCCTATAAGAATAAAAAGCGGATAGTTAAAACGGATAGGAGATTCCCAGATGGATAAAGCCCTCGAAGCACTACACGTTGCCGCCCAAGCTCTCAGACAGATGGCTGGAGTGCAGAATGTGACAGTAGATAACGACGCCGATTCTGGCGAGATTTTCTTTGCTGTCGGAGAGATCGAGTACAAGCTGCAACTTGAAGAGATTGGCAGACGAGGAAGCTAACAGGCGGGCAGCGCCAGTCGCAAGAATGAGGAACGATTGGAGTTAAAGAACAAATGAGAATGTTGCTCGGCACGCTGCTTGGCTACAGCCTTCGACGAAGGGAAAGATTGCTAATTACAATCCTAACCGTCGTTCTCGTCACTATCTACATCGTGTTGCCCATTATTTCGCTTGGTATCCAAGCGATCGCTCTAATCCATCTGGGCTTGTCTGTTCGAAGCGAACGCCTGGCCCGACCAAAACAAACTAAGGTTCCCGCAATCAAAGGTCTGGATTACCAGTCCGCCGAGGCCGCACTACGCGCTGCCCACTTGAACATTCGCGTACTGGCGACGCGGTACGATTTACCACAACAACCCGGCACCATCGTCGACCAATCCCCGGCCGCTGGTGAACGAGTGGACTACAACTCTGCTGTTGCAGTGACTATTACTGATCCAACACACTCGCACCACGTCCCCAACCACTAAAGGTAGCCAACCATCGCAACCACCTACGAAAACCAGAATACTGTCAGAATTCACTTTTGACTCTTTCATGGCTCTCGAATTGAAAAACCAAACGGAATTCGCATTCGCCGGCGACTTACGACATCAGCGGAATTGGTGGGCCAACCCTGCTTTGAGTAAACTTCTTTATCAGCAATACAAATCCCGAAGACAAATGCCCATCAACAAACCAGACCCGATCATTTTCGTTTTGATCAGTTGCTCGAAATCCAAGCTCGCCACAAAAGCCCGAGCCCGAGAACTCTATACCGGCTCGCTCTTCCAGAAAGCTGTCGCCTGGGCAGAACGCCACCAACACCCATGGTTCATAGTCTCAGCACTCTACGGCCTTGTGACACCAGATCAGGAACTGCAACCTTATGACTTCACTCTGAAACAGCTACACGCACGAGAGCGCGAAGCTTGGGGCCAACGTGCCATCAGCCAACTTGACAAACACGCCTCCAGCGGCTCACATGCCTTTTTAATCATGCCAGAACTTTACCGTTGGCATATCCAAACAGCACTGCTTCAACATGGCATTACTTACGAGAATCCTGTTCAAGGTATGAAGATAGGTCAACAGTTGAGATGGCTCATGAGCGAGTCACCAAACGGACTCCACGACTTCTAGTGGATGAATTTACTGATAAGTGTATCCCTGTCATGGGAACAGAGCCACCAGGGAGCAGCCCGAATCGATCCTGATAAATCACCCGACTAGGACAATTAACCCTACCGCTGTCATTTCATTAGGACAATTTACCCTACCGCTGCAATTTATCACTGCCCAAAACCCAAAGACGGCATCGGAAATTGCCACGAAAGTGTACTCGAACTCCACCAAGACTTCGGCACAGTATGTGCTCAACGGCAACTGCGACATTCGTCTTCCACGTGCCAAATCACCAACGCGAATAAATGCAAAATCAAAAAGTTACTTCTTGAAGAAATCCTTATGGGTGCTTAGGACCCTACCCGCCGATGAAACACCATTTCCTTAAGATCGATACGACCACAAAGGATCCACTCGAACTCGCCCTGTGGAACGCCTACGAATATGAATACGACGATCGTCTCGCGTCAAGCTATAAGTCGGAAGACGACGGACGTGATTACACCACAGCTTTCAATACCTCGTTTACCCTGCTATTGAACAATAAGGGCATGATCGTCTTGCGTGACATGCTCCGCAAGGTAGAACTTTATTGTATCCGCAAAAACGACGCAGTTATTCAAGTGATGCTGTGCGACTTACTCGCCGACAAGATCGAAGAACTACAGCTAGACACAGGCCAACAAGAAGAATTAACACTCCGAGCCCAAGAGGTCTTAGAAAATCTTTTCAAAGACCGATACCTTCGAATTTACGATCAACTATGCACACTCGCCATTACGTCACATCTTTATTTCAGCGGGTATGAATTTTATAGCCGCGACTTAGCCACAAAGCTCCTAAACCACAATGATCCAAAAACCGCGAGCGATCTAATCATGATGTTGGCGGCCTCTGGGCGGGTTAACGCACAGTTACTGCTACTCCGCACTCCATACGATCCCATCGACCCCACTGACTCTGATGACATATCGCTTGCAAACATCATGTCAGCAATCAACTATCGTCTAGCAAACTACCTGGTTGACTCGGCAACCGATAACTACCTCTTCGAACTAGAATCCACCACCCCGGCTGAATCTCAAGCGTCCCAACCCGTACTCTCACTTCTAGACCAGACAAAAAGTCCGCCACACCAGCTTCCAGAACTTGTCGCGCCCGAACCCCCACGTCTCATACCAAGCGTGGAGCGCGCAACAGAACAATCAATCGCTCTTATACCGACGACGATACACCAACAGATAATCCAGCATGAATCAACAGAGTTAAGCGAACTACGAACTAAAGCCGAGTTATTAGAAGCTCAATTGAAAGAAGCCGAGCGACAGCTCGCAGCCACCACAGACGATCTTCGTCTTCAACAAAAAGCAGCCCGACATCAAAAATACCTTAACTCCATCCTCAACCAAAAACTTGCCCAAAAAGAAGCTCTTCGTGCCGACAGTAGCGCTTTCCCAATTGACGTAACCGTCAGGCCCACCTCCACGACACGGCAATCTGCGGATCCTATTCACGACTTATTAAACCAAGTGGTCGCCGCTAAACTAACGCCAGCCGAATCACTGACAACCATAGACAAGCTTCTCACCAACCATGTAGCCATCCTTCCCTCTGCTTACAAGAGTGCCAAGGAAAGCGAAAACTTCCGCGATCGAAAAGGATGCTTCAAACTCTTATGGCGTCTTGCAACCGATTACCGCACAGCTCTGCTTACAGGATCCGGCGATGCGGAAGCGAGGAAAGTGTTTTCCTATAATGAATTCGCCTCGAACGACGGGGAGGCGGAAGACAGGAGTAAGACTCAACTACGCTTTGAATACAATGGTCGAATCCGACAATTTTCAAAACACCTAAAACTCGGGTTCAAAAAATCCAACGCCGAAACAATTCGCATTTACTTTGACTACGATGCTCTTGAGCAAAAAATTATCGTAGCTTACTGCGGACCACATCTTTAGATGCTGAGTAAACCCCGAACACGATCTTCACACCATCGCCTTCGAATCACGCGAACAAAACTTGAAGTATTTTATTGCCACTCTGCAGGATGCGATACATAAACATTTTCTCGACTCTGCGAGCTCCGCAACACAAGATTTATTGCCTGTACTCAACCGACTCCCGAACAGTAAAATAGAGCCATTCGCTTTTGCCGTTCAAAACCAAAACGCCGCGAACTGAAGATGTCAAATTTCAAAATAGAAATCACTCAATCAATGCTTAAAGTGGGCTTTAATGATTCAGGAGCATCACTCACCGTGGAGAATCTGCCAGCATCGGTTGGTGGCAGTGTTAGATTTGAGGTTCGCTCTCTTGAGGGTGAAAGGGGCGCAGTACGAGAAGCGCCACACCATATCTTCCAAACAATGCGCTCCCAAAATACAAGGGAGATCATCACTTATCTCAAATCCGTTTTTGAAATTAAAGACTGGCTCGAGCCCGGCGTCCTAATACCTATTGACCCCTCTAGAATTCATCCCGCCCCACTGCCGGGAGAACAATGGAGTGGTTTTTTCGTGAACCTACTCATGCCAAAGGGCAGCACTAACCCAAATATATCGGTCTACTTTTTGCAACTCCACACCCTTGACGTCTCTGCGTTATCCGCGGGAATGCTTGTCTCCATGGTCCATCAAATGTTTCAGTTCGCATCACACCCGGCACGAAATGCCGATCTGAATTAAGAGAAAGCTAACCTCACACGTAAACTAAGTAACGCGATCTCGCTCACATTCCATCATCACTCCCAATGAGCAGACTTTTTCTGTCATGGGGCATGGGCGTAGAGTCCAATGCCATCCTCACCAGATGGCTGACTGATCCAACGTCAAGAGATTTTTCGCTCGAAGAACTGACGGTTATTACTGCTCAAACCGGAGACGAGCACATAGATACCAAGACATACTGCGAAACACACATCTTACCCCTACTTCGCAAAAATAGAATTCGCCTGGTCCAGGTAGCTCGCTCAGGCCGCTTCGAAGAAGACGGCATCGAAATCCTGGACGACTCAATGCACCCTCGCACACTCTACATCGACGGAGCTTACAAACTTTCTGATGAATTACTCTTCGCCGGCACCGTTCCACAATTCGCTGGTGTCCATAAATGCGCGCTAAAGTTTAAGGCATTCGTGCTCGACGAGTGGCTCTCCCAAGAAACTCCTGGGCCGTACAGACATGCATTCGGATTCAATGCCGACGAAACCAGTCGCGTTGCCAGAAGCGAATACTTAACAAACAAAAGAATCGCCTTCGGCTTCAATAGCGACGAACAGAAACGGATTGATCGCGCCAACATCTATAGCTCACAAACACGTACCAGCTTCTATCCACTGGTCGAATGGGGATGGAACCGTGAGACTTGCAATAATTATCTTAAAGAAATGTTCGGCGTGGCTTCGCGCCGCTCAGCTTGTGTTCAGTGCCCTTTCGTCAACCTCACACATGACGCTATCCACAGATTGCAGGACCAGCCAAACCAAGTCGCCCGCGCTCTACTGATCGAATACACCAGCCTTTGCCTCAATCACCGATCCTCGCTCTATAAGAACCGCTCGCTGATGTCGGTCCTTCGCACACACAATAACACCTCCGCTATTAACGCCTTCCACGATTTACTAAGTCGCACCCCGATGGCCACCTATCGCGTTCGACGCATCATGACCAGCAAGGGCCACGGTCATCGCTGCACCCAGAGAATCGATGAAATAACGCTGGACGAACTGTTATCCAAGAAAACGCTCAAACCGATCGTCACATATCCCGACGACTACGCTATTAGAGTTGGTTTTGCAATTGAACGGGAATTAGATACATTCCCCACGAGAGAAGAATTCTACGTCACAGCTCCTACCACCGTTGCAAGCCGCGCGCGCTATGGAATCCCATGGTTTGAAACTAAGTGGGCCGAAGCCGCCCAAACCACGCTATTTTGATTTCCACACAAACTGCATTTTTATCAAGTTTGGGTTGGTGATTTCGTGTTGCCCAGAGGTGCGGTACTATGGCGAATCATAATCGTCAGTTGACCTCGAAAGAATTCACGTTCATCGAAAGTTGACAAGTATGTGTGAGTTCGCGGCAAACACCAGATTGGGCAAGCCGATCATTATAGTGGCATTACGTATAACTGAGTAAGACGTTGAATTTGCCCGACCGACGAACTCATTACGCTACCTCATGACAATAATCATCACCGGAGCGGGCGGGTTAGTCGGTAGTCAACTTGGTCGTGCGCTCCATTCCGAGGATGTCGTCATAGCTTTGAATCATCGCGAGCTGGACATTACTGACTCTCGCGCAGTTAATGACTTGCTAAAGCGAGAGCAGCCCTCATTAGTGATTAACACAGCAGTCGTCGGCGTCGATAAATGCGAAAAGGATCCAAAACTTGCCGAGGCAATAAATGTCGCAGGTCCGCGCAATCTAGCCGAAGCATGTGCTGAGCTGGATGCAGAGTTTCTCCACTTTAGCAGCAACTACGTATTTGATGGCAAACGGACTGACGGTCGTGAATACACAATTGCCGATGTGGCTCAACCAATCAATATATATGGTCAGACAAAACTCCAGGGTGAGCGCGTCGCCTGTGCGGTCTCATGTCGCACATACATCATCCGCACATCATGGGTCTTTGGATCAGGCAAACAAAGTTTTCTGAGCTCCGCTTATGAGAATCTGATGCGGGGCGTCCCAATTCGTGCAATCACAGATACTTACGCCCGCGTCACTTATGTTCACGATCTTGTGAACCGAACAAAAGAAATCCTTGCACGAAGAACCTACGGCACCTACCACGTTGTCAACGAAGGTACGTGTTCATACTACGATTTCGCTCTTGAATGCGCACGCCACGCGCAACTCTCGGGGACACAAACTCACCAGTTGATCGAGACCGTTACTGAGGCCGAGATGCACCGCTTCGCTCCCCGTCCATGTTGGACACCAATGCGTTGTTTGTTATCTTGGAAGTTGGGATTAAAACCGATGTGTAACTGGCGTAATGCGCTTGCGAATTACCTGCACAAATAAAGGCTACCAGATAAGACTGTTCGTTCAGCAAACCAAATGGCTCGGAACCAGACCTTGCATTCGAGATCGGACCAAAGGTTCATGACCATCCGTGCTTTCTACTTGAACCCAGCCTGCACAAAATCTATCAAACAAAGGCGACAAATCGTTCCATGATTCCGCCACTAACGGACAGCGGTTAGCCAGCATAACAGCCGCAGGCCACGCTTCACAGATGCCTAAATCCTCATGGGCTATTAACAGAATGCAGATCGTCTTAACGATCAGATCTATCACTTCATCAGGCGCTTCGTCCTCTAACAAAGGAACGCAATCCAGATAACTCTCCAATTCATCCTCGTTCTTCCCGCAAAGGAATATCAAGTCTGCTGGCCCGTTGTGGTCCCTTTCTTTTGCTTGTATCGCCTTAATGAAATAAGACATTCCAGCTTTCCACATTCCTCGCCTAACTGATGCCAGCCCCATCTTTGCAAACACGTCTGAAGAACCGCCACCGCATTCTGCGACCAGCGCCATATAGTCGTCATAATGCCATATACCATGGACGGTTCTGAGGTCCCAGTCTTCCAGAACTAACAACACTTGACTCAGGAAGTAATAGGCATTACTGGGATAAGCTTGAGCCATCGGCGAAACTTTGTCGATCACCGCAAGTAGTTCGCCCTGGCAGATCTTAAGTTCCGTCCAGGAGAGAATTGCTTCATCAGACAATGGATCGAGTAAAAGCTCCAGATCCAGGTTCTGTTCCGCTTCCGCATATCGCCTTTTCACAAGCAGCTCAAAAATCCGGGTGTAGAGGTTCTCAACCTCATTTTCGTGACTGGTAGGAAACCTATTACTTCTTTGATTCCGACTGTTAATTAAACTCACAATTCCAAATCCTTTCTGCTCTTTAGGATTCATGCCCGCTGGAGTGAATAGCAATCAAAACACTTTCCCTGAACTCTTACTCGCCTGACGCTCGACCGGCTTCTGTTCTGTCATACCCAACATGTTCAATAAATCCGCTGTCGGTTCGGATGAGATTCGATCGATGTCAGCCTTCCCTAGTGCTGGTCCCTTCCAATTCCTGATCACATCAGGGGTAACCACGAGAAAAAGTGTTGGGCCTTCCTCCCGCTTCGGCCCTGACGGAATGGCCCAAATCGTACAAGTCAAAGGATCCGCTTTCGAATATACATAGTAGTAATTTGCATGAACCAGAGTACGCTTCGTCGAACCAAAATCAGGTGCGGTCTTATATTTCCAAATCTGCTTAGCCAACTCACTAAGGTCGCCAGGAAATTGACCCGTTTGGCGTTGATACTGCCGTAGACCCTTAACCATGCTATCGACACCCAGCCGCGGTACTAACTGCTTTTCCTTCTCTGCTCTGGTCCAAGCTCCGTAAACGTAACAGATAATCACAATAAGAATACAAATAGGCAGCATCACGAACGTTATCTTTATGCGTTGTTTTCTGGCACCTTCAAACATGAGTTCTGATTACAGCCTTTCTTAGAAATCTAACCATTAACGTAAAGCGTCATGCTGCACGGTCGCTCCACTTCCTACCGAAGCACCATTCACATTCGTCTGTTCCGGAACAGCCGGCGCGGCCGTTTTTTTTCCGGCGCTCACGGTACGAATCTCTCTTTTCCCTTCTTTCGGACCTACTAGTACTTTGGTCGCCGATTCCACCAGGCTATCTCCAACAGCCTGATCCGAATGGAACAACGTTCCTTGATTCGAATTATGCTCACCAAAATCTTTGGTATCGTTAACCTCTCCAACAACCTCACCAACAACATCTTCAACGACAGCCTCTTCGGTAACGCCGGCCAACGGCAACACGCGTTGAACCCCTGTGTAATTCATACCACCATCAATCGTCTGGGGTACTAACGGAGGTATCCCCATAGCTGTTGAGGTAACGTCAACTTCGACAACTCGCTGCTTGTCCAACTCCTGTTTTAACGTGGCCAAGTACGCCTCTTCGCCTTCCATCAACGAAACTAATCGTGGTTGCCCGTAATCAATCGCCAACGCACGTTGACGAGACACCGCTAGAGGTGGGTAACTCGCTTTGATTGGAGGTTGTGAGTCTATGATGACGATGCATTGCTGATGCTTCACCATCTGTCTCAGTTCTGCCGGATCCATTAAGGCTCGCCCTGTCTCTGTCTGCCGCTCATTATCCAGGCTCGTGCCTTTTCCATCGACCGTTGTATGACTCCAAACCGTAGTCTGCCCTATCCGACGCGACGCGAACTGAGTAGTCACATCATCGAGTCCGGGCAAGAAAATCATTGTTCCGATCGATCCCAGAATGGCATTCGCGCTATCAGTCCCATACTGATCAGGGACCTGCGCTAAGTTCTGATAACCGAGGATCAACCCAAGCTTGCGTCCTCGACCCACGCCAGCAATCTCTTTCAGACCTACCAACGGAACATTCGCCGCCTCGTCCAAAACAAACGCAACCGGCGCCACTTCAGTCTCATGCTCCTCGATACGCAACTCATTAACAGCTTGTCCAATAAATGTCGCTAAGACGTTCTTGTACCGGCTCGCATCGCCCTCGCCCACCACAATGTAAATAACCGTTCCGCGTTCGCGCAGTTTTCCGAACTCAATCTGACGTACACCAGCCTCCCGATCAGACTTACTGCGAGGCGCACAAATCTTCTGTGCGTTTTCCTCCTGGAACGTTCCCAGCTTACTCATTAAACTTGTCACCACACTGCCTTGAGTCTGCGGCGGCGCTTTTTGAAACGCGCCCCAGGCAAGCCGTACGTGCCCATTCCGAGAACTCAACATCTCCCTCGCAATTGTTGGCATATCACGCAACGCCAGATACTCGTAGATCATTGGCGGCGTAGGTTCTTCAACAATGTCCGCTACATGCAAAAGGATCGCCTTCAGCAACAATAACGATGACTCCTGCCAAAAAGGATCTGCCGTGGAAACCGAATGCTTCGTTCCCTCTAACCCAATCATCGTCGCCGCCATTTGCCCGGCGAACTCCGGAGAATTCTTACACTTCAAAACAAAATTCCAACGATCAGATCGCGACGGTTTCACCAAATCAAGTCGGTACACCTGACGAAATGCCAAGGCTGTCTGCTCAAACAATTCACCTTTGGGATCGAGGACAATGGCCGACCCACCACGAGCAATGTCCCTGAGCATCCCCATCAAAAACGTCTTAGACTTCCCGGAGCCTGGTGGGCCAAAGATTACAATGTGTCTCAACCACTCGACCTCGGGTAGAACTAAACTGTAGCCCCGCCTGAGCAAACCAAGACGAAGGAATCCACGCGGTAGACCGTTCACCAAACTCTCCAGCTTCTCCGCAAAACCCTTTGCCTTGAGATACGCTTCGTCAGCCCAACGTCCTGTACCAAACGTTAACCTTTGCTGGATTCGGTAGTACGGCAAAAGCTCCTGCAACGCTTCCATAGCACCAACAAACACACACAAAAGCATTCCGGCTACGAAGTAGAGTCTTGTTTGAGTCAACACCCCCAGGTAATCAGCAGAGATCCAAAGCAGATATGCACAAATGAAGCCGAATCCCGTCAGCAACAACATCATCATCGCCGCTGAGATGAGACGCAAAAATGCGTGATACGCAGACATGCTCTGCATTTCTGCAGTCCGCGGTATTCCACGACGGGCATCAATTTCTTCGATCCACGCTACAAACGACGATGTCATCACCAGCTCCTTGCCAAGACTCGGGGTCCTATTTGTTCACCAGTCCACGCGCTGCCAGCCAGGCACGTTGCTCTTCTTTTTCCGACGTCGAAACCTCAGAAGCCTTAAAACTCTCCGGACGCCAGCCACCTTCAATCAAACTGGCTGCTGGAGTAAACGCTGCCGGCATTTCGGCGGCCGCTTTGCGCAAAACGTAATAGGTGAGCGCATTCTCAAAAAACTCATCATCCGGAAGCCGAGCTAATATCTCTGGCCCAACCTCCTTTCCTTTACCAACAGACAAGACCTCAACACCAAGGGGCTCAGGTCGGTAGCGAATGTAGTAAACAGCTTCCTCCGAGCTAAACGAGTTTGCTCCGTTCTCCTGCTTGAGTCCTGGCGGCAACAGCCCTGCTGAAACAACACCGGCAATCAAAGTCTCGACATTCACAAATGCGTTTCGCTCCGCCGATCGTTGGACCGCAAGCACGGTCGTAGACATCAACAACGCGGCTGATTTACTTACTTGTTCCGCTTCGTCATAAACCTCGCCCTGAAATGCGAAGACGCGCTGATTCCGGCTTGCATCATCGGTCACACGCCGATTCCGTCTTCCACCCTCATTAAATACACGCGCCTCAACCTCCGCAGACCAAAACCCACCACGACGCGCATAAGCCGCAAAAGAAAAGACAAACACTGTGAGTGTCGCTACCGTCAGTACCACCACTAAGGGCGAAGATAACCACGCCTGGACCACGGATTTTTTTGAATTGCTCTTTGACATTAGAATTCACGCTACCGCTGTCAAATATCCCTGCCCCCGAAACGCCTGGTCTACCCAAGAATCAATCTCGTCGTGCGCAAGATTTACATCCCGCTCCACCCGAGCTAATGACTGCAAAAAGTAATCACGATCGTCGCGTCTTTTCACAATCAAAGATGCATACAGCTTCAAGACTGGTTCGTCTATCTCTCGTACACCATCCCGCATCAACGCAGTGAGTAGTGAAATTCCCTCGCGTAACGCAGGCTTATCCTGAATCCCTGGTATCATCCGAATACTGTCCAGCAGCTTCACGACCCATCGCACCGCCTCTCCCGACGCCTCTGGCACCCGCGCACAAAGTATTGCCACTTCCTCGCGAGCGGAAGGCACGTCCATCCAGGTGTAGACACAACGCGATCTCATTGGCGGAGACAAGTCATGCCTGATGTTGTTCGATAACAACTCTACGATGGGCCACAGTGTGGGATCCTTTTCACCGACGTCTCCATAACGAGGTACGTGAGCATATCCTCGGCCAAACAACTGCAAGAGCATGTCTTCAATTGTTTCCTCCAGCTTGTCGATTTCATCAACAATCAGAATTGGTATGGTGCCGGTCCGTGCCGCGTATTCAAACGCCCCCAAAGCCTCACCGAAGATCAAATATTCAGCACCCCACTGTTGCGCGCGCGCCTCAGCAAGGTCCATACCTGAAGCGATCGCCTGACCCACAAATTGGCTTTGTCCTTCTCTGTCCCAGCTATAAAGGACGTCTGCCAACTCCAAACCTTTCATGCCTTGCAAATAAAACATCGGAACATTGCAGGCCTCGACCAAGGCCTCAGCAAGTGCCGTTTTCCCGCACCCTCTTTCACCTTCAATCAAGTGCGGCTGGCCCGCCTTTATTGCCAGCCCCAAATCCCAGAGTACCCTCTCCTGAATGATGTAACCGGTACTCGCCAGCAGCTTCGCCAACGCTTCACAGCCGCCTTCACTCACCACTTGCCGAGGATTGATCACTTCTCTATTAGGATTATTCAGCTTCATCCCATTAAACCTATCGTGCGGACAGACCACCACTGATCACAGCTTCCGCTACTCCACGCATTTCTGAACTCATCCGTGGTAAGGCCGCCTTGATTCGATCTACGTCGCCCGACTGAATCAAATCGGCCAGCTCTTGTTCCGAAATTCCCGTTACCTCGCGCGGCACGTTCACATCCGATCGCTGTTTAAGATCAGCACTCGAAAGCTTCGACAATGCATCTACACCCTGAATCGCTTTCGGAAGGTCAGTAATCATCATGTACCCCTGACTACCAGCAGCAACCTCAAGAAAAGTATTACGATCACGATCCGACTGAAGCAGAGCGCCATCTAACTCATTCGTCACGTTCCTGCCATAACTTCCAACCGCATCAGATATCACGATAGGTCTCCGCCCAAATGATCCAGCAAGCCCTTCAGCCATTCGCAGACTCGCTTCGCCCACTTTCGCAAACACCCGCGACCAACTGCTCGACATCGTTCTACGTTCACCCCGAATACCCGCGCCACCATCAGAGCCAAGTAAGTCACCACCAACCTTTACAAAGTGGCCCGATTCCGTATCAATAAACCCGACCAATGAAACAAAGGCCCGGTTATACTCGGCTCCGCGAGACACCCCCACCAACACTGTCCCTTTTGGCATGGACCAGCCCTTACCTTTTACATCGCTACTCAACTCAAATCGCACCAGACCCCCAGACCGCAGCGTGTAAAGCACTCCCAGGCTTTTCACCGGCAACATGCTTCCAAAAGAAGGCACCACAATTCCATGCTCGTCTCTATGCGGCTGCGCCGAATTGCTGCCGCTAACACTGACCGGTTGCGACTCAGGGACCATCTTCAACTCTTCCGCAAGGATGACGGATCGCTCTTTATTTCGACCACCAACAACTCCACTCGCTCTATTCGCAGTACCCTGCTTATCCTCGCCCATTCCCGAACTCTCATTACTGCCTACTCCACCGGAAGACGGAGTTTTCACGGTACTCGATAAATCCGGGTTAACCCCCGCTGGCTGCATCTGCGTGACCGGCACATTTGAGCCTGGCACAGCAGCTACCGTTGGCGGCACAATAGCCGGCCGCACCACTGACCCATCACCCATTACGACTCCGCGATCAGAAACACGTGCTTCATCAATCGCTCGCTGCGTCATCGCAGCTTCACTTTCAACCGCCGAATTACTCGATCCGGAATTACCAGTAACCGCGACCTTTGCTTTACGTTTCGCCCCGTTCCCAACCACATACCAGGAAGCGACCGCTATTACGGCGAGCACCAACAGCACAAACACACCAACACCAATTCTCCGTCCCCGCCCTTTCCCTCGGCGCTCACCTCGTTCTTCCGAAACCTCTTTAACGATGTCACCTTCATCGACTAATTTCGCCCCTTGCTCACTATTTCCTGTGAAGCTGCCGTCTTTCCCACGAACAAGAGTTTCAAACTCTGCGTCGTCTGGGTGCAGCCCACTTAAGCCGTTTTGATCAACTTCGTGATTGAGAATTTGCGACATGACTTGAACTCACTTTTCAATAACGATTAAATCTCTTCCTCAACAAAGCTATTTGTTTCTCGGTGACGTCTTTGTCCCAACGCCAGCCGTCGCCGGCTCATCAGCAGCTTCTGTTTGACTAACCGACACTCGCAACCGCTGTAACACGCCCAACACTGGCGCCTCATAGACGATTGCGTAATAAACAACTTCGCCCTTGTTCAATTTGCCGTCCAATGAGGTGCTCTCCACGTACAGACGTTTCACCTGCTCGAGTTGAAGAGTCTTTCCTTTATCATCAAAGGTCTGCACATAGACTTCAGGGTTTCCCTCAACGATCCGCAGAACCCCTCCACCATCGTTCCGCACCGCGATCACAACCATCCGTGACTGCACGTCCAAATCGATCACCGGCATCAATGCCATACTTAAACCGTGATTAGGTTTTCCGAACGCTCCCATCTTGTTTGGATTCTTAATGACATCCCTCAGTGCCTTAGCTGCAGCCTCTGAGAGCTTTGGTCGCTTACTCGAAACCTTCCCAGTTCGAGCACGTTCGTCAGCGCGAGTGCTATCAACGTCCGCGATCAGGCGAGATAACTTCGGAACGACAATTTCCTGGCCAGCATCATCTTCCCCATCGTCAGCAAAACGAACCGAATCATTCGATCGCTTTGGCGAAGGCTCACGACCATCAAGATTCACTGCCAACCCCGCCATCTTTCTGGCCGCAACCACTTCCTCTCGGTTGTACATCACCACACAACGATGCGCGTTCTGCGATAACTCTCTGACTGGATAAATCAGAAACGTCACAACAACCCCCGACTGCATCTGCACACTAATGGATGCCGAAGGACCCTTGCTTGTAGATCCAACCGGCGGCGCGACGAACGCCGCTCCCGGACGCAATACCAGCGACCGCTTACTTCGTTTTGCCGTTTCCTCATCAAAAGAAACCAGGTCTGAATTCCCCGGATGGATCATGAAAAAGGAATCGGCCGCAGGAAACTCAATAACATTCACACCGTTCTGTGCTAAACCAAGACGAACGATCGGGTTCTGATTTCCTTTCACCGTTACGTTCGCCTCGCCCGACATATATTCAGGTTGCGAGGCACTCACTAAAGCGACTGGCGCCATCGGACTCGGGCTTGGTGACGGAGTCGGTTTCGCCGGCACACTTACAGCTTCCTTATTTCGCTGTACAGGTTTTTCAACCTGCTTCTTACGCGTCTGGGCCAACGAAAATCCGCAGACAACCAATAACAGTAGAATGACCCCGATCGAATAAGCGCCCTTACCAAACTTTGTATTAGCCACGTGACCTACTCCGTTGTTAACTTCAAGGTTATTAGTTCTGTAAAGCCGTCACCGGCGTAACTGCACCCGAATTACCGCCCGAAGACCTCACACCATTGTCCTGCACCACACCTTTATTTACCGGATCGTTCAACTCCTGGTAATCCAAAGAAGCCACCAAAAATCCCGATCGCAAGTTTCGATCAGCGCGACCGGTACTATCGGCAACGAGCTTGAGAGTTAATCGCAATTGCTTCGTCTCACTTACCTTTACGCCTGCCACTACCTTCGTAATGTCCTGCTTACCGATGACAGTCACGGTGTACGGATCATTCTTGTCAACGGAAACGTCCATCGGACTCCAGACCGTTTGCCAACTCTCGGACTTTTGCCGATCTAAAATCCCCTGCTCCTTGATCCACCTGGAAAACTTCACGGCACTGTCCGGAACCATCATTCGAAAAGCCTTCTCCATATCACGCGGCCTGGTAGCCGGATCTACCTGATACACCGCCTTCACAAACTCCTTCGTCACGTAAACCTTGTCTTGGGCCGTGAGTTTTTCAGGCCCGAATTCAATTCCATCCTCGCGGCCGTAATTACGATCATTAATTGAAAGCACCCGGCCCGTACCGCCATCAACCACAATCCGATCCGGCCGACGCAAATACTGATAGATATTGCCTGCCCCACTCGCGACCAAAAGGATCGCCATAATCATCATCGAAGATGTAAGACTCAAAATGGTCCGCACGTCCGACGCATCGCGATAAACAATCGACGGCGCAACAGTCGGCGACTTACTCAGTCGTCGAGTCTCTGGTAACGCCGCTTTTTCCTGCCTAGTATCGACTTGAATAATTTGACGCTTCTCCTTCGTGCGGGACACAGGCGTTTCCAGCGCCAGTTGCACACCACGGTCGCTCTCCAGTTCCACCAACAGGTCCCGTACCTCAACCGGAAGATCATCATCACCGTTTGTAACTACTAATTCTCTACTTCTAGTCATGATTTCCTATCTAGCTCTCTGTATTTCAATCACGATCTTCAATCACGATCTTAAAAGGCACGATTGCCAACACAACTCTTGTCAAACTATGTGCCAGACCAACATTTCCCGATCAGCGCGCAAAACTCACAACGACCATCTACTCAATTTGCCTTTTCACATTTACCCTGTTAGCGATCGCTAACAACCCCATTTAAAACCAATCACCCCTACTCTCCACTGTTAGAAAAGTGTGACGGGCCTATGGCTAAGAATGACGGCTCGGTTTTAGAAATGGGCCTTAAATCATGAAAGGCATTAATGAGGAATGATGAGCACGGATACGAGATTACCGATAAGGCTTTTGAACCGAAATTCCAAGAGCCTTCATTCTTTCCCCGGCGCTGGACAATGAGCCAACCCTCGCCCGCCCCTCCAGCCTTCTTTTTCGTTCTCGCGCTTTGCGCCAGTTCTCATAAGGAAGCAAACGTCTCTGTCTGAAAAGCTCAACTCTTAAGCATCGGAAGAAATGCTTACTCCCAGCCTCCGCCAATATAAAGAGACTTCGTAATATTATGCGTACCTCTCGTCTCACTGTTACCTCCAGTCTCGTCGCCAACCACATCAACGGGCTTAACGATCTGATTATTTCTTACAAAGTATCGAACGCCTGAGTTCACATCGAAAAATACCGTTTCAACCTCAGACGGAGAAACCGCCTCACGCGAACCGAGCTGGTCATTCTGAGCAACTCCTATCGCCGTCTGTTTTGCTTGCGAATAGAGTACCGTTGCGTGAAACTCACCCAAGCCTTGCAACTCACTATCCAATGCACGCTGTTCGCCAGACGAGAAATTCGTACCACTAGGGTATAAAACCCTAGTCGCAGCTATTAACTCAGGGTAAAAAACCCTAGCTGTTGTCACCCGCGAAAAAACCAGTAAGCCCCTTCTCACGTATGACCGCGTCTCAGCGTATGGAGGCACACCTGAAGTTTTGATGCCCCGTGGATTTATCACCTTCCCGCTCGAGGTTCTTATAGTGCGCCCAGACCTGTAACACTCAACCGCGCCTTCCCCCGCGTTGTAACTCGCCAGGACCAGGTCCAGCCGCCCATCAAACTGCACCGTTAGCTCCCGCACGTACCGAGCTGCTGCGTCAATAGCCGCGGCCGCATCATGCGGATTCTTCAACTTAAACCGCGCGGCAGTCGCCGGCATGAATTGCATTAACCCCCGCGCATTTTTAGGCGATATCAGCTCCGGACGAAAGCGAGTCTCTAAATATGCCAACGTCCATAACACTCGTGGATCAACGCCATACTTTTGAGCCGCCGCGGCAATGTACGGCTCATATAACCTCGCCCTTTCCCTCATCCGGGTGTTAGCGCGAAAACGTCGGTGTTTACGATCTCTAACACCCCCCCTTCGTTTTCCATCCCGATCGATCGACCGTTCCCCTTCCTTGGTCCTGGCAGTTTCAGCCTGCACTTCAGACTGCCAAAGCATCGCCGCCATCACGAATACCGCGAAATTCAAAGGAAGATGTCTGTTGATCTGCATAAATGAACAAAACCTCCAACCCGACTCTCAGCAAGACAGATGCCGCGTTCTTTCTGAGCCGATCTCTTTGGCACAAGTCTTGTCAAGGCTTCCCCGCACGGTTCGAGGAAGGAAAGGACCAACCTCGATCGAAGGACAACAAAGATGGTACGCAGAAATATTTATCTCAGGAGTAGCAAACGAAAATGAAACGTAAACTCGGCGCCTGGATCAGCGCGCAAACAAAATCAGTCCACATCGATCACGATCTCTTAATGCATTCACGTGCAGCTCGCACGGGCAAGCGACTGATGCAAGCAAGCGTTGTTATTAACGCGCTCGCACCAGCCCTTGTCATTTGTCTAACAGCCGTTTGCACCATGGCCCAGGGACCAACGGGCGGCACGATCTTCGGCGGAAACGATCAGACCCTCGGTAACGGCGTCCGCGAACTCATCAAGTGGGGACGAAACCTTCTCTTTCTTCTCGGCGTAGGCGGTATCGCCTGGGCCGCCGTCAACTACATGACTGAGAAGAACTGGACCAAGCAAGCACTCGGCGGCGGTTTCTGTATGGCCTTCGGCTCCGTTGCAAGTCTTGTCTATTCGTTCTCGCAGGGCAGTGCAGTCAACCTCGATACGGATCTCGGGAACTAAGGAGAAAAGATGAGAACGCAACTGATGTCCTATCTGCGCCAGATGGATTTGCGGCACCACTGGCAGTGCGTGTCGCCTGCGGCTGTTTTCGCATGCACATTTGCAGCGTCAATGACCGCCTTCTTTTATTGGCTTTACTTTCAGTTATTTCTTTTTCTCCATGACCTCTTTCCGGCACGTTCGGCCTTCGATCTGCTTGCAGAGGACTGGCCCGACCAGTGGACTGTCACAATACGCCTGGCTTTCGAACTTCTAACCCTCGGTGTGCTATGGCGTTACTTGACGCCAAACAAGGTGTATCGATTCTGGCAGACAGGCATCAACGAGTTCCCCGGCCCTCTCCCGCAAACTTGGAAACAACTGGCGACGATGGCTTTGGGATTTTGTCTTTTATTCGGAGCCCTGATCGGCGCTTTGGGTTTTTACCACTACAAGTTCAACAAGCCCGCGCAGCAGACCAAACTCTCAGGTGATGACCGCACTAAGAGGGCGTTGATTATATCTTCGCCACGTCCGTGTTATGGGGACGCTGAACTTTTTACCCACGACTAAACGAATCATGCGAGCCAGACCCATACGTTCACAAATCTATCTGCCGGTGGTGCGCTTCGGTGTAAGGGACACTGACTGGAAGTTTGTAATTGCGATCGTGCTCCTCGCTTACACGTTGCCCTTTTTCTTTAATCTGAAAGTGCTTAGGTTTCCGTTGGAAATCTGGACCACGATCATTAGTACGGTGATGTCGGTTGCCTTTTTTAACTTTGTCCGCATAGGTCGCCGTCCTTTCTGGTTGCAACACCAGATCGCCGCCCTTGTCACGCCTTCGCGGCGACGCCACTCGATCCCCAGCGATCGTAAGGAGCGTCCGTGGCTACTTCGTAATACCAATGAGTAACTGAATCGTCGAGAAGAGATAACCGCTGTGGACATATCAACCATCATTATCCTGGCCGTCGCCGTCCTAGTGTCAGCCATCGGTTTTGCAGTCGGCATAAGACTTGTTGGCATCGCCAGCCACGCCAAACAGGATCTGGCAAAAATGCCTTCTGATAAAAGCGATGCTCGCAATAGGCAAGATCAGACCCAAATCAAGTTACTCCCAAAACCCGCTGGGCGACGGCGTGAATCTTCCATTATGGATCTTGCCGGCGACCAACTCCGTCACACCGATGGAAGCTACACAAGGGCCTATCACGTAGCTCTCAACCACACCATCTTCGATGAGGCGCACCTAATCGAAGGCCGGATCGATGAACTGGCTCGCCTACTCGCTTCAAGAAAGCCCGCCGATACGATTATTCAGTTTCGCCTATCCGTAAGCCCCGATCCTGGGCGTGCAGTTCAACGGCATCTTCGTTCACGTGATGATGAGAACATCGACCCCCGCGCCAGCCTGCTGCATATGATGGGCACTTGCTTTTACCAGGATGCGGCAATGGGAGGCGCCTTCAGACAACACACCCTCTCTGTCTGGATTCGCGTTCCTGTCAAACATGGCAACGACGAAAGTCGCAAGGGGCTGGGCCATTTCTTTCCCACTCTCAAACGTGAACTTCGCTTACGAGGAAAAGCCGGACTCCTTAAAGCACTATTCCAAACCCTGAGTGACACCAGTAATGACCGTATCACTCGTCGCACCCTTGCAGACGAACGACAAGCGATTGAAGAAGCTGACAAAACCTTCCGGCTTATCGAGCAGCAAAGTCCCTTGCGACTAAAACCTTTCACACGAGCGGAACTGTGGGAGGCCGTCTATCTCGGTCACCGCCAGAATGCCAATGTTGCCCCCATCCTTCCTGATCGGGCCGGCCGTGACGTTCGCGACTATCTGTCACTCGAGACAATCGCTGGCGACGGCAACTTTGTAATGCACGGCAACTATCCTGCCGCCGTTATCTCTCTCTTTGTGCCCCCGCAGCCCAACATCTTTGCCGATTGCATGCGCGTTCTGACCACGAATTCGGGGTTGAACTTTCGCCATACGATCATCACAGATTACATCTATCTCGATCAGGAGAAAGCCCGTAAGAATCTCGACAAACGGATCCGCCAGGTCAACCGCGCCAACCGCGGTTCAACTCGACACGGCAGTTTCGAAGGGCGCAAGGCTTTGGACCAGCTCTCACACGTTCGCGAGGCTGTTACCGGCGACACCGAGGCCCTTGTTAAAGCCCGCTTCTATGCCGTCATCTATAGCGAACCCGCCACGGATAAGGAATTTCTCCGCGCCTCACTTCGAAATCTCGATCGCTACTGTGAGCAGCTTGTTACGGCTATCCGACACATCCCCGGAGCCGAAGCGGAACGAGAAGAACCAGCAGCCCTTCGTGCTGTCTACCATCGCAGTTTGGTTGGCGAACTCAGTAACCAACCCACCGGACGGGAAATACTCGAAACGACCGACTCCCTTGCCCCGCTTACCCCCACTGAATCGGCCTGGCCTGGTAGCCCCCAGCCACATACCATCTGTTCAACTCCAACCGGACACTTAACCGGATTCAATCTTTACGATCGTAATCTCGTTACCAGTCCGCTCGTCTTATTAATCGCCCAGCCACGCGGCGGCAAGTCGGTATTCATGTGCCGCATCATTAACGACGTGCTGGCCACCAAAGCGCACGTACGCGTACGCGCTGTGGACTACGGAAAATCCCTAGCGCCACTTGTAGAAGTACTCAATGGGCGCTACCTACGATTCGATCAGGGCACAAAAACCATCAACACCTGGGATTATCCAGGACTTGAACTCGGCCAACTTCCAGATGATCTACAAAAGACTTTCGTGGTCGCCGACCTAATGCACCTTGCTCGTGCTGAGGACGTCATTGCGGAAGATATCCTTATGCTGCTCGTGGACCAGGTCTACAAGAATCAGGTCCCACGAAATCGTCCCGGCCGCGAAAAACACGAACCACGGCTCTCACACTTACTCGATCTTTTGAAGGCAACTCCTTTCAAAGAGCAGGCAGCAAAGGAGCGCTCCGAAACCCTCCGCATTTCGCTCGAATCATTTCGAAACGATCCCTGGATCGATGCACCGACCCATTCCGATTTTCTGGCCGACTCAAGGCTCGACGTCTACGAAATCGACTCCTTACAAAACCTCCCGGCCCGTGTCCGCCAATCCATGGCATTTCGAATCGCCGCTCATGTGATGCGCTCAATAGGTCGCCTTAACACGGACGGCACTCGCTCACCGGTATTACTTGCCTTTGATGAAATGTGGGAAGTGGTCAAACACTACCCGTTGATCCTGAACGTCATTGAACGCGCAGCTCGCACTGGCGGTAAGGAAAACGCCGTCACCTTACTTGCTTCACATGCCTATGAAGACTTCACCGGAACCAAGGATGCTCCTAACCCGATAGGCATCGCACTCGCTAAGACCGCTGGTGTCAAACTGATCGGCAAACAGGTCGGCGACTACTCCAAACTGATTAACGAATCACGACTTTCGCCGGCTGCACACGCCGGCATCGAAGGAATCAAAAACGTTCCCGGCCAACATGCGCAATTCCTCGCGATCATTGGCTCTGGCCAAGACAAGATCACCGAAATGCTTCAGGTAGATCTCTCCCCCAGCGAACTTTGGACTTTTACCTCTAACCCCGACGAGCGAAACGCTCGCGCTCGCGTCCAGAATCTACAGCCCAACTGGCCCATCGCCGCCGTGATCGCCTGGTTGGCTGAACGATACCCACGTGGCTTAACCGCTGTTGGACTCAGCGATATTGACGAAACCGAATTAATGACCGGTGTCAGAGCTGCTTAAAAAAGAACTAACGAGGAAAACAAATGATGCGGAAACTAACATTCTTTAGACAACTCCTGCTCGGCCTGCTTCTCGGCATCCTCCTAACTCCAGCACAGCCGGCGCAAGCGCAATGGGTGGTACACGACCCCATCGCCTACGCTCTGAAGATCCAGGAATTTGCAAAAGAGATCGATTTCTGGTTGACCACCATCAACCATTACACCGAGATGTATGACAAAGCCGTCAAACAAGTCACCTCGCTGGGCGGCATCCTCACTACTATCGACACACAACTCGCCCGCAATAAACAACTCGTCTCAAGCATCGCTACCATTGGGCAAACCGTTCGCCAGATCTACGCGCTCAAGCGACAGATCGAAAATATGGTCCAATGCCGCATCCGCGCCATCCGACAGCTCGACTCAAGACTAAAAGCCGGCATCTTTAACCCGCAACAGGATCTTCAGGATCTGGAGGAATACCTCCGCAATTCTATCGGCCGCGCTTCACAAGACACGGTGGCCAACATGGACCGCCTCGCTGCCGCCGATAACGAGTTTGAGCGCATGCGCTACGAACTCCAGAACGCTTACGGCCGTCTCGCCGAAGCTCAAGCAGTGCTCAAGCAATTCGAAGCCATGCTTGCTGCCGAGATGGCAAAGCCCGAAGCGGAACGCCATTCACAACAGCTCCTCCAAACGCAAATCAGCAGTACCAAGATTCAGATTGAGCAAATCAAGGCCCAAATCAACGAGCTCACTAAGAGCCTTGCGGCAAAGGCAAAGCAATACGGTGTCCAACTCGCAAACCGCGCCGACTACGGACAACAAGTTCATCAAACAAACAAAATGTGGGAGACCACTGTGCCAGTCCGCAAGGAAATCCTCGACGAAATTGATAAGGCATTTGAGAGGGACGAAGGGATCGATGACGATCCGGCGGACCCCCCCAGCAACTAAGAGAAAGAGTTTAGGTCAACTAAGGAATCAATTTGTGAAACGTCAACCCGACATGCTTCAAGACAACCGACGCTTTCAAGCGATTCTCTCTTTCGCCACTCGAGCCATCACTCACATTCACATCACTACTGTCCTTGCTTTCGTAGCTGTGATTATTTCTCTATGCGTCGCCCCTTCGACCTTTGCCCAAAGCAACGGAGACCCGATCATCATTTGTGAATACTGCAACGGTGACTTAACCTCCGGGACCCCGCCAGGCCAACAACCCCCAAGCACTGCAACAGGTCCGACTGGATATGCAACCGGAACTACTGCATCAGGACAAACCATTCAATATCAGGTCGGAACATTCCCCGCGAATCAGGTTGACGGACTGCGACCAATCGACCCTGCGAATCTGGCAAAAATAACCGCGCCTGCCGGTTGGACAGTCATCGGTCAGACTCAAAACGGCGACACCGTCCTACACCGTCCTGACGGCGCCTATACCATTATCTATACCAGCCAACCCCTGGTTGCCGGTTCAGTCAGCGATCCCTCCCAAACAACTGTGACTCCACCGTGGGAGGCTGGCCAGCCCAGCGCACAGCTCCAGAAACTCTTAGACATGGTCCGCGAATTGGTTCCTTATATTCGTCGCCAGATCGAAAGACCACTGATGGAGAAATTCACTTTCCTCGCAATGATCCTTACCAGTATCGTCCTGCTGTTTTCTTTCATTCGCATAATCCGAGAAAACGATGGTGCCTCAACCGAACTCTACTTTTGGTTTGGTCGCGCCGTGTTCTGCATGGCTCTTTTCGCGGTCGCGCCAACAGTGATCTCTACCCTTTATAAAATCGGACGAACGCTAACCATACCGATCGAACCAATGATCGAAGAGAAGCGCACCGCGTTTAATGATCAGTACTACGCATTCGTGCAAGGCCACTTCATCGTCAAAGACGGAAAGAACGTTTATGTCCAACCCGCGTACATTGAACCCGGAGACTACGGTTGGGTAGGCATCCTTACCGACCATGAGTCTGGAGACGGTCAGATAAACGGACTACAGGCCATCGAAGGCGCCACCGATCTCAGCTCGTGGTCCATGCCGAAACTGTTCTTCGGCCTTAATGTCGCCCGAGCAATTCTTCAGTCAGGTGAAATCTTCCTGCTGCTGTTGACTGGCTTCATCATGATTGCGCTCAAACTCGCCGTTCCCTTCATGGTCGCCGTCGCTCTCGACAAGAAGCTCGCTGAACGCATTTCCTATCCATTTATTTGGGGCACTGTCGTCTTCACAATGATTTTTCCAGTGGTGCGCGACGTCCTGATCTTTATCGCGTACACGGTCGCGAGCTTTGGGCTTTCTCTTTACGACGGCGCTGCCCCATATGCGATCGATGACCGAACTGCGCAGATAATCAAAACCAGTGCTTATGATCCAACAATCACGATTATCGCCACCCTCTGCATCATGCTGGTCGTCGGCTTGATGCTTTGGCTCTCACCGTATCTGGCCTATCGAATCGCTACTGGCCAGGTATTTGAAGCAGTCTCAAGCACCGCCTCCGGATGGATGGCAGCGATCATCGGCTCTGCAGTTGAATTCCAGGGTCTGAAGGCAGGAGCATCTTTACAGCGACAAGCAGAGAACACTCAGACACAAGGCGCGTATCAAGCTGAAAACACCCGAGCAAAGGGCTCGCTCGACGCTTCTAACATCGGAGCGAATGCACGTCAGATCGCTGCTCACGCGAACATTGAAGGTAACAAAGTCGCAACTCTCAACGCTATCGCCGGCGGAGCTGAAACGGCCCGAGGAATGGCCCAATCCAGCGCCACCTTCACTGTAGCCGCAACCAACGCCCAGGTTGCTGATTCGAAACGCCAAATGTGGTATCGCGCCGACCAAGCAAACACCCAAACAGCGATCTCCCAGGGAGCTGAATCGCTCAGAATCGCGAGCGAAGCACGAGCGCGTAAACAAGAAATCTGGGGCAGCGTGTTCCAACAGGGGACGGCTGGCGTTCCGATCGGTCAAAATGTTGCTGGCGCCCTGGTCCAACCACTGTTCGCCAATGTGGCTACCGGAAATAGAACCAGAAATCTTAATCTCGCTAACAATACGTTCGCCGCAAACACAATTCAGAATGAAACCGCAACCGCTCAGAAAGTTCAATCAAGCCAGCTCTTGTATCGCTCCGATATGCAAGAAGCAGCTCAGGTCCAACTCGACGGTAATGTGGCCGCCATTAACAGTGGTGCTGGCATTTCCGCGGGCGGCGCCGTCCGTGGAGCCTCGATCGCCGGGGCTGGTGTAGACAAGGCATACCAACTCGAACTCAGCGCCAACCAAATCCAGTTCAACTCAACTACTGCGGCGGCAGGAGAGATTAAGAAAGCCAATCTCGAAGCCGCACATCTACGCGAAATCGGAACGATCGTTTCTGGCGTCGCGCGGGACATGGACCGCCGTATCGAGGAAGGAATGCGCCAGCGTTACTAAGCGTCAGCAGAAAGGATTAAGGACGAGTGATGGTAGCCTCCACACAATCGATAGCCCCAGCAGCCCACACAGGACCGCTCGTAACAGCGAATCCGCCACAAACCTGTACCATTACAAGCTCCGACGTTTCAATCTCGATCGCCGACAACCTACCGCCAAACTACTACCAGGAGGCAGACCCCGAGCATGGCTATCGCTGGTTTTGCGTGAATCAAAAGACCAGTTTTAAAACAGAGATCTATCTGAACGCCCCCAAAGGACGTATCAACATTTCCGTATTCGACAATCGAGGACAAAACATAAAGGCTTGGACCAGCAATATTCGCATGACGGGCAACTGGCGACGTCGTTTGAGACGCGCTGCAGGCGAAGCTGTAATTCTAATTAACCAGCGACCCAATTGTCCCACCTGCAAATTGCCTATGGTTGTACGAGACTGCTCTACAGATCAATCCCAATACTTCGGTTGCACTACTCCAACATGCGTAGAAACCATCATCGTCACCAACCAAGATCCAGAAAAACCACCAACTGCCGACTGGACTACACTTCAACAAAAGGAACTGGCCTATGCCAGCATCGCCTTTAATCTCCCCCCTAACTATTATCAGGTTAACGATCCAGAACACGGCTCTCGCTGGTTCTGCCAAAGTCAAAAAACCGGACTCAAGGTCAGAATCGAACCAACCCTTCAGCACGCCCGCATCAGCATCACCATAGTCGACCGCAAAGGCGAGATCATAAATGACTGGAGTGTAGACATTCAGATGGTCTCAGACTGGCCCAGCCGATTAAGACGCGCTTCCGGCGAAGCCCTTGTGTTGGTTCACCGCCCACCCAAATGTCCCGTCTGCCGCTCGGCAATGGGACTTCGTAAACGTCATCACGATCAAAAACAATTTTTCGGATGCTCTAAGTACCCTACCTGCATCGGCACCATGAGCATCACTGATCGTGATGTAGAAAGAACAAAAGCGGTGAGCTAATCCAGCTAATCACGTCATACCAAAGCACTCTTCAAAAATGAGCACACTCATCCAAACCCCTACCGAACCTAAACTTGGGCATAACGCACAGAAAGTTGCGAGGAAACGTTACTCCATTACCGACAGCAATGGACAACCGCTTGAGGAATGGACCGACATCGTCAACCGTGTGGTGAATCATGTTGCCCAGGCCGAGACGAGCCCATTGAAGCGCGAAGAATTCACTCACGCCATGACCGAGATCATGTTGAACCGTGAGTTCCTGCCGAACACTCCCTGTCTCGTAAACGCCGGCCGCGAGAATGGACAACTCGCAGCTTGTTTTGTCCTTGAGGTTCCAGATTCCCTTTCTGGCATTATGGACCATGCCAAAATCACTGCTACCATCCACCAAACCGGCGGCGGCACCGGCATGACCTACGAAATGATCCGGCCTCACGGTTCGGCAGTTAGTTCCAAACATGGAACAGCATCAGGTCCAGTATCATTCATGAACATCGTCAATCAGGTAACCGACGTCGTAAAGCAGGGTGGCGTGCGTCGCGGCGCCAATATGGGAATGATGCGCGTTAACCACCCGGATATACTGCGGTTTATTCATTCAAAGAACGACCAACACTCACTTGTCAACTTCAATATCTCCGTCAACGTCACTGACCAATTCCTTGTTGCAGTCGACAACAACGACTGGTTTCAGCTCGAGTTCAATAACCAACCCTGGAGCAAACCAATCTATGATCCGGTCAGCAACACCGAGTACGCGATCTATGTCCCCAGCAGTGACGATCGCAGCAATGCCGATTTCAAACCGTTAACATTCTGTGACCGTCACGCTTTCGAAAACACCGACCTCGGTGCTTATCAAAAAGTCTCACCACCCAAACCAGGGATGGTCCACGCACGAGACATCTGGAATCGTATTGTCGCCAGCGCACACAAATACGCCGAGCCGGGCATCGCATTCATCGACGAAGTAAACCGTCACAATCACTTGATGGAGTCAATGGGGCCAATCTATTCATGCAACCCTTGCGGCGAACAGTTCCTGCACGCCTACAATTCCTGTAATCTGGGCTCAATAGACGTCAGTAAATTCTACGCTCCCATAAAGCAAAGTAGCCGCATTGTAAAACCCACCGACGATATCAACTGGATACATCTCCAACACGTTGTCCACGCCAGCGTTCGATTCCTCGACAACGTCATCGACACTTGCACCTGGCCGCTTCCTGAAATCGAAGAGACGGTCAAGCGCACTAGACCCATCGGCTTGGGCATCATGGGCTTCGCCGACCTTTGTCTCAAACTCGGTATCACCTACGGATCGCCCGCTTCTTGCGCGTTAATGGATGATGTTATGGGGTATGTGCGACGAGAAGCGTGGATCATGAGTCTTCAGCTCGGCACTGAAAAAGGCACTTTCCCCGAGTTTGAAGCTAACAAGAAGGCATACCGTGACTTCCTCTACGATACCATCGGCATTAAGTTAATGCCTCTGACGCCCCGCAACTACGAAACGACTACATGCGCCCCCACAGGCACCATCTCACTTGTCGCCGAAACATCAAGCGGCGTCGAGCCCAACTTCTCCTGGGCATATATCCGCAAAGACACGATTGGCACCCACACTTACGTGCATCCTCTCGCGGCCGAGGCGCTGGGCCTTACGATCGATCAAAGTGATCCTGATTCAATCGCCGTCGCTGCCGCCTATGTAAATGATCACCTCAGCGATCTCCCTCCACACTTCGTGTCCGCCATCAACATTCCCTCAGAACAGCACGTCCAAGTGCTCGCAGCCACTCAGCGCAATGTAGATAATTCTGTTTCCAAAACTTGTAATGGGGCGAAGAACGACAGTGTCGAATCCGTAGAAAAACTCTACATGCTCGCGCGTCAACTCGGTTGTAAGGCCATCAGTTATTACCGCGATGGCTCACGCGATGAACAAGTACTCACGAGCATGAAAAAAGATGAGCGATCACACGAGCTCGCCCATAGCCATCCTATTTCATCCGTAGGCCAGTTTGCTGAGCGCGGACCCGTCGCTCTTATTGCTCCCGATCGCGAAGATCGCCCTAAAGAGTTAAAAGGCTCTACCTGGCAAATCGAGTTTGAAGGCGCAAATCTGTACGTCACCGTCAATCACAACGGAGACCGAATCCTCGAAATCTTTGTTACTGGCCCGATATCATCAAGTGTCGGAAAACTAGCGTCGATAATGCTACGCGGGGACTTCCATGTAAAAGAAGTCGCCCACACGCTCGAAACCACTACTGGAACCCACTCTGTCTGGTTCAACGAACGCCTTCTCACTTCGCCCGAACAGGCCATCGCCGAATGCATGTCGATTATGCACCGTCGTCTCACCGGACAACTCGACTCAGCCCGCACCAACAAAGCACCTTCTTCCACGATAGTCATCGGATCATGTCCCGAATGCCACGGACAACTTGAACATGCAAATGGGTGTACACACTGTCCGGGCTGCGGCTACCAAAAATGTTGAGGCTCCTAATCAAAAGCGCACAGAAGAAAATCCAGCGGAGAGTTGTGAAATACAACAACACCCTCCGCTCCCAAAATGCCGGAAACCAAAACAGGCCATAACCGATCAGCCACGCCGCCCGTGTCCGGAGGATTCCAACGCGTAAGCAGAAAACGACCCTGCCGCATCTGCCACAAATCCACTTGGTGCGGATTTTCAGTCGATGAGGGAACTTCCATTTGCATGCGCGTGAGAACCGGCTCACGCCGTACATCAGCAAACGGCGGCAACATCCACGTTCACTCGGACATTCCTACGACTTGCCTCATTGCCCGATCCCAACCCGCGTCACTATCAATCCCGCTCGCCCCACTTGAAATACGCGATGCAGTATTTCGAGAACTAATTAGAATCTCTCCAGCCTCACACTACTACACTCAACTCGTCAGCGGACCTGCTGGACTACTATCCCGAGGTTTACTGGCTCGACAAATTGCAAATTATGGCGCGCTACCACCAACACAAAAAGAGCGCGCGGATCTCGCAGCGGCTTTGCGTTCATTCGTGCTCACCAACTTCACCGCTTACGCGAGGCTCCATTCACGCGCCGGCGTAGTCGGTATCCCTGGCTTTTGGCAGGAGCGTTCAGGCATGGTCCAGATATGGAAACCTCGTAGTTACCACATGCCAATTCTTGTCATCCCGTATCACGACGCAGAGGGCTTTATCCAGGCATGTCAGATACGACTGCATAGTGAGGACATTCCTGAAGACGGCAAAAGATATCGTTGGCTTGCCTCATCACAAGACCGTTACGGCACCAGCTCCGGAACGCCAATTCACTTTACTTTCCGACCCAAATACTTTCCTGCTGGTGGCACTGTCCTCTTAACTGAAGGCGCACTCAAGGCCGAGGTTTTCGTAAGATTCAAACCGAAGGCTCATGTAATAGCCACCACTGGAGTAAGCTGCTCACACTCAGAAATGGTCATTGCCGGAAGACCATATAATGCCCTTATCGGTTTCGATTCTGATCACAGAACTAATCCCGCCGTCTGTCGACAGTTAGCCCGGCTGATTGCCCATCGCTGCCGAGACTCACTCCAACACCAACTCACAACCACAACACGAATCGTTATTTGGGAAGGTCCACGAGGCCCAGCCGACGCACCTAAAGGCATCGACGAAGCAGTACAAAACAATCTCCGCTTAACTGCTATTTCGATCTCCAAATGGTACGCCACCCTTACACATAAACCACTCGAAGAAGTTAAACAGTACTGGTCAGAAATCGGCTTTGACCCTTCCTTAGCCAACTAGCCCTTTTCATTCAAATTAGGCCTTCTCATTTCAGCTCCAAAAGAACTGCGGAGCTGCAAGCAAAGCGTAGGTCTAAACGCGCGTTGAAATACATCTTTCCAGCAAGGGCGTGGTTCGAGTATCACCGTTGGGACTCATCAACGAGTAACTGTCTTGAGAATGCTGTCTCCAAACGAGTCCGACTTCGAAATGTATGAAGTTCAATTTGCGAACGGACACAAGGCGCATGTATTCGCAGATGAATTAATGCATACGCGAAAGAATTTTGAACGACCCGATTTCCGGGTACTGGAAAAGGCCAACTCACAGGAATGACGACAGATTTGGAACCAGCTTGCCGAACTCACATGCAACTACACTCCGATGCAAGATTATTTTGATTGACGAGCATTGAGGTGCTCACTACCCTTCCCTTTGGAGTTTAATATGCCGACAAAATCCAACCAGGCATCGCTCTGCGTACTCGTACTTATTAGCATCATCACTGCTATCCCTATCACTTCGACAGTGCAAGCCAACAAATCTTACGCATCAAACATTGCCACACTTGACCTGCCCCCACTGTCAGGCTACGCAATCCAATACACTTCTTTCGCCGGCGACACCTACAACTTGACTGCGTTCGATGGCCTGTATTGTCGGTATGCTCTCCCAGCTAGCTGGATTCAGGCAGGCGCACTCAGTCCTTCTCAATTACGGCGACTGATTGATCTAACTGATCTTACCTACGAACAGCTCAAGGAGATAACATCCGGCGAACCGCAAGGCACTGGCCTTCTGACGATTGCTGTCATTCCAACCGGCACAGCCGCCGGACATGCGGGATCAAATTTCAAAGGCGTTGAACTCTCTGAAAACGAGCTCGGCTCAACACTGCAACACGTCAATTCGGATCTCCTTACCCCAGAGCTTCTTCACGAACTGATTCATAACTTCGAAATCTTTATTCTCCAAATCAATCTCGGCTACAGCGACTCCGTTCATGCCTGGACCCAGTTCATGATCCCTTTCCTTCAATACTATTCTCGCGCGGGCGTCATCCAGTCCGACGCGGATGCGTGGTTCCAAAAGAAAATTACTGAATACACACTGACATGGGATTCGACCAACGCTACCTGGGCGCAATGCGTTCGGAACGGTAATAACTGTCCTAACATTCAGGCGAATAGCGCATGGGCAGGACTACTTCTAAGATTCACCAAGGTACACGGAGTTAACGCTCTCAAACGAGCATTCCGCTTCATACGTGATTATGCGGCAACTCATCCCAGCACAGGACCGAATCCGACTGGACCACAAACACCCGAAGAAAAGAATGATTTACTTGTGGAAAGTCTTACGGACGGGGCTCAAGTAAACATTCTCTGTGAACTCGATACCTGGCATTGGTTTGCAACTGCAGAAGCGCGTGCTCGGATCGTCGAACGTTTTCCCAACGCTAACTCTTTCTGTGCTGACAATGATGGCGATGGATTCAGTCCGCTGCTCGGTGACACTAATGATAGTGATGCTCAAATCAAGCCCACTGCTGTTGAGCGCTTAAACAACCTCGACGACGACTGTGATCTGGTTGTCGACAATCTCCTTACCGTCGAACAAACGGATTTTCCATCTACTACTCAGTCGGCGCCGACCATCCCCATTCCGTCGAAGATACGCGGACAAGTAACTCCCTCCGATAGCGACACATTTATCGTTAACCATTCTGACCCGCTGCCCCGACGAATTCGGATTAATCTTCAAAGTCCAAACACCTTCGTCGGCTTCGTCCAACTGCAACCTGTCGACCTGAATGGACGAACTCAGTCCTTCTCGATCGCCGGCGGCGGCGCCCAAATCTTAACCCTGCCGCGACCTGGGCTCTGGGCCATTACAGTGCTGAACTCCTCTGCGATGTCTGATTACACACTCTCGATTGAGAATGCAGCATCGCAATTAAGCCCTGTCCGTTTGAAAGTCATCCCTGGTTCCACTTCCGGTACTGTCCAAATCACTGCCAACATCGACGCCACGCTAACAAACGATGCCGCCCCCAACCTAGTTCGATTCTGGCTCGGCTCCATTGGCGTCACCCAAACAATGCAACTTCAACCCCAGCTTTCCTTCACCATGGCAATCCCATCTGGTTCAGGCCCGTTTAGTCTCCGAGCTCAACTTCTGAAAGATGAGACACCAATCACCAAGTTCACCATACCCCTATGGATCGACCGAGCAACCGGAACCATGGTCGAACAAAATCCAGATCTCACTGTCAGCGCCGATACATTCCTGCCTCCACAGACTCAGACCGGTGCGAGCAGTCTCTACGGCTTTACGATCACCAATACAGGCCCCGGTCTGGCTGAAAACATCCAAGCAAACATAACCATCCCATCAGGACTTCAGCCGCTATCCACGGCCACAACATTCGGCTCAATTCAACTCAATAACAACAACTTTCGTTTGTCTATCAATCAACTTGCCACTGAGGAATCGGTAAGCTTCTCACTCACGACCACAAACCTGAGTGCCCAAGGGACCATAACGACAACGGCTGTACTTAGTTCGACCACCATCGACCCTGTTCAATCAAACAACACCGCTTCTATCACTGGCAGCTTTGTCGGCTCCCCAACTCCAACTCCCACACCCACGCCAACTCCCACACCTAGCCCAACGCCGACACCAAACATCACTATCCAAAGCCTTCCGTCAAAACTCCCTACGGCCAGCACACGAAGCGTTCTCGCCCAAGGTTCATTCGCTCGAGGAGTTGTAATACACTCCGACAACCTCGCGTTACAAGATGCCTACGGGCAACCAGATCAAAACGGTGTTTGGCCCACCACTCTCGCCGGCTTCCAGGTAAGAATCGGATCTGTCATCGCAAGCATCGTCGCTGTCACACGTATACAAACCATTCCTGCCACCTTTGCGGTTGATTTCTTAGTCCCTGATCAAGCAGCAACAGGAAATCAAATTCCAGTTACGGTAACCCACAATCAAGTCATCAGTGCGTGGACCACAACCGCGAACATCCAAGTGACCGCGCCAGCCTTGTGGTCCATCAGCGGCACAGCAAATGGACCTCTCCTAATACTCGATGGCGACTTACTGACTGCTGTTGATGCAAATACTCCTATTCGCGCAGACAACACACGCCGACTCATACTCTTCGCATCCGGGATTAAAACACTCGTTGCACAGAACACTCTCACAATCCGTGTCAATTGCGAGTCTGGCCACCAGATTCTGCTAGTTCACGATTTCGCTGCGACACTCTCGTCACTACCGGGCATACAAGAAATTGTCATTCGGATTCCAACTGACTTGGCAGGTTGTGGCCGCGCACGCTTTACCCTCACAGATCAACAAGACGGCGAAGTCTTTTTACTGATTCAGTGAGGAAACACAAATGACTGAAGAAGAAGGCGACCTTCTACACAACATCTCAAACCAATACTGGTACGATTTCTCCGAACTGGTTAACTCAACATTGTTATTAGCCCCGCGTCATCTACGCGACTTACTTGAAGAGAAACTGCAAGAGTCGTCTTCTGTATATGGACGCGACGACGATAAGCCCTACGATAAAGATTCAACCCACCCCTACATTCTAACTCGTGGGCCATGCCGAATCTGCTCAAACCAGTTCAATGCCAGTCCTCACAACGAACACGAACTCTCAATCCAATAGCACACGAACCCGTCACACCCCAAATACCGCGAAGACTCTTGACAGCAACTTTCCACTGACTAACAATGCATAGCATTTGGTGTTGGGTTGCTGGGGTGAGGACAGTAGCCCTCGGAGGCTGATAGTCTCCCGCCAACTTGAGAGGCCGACGACCAAGTCGGCCTTTCGGTTATTTGGTTGCGACGTGGATATTCAGAGCGCAGCTTAAAGTCGCTGTCAGTTCCTGCGGTAAAAACGGCTTTCCAATAAAACCTTGAGCACCAGCAGCAAACGCATCCCGCTTGTCAGATTCAGCAACGGCGCCCGAGCAAAAGACAATTGCAACGTCGTTATTTATGGATCGAATCAATCTGCAGAGTTCAATGCCATTGAGCGTCGGCATCCAGTTATCCAACAACAAAGCGTCAATACTATCGGTAGCAAGTAGCTCTAATACTGCGTAAGGATCACCTGTCGAAGTCACTTGAAACCCCGCACGACGAAGTACCAATTCGATCAATTCGCGAGTATCCGCATCATCTTCCGCAACTAGAATGTGGGGGATCTCCATAGGCATTCTCGGGCTGAACAAACTATGCGATCGGCGAATTTCAGAATTCTAATGAAACTCTTCAAGCGTGACAAGACTCATTTTGGACCAACTAGAATGCTGCAAGAGACCTTGCAGAGCCCGACGAACGAAAATGTGGATGCGGATGGTCCAAGTTGATGAGAACATTTCTTAAAGCGTACAGCTCACACACAAAATCTCTAACACCCAAAATTTTTTCCCCAACCACTCTTCATACATCATTGTCTATGTACGCCACTTAGTAACACATGCTTGTGTTCTTGCATCTCTCGCGTCTAAGAAAGTGATTTTCTCTCTAAAAAAACCTGTTAGAATTTGCGCGCGTAGCTCGCTCGCGCCAACTCTGGCGCACAAAAAAAATCTCCCCAAAGGCTGTACCGGCGGCGTTTAAAGGTATGGCTGCGTTTCATCGATCGAACAATGGCAGCTTAAAAACAAACATCCCGAAACGGCGGCGCTACACAATGAAACAAGGCCCCTCCCACACCATTCTTGCCGTAAACGATCGACAAGACCAGCTAAGAGAACTGGCTTCTATACTCGAGTTAGCCGAGTACACAGTCCTCAAAGCAGCAAATCAAACCGCCGCACTGAGACTCGCGATCAACCAGCAAGTTGATCTCATCATCATCAGCATCTCTAATCAAAGACCAGCTATAGATCTACACCGCCGAGTTCGAGCTAATCAGCAATTAGCTGATATTCCTATACTCGTGATCAGCACCGACACGGTGGATTACCGAAGCAGCTTTGACATTGATCTAACGAAAGACGATCTTCTCGAATCGCCTTATCAACCGATCGCACTCGCAACCAGGGTCGCCAAACTGGTCGAACGTAAACGAACCCAGGATGAACTCCGCCTTTCAGAAGAGCGCTACTACAAGTTGTTCCACAACGCCAATGACGTCGTTTACACTCACGATCTGCAAGGACGTTATACTTCGCTCAATCCAAAGGGGCAGGAAATAACCGGCTACTCATCTGACGAAATTGCAGACGTAGAGTTCAAGAATCTTGCAAGTCCGGAAGACGTGGAACTCGCGTACCGCATGTTTCAGAAAAAACTACAAGGAGACGAGACGAATACCGTTTACGAACTGTCTATCAGGGCGAAGGACGGGACTAAGATCCCGTTCGAAGTCAACTCCCAACTAATTTTTGAAAATGGCAAACCCGTAGGAGTCCAGGGAATCGCACGAGACGTCCGCGCGCGGAAAGAAGCTGAACTACAACTATTAGAAGCAGAACGACGAGGTAAAACTGAATATAAGATCCTAGTCGAGCGTATTGCTCAACTTGCACAAGTGCTTGCATCAGCTCGCCAGTTAGAGCAAATCTTCAACGCGTTGCTGGAATTCACAAACATTTCCCTACCCTGCAATGCGTTGGGGATCGCACTTTTTGACCATGAACAATTTGAACTAACACCACACTTTCTGTGGCTCGAAGGAAAACACGTTAACCTAACGAACGCTGAGCCGTTTCCGGTAATAGACAATTCCGATCTTCGTCGCGCTATCCTCTCCGCCGAAACCATCACCGCCACCTACTCGCCTGAGCAATCGATACTACGACTCTTTCAAAACATCGCACGGCTCAATGTTTCATCTATGATTGTCCCAATGACAATCATGGGTCGCACAATCGGCATACTCGAGATCCAATCGCCCGATAACGATGCATATCAATCGGAACATGTTGTCGCCGTGCAAATGGCTGCAAACTTAGCTGCCAATACAATCGAAAACGTTCGCCTACTCAATCGCGAACGCGAGCAGGAGACTCAGCTTCAGCAAGCACGAAAAATGGAGGCCATCGGACAATTAGCCGGCGGCGTGGCTCACGATTTTAATAATCTCATAACTGCAATGTATGGGAACTGCGATTCACTTTTACGGGGTCTCGAGCCCACCAATCCTCTACGTAGACACGTATTCGATATCCAGCAGTCCGGAAAACGAGCCGCGATGCTTACCAAGCAGCTCCTGGCTTACGGTCGCAAACAGGTCCTACAGCCCGTTAACCTCAACCTCAACACTGTAGTAACACATATTATGGAACAAATGATTTCTCGCTTAATCGGGGACGATATTCTAATCACTCGCAATCTGGCACACGATCTACCACCAATCACCGCCGATAAGAATCAGCTCGAACAGATAATTATCAATCTCGCCGTAAACGCTAGAGACGCCATGCCAACTGGCGGCACAATTACGATCGAAACATCTGTAGTTACTCCTGAGCGAAAACACGGAACGAGACACATCCTTAACAAGAAAACTCCGCTCGTTCAACTCTCCATCACTGACACCGGCGTAGGTATGAGCCCGGACACACAAAAACATATCTTCGAGCCATTCTTCACAACAAAAAGCGAGGGAAAAGGTACTGGTTTGGGCTTAGCTACAGTGTGGGGGTGCGTAAAACAATCGGGTGCTTCTATTTCTGTATCCAGCAAGGAAGGTGTGGGAACCACTTTTAATATTCACTTTCCGATCGCAAACGGCTCCTTCGACACTTCTGTCGACGTTATCTCCGAACCTATCCAAGGAAGACTTGGCACTCAGACGACAATCCTAATTGCAGAAGATGATGCCTCCGTTCGTCAACAAGTTAAAGATTCGCTCATTCATGCGGGATACACCATACTGGAAGCAATTGATGGTTTACATGCTCTTGAACTATTGAATGAATACGACGACCAAATTCAGCTACTAATCACAGACGTCTTAATGCCGAGAATGAACGGCCGAGATCTCGCTCTCCGCATATCAGATTTGCGATCTACGATCCAAGTACTCTATATCAGTGGCTGTCCAAGGGACGTAATAACTGACCGGGGCGTTCTTATAGAGGGTGTCAACTTTCTCGAAAAACCGTTTGATGGCAACGATCTCGTCCTCACTGTTCGCCAGATACTAAGTTCGCAAGAAAGAGTCATGTAAGACTGGTTCGGCGGGGAATAAGGATGAACTTATAGCTGCCTCCGACCGTTACAACTTAGCGCCATCAGGGATATTTGAACCACCTATAAAGTGGCTTTAATCTCCCGCTAAGATCGTCGCCCTTCGGCCCAGACGCTGTTATCAGCGAGAAGGGTGAGAGTTACCACCCGACTGGCACTTTCCGGCCGAAAGGCGGAGCAATTGAAGTGTATCGTCAACGTGGTCCAACACTCATCCCTCTTTTGATACCAACTAAACGGCCAAATCATTCCTATGGAGTAAGGCATGGCCACGAGCAAAAGAACCAATGATCTTCCAATTCGAGTTAAGACATTAAAATCGATAACTGATTCATTCACGGAAGCACTTTTCCTCATCGATCGATCCAACCGCATCATCCTCGCGAACAACGCCGCTCAAACCATGACCGCACTTCCGGAATCTGCTCTTCTCGCTCAACCGATCGAAAGCATTCTTTCGTTGAACATTCCGACCCGCACTAAATCCAAACGCGCTAACCCTCAAACCGAAACACTGCTTACTATCCCGGCCGCAGTAAATGGCCTAAGTCACTCGGCGACCTTCATTACACTTCCTAATCCCACTTACTTCGCTAAACTGAAACCTCGCCCCTTTGGCCTCGTTATCGTCACACCCACAATACCCTCCCGAATTCAGGATCACACCACGGCAACTATCTATTTACAGATTGTTGGTCAATTAACCATGCGGATTACTCACGCTCTCAACAACTCTCTCACATCTATCATTGGCAACGCTGAGCTTATCAAAGAACAATTAGCCGATGATTTGCCCGAGCTCGATGATGTCATTAGAAAATCTCGCGAGATGGCTCAATTCATCGATAGACTTCAACAATACGCACGTCAACAGCCGCTCACCACGAACTCTTTAGATCTGAACACTGCAATCCACGACTTTCTTCCAATTGCCAGAAGCCTGCTTGGTCCGACGATGCAGATTCATTTCCTGCCCGCCGACGAGCTTCCTCGAATCTACATAGATCGTCCCAGGATTGATCAAGTACTCCTGAGCATTTTGCTGAGTTGCAAGAAGGAGATGCCATCCGGAGGCCGTATCACAATTGAAACTGAACATGCGAATCTTGACGCGGAGTTTACAAGTACACATCCCGGTTCTCGCTCAGGTACTTATTCGCGGTTAAGCATTACAGATTCCAGTAATGGCATGGACTCTAAACGAGCCGGACGCATATTCGATTTTCCAACCGATCAGGTTCTTGACTCTTATACGCTCGGTTTGCCGATTGTCTATTCGATCGTTAAGGAATTTAACGGATATATTGGCCTGGAGAGTTGGGTCGGAAAGGGCACCCGCTTTGACATCTACATCCCTTCACATCCTGCTGGTTTTTCCACCGTTCCACATCCCGGACTCCTTGACCCTTTAAGTTTGGTCGACTCACACAATACCGCCAACATCAACAATTCTTTAATACTTGTCGCAGATGATGATGCAGATATACAACATACTATTGCCCGATGTGTTTCACGAGTCGGCTATGAAACCACGTTCGCTCACGACGCCAGAACAGCCTTGGATCTGTATGACCGACTCACAGCCGCAAAAAATCAACCAGTATTGCTAATCGCCGATCTAGGTCTTCCCGTCGATGGCCGCGCCTTGTCATTAACAATTCGAGACCGCTATCCCACCGCCCACATACTATTGACTAGCGGACATAACATCGATATCAACCCCACGACTGGTAAAACACCGGAAGGCTTCACCTTCCTACACAAACCCTTCGAACCAAACACTCTCTTAATCACAATAGAACGACTGCTCAAACAACGACGTAAGCACAAGAAAGCCTAATCAGCCGCCCGATTAGCTGATCGAACCTAGAATGATGGTTATTTGGCCCACACTCTTGTCTCCGCCGCGCGTCGCCCCCGTCACGAATCCCTAAGTAAGCAGAGAGTACAAATACGCAGCGTGCTTCCAGCGACTCTGAAGCTTTGAACCTTGTTCTTCTTCACGTAGTTGTAAATCGTTCGGCGATCTACATCAACGATCTTTGCTGCGCTCGCAATCCTTACGATCTTAACGTATTGATCACAACGCGGACACCACACTTTTTGCCCTTGCACTAAAGGCGGTTTTGACTCGTTCATTTGAGCGAACTAGAAAACCGTCGACTCATTAGATTGACGGCGCCCTCTCGGCGCCCTCTCGTATCCCCTTCGTCAGTTCTATTCCATTTTAGATTAGGAAACGCGAACGCATGATCTTATTCATCAGTGAGCTCCATCTGGAAGATCATCATTAGCGATGTCGTCCTTTTCTAAATCGCGCAGCAGCAATTCGCTTTGATAGTCCAACAGCGCTTTCAATTTAGCCTGAACTCGTTGCTCAAATCCTTCTGCTTTTCCTATAAACCAATCGTCGGCCACTGTATTGACCTCTTTAAGATTTGGTCCCCTAGACGCACTCGCCACCCGCCGAAATCTCCAGCGCATTTCTCTCTTTGGGATTGTCAGGGAGGATTGGGAGGTCTAGGCCGCTAAGTCAAACCTGCCAATTGACAATGATGGCGAGGACTATTCCCGTAAGAATTGTGATCAATATGGCGCAACCGAATGGCGCGACAGTAACAATTCTTTTGTTCGGCAGAGAATATACCGTAGACGTTCCATACATCTCCCGAACTTACGAAAAGCTTGTACGAATTATTCTATGATCGCCCTGTCGAGGTCTTAGCCAAATGCACGCATCAAGACGACACAATCGCCCGCAGTCTCCGAACTGCGGGCGATCCACAGCGCGTTGTTGAAAGCTACGGCGCTACAAAAAATACATCCCACGCCCAACGCGTCCCGTTAACCTTCGCCCGATACCTGTACTCATTCCCGTACTGATCTGTTCGCCTCGATTCTTTGAAATCCAGCGATATTGAGTCAACATGCAGATCCGATAGCGTGTACAGTTCCCACGTCTCAGAAATACCGTTGTGGTTTGTGTCTTGCCACAGCCGCAGGGATGAGTAGATCGGATCGTGTTGGTCAATGACGCCGTCGCCATTCCCACCGTTTTGCGGCTTATCGTGTTCTGCAAGAGCAAGAAAGCCGTTGCGAAACATACCCGCTGGCGGCGTTGGTTGCGCTGTGAAATTGCCGAACAATTCACCACCGTTATCGATCGTCCCGTTGGCGTTTCGGTCCAGTACAAGGAAACTCTCATCAGATCCCAACGCTGTCCACGCAGTCGTCTCGCGTACTCCGTCGTTGTCCAGATCAAAACTGACACCGGAGGCTCTATCTGTAAGGTTGAAGCCGTTGCCTAAAGTGTCAATGAGGATAGGACTATCGCCGAGAGCCGTACCGCCTCCG